>Ga0209825_1000472_pt1 | contig 29478 bp, 21 predicted proteins | sample EN8Hudsemesocosm_FD_184631 | JGI IMG/M metagenome (GOLD analysis project Ga0209825, IMG submission 184631) | Methane-oxidizing microbial communities from mesocosms in the Hudson Canyon - EN8B Hudson Canyon (SPAdes) (version 2) | ecosystem: Environmental > Aquatic > Marine > Cold seeps | place...
AACGCATAATTTATATTCCCCCCAAGAGGCCACGGTTAACCTTAAATCCTTGTTGGATGAACTACATGAAGAGCAGGGGCTGGTGGATAACATCGACTGTATCTTAAAATGTTCGGGCGGGGACTTTCCCGACCCGGATATGATTTCCAATGCCCTGGGCATGAGTGGCCGCACTATGCGTAGGCGCCTAAGTAAAATGGGCACCAGTTTCACCGCCCTGATTGATAAGGTGCGTTGCCAGTTGGCCATTACCCTGATTCAACACCAAAACTTATCCAACGAAGCTTTAGCCAACGAGCTGGGCTATTCGGATGCCGCTAATTTTTACAATGCCTTTAAAAAGTGGACGGGCAATACCCCCAGTTTTTATCGCATTAATAAATAGTTGTCTTAAATCGTGTTAACCTGCCTAGGTCTTCCCATTTATTGTGGGTGTGGAATAGTTACTAACCCAGATTAAGGTGAAAATAATGAAAGTACTTTTAATGGCCAGTATGTTGATGTTTATGGTGAGTGCTTGTAGTTGGCAGCAACTGGGCCAAGGGGCTTACGACAGCGCCAGAACCAGCGAATGCATGGAAAAAACCGGTAAACTTGAGTGTGAGCTTTAACCAAAGGGTTTCACCTTTTGGTTAAAGTAAACAACGTGTTTTAGGGTTAATCCTTCCCTGAACCCTAAACAAAAATACCTAAACTGTTCTGTATAAACCAAAACACTCCCATGCTGCCAATGCCATAGACTAATAGCCCCCATTGCACCAACAAGGGGGCTATAGATAAGGGTTTCAAAAGCACTCGTATGTGAGTCTAAGGCCTGGATATGCCTGCTTTAAAGAGAAGTCTGTGTGACATTGGCTTCAGCACAGACAGGTTCTTCCTGGGTGTGGACCTTTTCAAATTGTAATACCCCGTCATTCACTCTGCCCAGGCGCAGCATAAACATGTCCTTGAAGTAGTTCTGGTATAAGCGCCAGGGTATTTTACTGCCCTGCTGGGGCATTTTGTTAGCGGCGCGATGAATATAGCCGGAGTTCATATCAATAAAAGGAGTAGTGCCCATCCTTTTGTCACTGTTCACGGCTCGACATTGCTGGGTATGGGTTTTGTCCATGTGGTTGATGATACGGCACACAAACTCACTGGTAAGGTCAGATTTCAATGTCCAGGATGCGTTGGTATACCCAAATATCGAACCTACATTGGGCAGGTTTTCAACTAATACACCGCGATACACCATAGAATCTTCGATTTTGAATGGCTGTCCATCCACCTTGATGTCAATGCCCCCCATCATCTTAAGGTCCAACCCGGTGGCGCTGACGATAATATCGGCTTCCAGGGTTTTTCCTGAGTTTAATTTAATGCCATTGCTGGTAAAGCTGTCTATGGTGTCTGTGACCACTTGGGCTTGACCCGAGCGCAGGGTTTTAAATAAGTCGCCGTTTGGTACGGCACACAAGCGCTCATCCCACGGTGCGTAGCTGGGGCTAAAGTGCTTGATGTCAAAATCTTTGCCCAGTTGTTTTTTTGCCATACCGGTAAAGAATTTGCGGGCATGTTGTGGAAATGCTCGACAGTATTTATAAAGCAATAAGGTAAAGGTAACTTTGCGTGCGCGAATAATTCGGTATACCCATTTTTCAGGTAAAATTTTACGAAGTTTTTTTGCGGTTTTATCTTGCTTGGGAACTGTAGCCACGTAGCTGGGGCTGCGTTGCAACATGGTCACATGTTTACTCTTTTTGGCCAGCTCAGGAACCAAGGTCACGGCGGTGGCGCCACTGCCAATCACCACAATTTTTTTGTCGGTATAGTTCAGGTCTTCCGGCCATTGTTGGGGATGGAAGAATTGCCCGTTAAAATCGTCTTTACCCTGAAAGTTTGGGGTAAAGCCCTTGTCATAATTGTAATAGCCAGTACAGCTTAATAAAAAATTACAGCTCATAGTGCGTGGCTCACCATTTACCAAGAGCTGTAACGTCCACTTGGCATTCTTACTGCACCAGCTCATGGACACAACCTTATGCTGATAGCGAATTTTATCCGCAAGAGAGTGTTTGTTTGCGGCCACTTTTATATAGGCGGCCTCCTTTATGTAATTTAAAATGCTTGCACTATCGGCAATCGCATCGGCACCGCGCCAAGGCTTAAAATTGTACCCTAGGGTAAACATATCACTGTCACTGCGAATGCCCGGGTAGCGAAAAAAATCCCAGGTGCCGCCCATGGATTCACGGCTTTCCAGTATGGCCAGCGATTTGTTCGGGCAGTTTTTTGCAATATGGTATGCGGCGCCAATGCCCGACAGTCCCGCGCCCACAATAATAACGTCTTGATATTCAGTGTTCATAAGTTACCTCTATTTACTGTTGATGCCGAATTTTGGCAGTTAACTAAAACTTAAACGGCTAACCTGCGCCGGAATATCCAAGCTAATAAAATGGCTGGAATGTTTGGTATTGATTACATTAAGATTCCCTTTGTTTTTGTTAATGCTCTTAATCATTAAGCGCCGGCTTAATACGCAATCGCAAGAGCCCAATAATATGTAGCCACCTTTAATGTTATCGAGCAGGGACATATTGTTCTGTAAGGGCCAATCGATCATATTGTCCAGGTTTTTCATTAGTACCGCGGTGCTTTTAGCGCTGAAAAATAACCCTTTTAGTAGGTGGCTTTTACGAGGGTTGAGTGGCCCCATGTTTTCAATCACAAATTTTGGTAAACCCTTTTTGGCCAAGCCATGTGCCACAAACGGGAATGTATACATAATCACTTTAGACCCAAGCGCATTGATGAATTTTGATGGGGTTTGAACACACACCGGTGCTTCGGGCAAAATAGGGGCCTCTAGTATTACCCGGGTCTGGGAAAATAATTCAGGGGCCTGCTTAATGGCTTCAATTACCACGGCCCCTCCTCGACTGTGGCCGTGCAGTAATACTTTTTTGTGACTGGCCAAATTTTTAACCGCCATAATTAAAACGGCTGCGTCATATTCTATGGTGCAGTCAGGGTAAGGGATGTTGGTTTGCCACTGTGCCTTCACAGGCGTTTTGTCTTTGTTGGGGCTATGGTAATCACAACTGTTAATGAAAATTAGCTCGGCGTCTTTGGGAGTATAAATTTCGCTAAAATAGCGGTGATCTTCCAACCAACCATGCATGCACACTATGGTTTGTTTATTAGTGGTGAGACTGTCATCTTCTTTTTGGTAAGCCACCACGGATTTTCCCACTTGCAGTAACTGCCCAGAAAAGACTTCGTGATTTTTAGCTGGGGTTTTAATGTTTAGTATGCGTACACGAACAAGGTGAATGCATATGGCAATGCCAACCATCAGTGCGCTTATGATTTGAAAACTCTCCATGGGGCTTCTCTTTATTTATATTTAGGTGTGACGGACTAGCGTTTGGAATCACCTTAGTGGTGCAGTGAGGGAAGAATAAGCCGCAGGGGGTTTTAAACTATACTCATTCGGGTCAGGTTAAGTGGTTGGGTGATAACTTTTTACTGGGTCTTACCCACCATGAAGATTGTGGTGCAACAGATTGGAATTAGGCCCATCAGGAAAATTTAATCATATGCTCTATAGAGATGAGAGGGACACCATCAACCGGTTTAAAACCCCTTGATGGTGCTGCCTTATTATAGTTTCGCCACCATCAGGGCTAATGGGCGGGTTTTCTGGCGTGGCAAATTCCCGTTCACATTAGTGGCTAGTTTTTCCCCTTCCATTGGGGTCGATACAAAAGAATGCGGGCACGCCATCTTCATGGGCGTAAGCGGGTAAGTTGGAATTACTGGTACATACTTGTCCATCTTCGGTAAATTCAAAATCACGGAACCACACCACTCGGCTAGGCATAGGGTATGAAATAAAACGCTTTTCATCAGGAATGTAACGCAACACACGATCAGAGTTATTGGCTGCGATCCATACATCACCGGTATGCTCATGGATATTTAATGCATAGGGAACTTCGTATTCATTTTCGGACAATACCGGTAGTTCAATATTTTCAAACTGTTCTGTTTTGGTATCAAAGCGCATTAACATGCCTTCATCGAACGAAGGAATCCAAAGGATGCCGTTTTTATCGAAGCGCATGCGACGAGGGCCTTTAAATGGCGTGTCGAATTCGGTAATTTCCAACGTGTCAGGATCTATATGACCCAGTTTATTACCCAGTAACTTCGCATACCACACGCCACCATCAACCGGGTTGATGTCGATTCCATAGGGCCAATTAAATGCTTTTGCGCCTATGCCATCTTGTTTGTGGTGCGACAGATCAAGCACGTGGTTTTTTCCGGGAAAAAAGCCTGTAATTTTGAGCAGCGTACCGGTCAGTTGATCAGCTAACCACCGAGCTGTCCCGTTAGAGGGCAGTTTGATTTCGGTAAATTCTTCAGTCTTGGTATCAAACTTTAACACCATGTTGGAGGCCAGTACGGTAAACCATACGTTGTCCTCTTTATCGGCGCGAATGGTGTGAGAATAGATTCCTTTTTTCCATAAAAATCCACGGGGAATAGGGTGAAATTTAAATTCGTGGGTGTCGGTTGAAAACTCAATTAAATTACTGGACAAGGCGGCGGTGAAAAACATTCTGCCATCACTGATCTGGGCGCCGCTGTGTGGGCCGTGATGCCCGGTAAAAATACCAATGGGCAGTGTTGCGCCCACAAAATTACCGCCAACCGGCAGGCCTTCAGGATTTGGAATTTTGTGAACGGTAATCTCGTCGGTTTCGCGATTCATTTCATAGATTATATCGTCGCTTTCATCAATACCGTATAGGTTTCCGTCTTGACCCACCATAGTGTCGTGCAAAAATGATGTTGGGGTTGCCACATGCCATTCATGAATTGTTGCTTGCGCTAACTCAGGGCTGAAATCATGGGTTTGCTCGATGTTAACCGGTGCGCCATCAAAGCCTTCAAATAAAGTTTTGCGAATCATGTCGTGCTCAGCATGACTAATCATTGCCCCATAACCTTCCATGCGCCAGATGGTTGCATCCCAGGCTTCTTCAGGGCGAGGCGCTCGCGTTACCGAATTACCCTGTTGATGGCAAAAGTTACATTGAGCAATAAATGTTTCTCGATCTTCACCTTCTTTTAGCGAAAGCTTAGTAACATGGGCAGAGGCTGGAAGGGAATCTGAAATTTCCTGGGGGTCAGTCATTTTTTCCAAGATAAGCAGCTGATCTACCTTGGAATCACTGCCCAGTGTCAGTGTTGTATTGGTATCTCGATAATAGGGGCTGCGTCCGCGTAATGTCACATGGCCGGTAAAATCGGTTTCCAATGTGTAGTAACCCTTGGCATCGGTATAGGTACTTAGTTTCTGATCCTTTTTATCATTCCACAGGGTTACAATAGCCCCCGCCAGTACTTTACTCTGTGCTGTAGAGACATAACCATTTACGGTTGCTGCCCCAGCCTGCCCTGCCGCTAACGCCAGGCTAATTCCCAATAACGCATTCACGTTAAACACTTTTAATATCTTCATCTCAACTCCAAAACACAATCAAAAAAAATAAAAGCTCTACAACAACAGCCCTACAAAAAAGGGCATCCGAGACAATTAAGCCTTAAAGATTTAGCGGCGAAGTTTTTTCAACCGAAAATCATGTTAAGAGAACCTGAATAAACCACTGGTGACATCGAGGTCTTACGGTAGCAGCAGGGAGAGGGGCAAACATGACATATTGTGCAATTTGGAAGATCCTCTTGTAACGTCAGGGGGGTGATGGGCTAGAACTTCTAGGATTTGAATGGTTCAAGCAAACTGCTTAAACCTGACATTCAATGGATTTGCTAACAGTGAATCCAGGAAGGATCTGGGCGGGTAAAAAACTCATCAATTGAAACCCCAAGCACGCCCTTTTTGAAGCGTGCCCGTTTTGAAAGTGAGTGCGCTACAAGCGGCGCACTTGGGGTGGGTTCCAAGTTTGCTTTAGTACTGTGCCACCCGGTCCATACATGCGTAGCACTAAGGTTATTTTGCCTTCTGCCAGTGGCAGCCAGTTGTTCTGCTTTCCTGCAGGGGGCTTAGGACCAAGGTAAATGCTCAATGCCCCGTCGGCGTCATATTCCAGATGGTCTGAACGATCCCCCACCGCGTGACGATTCAGCGGGTTAATAATCGCGTTGCCATCCTCGTCATAGGCGGTCAGCGACCAGAACTGGGTGGCTGGGGGCAATTGACCGGCGGCAAAGTGCAGCTGGTACTGATTGCCACCATTCAGGCGATCGCCGAACTGATCGTCAAAGCAGCCCATGTAAACCGCCTCCTCGGGATCATTGGAAATGATTCCCATCATGGACTGAATGGCAGAACGACCCAGATAGTGCCCATCAACGCCAGAGCGGCCATGGTGCATTGGCGGGTATTTCCAACCGTTGATTTTACGTGCCGGATTGAGACTGCTATTTGGATAGGACTGAAGAATGCGCAAGCCCTGCATGACCGACTGCGATAGACCCTCGCGGGTATCATCATCCAGTGTCGAAAGATCCTGGCCGGGGCCCAGTCCCAGGGTGGCCCAATCCGCCAGGCGCGACTGGTCGCGTACCGGTACACCGTTGCCATCCAGCGCCCAGTTCACTACCTGCCAGTACCGCATAGGGTCCTGCAAGGCCATCTTGCGGATCAGCTTCGGCGCCCCGTCTGCTAGGTAGGGATCGAGTAAGACGTCCAGGCCATCCAGCGGCGGGTGTGGTGGCAAGGGCGGGTTATCCATGCCCCAGTGGGGCAGGCTGGTAATACGGTACTGTGCTTGCAGCGCATTCACTTTCTGCTGGTCTCCGGGTTTGTTCGGGTCGATCAGGGTGCGACCAAACACGATAATCCACGGCGTTGGTGCCTCGGACAGGTGCTGCACATCACCGGGCAGCACTCCGTCCCAGCCAGGCGGCACGATCGCATAGTTGCCACCGAGGTTCCCGTGGGTGCGCTTGCCGATGTAAGCAAAGTTATCCGAGTCAAAGCCGGCAATCTCGAAGGTGTAGTAGCGCTCGTTTGGGATCGGCGGCACAGACATCACGATAGGCTCTTCACCCACATAGATAAACGCCATGGAATACAGGGTATCCTGATTGGGCATGCCCCCATCGCGGTAATCCTCGGCTGAAGGATTCTCAGAGAGGTGCCAGAACTGGTTCACCGCCGCCGAGGGTGTATATTTCACTCCCTGAACAGGGGGCTTCGACCACTTGTTCAGCAGCAGGCTGTTGAGGAAATAAGGGAAGCTGTAGGTCACTGCATCAATGCCCTTGGCGTAGGCGTATTCCTGTGTTGGGTTCTTCACCAGCTTGTTGTACCAGATACCGGCTGTAACACTTACCGCCACCAAACCTATCAGCGCGATACTCAGTCGTAGTTTTCTCACGGGGTTTCCTTCTTAGCAATAGTATTGAGTTGTGGCTCCCTACTATTATCAGCGGAAGACTGCACATATATTAAGCGAGCCTGTCTCGCCAAACTTGACATATTACGCAATGTGCCAAAGACCAGAGCCAGGCGACGAATGGCGGGGCATGGGGTTTTTCATTGTGATACACACTGCAAAAGATAAACGATATAACCCAGACGTTTTTATCGTTTATCTTTCAACTTTTAAAAAATATTGTGAAGAATAGGGCGCTTGAAGGGATGGACTTATCCCAGCATGCGCTCCCAAAACCACAGTGACGAAAGGCAGCCAACGGCATAGATGGGAAGTTTGATATTCACCTCACCAACGCCCACTTTTTTAATTAAAGTACGAGCCAAAAGTGAAACACCCAACAGCACGAAGATAACAACCAATTGGCCTATTTCAATACCGATATTAAAGGCAAGCAGCGATAAGGGTATATGCAGTTGAGGCACCCCCACATCAGATAACACGCTCGCAAAACCCAGACCATGCAACAAGCCAAAAGCCATGGCTAAAATGGCCGGGTATTTTCTAATGAGTGATTGTTTGTTCTTGTCCAGCAGCTCAGCAGCGGTATAAACCACACTAAAGGCAATAAACACTTCAGCCAATGCTGTCGATACCGTTACCAATTTAAGGGTCGAAAGTGACAGTGTAATACTGTGCCCAAGCGTAAACATAGAGACCACCAGAATCAGCTTTTTTCTCACCGTCACCAATAGCACCAGACAAATCACAAACAGAATATGATCAACGCCAACCAAAAGGTGTTTTATGCCCATGGCAACATAATCGCTGAAAATCTCTAAGCGGCTTTGCTCTGCTGGTACCTCATAGCGGGTGTTTTCAGAAGACAAAATACGCTGATAAAACTGTCCATCGCGCAAATGCACTTTGAGCAATACACTGGCGCCACTTGAGTCTAATCCCTGCATGGATATTGTTTTGCCCACTAGAGTATTAGCGCTGCAGTGTAGCTGCCAGGATGTACGCCTGATACGATCAAGCTCTTGTTCATTCTCCAATCGTTGCTGGCAATCACTTGATAACAGCGGCGTAATTTTGAGTGTGGCTGCATTCTTTAAAGAAACCTTCCACTGCATGGTTGCAGGACCTTCAGAATATTCTTTCAATTCAAGCAGGGACGGGGCCAAGGCATCGGCGAGCGTCACTGAACTAAAGGTAGTCATAAGTAAAAATAGAAAAACCCTGACGTTATTCATGTCCGTCTCCAATATTCTTTACCAAACTGATAGTGTCTTGCAAATGAGTAGGGCGCTCTAACATGACACTGCTTGATAAATTTTGGGAAGCGTCTTTATGGGCCCATTCAATGGCCACTGTGTAGCCACGTTTAATTTCAGATAAGGTGGCGTCATATGCTTGCCCTTTTAGCTTTTTAAACAGATCACGTTTGACCCGATGCTGCGCCTCGAATAGTGATAGCACTCTGGCTGGATTGATTTCTTTTACCAAGACAAGATGCCATCCGTACACAGACGCTATGGGTTTAGACCACTCCCCGATGTTTAACTGGCCAACGTCTTTGGAAAATCCTGTCCCCATAAGTTCAGTTAGTTTGTTCATGGTGAGGCCTGAAAAACCATAACCTTTTATGAACGGATCACCAAGAGAGGCAAGACTGTTACTTTCTGAAGAAGAAAAACTTTCATGTAAACGAAGTTCTTCAGCGTTATTTTTACTATTAGCGTTGCGGTTTTTTGCAACAAACACATGCTCAAACGATAAGCTTGCCTGAGATATGTAGCGATCAACATTATCGCTGTAATATTGATTTATTTGCTCTTTACTTAAGGTGATTAATTCAGCTTTAGTTGAAATACTATTGCGTACCGATGAGATCATCATGCTTCTGGTTAGCGCATCATTTTTATGTAATCCGGCGTCAATCGCTTTTACATACAATGCCTCGTCGTTATCGCCAGCAGAGCCCAACTCCAAAAACTCAGCTATTTTTACCAAGCGGCGTTTAAGCTGTGGATGTTTATGAAGCTTTGAATTAAGCGCCTCACGAAAGAGTATTTCTTCCTCCACATAAACATCCACCAAGGCCTTTAGCCTTGCAGGGTCAGCCTGCAAACCGGTAGAGGTTTGCCACTGACTCTTAAGAAGACTGATTTTATTGGGGGTAACCGCAATTAACGCCTGCGGGCCTGTCCACTGCTGAAGAGCATAGGCCAACAGCCCAAGGGTTAGGAATTGGCAGATTGGCTTCTTAAACCAAGAACGTTGGGGGAGTAGTTTAGTCATCATTTTTTTGGGGCAACCCAGATAGGAGAGGACCAGGCGCGCTCGCGGATTGTAGTCGGAACCTCAGGGCTTGGGGCAATGCCTAATCGAATGGCGTCGTAGGTTGACCAGCGACAGGTTGGATTTTGAAGCACACGAACATAATAGAAAGCGGCCTGACGGCGATCAAACTCTGGATCTTTCCAAGCGGCCATCAATTCAGGCGCGCCCTTATCAGTTTCAATATTACAGGTACTGATATCAACGCTGGCACCGTTGTCAGGGCAGCGCATGGTTGTGGGATCAACCGTTAAGCCATCGGAACAGGCAATATCTTGCACCTGTTCGTGAGTTTCACCCTGCTCATCAATCCAACCTTTAATCATTTGTATTCTTTGCAAGGGGGCATTGAGTGTATCGGCGCCGGCCCATACAAAAAACGTTGGGCTTTGTGTGTTTTCAAGTGTAGAGGAGAGCTCCCCGCCCATAGGCACACCACCGTTTGTGGCGATTAAAACAGGATCCCGTGCATCTTTAATGCGCTCATCAAAGCCCCAACCGGCAAATAGGCGCAGCGTAATTCTGGTGCCCGAGGTTGCGTAAACCTCTTTGCGCTTCATGGCAGAAAAAATGGAGTCGCGGGTATTTTCTTCAGCCCACACCGCAGCAAGCCCGCCTGAGGTATGAAACTTCAAAACAGATTGGTAAGGCTTATCACCGCCCTTCATGGTTTGACGGCGAATCGCAGGGGATGTCATTGCGCCGACCTTACCGGCAAAATCCCACTCTTCGGCATCACCGCTATTGCTATTATGGGTATCGGTGGAGCCGATCATGCCAAATTTTAAGGGATTAAAACCCAGCTCTTGTTCCAGCTCTAAGCCAACCTTGAGCCCCTGTCTTGCAAAGCTGGTTTTAAACGCACACCCCGTCAACTCGCCTTCCTTGCAGGGCTCAAGAATTTGGCCAAAACTACACTCTTCGTCAGTGGCACCCAGCCCCAGCGCGCACTCTGACGAACCCTTAACCTGGTACATCTCGGCGATGGGCTCGCGCTTATTGCGCAATTGCCAATCGGCCGCAGAGTAGGGCGTCCCGTCCAAAGCCCAAGGGCTGTAATAGATTCCCCAGCCCTTATTCGTATTATGAGGAATGGTTATATAGTCACACTCGCCATAACAGGTGTCTTCCAGGCCACGCCACAGCTCTAGCGCACTGCCAACATCAAATGAAGAGAGCGCATGCTCAGGCAAGCTTTCACCGTTAAAGATGACATTGCGGTGTTCGCTGCCCGCGTCATCCAGTACCGGTGAGTATTCATAGGCGGCAAAGGTTGTGAGCACGCCAGGTTCATTGTATTGGTCTGCTAGTTTTTTGTAGCGATCCCATACAATGTTGCTGCCCTTGTAGCACTCTTCGGGTGAGCCATTACCATATTTACACAACGGAAAGCTGTCATATTTTGGGTGGGTCCTTTTCATGGGCTGGTATTCGCCGGCCGCAACCGTTGCGCCAATCTGTTGAGTTTCAGACGCGGCCAGTTTGCGTATTATGAAAAAGCTTACAATATTGGGCGTGCCCATTAGGCTACAGGTGGCTCTCTCCAGAAAATTAAGATCTGTGTTTTCACAGCGGTTAGTCAGGGCAAAACTTTCTGAATGATCGGTAATGGCGATAAAGTCGATAGGCCTCGACAATTGCATTAATTCTCCGCCAGGGCTTAACAAGGTTTCCCCCTTGGCGAATCGATAGGCATCTTCTACTGTGGCTTTGGTGCCAAACAACTTGGAATCAAAGCTTTCTTTGGTGTGTACATGGGTGTCGCCCCAATAAACATTCTTGAGCGGGTTGTAAGGTTTAGGCTTGACCTTAGTCAAAGTGGGGACGGCGATGGCGCTATCATCTTGCTTGCTTAAATCTGCGGCAATAGATTCTTGCCACATCTTACTCTGTGCGTCATAGAGCTTTTTGCCCATAAGGATCCAAGCCATTAACAACAGAAAAACAAGAACAAAAACAGCAATAATCTTTTTTTTATTATTTCTAAAAACATTCGAAAACATTTAACACCTTCTACAGCAATAACTGGTTTAATTAACGATCAGCAAGAAACTCAGAAGAAGAGAATCACTAAATAATTCACTCACTTCATTGTATGTCTTCGGGCCACGCAAACATGACATATTGTGCAAGAGCAGGCCTGAATAGTTAGGGCATCGTCAGGGGATAGACTTTCTGAAAGCCGCAGGAGACACCCCTACACGACGCTTGAAGAACCTAGAGAATGCTGTGGGGTCGGTAAAGTTCAATCGCTCTGATATATCCGTAACCGTTAAGCCCGAACCACAAAGGTATTCCTTTGCCAGATCCAAGCGAATATCATCATAAATACTCTGATAACTATTGTTTGCTTGCGAAAGCCTGTGCTGCAAAGTACGCAACTTCATTGCCAATTCGTCTGCCACCTTTTGAACAGTGCAGTCATCGCTATTAAGCAACTTCATCACGGCTTGATTCACTGCCTGGATAAATGGGGAGTCATCACTTTTCTTTTTTTCTTGATGCTGGCCACCTTCAGTGTTACTGGGTAGCACGCTGTCTTGAGTTTCAATGGACCACTGACGATCGCATTCTTGGGTCGTCAAATAGAATGAATTAACATCTTGATTGAAAAATAAATTATCGCCAAACACCTTTTTTAAAGGACTGTCATCTTGAGGGGAAGAGTGACGAAATTGAACACATGAAGGACGCCAGTCTTTTCCCAGTACGGCTTTGATCTCTCGACAGGCGATGGCGATACCCAATTCAATGGATTGAACTCTTGCGCCATGTATGACTTGAGCATCAGACAATATTCTCTTGGCTTCATAACAACAAAAAATACCGCCGTTATCAGGCAGTAGGCATACAGACAATGCTTGGCAGTGTTGCGCAAGCGTATTAACAAAAATGGTTAGGACTTCTCGAATCGTCGGCGCATGTTTGGCAAGGATATTAAAATCCCCTTCAAGCACATCAAAGCTTTGATATTCCGCCAGCTTCAGCCCAAAGAATCTGTCTTCGCAGACTTTGGCGGCCTTTTCAAAAAAGTCATTTACCTTGGCCGCAGAGAGCTTTAAATCCGGGTTATAGAGAAACTCAGAACCAATGCCCACGCTTCGGGCAATAGCGTCTGCACTCACTCCATCATAATGTTCAATGAGTTCTACCGCGCCGACTAAAGACCTTGCGGTTACTAAATCTTTCATTTAAGCGGGCCAGAAGAGGGCTTGTTAATAACGTTCATCATGTTCACGGTGTGTACCAGATCGGTGATGACCAGGCGCGCTCGCGAATCGTGGCGGGCACTTCGGAGCTGGGCGCTATACCCAGACGTATGGCGTCATAGGTAGACCAGCGACAGCTGGGGTTCTGAAGAACGCGCGTGTAGTAGAAGGCGGCCTGGCTGGCGTCGAACTCAGGGTCTTTCCAAGTGGCCAGTAGCTGTGGTGCGCCTGTTGTCCTTTCAAATTTACAGGTGGCGGTGTTCATGTCGCTTCCATTGTCAGGGCAACGCTGGGTTTTTGGGTCCACCTGCAGGCCATCGGAGCAGGCAATATCACGCACGGTCTCGTGTGTTTTGCCATGCTTGTCTACCCAGCCCTTGATCAATTGTATGCGTTGTAGCGGTGCATCCATGGGGTCGGCCCCTGCCCACACAAAGAACGTTGGGCTGCGCTCTTCTGATTTTTGGTTTAATTTCTGGGCCGATTTATCAGGCGTCATCTCCTCACCCGTTAATAGGCCCCCCATGGGCACGCCGCCCGCTGTTGCCACGGCGATAGCGTCTACGCTTTCGGCGATGCCTTCGTCGAACCCCCAGCCGGCGAAGAAGCGCAGGTTAATGCGTGGCCCGGATGTGGCGTAGACTTCGCGGCGCTGCATTGCTGTAAAGATCGAATCGCGGGTATTTTCTTCCGCCCACACGGCAGCCATGCCGCCGGAGGTATGAAATTTCAGATTATTATCGTAGGGCTTGTCCCCTCTGACCAAGGTCAGGCGACGGATGGCGGGGGAGGTTGCGGCACCGGCCTTGTCAACAAAATCCCATTCCTCCGCATCGCCCGCATTGCCATTATGGGTATCGGTGGAGCCCACCATGCCAAAGCGCATGGGATTGAAACCCAGTTCCTGCTCCAGTTGCAGGCCCACTTTCAGGCCTTGGCGGGCAAAGCTGGTGTTGAAGGCACAGCCTTTTGTCTCTCCTTCTTTACAGGGTTCCATCACCTGACTGAAACCGCATTCCTCGTCGGTTGCCCCCAGCCCCAGCGCACACTCGGAAGAGCCCTTGATCTGGTAGACCTCGGCAATGGGTTCACGCTTCTGGCGCAGCTGCCAGTCTTCGCTTGAGTAGGGTTTTCCATCCATGGTCCAGCGGCTGTAAAAAATACCCCAGCCCTTGTTCATATTGTGGGGAATGGTTAGGAAGTCGCAGCCTTTGTCTATGTCGCAGGTGTTTTCCAGGCCCTGCCACAGTTCAACGGCGCTGCCCACGTCCAGGGATGATAGGGCGTGGTCGGGCAGATCCTCGCCATTAAACAGGACGTTGCGATGCTCGGCGCCGCCGGATTCCATCACCGGGGAATATTCGTAGGCCGCGAAGGTGGTCAGCACGCCGGGTTCGTTGTACTGGTCGGCAAGCTCCTTGTAGCGAGCCCAGGCGGTATTGCTATCGGCAAAACAGCGCTCGGGGGAGCCGGCGCCAAAGCGGCACAGGGGGAAATTTTCATAGCGCGGGTGGGTGCGGTCCGTGGGTTGGTACTCGCCTGCGGGCACCGTTTCGCCAATCTGCGTGCCCTTGGAAACTGCCGAGCCACGTAGTACAGCAAAACCCAAAACATTGGGGGTGTTCACTAGGTAACAGGTGGCTTTTTCTATCAGGTTAAGGTTGTCATCACCGCAGCGGCTGGCCATGCCAAAGCTCTCGGCGTGGTCGGTTATGGCCACAAAATCAAGCGGCCGCGCTAGCTGCATGGTTTCACCACCGGGACTGAGCAATTTCTCGCCCCGGGCGAAGCGATAGGCATCCTCAATGGTTGTCCGGGTACCGAGCAGATTAGCGTCGAAGCTTTCCTGGGTGTGGACATGTGTGTCGCCCCAATAGACATTTTTTAGGGGGTTATAGGACGGGGCGGGGGAGCGCTGCAAAGGGGGTATGTCGATCAGGCTATCGTCCTGCAGCTGGTAATCCTTGGCGGCTGCAGCAGGGGACCACTTATTCTTCGTGGCAAAGAATTTGTTGCCACCGGCAAACCAGAGCATGGCCAGCAGTAGTGCGAAAACCACTACTAAAACGGTGGTCTTCTTGTGGCTTGTGACCCAATTGTACATTTGCAACTCTCCCCAATCCTTACGCCGCCCGAGGGTGACGTTTAAGAAATAAGTGTAGCCAAACAGGCTTTCGTTGCATGACATATTATGCAACAAACGGCTATCTCATTCCGGTACACCTAGATGTGTGAAAAAATCCTCTGCCAACAAAGACAGAGGAAAAGGACCCTTACAGGTCAACAGCATATTTTGCTTAGCGTTTGCCTGAACGGCGAATGGCCCCCGCGGTAAACTGTTTACGTTTCATGGTTTTATTAAACTTAAACGGTTCGTTTTCTTCGTTGTTCAGTTCAACCGAGTATCGGCCCGAAAATAAATCATAGCTAATGGTGGACGCGTACCAAAGAGTATTAACATTCACGAACTGCAATGAGTGGCCTTCAGAGGCGCGCCATAATACCCCGCGATTATCATAGTGATCGGCCAGAGCAATCTGCCAACTGTCTTCATCTATGTAAAAGGTACGTTTGCCATAAACGTGGCGCTCACCTTCTTTTAGTGTGGCTTCTACTTTCCAAACTCGGTGTAATTCATAGCGGGTAAAGTCTTGATTAATGTGCCCAGGCTGAACTATGTCTTTGTACTTAGCGTTTTGGTCAGCCAGTTTGTAGGCGTTATAAGGAATGTAAATTTCGGTTTTACCCACTAGCTTCCAATTGTATTTATTGGGCGCGCCGTTATACATGTCTATTTGATCAGCGGTGCGCAAACCTCCAGCCCCTTGCCCTGGTGCGTCGTAGGCCACCTGTGGGGAGCGGCGAACTCGGCGTTGACCGGCATTATAGCTCCAGGCCATACGAGGTTGGGATACCTGATCCACGGTTTCATGTACTAATAAAACGTTACCGGTTAAACGTGCCGGGGACTTAACCCTTGAGGTGTAATAGAACAAGATATTATTATCTTTTTTAGCGTGATAGCCGCCTTTTAGATACTGGGGCATAGTAAGCTGACCCCTCATCTTAATGGCGTTAGAGACACCATTACGCTGTACCGGAAATTGTGCCGAGTTGCGCTCGACCGAGCCACCGCGAAAGCGGCTTATATGATTCCAAATGACTTCCAAGCCATTTTTTGGAATGACAAATGGCACGGTCTCATCAAAGTTAACAAGTCCGTTACCACCTTGTGCTAATTCGGTATTGGTGGCATTTTTGCGGGCTTTATCATAGATGCTGGTTGGATAGGCCGCGGTGCGGTGGGTTTTATAAACCGGCATCTTGTAGGTGTCAGGAAATTTTTTAAAAAGCGCTATTTGGCCATCGGTTAATTGCCCTTTGTACTGCTCGATATTTTTAGCAGTAATGGTAAATAACGGTGACTCATGAGCAAACGCATTAACTAATGGGTTAGCGCTTTCATCTTGTTTTAAGCCGCCATCGTAGCTGGGAATGCTGCCACTTTTATTGGCGGCTACTTCTGCCCCCATCAATGTGAGAGCAGCGCCTAATTTAGATGCTTCTTGGGTGGATACCTTAGCCCAGGCACCACCACTTACCATAGTCAGCAATAAGGCTGAGCTGGCAAAGGTATGTAATTTCATATTTATCCTCGAAGCGCGGGCACTGGGCCCGCGCCCTCTTAATTTAGAGAGTCTGTTTAGAGAGTATTTCTAGCGAGTCTTTTTTAGTATGGGCAAATATTAAAACTGCATACCAAGGGTAATGGAGGCAAAGTCACGGTCACTTACTTTAGAAGCATCGCCTTCCATATACTGGGTATAACTAATAGCGGCACTATAAGTGTCGATGTAGTCGGCTTTAACCGTAAGGCCAATGGATTGGTCGCCCTGACTAAATGCTCTGCCTGGGTTTGGCGCATAGCCTTCTAAGTCATGCTTCCAAGATAAGGTTGGCGTTAGATCAATACCGGCAAACACGTCAGTGTAGGCAGCCACAACACGGGCGCGGTAACCGTACGACGATTGCGTGGTGAAACCATGATCGTTAGTGGGGTCGGCATTTGCCCCAAATTTAATGGCCCCTTCGGCGTCTTCTTCAAAGTCATGAATAAAGCTATAACCGGCTTCGCCAATTAGGGTAATTCGGCTAGCACCGGCCACCTGGTCAAAGAATTTTATGCCCGTTACTTGAACCTGGGTCACATCAAAAGAGCGGTAACCATCCAATATAACGCCAGCTGGGTTGCCACCACTACCGGCAGTGAGTGCAAAAACCTCAGCATTCAATTGCGCAGGAGCGCCGCCGTTTGCCTCAGGTGTTGTACCGTAGCTTAGTGCCGCAGCAATTTGGTCCTTGGCATTAATTTGTAGCGGCACATCTTTTTTATGGCTGATTTCCCCAGACACGGCCACGGAGCCTAGACTGGTCGCAAAACTGATACCTGCTAGCTGCAGGTCTTCCGGGTATTCGACAAAATACGTGCCGCCACCACCAAGACCAGCACCGCCGGTAACCGAACTTACGATGGGCAGGCGGTTATGAATATTCATGGCATAAAAACCCAGTTCGGTATCCCCTAAAAGATAACGGGCAGCTATACCAAATTGACCGTCATCTTTCGCTTTACGAACGCCATCGGTATCTCGTAATACAGCAGCACTGCCGCCGCCTATCGCCGCGGGCAGATCCGCCACGCTGGCGATGCTACAACCGTCTGCCACATAATCGCTGTTGGAGAAAAAGGTACCACAACCGGGAGTAACCGTTTCCTGAAACTCAAGTTGGTAAAAAGCTTCCACACTTAAATTGTCGGTCACGCCTATGTTGGCATACGCCATATTGACGGGAATTAAACCCTCTTTAATTTCGGCACCGGGGCGTCGAAATGCACTCACATCTACTGGGTTAATGGCGTTAATGCCGCCCTGGATGAAAGTACTTTCACCCCAAGAAACCACTTGTTTGCCCAAGCGTACATCTAAAGGCATATCGGCTACGTCAAATTCACCATAAATAAAGGCGTCTAACACCATAGCACCGGAGAATTTTGCGTGTTCACTAAACTGCGCGTCATCCAGTTTGCCGCCGGTTTGATCGTATTTAGTAGCCCCGGCTGCGCCGCCATACGCGGGGTTATTGGGTAGTGTACTTAGGTTTGCGGTTGGGCTATGGCCGACATTTACCTGGTTATTTTCCAAGGCGCTGTCATACCAGTATTTACCCCGTACAAATGCTCCAAAATTTTGGTAACTCACCTGTAAATCGTGGCTGCCTTTAAAGATTTGAGAAAAGGCATCGCCCTTGTTGTAGTTTAAGTTGCCGTCATTGGCGTTGTCGCTGGTTAAAAGGTCTGCATCTGCGTCTTCTACACGCCAGCTGGACCCCATAGATAGGTGGCTGTCGAACGAGCCTTCGATGCCGCCTGTACTAAATTCAATGCCCTGTGCCTGACAAGCCATTAAGAATGGAATGGCCATGGCCAGGTATTTTTTACGTCCCAATGCCTTGCGTACCGTGTTGGTTAGCATATTCATATCTCACGTTATTATTTTTATTTTGGCACCTATGTCACGCAATGCCAGCCCAGAACAAGTATAGGAAGTGGGTGTTTTTTAAATATGATATTTCGGGTCAAGCGAATAGAAAGGGCGGAGCACAGATACTTGGCTGAGCATAGTTATAACAGATAGTTATAACTCTAAAGGTGGCCGTGAATGCAGATATAGAAGGTCTATGGGGCTGAATCGTTATCTTTTTTAATGTATTGCAAAGGCGTGAGTGCAAACCATTTTTTAAAAGCATTAAAAAACTGGCTAGCGGATTGATAGCCCAATAAAAATGCAGTGTCACTGGCTCTGCGCTTTTGCGTAACCAGGTATTCGTGGGCAAGCTCCATGCGGGTGGCCAGTAAAACGGCCTGAAAAGATGTGCCTTCTTCTTTTAGACGACGTTGTAGACTGCTAATACTTAGATTAAATACCTTGGCAACATGTTCACGATTGGGTGGCCCCAAACTGAGTATGCATTTTAGAATGTGTTGGCAACGTTCTGTGTAGCTGGCATCTGGGAACTGGGCGTTCAATAAGTTTTGCAGGGCACCCATGAGGTCATAGGTATTGTCATCATGATAATTTTCATTATTCGGCACGATAAATTCAAGCGCATTGATTGGCTGATTAAATTCCGGTTTGGTGTTTAATATGTTTTGGTAAATGGCAATATCATCCGATGGCTGGCCATGGCTGAAGCGAATTTTACTGGCCTTTATTTGGCAGATTTTATTAACGGCCATTAAAATAGCCGCGCTCGCCCCTTCGATTTGATGGTGGCTATAGATATCCGGCATATTGGGAATTAAATTGATGATGATCTTGCCCTGATATTCATCCACTTTTAAGGTGAAGGCCTCGCTTTGAACTTTAAAATAGTGTGCCAAGTTTTTTACAAGAATATGAAATGGTATTTTTTCACTGTAGCTAGATATTATGTTAATAGAGTGCTGAAAGGTTTTATAAAGCGGTGTTTCTTCTATGTTGGCAGTACTTACGATCTTTAATCCCAGATTAGGTTCCTGGGTGATGGCGGCAAGTTTTTTAATATTTTCCGTGACATGGCTAAGGGGGACACGATCATGTTCGTCTGGCGTGGGCTTTTGAACCTGGCGTTCAATTTCGCTCAGAAGATGCAAGCGGTTGCTCTTTTTCAGCAGTAAAATCAAGGCATTTCGAGTGGCGACTGTGTTACTGCTATGAATGGTGAAACGCGAGTTTTTCAATATTGCCCCTCCCTTAATTTTTTGGCTATAAATCAATGGCACCATAAGTTTAGATGAGTATATAGGGCTAGCTTTCCCTGGGGCAATCGTTATCTAGCCATAACCCTTTTATTCTGCGCTGTTTTAGCACTATAAGTCATTTATTTTGACTATAATATGCAATATCGAACGGCTAAACTGATCAATATAGCGACTAAAAGCGCGCTAAGTACGGGTATCCAGCAGCATGGAATTTCTTGCTGTTATAACCTTATTCCATATTTTTAACTATGCTTCTTATTCAGGTATGCCTTGGCAAATAGTAAAATTATAAAAACTCTCATTCAACATTCCAATCAAGCCTGAAACCTTAGGCTCCGATTTATGCCCATTTTATGTATAGGAAAAGTGACTTTTTTCTTTTTTCCGCGATTTAATGTCCACCAGCTTAATTTAGGGACTTATATAGAGCTTCGGTTTTAAATAGGTGCTAAGTAGAGAATATAATCGAACGCCAATTTGGCGGATAAAAATGGCGCTCAAATAGTGGGTGTCCTGGTACCTTATGTCCCGATTAAAACTGCCAACTTAAACCAAACAACACTTCACGCCCACGATTAGGTGCCCCTTCATCTAAGCTAGCCGGAGCTTGGGGTGAAGCATATTCTTTATCAGTTAGGTTTTTAATCTGCAGGTACGACTCCACCTCGTTTGAAAACCTATAAATCACTTTTGCAAACCCCAACCAATAATCGGGTAACACAATACGATTACCGTTATCATCTGTTGCCGCCATTTCACGCTCCCCTTGATAAGAAGCAATGAAGTTGGCGTTCCAGTTTTGGTATTGATAATTCACGGTTAAAGAGCCCCAGTCATCTGCCTCAAGATATTGAACGTCGGCTTTTGTTACTATGTGAGTAAAGGCGGAGCGAACTAACCAGTGCTGATTAAATTCATAAGAGAATTCAAATTCAAAGCCATGCAACGGATCTAGTGCTGTGTTTTTATAAGTTCTCCTAGCCCCTGATCTATCAAAAACAATCGAATTATCAAAGCTATTTTCAAAGTACCCCACCGAGGTACCCATGTTGTGCCACCCCCCCAGCCAAATAATTTCAGTACTCTTAACCGTTTCAGACTCTAGGTTTGGGTTCCCCTTTGCCCCTTGAAATACATCAACATTTAGCTCTAACTCGGTGGGCGCTCTAAAGGCCTCACCATAAAGCAGCTTTACTCTATGGTTTTCATTAAGCTCGTGCACCAGCGTCACCTTTGGGCTAGTGTTTGAGCCAATACTTGAAAAGTAATCAACACGCACACCCAGGGTTAAATGTGTGCCGTTGATTATTTCATCTTGATACTGGCTATAAAGGCCGTAAATATCCCGTGATGAAGCGCGCTGTAAAAGAGAGGTGGGAGTGAGCGTTCCATAATAGCTAACGGTGGTGCTGCCTTGGGTGAAAGCATCAACATCATAATTAGAATGCAGCAGCGCTTCAGGGGCATCTAATTGGCGATACTCCACTCCAAATTGCATACTACGCTGACTGCCTAGGTTCCAGTTATTACTCCACTGAAAGCGAGCTTCTGCGTAATCATCATAATGGCTCTCCTTCACAACAGGCTCATTACTGGCAGGTAAACTGATATCAAATAGAGCGCCTTCAGCTGTTCTCTGAGAGCCGGTGAAAAATTTAGATACGCTATAACTTAATAAAATATTCGATTCAACCTCTTGCCAATTCACCTCTTGTTGCCATACCAAGGATTGCAGCGACACTTCACGAATATTATGCTTGTCTGAGGTTCTGGAGGTTTCAAAAAAGTGTTTGGCGGTTAGCTTGTAATAATTAAAGGCCAAAGATTTTGCTTCTTTTGAAAATTTTACAGTGAACATATCTAAGGTTTTTGGGTCATCGGTTTCTACACGCCCTTCACCAAAGCTATTGGGCAAGCTAAATTCATCGCCGCTATCTCGCTCAAACTCGGCAAATAGCTCCATATATATTTCCCCCACCGAATGAGAACTTAAAATAGATGACTGGTAGCCCCCAAACGCATCTAGCCTTGCTGCCACTTCATTTACCGATTCACGGGTAATAATATTAACCACTCCCATCATGGCGTTAGAGCCATATATGGCTGAACCTGGGCCACGAATAAATTCAACCCGCTCAATATGAGTGAGCGGATATTTAGGCGTCACCTGGCCAATACCACTTCCTCTTGGTTCATTTAAGCGTACCCCATCCACTAAAATTAATATTTCAGCCGCTGGGCCTGAAATTCGTCTTGCACGGGAAGAAAAGGCACTGATGGCACCGCTTCCGGTGGTCCGGTAGCTTTGAAAACCCGGCACTACATTCATAAGTTCATCTAGATAGGTGAAGCCAGTGCGCTTAATTTCTTGGTGAGTGAAAATGGTTACCGCAGAGGGTGCGGTTTTAAGGGCTTGTGGGGTAAGGGTAACCCCGGTTACCTGAATGGCTAAGAGCTCACTCAAGCTCAAACTAAACAAATAGTCATGTTCATTGGCTATGCCTTTTGCATAAGATTGCGCACTTAATGCCATGAATAAAAGAGAGGATAAAAGGGACGTAAATGAATTGTCAAACCATTTAACGGGGCGCATTTTCACCTCATATATGGACGAAAAACTATAACTACATATAGTTATAGTCGAATTGAGCCAATGCTCGACGGTTTTAAACGCAATGGAATAACAACCACATTCATAAGTTTAGAGGAGCATATTGGGGAGAGAGGTTGAGGGTGTTTGCCGAAAAGGAAACGCTCAACAAGTCCGTTTGCTGAGCATATTTTGTTACGCAGTTAAGTAGGCATGCAATTTCACACTAGCATCGAGACGAGTGGCTAAATAGTGAGTGGATTTTATTACCCGTTTTCAAGTGCTAAGTAAGCCTCTAGTTCCGCACTACCACCTATGTGTTTACCCGCGATAAATACCTGGGGTACGGTTTCATTGCCCGTCATGGCACGCAAGGTAGTAAGGCTGGCATCACGACCCAATACCACTTCTTCATAGGGCATGTTGGCGGCGTTTAATGCGTCCTTGGCCTTGGCACAGAACGAGCAACCGGGTTTGGTGAACAGACTCACCGATTCAGGCTGTGAGGCCTGTGGGTTGATGTAGTTAAGCATGGTATCGGCGTCGGATACTTCAAACGGGTCACCTGGTTTGTTAGGTTCGATGAACATTTTTTCAATCACCCCGTCTTTCACCAACATGCTGTAACGCCAGCTGCGCTTGCCAAAGCCTAAATCGCTTTTGTCCACCAGCATGCCCATACCGTCGGTAAATTCGCCGTTGCCATCGGGAATCACACGAATGTTGTCGGCTTCCTGATCGCTCATCCAGGCGTTCATAACGAATGTGTCGTTCACACTCATGCATACTATTTCGTCTACGCCGTTGTCTTTAAATACACTGGCTAGCTCGTTGTAGCGAGGTAAGTGGGTGGACGAACAAGTAGGAGTGAAGGCACCTGGCAAGGAAAATACCGCGACGGTCTTACCCTTAAAAATGTCGTCAGTGCTCACGGTTACCCATTCGTCACCCTGGCGTGTAGGCCAGCTAACGTGTGGAACCTGCTTACCGCTTTTATCGTTTAATGGTGACATGTGAATTCCTCATTGGGTGTGTGTTGTTGGTTGATGGGAGAAGTATGCCTGTCTAGTAATGATTGGTTAAATGAATTGATTGTATTGGTGTGATAGTTAAATTCTATTGATTGGGGCGGGTGAAGGGGTTGTTGTCCTTTTACGCTTTTATTCCTATTCTTTAATTAGTCATTTATGCCAAACCGTCTTGGAAGCCCCTGGGGCTGTTATTCCTTATTTTTATAAAGGAGCGAGCAATGAAGTTTTTGTTCATTTGTATGCTTCTGCTCCTGTGTTCTCTCTCCGCTTTAATGGCCCAAACTCTTACCTTTTCTGTGGACGACTACTGCCCTTATTATTGCAAGGATGCACAATCGGACGTCCCCAGGCTGGCGGCTAAACCCGGTTTTGTCATTGAGATACTGCAGCAGGCCTTTGAGAGTAAAGGCTATGAGCTTGAGTACGTATTCCGACCTTGGGCGCGGGGCATTCGTGAAGTGAGTGAGGGCAAGGTTAATGGTTTAGTTATCGCCGCCAAAGGGGATGCTCCTCGCCATGTGTTTCCCAAAAATGAGCAGGGGCGATCATTGGGCTGTTATTACGTGGCGGCAAATAGTCACTGGGCCTTTGATGGGGTGGCGTCTTTACAGGGTGTGAGGCTGGGAGTGGTAAAAGGCTACGAATATTCTGAGCCTTTAAATGGCTTTCTTAAAAAAGATTCGAATAAAAAAGAGGTGGTGGCCCTTACCGGTGATCGGCCCATGGAGCGTATATTGAACATGATAGAACTGGGAAGATTGGACGTGACCATGGCCGACTCTAACATTGCTGACTATTTGATTCACCAAATGGGGAAAAAAACCAGCGTGAAAAAGTCCAGTTGTGGCGCGGACTATTTAAATTTTTATGTGACCTTCTCCCCCATTCTAAAGGGCTCCAGGCAGCATGCCGATATTTTGTCTCAGGCTATGGACGAGTTAAGGGCTAATGGAAAGTTGAAAAAAATATTGGCACGTTATGGGGTGTCCGACTGGCAATAAAAAAATCTTAGTTTTATTAAAAATCGTGCCGACATTCGTCCTTATTCTCATAATATATATTCAAAAAACGCCTAATAGTAATTTAGTTTAATGAACCCCAAGCAAAGCCTTGCAATATTATTTTCTCAACAGCAAATGTTCAAAAACCGACTAAGATTAACGCAGAGCATCACCGCGAATTAGGATTACCCCAAAATTTAGGTGCTCACCTCAAAATTTATTTTATGGTGGTTGCCATGCACGCCGAAAGTTATGAAAGAGGATTTTTACCCAGCAAGGATCCAGCAAGCACATTTACCCTTTACCCTGAATTGAATTGCCTCAATGCCTGGGGGCAGCAACTTCCTACCCTGTTACAAGACCCCCAGTTTAGACACAATGCCCGTGAGTGGGTTATTCCTTCCTGGCCTGATGACCAGGTAACACAGAGCAATCTGGCCGAATTGCACTTGTATTATTTACGCTTGGCGTTCATTGCATCCGGTTACATTAACCAGATTGGTCAACCCAAGTGCAAAAAGCTGCCGGCCAATATTGCCCAGCCACTCATTAAGGCTTGTGAATTATTAGGGCGCCCCTCTATTTTAAGTTACGACGGTTATGCCCTGTATAACTGGTATCGATTGGACAGCAGTAAACCCATTGAACTTGGCAACATAGATACTCTGCAAAATTTTGTCACCCTGTATGACGAACACTGGTTTATCCTAGTGCATGTGGCCATAGAGGCGCTGGCGGGAGAGATGATAAATAGCATCTTAACGATGGATACCCATGACCCAGGCCAGATTGACCATTGTTTGCAAATTATTGAATCTACCTTGCACCAGCAAATTGACATTTTGAAACGCATTCCAGAACACATGTCGTCGCAATTGTATTTTGATCATTTCCGCCCTTATATCGGTTTTTTTCAGGAGGTAACTTACGAGGGTAAGTTAACGGCCCGTTTTAATTATCGGGGCGAAACCGGGGCGCAAAGCAGTCTATTGCCCTTGCTCACCGCTTTTTTAAAAATCCCCCATGAAGAAACCGAACTAACCACCCATCTTAACGACATGTGTAATTACATGCCGGTGGCTCACCGCCAGCTCATTACCCGTTTAGAAAATCTGGAAAGCATTAAACCGTTGGCCAGTACCGCCTTGTTTAATCGAGTATTGGAAACCATGGCGCAATTTAGGGAGCAACATTTTTGCTGGGCTAAAAGTTACATTGCCCATAAAACTCAAGACCCTAAGGGCACGGGGGGGACCCCTTATTACAGGTGGCTAAACCAATTAATTGATGAAACTCGCCAATTTAAAATTAAAAAAACCGTGGTGCAGCACAATTCCCTAAATTTTGTGGTGGGGGACATAACCCAGTTAAATGTGCAAGCCATCGTGCGCCCCGCCAGTCGCAATGTGTATAAAGGGCGTGGGGTCAGTGAAACTATTTTTGAAAAGGCCGGCCCCCAATTAAAACAGGCCTGCCAAGCGATTGGCCGTGCACAAACCGGTGAGGCAGTTATTACGCCTGGGTTTAATTTAATGTGTGATGCGGTGATTCATACAGTACCGCCTCATTATAGCGGGGGGGATCATTGGGGGTGCCAGTCGTTAAGCCAGTTAAAAGCTTGTTATGAAAATACCTTAAAGCTGGCGCTAAAACACAATATAGAGTCCTTGGCGTTTGTTTCTTTGGGCACGGGGGGCAATCAGTTCCCTCATACGCTGGCGGCGCAACAGGCGTTGGAAGTGCTGCTTAAATACCAGGGAGAGTTTCAGAATTTAATTGTGTGTCTGGCCAAACCCAGCAGTTTAAAAATATGGCTGAAAGCTTACGACCATTTCCATTATCAACATGCGGCTTAATTACAAGCGGGGTTACAGGGTGCTCAATTATTGTTGATATTGGCGTATGGCACGGGTTTCGTCCTTGCCATAAATTGACGTGCAAATGAGCAGCTCCCCTTGTTTGGAGACATGCATGTTGCCATGGGCCACCTTAATAATTTCTCTGGCCACCACTGGCCCCTTGCTCATCTGGCAATAACAACCGCCTAAATCCACATTCACTGTGATGGGGTGATCTTCCATGGTAAAAGGCAAATGAAAGGCCGACATGATCTTGTCGGCCACTACGTTCATGTCGTTGCTGTCATTTAAGTTGGGCGCAATAATAATAAACTCGTCACCCTGCCAACGAACAAAAATATCTTGTTGGCGCATGGCCAGTCGCAGCCGCTCACTGCCAATTTTAAGTACCTGATCGCCCACTTGTTCGTTGAAGCTTTCGTTAATTTTTTTGAAGGATCGGTAATCCAGAAAAAAGATACCAAAGTTTTGCCCGCTGTCACAAATCTCGTATAACAACGAATACCCCACCTCTTTGCGGTAAAACCCGGTTAAGTCGTCGTAATAGGCTTTTTGTTCCAGGCTGTGCATGATTTGTTTTTGCACTGAGACATCTTCACCAATAAACAGAATGCGGGTTAATTCCCCATAGTCGTATACAGGAATCACATACAGGTCTTCGTCGAACTCCATGCCGTCTTTTTGCATGCTAACAAATTCGGCCCGGTAATCTTTTTGGTGGATTATAACGTTCAGTATGGCGTTGGCATCGGCTCCTGGAATATGTTTGAAATCAAAAATACTCTGACCAATGACTTCCGCTTCGGAGTATTGGGTTTTTTTCACAAACTTGGGATTTACCTTGCAGATAATGCCCTTAGCATCGGTGATGATAATGGAATAGGGGTTGTATTGAAAAAGACTGGAAGACTCACTTAAATCATCAAGCTTTTTATGTTGGTAGGTAACGTCTTCCCCCACTAGCATTACTACACAGTCACTGTCTTTGCTTGATAAAGGTTGGGCGGTAAAGCGCATGGTGATAATTCTGTGGTCGGCACCAATTAACTTAAGGTCAAAATTTTCACGGCTGTGATGCTGGGTCACCAGTTTGTGATACACCAGAAACTCTTTGGGGTGATGGTTGGGAATTAACTGGGGAAACCATTGCGGCATCTCTTCTTTACTTTTATACCCCAATAACTCAACTAACTTATCTGAGGTATCAATAATATGATTATTGATAATAAGCAAATACAGGGTGGCTTTTTTAAAGCACTCCACTTGCTGCTCATACAGCTCGCTAGACAAGATAGGAGGTGTGTCGGTCATGGGTTTACCTAACCAGTTGTTAACGCTAAGTATTAGCTGAAGTATAGAGAAGATAAGGGTTTTTGCCGCTATTAAGGGGCCTGCGTCATGGATTTGTAAAAATAGAATAAAGGCGAATATTTTGGTTCTATTTATGTCTAACTGACCACGTAAACTGGATAGTTAGGCTTTCGGCCAAAGAAGCGGTTTAATTTTAGTGTTATGGTGAGCATAATCCTTGCCCATAACAATAATCTAAAATTTGAGACCAAGATGTCAGCCACCACCATTCGCTTTGAATTTGAAAAAGAAACCAAAAACAGCGTGCGTTACAAAGAAGTGCCAGACGAGGGCAAGCCCCCCATCGTTGGCAGCCTGTATGTGCAAAAGTGGTATGCGGGGGATGCTAAAAAACTGGAAGTCACCCTTAACAAGGTGGATTGATGTATGGCACCAGCAGATAGCCCCATTAGCAAAACCAAGAGCAGCTTTTACCGACGTTTATTGGTGGCCCAGCTCATTGATTCGGGAGTGAATACGGTTCCGGCCATTATGCTCGAGACCGGTATGCCCAGACGTACCGCCCAGGACACGATTTTAGCCCTTGAAGAACTGGATATTCAGTGTGAGTTTCAGGGGGCCAATAAAGATGGCGGTTATGCCATTGTGGATTGGGGGCCTATTAATAAAAAATGGTTAAAGTCCCAGCTGGCCCAGATAAAGACGGCGCTTAACTACCTTTAACCCGCTAAAAGCCGGTCATTTGCTTTTTAATTTTTGCTACTGTATAAATACCCAGTAATTAAGATAATCTTAAACTAACCTTAGGAGCCTACCCATGGCAGTGGTGACACTTTACATGTCCGATCGTGATGAAAGCCGACAATTCACCAGCAAAAAAGAAGCTGACGACTATGATAAAAAACTTGAGCTAGGCAGCGCCCTAGGTGAGTTTCTTGACGGTAAGGTAACGGGTTTATCGGAAGAGCTGGCCGAAGAAATTGGTATGTTACTGGCCGAGCACAAAGACGTGCTTATGACTGCGCTTAAGGGCAAGCCTGCGGTATTGTCAGCGCCTGCCGATGACAGCAACGTGAGTAATATAGCCGACGCCTCTTAGTTGGTTTTAAATCCGGGTTGAGGCCTGCCTTTAACCCGGCATTTAGTCCCTTTCAAATCAGGCTCCATTTATAAGAATGGCACATGGCCTGCCCTTATTTGTACGACTTATTCATACTAAAAACGCCCGTTAATTCCCTTCTTCATGCTAAAATCTGGTTAATTCTCTTCTTTTGCAAGCATTCCATCACCCATGTTACGAATTAACGAACTCAAGCTGCCCTTAGACCATAGCGATGACGATTTAACTGGCGCCATCATCGACAAGCTGGCCATTCAGGCCGAGCAATTGGTGAGTTTTAGTGTCTTTAAACGCAGTTACGATGCCCGTAAAAAAGCCAAAATTTTGCTGATTTACCAACTGGATGTGGTGGTGGACGCCGCACTTGAAGAAGATATTCTGGCAAAACAGCCCAAGCAAGGCCTAGTGAGGTTGAGTCCGGATACTAATTATTATCAGGTGGCCAAGGCCGAAGCCGATTTTCCAGCGGCTAACCAACAGCGCCCCATCATCATTGGTTTTGGCCCCTGTGGCATCTTGGCGGCCTTGTTGTTAGCGCAAATGGGTCTTAAGCCTATTGTGCTGGAGCGTGGTCAGGATGTACGACAGCGCACTAAGGATACCTGGGGCCTATGGCGCAACGGTAAACTCAATACCGAATCTAACGTGCAATATGGCGAGGGCGGCGCGGGTACCTTCTCCGATGGCAAGCTGTACAGTCAGGTGAAAGACAAGCGGCATTTGGGGCGCAAAGTATTAACCGAGTTTGTGGTGGCCGGTGCCCCCGAAGAAATTATGTACGTGAGCAAACCCCATATAGGCACCTTTAAGTTGGT
>Ga0209825_1000474_pt1 | contig 29417 bp, 22 predicted proteins | sample EN8Hudsemesocosm_FD_184631 | JGI IMG/M metagenome (GOLD analysis project Ga0209825, IMG submission 184631) | Methane-oxidizing microbial communities from mesocosms in the Hudson Canyon - EN8B Hudson Canyon (SPAdes) (version 2) | ecosystem: Environmental > Aquatic > Marine > Cold seeps | place...
ATTATTTATAATAAAGACAAGTTAACACGATGGGATTAATAGAAAAATCAAGTGGTGCAGCAAAAATTCTAATTGTAACAGCAGCACTTTTTGTTGTTTTTGCAGGTATAAAAACGGCAGCTAATATTTTAGTGCCTTTTCTGCTTTCAGTGTTTATTGCTATTATTTGTAATCCACTTATTGCCCGAGCTAGCCGTTATAAAGTACCAAAAGTTTTAGCGGTACTTCTCGTGATAGCATTGTTTGTTGTTATTGCACTTTCACTTGCCGGTTTAGTAGGGAAGTCACTCACCGAACTTTCGTTATTATTGCCTGAATATCGTGAACAATTAAAAGATCAATTCGTTTGGTTAACTGAACGACTTGCAGAAAAAAATATTATTATATCCCCAGCATTACTTATTGAGTATTTTGACCCCGCAGCAGCGATGGGTCTCGCTGCTGACATGTTAAGTGGATTAGGCAGTGTAATGGCTAATTTGTTTCTTATTATTCTTACCGTAATATTTATGCTGTTTGAAGCATCGACGTTACCTAAAAAACTACATTTTGCATTAGCTGATCCAGATATGCGTTTAAAGCAAATAGATCGTTTTCTTGTCTCTGTGAATAACTATTTGGCCATTAAAACTTTAGTGAGTATTGCGACAGGTATAACAGTTTCATTAATGCTATGGGCGTTTGGTTTAGAGTTTTTCTTACTGTGGGGAGTTCTGGCTTTCTTACTTAATTATATTCCCAATATTGGGTCTATTATCGCGGCAGTCCCACCTATGTCGTTGGCTGTTTTACAACTAGGTGTACCTGAAGCAGGTCTAATAGGTTTAGGTTATTTCGTGATTAATATAGTAATGGGAAATATCGTAGAACCAAGGTATTTGGGTAAAGGACTAGGGCTATCAACCTTAGTTATTTTTCTCTCTTTGATATTTTGGGGATGGTTATTAGGCTCAGTGGGTATGTTACTGTCGGTACCATTAACGATGATCATTAAAATTGGCTTAGAGAACTCAGAAGAAGGTCGTTGGTTTGCTATATTATTGTCAGGTGAAGACGATATTAAAGAACCTGAAAAGGTTGAGAGCTAAGCCATTTATTTACTTGGTTTTACTTTTTAAAACCAAGTTTAGATTGTCCATTTGATAAAAATTGTACTGCTTCTTTACGCTTTTTGCCGATGAGAAGTGGTCCATCATCCATAAATAGAAAGTTCTTCCAACAACGCTGGAAAACCGCCCAAGTTGTTTCAATCACATTGTTTCTAGCACTGCAGAAATAAACAACGGTATTATTATCCCAAGTTAGATGAGCTATAATTTCTTCAGGTAGTTCCTCTTGTTCACTGTCCCAAATACTTTCCCATGCAACCTTTTTTTGCCATGTCGTTTCTTCGAAAGGCCAGTCTCCTTTTTTAAAAAAATCAGGGTGGTCAACTTGTCGGCTAATAAATGTATCCCAAACAACTTGTGCCCGAGCTTGCGCCATTGGTTTGATTTTTGTCTTGTCTTTATCATTTATGAGTAAACTCTTATGTCTAAAGATCCAAGCATTTTTTAGTTCATCTAAGGGGATATAATTCATGAAGACACTCATGTTGATTTGAAATTCTAGGAAGTTATTGGGGATGATACACCATTCTGAGGGAATTTTTGCTTGATAGTGGTATTTTTTAATAGTTTTTATCAGGTAATGAAAATGTACTTTATTTTATAGATACTCGGTTAACAGACATTGATATTTTGCTAATTTAAATGACGAATATAGACAGTAGGGAAGTTAACTTTAATTCAACGTCTTGGGGTTTTACCTAAATTTCTTGTATTCAACTCCTTGCATTAAATTGTGATATGATATATTTAGTTAATTAATGTTATCATTTAAATAATGTAATGATGATATTAGAGCTTATTACTTCCCTGTAACCTTTCAAATAGAAGCATGAAATGAAAATTAAATTAATTAAAGAATTAACACTAAATGACGAATGTATTTCAACAGAAGAAGTCTTTGAAGCACAAAAAATAACACCTAGATCTACTACAATAGAATTAACTACCCCACAGGGTAACGTAGTGCGCGTATTCCATTATGAATACGAAGAAGTTGAATGCTAAAACGCAAAATGTTTTGTCTCTGATTTTACTCAGCTTCATATATTTTAATAGCAATAAGTTAATTTTCTATTAGATAAGTTAATCATTTTAGCAGCCGTTTTTAAGACGGCGACTAAAATTTTTTCTTTTGTATATGGTCATAAAGTTCAGAGACAAAATCAATCAAGCTCAATTTTATGTAAACAAACTACTCTAGTTTTTGTTGAAAATATCTATGATTAGGAAAGTTCATGAAAGATGGGTTTACAGGCATATTTAAAGAAAATTCAGTTTTAAAGACTTTAGTACTTTGTATTCTTACTATTGGTTCTTACTTAATATACAAACTTTATTGTTTTTCAAATCAAATTAACCAGCACACACCTCTAAAAATATCTAATGTATTTATGGCTATAGCAACTATGTTATTCACCATTTCATTAGGCAGTCTCCTTTATGGTTTCGCAAATTTACCAGATACGACTATTTTAACAAGTTCAATAGGCATTCACGCTATCTCAAGTGTTTTCGATATCATATGGATAATAATGGTGCGAAATCGTCTTAACTTAATTTCTGGCTCAATTAAAAATGACACGCTTTGGTTAAACCCTTTTATTACGTCAATTTTTCATGTGATATATATGCAACATATAATTAATAAAGGTTTATCGAGCAACCCTACACAAAATAATTAAACGTATTTTTATTAAGTAATTGGATTAACTAACTTTAAAAAATATTGCTTATTGGTAGATATATTGTCAATTTTTATCGGGAAATGAAGTGTTTGGTTAAAGTAGTTGGCAAACTGTGAAATTTGAAGGACTAGCTTACGCGCATCATTAATGAACATACTACAAATATTATTATCATTAAGATCTTCGCGGTTAATATGAAATGGTTTTTGTGATGTTTCTGATACCCATAATGTGCTTCTAAGTTTAGCTTGAATACAATTCATTTCTGTATCAGCACCACTAAAGGTGTTTGTCCATCGTATTACTTTTGTTAGTTGGTCGTAAAGGTGATTACCGTAGGCTTGTTGATGGGTCTTTGTTTGTATACTTTCTTGCATGATTGCTAGTAATGGTTTTTGTAATTGAGAAGAAAATATAGATTCTATTTTTTGACTTGTTCTAAAATCAAATCCTTGGCCTAATAAATAAAGCTCTCCAATGGCCGTTTCTATATTCTGGCTGCTTCTAGTAAGTTGAGAGTATTGGTTAGCAATTTGTGAAATTTGCGCGTATTCATGTATTTCTGTTAATTTATTCGGGTATCCTGAACCATCTAGTTTTTCTTCATGTTGCTCTATAGATTCCAGCACTAATTTATTTTCTAATCCTGCTATTTTTACAATTTCTTTGCTTAAAATTGGGTGAACTAATTTTGCATTCTTCATGTTCGGGTGCAATCGTGCGTATCCAATATTTTCAAAAAACAACACTGATATGAGTTCGTTTAATTCATTAGTAGAGTAATTGTTTGCTTTACCAATATGGGTGCCGAAAACTAAATTTAATAGTGTGTTTTCAAAAGCAGTTGGATTTAGATGCGAGAAAATGCTTAGGTGGTCCAGAATCTTTTTAGGAATGGAATCATTGTTGATAAAGTCTGATATTGTTGCAAGAGTCTCTTTTAATTCGAAATTTTTTAAAACAGGATCTTTTTTTGCTAAGTCTAAAATAGGTCCTAATAGATCTTGATTCGTCTGTTTTTCAGTAATTGAGATTTCATCTTCATGACCAATCACGCCTTTTTGCTTTAATTTTTCTAGTTTTAACCTGATTTTATCGGTAATTTCAGTTCCAGCTTTTACAAATATTCGTTTCCCTTCTGGATCAGTAATATCTTTATTGATACCGCATTTCATTCCTGAATTTAATATATTGGATGTGAACTGGTTGGATGTATCTTTCATAAGCTGGTTATTAATTTTCACATTCGGTCCTTGAATTGAATATATTTTAATCTAACGTCCATTGAATTAACTGTAGGAATAAATAGAGGTATTAGCAAAAAAACATCTAAACAAATGGATAATGGTTTTATAAGTGGTAAGAAATTAATTTAGAAAATATTTTACTGATAAATATTAATTCACCATTTTAACGGTTAAATAGGAACGGGATCTTTTCACGTAACCATATTAATGTACATTTTGATCAGTATTTTGATACCAATACAAACGGGCATATACTGACAGTATTATGTAAGGTTTGTAATCCAGAGGTGAATGCAAGCGATGGCTTTTATAATAAATTATTTTAAATAGGCTACCACTTTAATTTTAGCCTAAGTACAGCGAGTAGTTTGCTCTACAGCACTAAACAGCCTAACCAAATATACACCTGAAACAAGCACCTTTCTCACGTATTAGATAAACTAAATCGCCACCATGATTGATCATAATCTGTCGTGAAAGACTCAAGCCAATACCTGAGCCTTGCTGTTTTGTGGTGAAGAAAGGTACAAAAACCATATCGATAACATGTTTGCTAATACCTGTTCCATTGTCAGCAATTTCAACATAAAGTTGTTGAGCTTTATTTAGTGCAACGGTTATTGAAATTTGATTTTTTGCTTGATAATTACTCGCTAAATTTAGTTGTTGATTACGCTGTGATTCTATCGATTCTATCGCGTTTTTAATCAGGTTAATAAAAACTTGCTCAATTTGAGCACTATCTAACATAACTAATTGTTGGTTTTGTATATTAATCGTTAGCCTAGTATCGCATTCTAAAAGTTGTTGCCTATGGAGCATTTCGATTCCTGTTAATATAGTGGCTAAATTCATAGGCAGTAAATTTGGCATAGGTAAGCTGCTAATTTGTCGAAAACTAGCGATAAACTCACCTAAGTATTGGGTACGAGAAGCTAATGTATTTAGTGCTAAGATTAAGTCTTGTTTATTTTCTTCATCGATAAAGCTCAGATTTTTTGGGATCATCCCCTGACACGTTTGTGCAATAGAAGCTAACGGAGTTATGGTATTCGCAACTTCGTGAGTCAGTACATGAGTCAACCGTTTATAAGCTTGCTGCTCTTTATTTAGCAATAATTCATGAATTGATTGTAGAGTGACGATCTTACGTTCTTCTCCTTGGATTTCAGCAATGCTTATTTGCAAAGTTAAGGTGTCTTGTTGCTCACCATGTAGCCATTGCACGGTACTGTGCAAGTTCTTGTGAGCGTCTGAAATTATAGTACCAATATGATTCAACTCATTTAAGTGGCTGACAGTTTTACCTAATAACCGAGCAACCGCTGGGTTAGATTCAATAATATGTCCTTGATCGTCACAAACGATAACGGCCAGATCTACATGTACCAGTAACGCTTTTAAAAAATCGCTTTGTTTCTCGGCAGCAAATCGAGTCGATTGCATTTGCTGTTTTACTCCCTCGAAATGCCGACGCATTGGATGATGAGTACTAAATCCTAGCGTATTATCGCCATTAGCGAGTGATCTAACGACTTGTATCAGTTGTTGATCTTGGCGCTTAAAAAGTGTCAGTAATGACGCCATAAATGTTATTGATAATACCAGCACCAACAGCAGAGTCGAAGACATGCCAATAGTAATATAGATACCCGTTAATAGTGAGACACAAGCTAATAAAGCCACAAGGTTACTAATCAATAATAACCAGGGGCGATTGTTTATAAAATTCATAAAAGATAGCTCATTTCATTAAGTTATAGGTGGAGAATAATTAAAGGTCATGTTTTTCTAAGCGGCGATACATAGCTCCTCGCGTCAATCCGAGTGCTTTCGCAGCTTGACTGACATTGCCCTGATGATGTTTAAGGGCAGCACGTACAGCACGTTGCTCTAATATGTCTAAGTTGAAGCAATCATAAATAGCATTATCCATATAGCCATTTGAAGCGTTATTATTTGATGTAGATTCCTCTGCGACATCAGATCTTTTACCAGAATTTACAGTTACTACCGAACAAATATCTAATACACCACAATCACTTAAAATAACCGAACGTTCAATAACGTGCGCTAATTCACGCACATTACCAGGCCAAGCGTAATCACATAACAGGTTCATATCGTCGGGTTTAATTGACAAATCTCTTTTATATTTACGGCTAAAATGATCAAGATAATATTCAGTAAGTAAAGGAATGTCATCTACCCGTTCGCGTAATGGCGGCAAGCGTATTTCTACGGTATTAATACGGTAAAGTAAGTCTTGTCTAAAACGATTTTCACCGACAGCTTGCGGCAAGTTTTCATTGGTCGCGCATATAAGTCGAATATTAACAGCGATTGGCTTTGTACCACCAACAGGGGTGACTTGACGATTTTGCAATGCAGCTAATAAAGTTGCTTGTTGGTTTAAAGGTAGGTTGCCCAATTCATCTAAAAATAAGCTGCCTTCGTGAGCAAGCTCAAACCGACCCGTTCTATCTGCTTTAGCATCAGTGAATGCGCCTTTTTTATGTCCAAAAAGTTCACTTTCAAATAGACTTGAAGCGATTGAACCCATGTCTAAACTAATAAATGCCTCATCACTTCTATTGCTTGCTAAGTGTATTGCATGTGCCGCTAACTCTTTTCCCGTGCCACTTTCGCCAGTAATTAAAATGTTAGCATCTGTTTTAGCCGCTTTTTCAATGGTGTCGAAAACTTGTTTCATCGCACTACTTTTACCCAAAAACTCAAAGCTTTTACTTTTCAGAGCGTGATTTAATCCTTGGGTTTGTCGCGTAAGTTTGTCTACTTTTTGTTTATCTTTAGCATGAGAGAATGCAGCAGCAATTACCGCTAATAGTTGTTCATTTCTCCAAGGTTTGGCGATAAAATCAGAGGCTCCCGCTTTTATAGCATCAACAGCTAATTGAATATCACCGTAAGCCGTCATAAATACAACAACCAGTGATGGGTCTTGTGCGAGTATTTTTTTGAGCCAGTAAAACCCTTCCTGCCCAGTAATAGCATCATGGTTAAAGTTCATATCGAGCAATATAACTTCTATCTTTTGCTCGTTTACCACTTTCTCAATATCAAAAGGGTTATCTGTAGTTACAACAGTTTGATAATGTTGCTTAAGCAATAACTGGGCAGCAATCAAAATATCTAGATTGTCATCAACAATTAAAATTGAACCTGCTTGCTTCATTTAGTCTTCCACTTTTTAAATATTTTTAAGTCTACCTTAAATTCAATAACCCCGTCTATCAATTCACTGTCCACAAATGGACACAAGCTAAGCTGGTGTACTATAACCGGACACATTAATGAAGCAGCGCCTTTAAATGATTATTAGTGTAATTATTTGTTTTAAATAGAGATAATCTATAAATTCATACGTGGCATAAGACTTGTAATAATAGCCGCAGTTACGGTTATAAACCAAAACACTTTCTTAAGCTAAATAGCAGTAAAACAGAACAGACGATATGGATAACATCGATGGATAAGAAAATAATCAAATCTCCGTTACTTAAGTATTTAAAACATTGTCTATTCGGTGTGCTTTTATTAACTATATCCGTTGTGGTTTATAGTTTTAGTCAATCAACTGAAGGCGGACGTAGTCATAAATTAGCTATAAACAATCTCACCATAAGCCCTGTAATCCAAAGTACATTTGTTGATGCGTTAAGTTTGCGTGGTCAAGTTGTACCTAAAACAACAGTTTATCTAGATACAACCGCAGGTGGTCGGGTAGAGGATCGTTTGGTTGAGCAAGGTGAATTTGTTAAAAAAGGACAACCTTTGGTTCGCTTAAGTAACACAAGTTTACAGCTTGATGTAATGGGGCGAGAAGCACAAGTTACAGAACAGCTCAATTTTCTGCGAAACACTCAAATGAATATGGCAACCAGTCGATTAAATTTACGCCGCGATTTGTTAGAAATTGAATTACAGATAAGCCATTTACAACGTCGTGTAAAACAATCATCGACCTTAGTAAAAAAAGGTCTATTGGCTGAAGACAAACTCGCAGAAGTTGCAGATGATCTTACATACTATAAAGCCAGAAAATCACTAACCATTGAACGTCAACAGCAAGAAAACAGCATACGTAAGGTACAGGTTAAGCAATTGGAAGAAAGCGCTATAATGCTCGAAAAAAATCTAAATTTTGCACGTGATAATTTAGATAACTTGTTATTTAAGGCACCTGTTTCTGGCTATTTAAGTGAGCTGAATGTTGATATTGGTGAATCAAAACAACGTGGGGCTCGCCTCGGACAAATTGATATCCCCAATGAATATAAGTTAGTAATACGCCTTGATGAATTTTATTTAAATCAAGTACAGCGTGACTTAGTCGTTATGGTAGCACTTGAATCGGGCAATATTATGGCTAAAGTCAGTAAAATTGATAGTCGAGTTAATCAGTCACAATTTCAAATTGAAGTTGATCTCCCAACCAGTGCTAGCAACATAAAGCGCGGACAAAGCATTAATGTAGAATTGATGTTAGGTGGCGACAAAGAGCAAGCATTACTCCTTAAACGCGGTGCATTTTTTAGTAATAGTGGCGGAAATTGGGTTTATGTACTTAATGAAAATGGCAAAAAAGCTGTTCGAAGAAACATAAGTTTAGGGAAAAAGAATCAAACGTATTTTGAAGTATTGTCAGGCTTAGCGTTGGGGGAAAAAGTAATTACATCAAGCTATGGCAATTTCGATAAAGCTCAACAACTTCAATTAAACTAATTCAAGTTAACCTAACTTTAATTAGCTTAAATTAAATAAAAAAAATGATAATAAAGGGATAACAATAATGATTAAAATAAATAACTTAAGCCGTGTTTTTCGTACTTTAGATTTAGAAACAACTGCGCTAAATAATATTGATTTAAGCGTAAATGAGGGAGAATTTGTTGCCATTATGGGTCCTTCTGGTTGTGGAAAATCTACTTTGTTATCTATTTTAGGTATGCTCGACTCTCCTAGCAGCGGTAGCTTTGAATTCGCCGGATGTAATATTGAAGATTACAACGAAAAAAAATTGGCACAGTTACGTAAAGCCTCAATCGGATTTGTTTTTCAAAGCTTTAATTTAATTGATGAACTTACCGTTTATGAAAATGTTGAGCTGCCACTTCAATATCAAAAAATTAGCAAGGGCGAACGTAAACAGCGTGTTGAAGCAATTTTAAAACGCGTTGGTATTGACCATCGAGCTGATCATTTACCACAACAGCTTTCTGGTGGGCAACAACAACGTGTCGCCGTGGCTCGTGCTTTAATCATTAACCCGAAACTCATTTTAGCCGATGAACCAACCGGTAACCTAGATTCAAAAAATGGTGATGAAGTCATGGCGATGTTACGTGAATTAAATAAAGATGGCACCACCGTTATTATGGTAACTCACTCAGAAAAAGAGGGAAATTATGCGGATAGATTAGTGCGCTTACTTGATGGACAAATTATGTTAGATAAAGCTAATCAGGTCACTTCACTTTCAAACGAGCCTTTAGGCATAAACGCCGAGGTTGCTTAACATGATCGTCAATTATTTTGTCACCGCACTACGCACTATTAAAAATGACAAACAACATTTTTTTCTTAATGTTGCCGGCTTTAGTATCGGATTAGCTGCGGCTATATTGATGGCATTATTTGCCCACCATGAGTTGTCCTATGACAAGCATCAGCCTGATAGCGAACGGGTATATATTGCGCACACTGATTATACCTCGATAGGATTACAGGCAATTGCCCTGAGTAGCTATAGAAATGCTGAAACGTTGAAAAGTCATAGTCAGGTAGAAGATATATTTAGATTAGTAGAAACGAATTTCCTCAGCAGGTTGAATCAGGGAGTGAGTGAACTGGTACAAGTGGATGATAATTATTATCGACTGAGCAACTTTTATGCAGCAACCTCTAATATTCTCGACTTTATAAAATTAGATATTATCGCTGGCGATATCAATCAAACATTAGGTCAGCCTGGTCAATTAGCGCTAAGTGAAGGAGAAGCAAAGCGACTATTTGGAGAAACCCAAGTCATAGGTCGACTGTTAAAGCATGAGCAAGGGCAATATCGTATTGGTGCTGTTTTTAAGAATTTAGCCGAGAATAGCCATGTAAAGTTTGATAGCTTAACGCACATGCCTGCTCAATTTATCCAAGATGGCCAAGGTTATGTTTATTATAAACTTTTAGCCAATACCGATATAGAAAACTTTGAAAAACAATTGACCAAAGAGTTACATAAATCAGAAGGCGAAAGCACTATAACCATATCCTTAATCAACATGGGAAACATGCACTTAAAAAGCAATGGACCAGTTTTCATGAAAAGAAGTGGCTCATTATCAATATTGCAAACGTGTATTGGTTTAAGCCTGATTTTAATGTTGGTTGCTAGTATCAATTTTATTAACCTTAATATTGCCCAGTCGGCCAAACGCGCTAAAGAAGTTGGTGTTCGTAAGTCCTTAGGTGCAACCAAGGGGCAATTAGTAAGCCAATTTTTGGCCGAGTCTTTTTTGGTGGTAATTCTGTCAGCCTTACTCGCTTTTACTATAGTGGAAATGAGTTTACCCGCGTTTAATCAAATGATGGACAGGTCGCTTAGTTTGGATTATAGCTCGAAGTTTATGTTAATAACCCTAGTGGTGATCTTTGTTGTTGGCTTGCTCTCGGGTTTATATCCAGCGCTATTCATCGCTTCTTTTAGCGCCAAACGTGTACTCAGTGGCGATTTAGTGCGGGGTGGAACGGCTATTTTTGTTAGGAAGTTAACCTTGTGCCTGCAAGGGGCTTTGTCGGTCGGTTTAATTATCGGTGCTATTTCTTTATATCAACAGATAAGTCTTATAGGTAGTTTAGCAGTTGGCTATGAAAAGCCATCACGCTTGGTGATAAAAGATCTACCGACAGAAGCCTTATATACACAAAAACATAACAGTTTATTGGCGGAAATTCGAAATTTACATGGGGTCGAGCAAGTTACATTTTCTAATGTAGATTTAACAAATGATATAAATTCTGGCTTGTTTTTTATTTGGCCAAATGGGGAAAGATTAAGGGGCCCTCAACCTACGGTAGGTACAGGTTATTATCCGGTAGAAACATTAGGGCTTAAATTGCTTGCTGGTCGTGATTTTTCGCCGGAATTTAGTGGCGATTGGTATCAAGAAAATGATGAACAAAATAGCACTGTCAGTGTGTTAGTTAGTCGTCGCATGATGGAATTAGCCGGGTATCAATCACCAGAGTCAGTTATTGGTCTGATTTTGTCAGAGCCAAGTTTGAAAATGACTGCCAAGATTGTTGGCGTAATAGATAATGTTAAAATTGGCTCTGCCAGACAAGAATCGTTGCCAGTATCTTTTAACTTGGGTTTTAGCGAAAACAGCATTGCTAAAGGTAATATCATCATCAAGGCAAACAATGCCGACATGGCAATGTTAACCAGTCAAGTTCGACAGATAGTACAACAAGAATTACATTTAAGTGATGTGCAAATAACTACTGTTGCTGATGACTACGCAAATGCGCATATAAACGAACACAGAGTATTAGAAATGGTGAGTGTTTTTAGTTTTTTAGCCATTTTCCTTACCTGTTTGGGTACTTTTGGCTTAGCTTCATTTGCTACTCTAAGACGTCAAAAAGAAGTGGCTATTCGTAAAGTACTCGGTGCGTCACGTTTAAGTATCGTAAATTTATTGGCAAAAGAGTTCCTTCTTTTGGTCGTAATAAGTATTGTAATAGCCTACCCACTCAGTTACTGGTTAATAGATAATTGGCTCGCTAATTTTAATGAACGAATTGATCAAACGTTCTGGATTTACTTAGTTGCGGCTGCTTTTATTACCATGATTACTTGGCTAACTGTGGCAAGTCTTGCCTTTAAAACTGCGAGTATCAGACCTTCACTTATCTTACGTAATGAATAAGTAAACAACATTACTTACTTTACCTTTATTTATACTATTAGGAACTGAATAACATGGTTGTTAATTATTTTGTCACCGCACTGCGCACTATTAAAAATGACAAACAACATTTTTTTCTTAATGTTGTCGGCTTTAGTATCGGATTAGCTGCAGCTATATTAATGGCATTATTTGCCCAGCATGAATTGTCTTATGACAAACACCAGCCTGATAGTGAGCGTGTTTATCTTGCACACACAGATTATAGCTCAGTAGGATTACAAGCCATCTCTATTAGTGGTTTTAAAGTTGCCGAAAAAATAAAAAAACATAGTCAGGTAGAATCTATATTTCGGCTTGTTAATACACAGGAAATAGGCCAAGGGTTGAGTAATTTAGTTGAGATGAAAGGCAACTATCATAGACTAAATGACTTTTATATGGCATCTACTAATATTCTTGATTTTGTTAACTTAACTACTATTGCGGGTGATATCCCACAAGCGTTATCAGAGCCAAATCAATTAGTGTTAAGTGAACGTGAAGCCACTCGGATCTTTGGTAATAGTCAAGTTATTGGTCAGACGTTAAATCATGGTGAAGAGCATTACACCATAGGCGCTATCTTTGAAGATTTACCTGAAACCACTCATTTTAAGTTTGATAGCCTGATTCACATGCCAACTAAATTGATGCAAGAGAGTAACGGTTATGTTTATTATAAATTATTCTCTAATACTGATATAACGTCATTTACTCAGCAATTGATTAAAGAAAGCCATATCATTTTTCCTTGGCAAGTTAGACAAAATGTGAAAGTGGCATTAGTCAATATGGAAAACTTACACCTTAATGGCAATGATCCGGCTGCAATGAAAAATGGCGGTTCGTCAACAGTTCTTCAAATAAGCATTGGATTAAGTGTTATTTTGATCATTATTGCGAGTATTAACTTTATTAATTTAACGATTGCCCAATCAGTAAGGCGTGCTAAAGAAGTAGGTGTACGCAAAGCATTAGGCGCAACAAAAATTCAACTAATTACTCAGTTTCTGACTGAATCTTTTGTCGTGGTTGTATTTGCAGGGCTTATTGTCTTTACCCTTGTTGAAATGGCTTTGCCAGCATTTAATATTCTGATGGATAAAGATCTTAGCTTTATTTATGGTTCTGCGTTTATGTGGTCGAGTATGACCGTTATTTTATCGGTTGGACTACTTTCGGGCTTATATCCAGCACTTTTTATTGCTTCTTTTAGTGCTAAACGTGTACTCAGCGGAGACTTAATTCGTGGCGGGACGGCAATTTTTATTCGTAAATTAACTCTCTGCTTACAATGTGCTTTATCTATTGGTTTAATAATAGCTGCAGCTACTTTATATCAACAAATTAAATTGATTAATAATTTGGAAGTAGGATATGAGAAGTCATCAAGGTTAGTTGTGAAGTCCTTGCCTAGCGATGTTTTATATAAACAAGAGCATAATAGTTTATTCAAAGCCGTTAGAGACTTACCTGGCGTTGAACAAGTTACAGCGTTGAACACTGATTTAACTGATGATATGGAATCTAATCTACAATTCACTTGGCCGAATGGAGAGGTATTAAGCGGTATGCAACCCACTATTTCAACAGGCTATTATGCAGTTGAAACTTTAGGTCTTAACTTATTGGCTGGACGTGATTTTTCTCCGGAATTTAGTGGAGATTGGCATTATAGAAATAAAGATGAAAGCCATGGTTTTGGTGTAATTGTAAGTCGTCGTATGGTTGAATTGGCCGGATATGGTGACATAGAGTCTGTTATAGGGTTAAGCCTTATAGAGCCAAGACGTAATATTAAAGCCAAAGTGGTTGGTGTGATCGAAAATGTAAAAATTGGCTCAGCACGACAAGAAGTATTACCCATGTCATTAAATTTAGGTTTTTTTGATTTAAGCGTAACAAGTGACCTCGTAATAAAATCGAGTAATGCTGATATGGATAAGCTTAGCAAACAGGTACAGCAATTAATAAGTGAAAAACTGCATTTAAGTGATGTTAGCATTAGAACATTAACAGACGATTATGCTAACGCGCATAAGAATGAGCATAGAGCATTAGCAATGGTTACATTGTTTAGTTTATTAGCCATTTTCCTTACCTGTTTGGGTACTTTTGGCTTAGCTTCATTTGCTACTCTAAGACGTCAAAAAGAAGTGGCTATTCGTAAAGTACTCGGTGCGTCACGTTTAAGTATCGTAAATTTATTGGCAAAAGAGTTCCTTCTTTTGGTCGTAATAAGTATTGTAATAGCCTACCCACTCAGTTACTGGTTAATAGATAATTGGCTCGCTAATTTTAATGAACGTATTGATCAAACGTTCTGGGTTTACTTAGTTTCGGCTGCTTTTATTACAATGATTACTTGGCTAACTGTGGCAAGCCTCGCCTTTAAAACTGCGAGTATCAGACCTTCACTTATCTTACGTAATGAATAGCTATTCAGTTCATTTACGTTAAAGTTTATAAGTCTAAATCTTGGGACATATAATATTAACTGGAAAACCAATTGGCTTTATTCAACCCTCTGAATACTTCCGCTAAATATTTTCGTCTGGAATAATCAGATATCTTCCATACCCACGAGTCAAACAATGAAGATATATATCTTTATTGTTTGACTTTAAATCAGGTTTAAAAAATAAAGAACAATATAATTTTCCTTAAGTGTTTTTTAAGGTTGAGAAATTAGACTGGCATTATCAACTTATCAGGAGATAGTTATAATGTTAAATACAACTTCAAACAATCAATCACGTGAGATAACTTCAACTGAAAGTGGTCAAGCATATTCAACTAAACCCATAATTCATGAGACGTTGTCAAATAAGTTCACATCAAATAAATCCCTTCTAGATAAGACAACGTTTAATTTTGACATTCAAGTTGCTGCTCTGGAAAGCACAAAAAGAAACGAGATAGAGCAATTTATAAAGCAAGGTTTTCTAAAAAGCTGTCAAGCAAAAATTTCAGTAACCATGCCTCATTTATTAGCTTTGTGTAATGGTACTTATAAAGCCGCATTAGGTATTCGTAATAGCAAAGATAATTTATTTATCGAGCAATATATTTCAGGTGTCATCGAACAGCAACCACTATTTGTAGAGAATAATATCACTCGAAAAGATATTGTCGAAATAGGTCATTTATTTAGTAACAATCAGCGATTTACTATTCCGTTGTTCATGATCACCGCGGTATCATTATTTTATATGAACTATAAATATATGGTTTTTTCAGGAACAGAGAAGGTTATAAACTTAATGTCTAAATCAGGCGTTAATTGTACTCATCTTTGTGATGCACATGAAAATAAAATTGAATCATCTACAGACGAGTGGGGGAGTTATTATTCGACAAATCCAAAAGTGATTGCCGTTTCGCTTTCAGATGTTATCGCATTAATAGGACAAAATTTAACGTACCAAAAAATGTTTCAATCATTAGATAAACAAATAGCACAAACATGTCAGCAATTACGTTAAATATAATATAACTATTACTCATCAAAAGGTATCACTATGAAAATATTAACTTTATTTACACTCTTATGTTCTTTATCAATCAACGTCTATGCGAATAGTGTCTCAGACTTTGATAAAGCGTTACTGGCTCTTCAAAAACAGTGGGCAGTCGCTAATTATGTAAAAACTAAAAAAGCACAAGAAACTGACTTTATTGAATTACAGCAACAATTAACAAAACTGACAACTCAGTATCCTAAACGTGCAGAAGCTTGGATATGGCATGGTATTGTTCAATCTAGTTTTGCAGGTGTAAAAGGGGGATTGGGCGCACTTTCTCTAGTCGATGACGCTAAAAGTTCTTTTGAAAAAGCTTTAATAATTGATGAAACTGCTTTAAAAGGCTCTGCTCATACAAGTTTAGGTATTTTGTATTTGAAAGTACCTGGATGGCCTGTTAGTTTTGGCGATGACGACGAGTCAGAAAAGCACTTAAAAACGGCATTAAAAATGAATCCTACAGGTATCGATGTAAATTATTTTTTAGCCGAATTTTATATTGAACAAAACGAATATAATAAAGCGAAAGAGCACTTAATTATCGCAAGTTCAGCTCCAGCAAGACAAAATCGTAAAAATGCAGACAAATTTAGACAGCAAGAGGTCTCTGTTTTACTTGATCAAGTAAATAAAAGTTTAACGAAAAATTAATATTAACCCGTAAAATTAGTAGCTTGAAACTAAAAGGTTTCAGGCTTTTAAGGTGTAAGGTTAATAATCGATGGTGATGATGTTGATAGAATAGGTGTTTATATAATAAACCTATTAAGATTCAGTATTTTGGGGGGCTAAGGTTTAACGTTTATATGATCAGTCTCTTACATTCAATACTTTGTTGAAATTCAAATTTGTACCAATAGGGCATCTTTTATCCGAGAGTTGACCTCAATAAAAACTCTATTTAAATATTTAATTTGTTCTGATGTCATACATAATTAGATGCTAGGAGGAGAAAATATAGGTTCATACCATAGACACAAATTTATTACTTTATGGCATTTTTGGTCACACATCTCCATAAAACCTTACTTTAACTTTTACCTACTTTATGCGTATTAAAAGTTACACCATTGTTATATATAACACCTACTACTAAGCTCATAACCACGATTTACATTGATAATTGAATATTAATCCTAACCAAATTACATGTGACGTTTTTTTATTAGCGTTGAAAATGTAAGCATTTACCTCGTTTGTAATTAATTTGTAACTATCTTGCTTTATTTGTAATCGTTTTGTTGCACTTGTCAGGTAGGTGTATATTATCTATGCAATTATTGACTGCTTCATATAGGACGAAAGCCTTGTTATCCCAAAAATCACTTAATAGATTTATCTTCATCTTTAGTTTTTTTATCACCGCCTTTTTTGCAAAAGCGATGGCATTGACTTTTCCAGCCCCCGGTCCAATACCGACCCCACTTGCGCCCAGTTACATTAACGCACCAGCAAACAGTACGGGTAACTTCACTATTTCTTGGGGTATGCCAACAGATGACAACAACTCATTCCTTAAGTTTTCTACGGCATCTTCAAATACAAGCTTCGCAGATGCTTTTGCGCTTAAAGAACAAGATGCCTGTCAGGGCAGTTGCTCAACGCAATACACCTATGAATACTTACTCGAGCAGTCTAAAAATAATGGCAGCTATGTACAGGTTTTCACTGGCAATACATACCAATTCAGTGCGGTTAATTATGCCGTAGGTAATTATCGTTATCGCGTTAAGGTGCGTAACAGTAACGGGTTTATTGTAGGCGCATACAGTCCTTATACCTATAGCGGCACCGTTAATGTTGCTCTCTCAACTATTCCTGAGCATGTTTCTGAGGTAGATGATGCGCCCATACAATCCTTATCAAACGAATTACCTGTAAATGAATACAACAACGTTCAATTAAAAGGCTCAAGCACAGTCGATGGTGGCGCATTTTCCTATCAATTGCCTGTTGCCGTTCCTCCTGGGCGTAATAACTTAGCCCCTAATGTCGCGTTAAGTTATAGCAGTCAATCAGGTGTTGGGGTTGCAGGATACGGTTGGTCGTTATCTGCAACTGGCTCTGTGGCGCGTTGTGCAAGTAACTTTTCAATTGATGGCTACGCAAGCAATGTTGTCTTTTCAGCAGCCGACAAGCTTTGTTTAAATGGCAGTCGTTTAATTAATGTCGCGGGTAGCTACGGTTATAGCGGTACGCGTTATAAAACTGAAGTTGACTCAGGCGTTATTGTTGAGCAACTCGGTGGTAGTTCAACCAGTAGTTATGCCTATTTTAGGGTGACACATAAAAATGGTCGCATAAGTTATTACGGTGATGACAGTTACAGTCGCTTTAAACCTGCAGGAGCCGCGGCAGTATTACGCTGGTATCAACGTAAAGACGTTGACCAATTTGATAACAACATTTTATATAGCTATCAACGTAATGACGGTAACATGTTATTGAAAACCATTCATTATACGGGTACGGGCAACAGCCAAGGCAATCGCAGTATAACGTTTGACTACACACAATTGACGGCACCCACTCATGGTTATATCTGGGGTGGAAAAGTCACACAAACCCATCAACTTAGTGGTATTTCGATAGTCGTGCCTTATAACAATGGTGCTGATACAAGGCGCTATTATGATCTCAACTATCAAGGGCAGCAATTATCGTCAGTACGCTTATGCGAAACGAGTTACTGTAGCCCAGTATTGGCACAAACAAGCTTTTCATGGTTCCCGACCAAGCTCTCTTATAGCGAGCAAAACAGTCATCCATTAAGTTCAGTTAGTGCGTCAGACGATGACCGTTTAGCCACAGCACCTTATAAAAAGTCAGCGGATTATGATGGCGATGGTATTAGTGATATTGAAACGACCGACGACGAAATATTTCTATCAAGTAGCACTTCTTATAGTCAAAGGTTAGATTTGAATGACTTACCCAATTTCTCCCGTGTATTAGCGCAAAATAATGAACTTTACTTAAATACGGTTGAAGGCGATATAGACTACGACGGCAATGGTCGTTCAGACTTTATTTACACGGATAGCAACCATAGGTTGAAAATTGCGAAGTGGGATAGTGTTAACAATACTTTTTCGACCTTGGTTAATACCGGCATTAACGCAAAGTGTGCAATGTTACGAAGCGAAAGCATTATAGGGATGAATCCTTGTCGTTCATTCGTGTTTGACGTCAATGGTGACGGTTATGAAGACATCATCAGCTCAACACGGATAAACCAAAATTCGCCCTATTTATTTTCCGTTTATACCCGCAATCGCAATAGCGCTGATATTGCCACGTCAGGTTTTAGTTATGCGGGTCAATTTAATTGGTTTGATATACGTTTTAGCATGTCAATGGCAGATATTGATGGCGATGGGCAAATTGATTTATATTCTACTAGGCAAGCGAAATGGCTTAAGTTTAGCTTCACCAACAATCAGCTAAGCTTAGTCAGAAAAGATCTGAATATTGATGGAAGTTTGGGGGGCAGCCTTCGTCAAAAAACAACTATTTGGTTAGACTCCAATGGTGACGGTTTATTAGATCCCATGGTGCTGCGTGAAGTTAATGGCCCTAGCAGTACTAAGCAGCTCAATTGGCATATTGCAATCAACAAAGGAAAAGGCTTATTTAATACGCCTATCAATACCGGTCTGAAAGAATTTTTAGCGCCAGGCGCCTCGACTCGAAACGGTATGCCACCCAATGAAAATGCCACGTTAGCTAATTTCACCCACAACTTTGATTACAATGGTGATGGTCGAGCCGACATGCTTGTTCCTAGCACCGTGAGATATAAATATGACTGTTGGGACTTACGTTATAATACCGACTGTATGTCAAGAGATGAAGACACGGGTGCGGACAGAACGCCATACTATGCATACGATGTATGGCGATGGAAAGTCTTACAAAGTAATGCTGACGGCGTTAGCTTTAGTGAAGTTATTCTTGACAGTAATATTATTGGCAGTCTAGCAACAACGGGGCTGGTTGATCTCAATGGTGATGGCAGTCTAGATATTATTTCTTCATTAGGCTGGGAAGAATATCAGGGGAATTTATTTAATTGTGGTCCGGGTAATGCGAGTGCCAGTGGTCGCATCCATTGTTATTCAAGTAGCGCACCAGCAACAGGCGTTTATGTTTACCAACATGCTATTAACAATAACAACTTAATCGAGTCTGTTGATGATGGTTTTGACACGGCTTTTACCTTAAGTTATCAGGCGTTATCGTATAAATTCAAGCAAAACGGTGCGTTGTATGTAACCGATAGCACCCCAAATGCTGACCGTCGATATACCCGTATTGGTTCGGGTATGAAGGTGGTACAAAATATTAAAACACGTAATGGTGTTGGCGGTTTTAATCAAACTGACTACTTTTATGAAAACGGTCTGTTTCATATCCAAGGTCGTGGTTTTCAAGGTTTTGAAGCAATCATTGCCAAAAACAAAGAAAATGGCCTCACGACACGCACAGAATATGAGCAAATATTCCCACGTTCAGGCATGGTTAACCGCAAAGAAACCTATAAAGAATCTGGTGGACGATTAATTTCATTGTATCAAGCCAATAGCTTTGCCGATGTCTGGTGTTCGACTTTAGAACAAGGCATTTATGGGCCACATGCAAGAACAACCCAGAATACGCAATATGAACTCACATCCGGCGCACAAGTGTCGAACACGACGAGTGAAAGCTACTATTCTTGTCGCGGTACACCTCGACAGGTACGCACTATTCACAGCGATGCCATTCAACAACAACAAAGCTTAACAGTGAACACCTTAGTCAATGGAACGAATAGTTTTGTTGAACGCTTAACCAATACCACGGCCTCAAAGTCTACGAAGTACTTAAGTTGGAGCGGTTGGGCTCCGGGAAATTCAACGGTTACTACTCAGAAACGCTATTCAGACTTTTCAAACGAAAGAGCCCGAAAAACTGAACAGTGTGGCGCTATTAGTAGCAGTGCAAGTAATACCATTGCACCTTTAAACTGTAATTTTGGTAGTGATTTAACCCTAGTACAACAAGCTGTTTTGGATGGTTATGGTAATGCTACGCGCCTTACGTCTAGTTCAACAGGCTCAGGCGGCAGTTATACCGACATTCAAGGAAGTCGCTGGCTGCAAACACAATACGAAAGCCAAGGGTATTTCCCCACTAAAACCTTCAATAGCCAATGGGGCACCGCCGTTACGGTAAGTGAAACCACTATTGACAAACTGCTAGGTAAGGCAACGTCAATCAAAGACGTGTCAGGCGTTGAGCAACGGTTGGGGCTAGATAAGCTCGGCCGTGTTATTACCACAGCCGTTAAAAAAGGCAGCAACAACATAGCACCCACGCAATACACCGCGTATCGAGCATGTGACAACTATGAAGGCTGTCCTAGCTTGGCAAGCTATTCAGTAACACAAGTGCAAGACGGTACACCGACAAGTGTCAGTTACTTTGATGCTAATAATCGCGCGATACAAACAAAAACGCAAAGCTTTACCGGTAGTTGGGTTTATACTAGTAAAACTTTCGGGGCTCGTGGGCAAGTATTTAATGAAACACAACCAAATGATGGGTACGTTGGTGCTATCACCACCACGTACAGTCATCATGATGCATTAGGTAGAGTGGGTACCAAGTCGGTTGACAATTACCCGATGGAATACACCACACGCTATACCTATAATGGCTTAACCACCAACATTTCAGTGACGCCTGACCGAAATACCACGGGCGGTGTCACCGCCTTTAATGTTTCACGTACCTACAACAGCCTCAAGCAACTTATTCGCACCACAGACGCCAAGAGTAAAAAGAGTTATTTTGCTTATAAAGCCAATGGCAGCCCCAGTGTTATTAAAGACGCTAACGGTAACTTGATTAAAGCGCATTACAATGGCTTAGGACATAAAACATCGCTCGACGACCCGAATATGGGCCATTGGGAATATCGTTATAACGCATTAGGCGAGCTGCGCTATCAAAAAGATGCCACTAACATCACCAGTGTATTTAACTATGACAAAATTGGCCGTAAATCCTCTCAAGTCGTGGGTGGTGAAACACAGCGCTGGTATTACGACAGTGCTGTCGGATATGGCAAGTTACGTTACGATACACGTAATGGCAATAACAGTTATTCTCGTTACTATAACTACGATGCTCAAGGACGAATGACCAAACAAACGCTTAACGCGAATAGCCAATCAATCGTGACTGAAACCGCCTTTGATAGTCATTACGGCCGAGTTAAAGCGCAAGGTTATGGCGGAAAATTTGCCATTATTGAACACCAATATAACGAATACGGTTACCCAACAGTTGATATTGATACTAAAACAGGTAAAAAACTCATCAGCCGTAATCGTTATAATGCCATGGGCAATGTAACCAAGCAGCAGTTTAGTAACCAGCTCATTCAAACCTTTAACTATGAGAATAATTTAACGCAAGTCAATGCAGTGTGTACCAATACCAGCACAAGTTGTAGTAGTGGCTCACAAACGCAATCGCAACTTTATGATTATGATGCTTTTGGTAATGTTACTCGCCGTAATGATACGGCAGGTGGTCGTAATGAAAGCTATCGGTATGACTTACTGCAACGCGTGATAAAAGCAACCGTTTCAGTGGGGGGCTTAACGGTGCCGATGGATTATAATTATGACAGTGTCGGTAACTTAACCAAAAAGGGGGATTACGCTTCGCTCTATCGTTACGGTAATACCAACCGCAATGCGGGCGGGAATGCTGGTCCTAATGCGGTGCGTGAGCTAACGTTGTTGAGCGGTGGTAAAGCTAATTTAAGTTATGACAATAACGGTAATTTAAAAACCTCAACCCATGGTAATTTAGCGATAAACTATAATGCCGCCATGAAGCCTCGTACCATTAGCCGTAATGGCCAAAGCATTAGCTTTAAATATGACGCCAATGAACAACGTTTTATGCAAGTTAAAGGGACGGGCAGTGGCCAAGTCACTAAATACTACGCTGGCAATTACGAGCTTGAAATAAAAGCCAACGGTACACGCATACAAAAAGCGTATATTGGCCAACACAGTATTATTAGTGATGAACAATATAAACCGCGTGTTGTTCATAGCAGTGTTGACCGATTAGGCTCAGTAACAAGTTTAACAGATGGTGACAAATCGTTAAGTAACAGTAGCCAGACGGCTTTGCTCATACAGCGCCGCGGGTATGATGTTTTTGGTCGAGCATTTAATGCTTATAACAACAATACCTTGTCGGTATTTAGTACAACCCCTAAGGGTTTTACTGGTCATGAGCATTTACCTGAGGTAGGCTTAATTCATATGAACGGTCGTGGTTTTGACCCACTACTCGGGCGATTCTTAAGTGTAGACCCGTTTATTCAAAGCCCAACTAATACGCAGAGTATTAACCCTTACAGTTATATATTTAATAATCCGTTGAGTGGTACAGATCCTACGGGGTATGCGTGTATAGCGGCTGCTCAATCAAATGGCTCATGTGGTGGAGCTAGTGCTGAGATTGATGTTAACTCTGCCGCAGGAAAAGAGATTCTGGGTAAAGATGTGTCTGGGGTATCTAAAGATAAGGCAGGTAAAGCTTATATTAAAACGTCAGATGGTAAGACTTATGCTCTAAATAATGGACAGAAAAATGATGAGCAAACTGTTTTCTCAAATGCAGCTAAAAATATGGGTGGTACCAATGTAGGTGAACAGCTAAAAGGGACTGTTTACTTTGGTGGAGCAGGCCTCAACGGTGACTATATTGGCGACATGGTGGAAGCGTTGGGTGAGTATGGAATTGACGCTAAGGCTGTCGATAAAGGAAGGCTGTCAGGAGGCGCTGAAATGGATGCCGCCCTAGGGACTCTTGTTTTAAGAGGGCAAATGGATGCGGAAAACTTCCCTTCCGAGCTCAGGTTGCCGACAGGAAAAGACGGGCAACTTAATCTTATAGGCTATTCTTTTGGTTCTCTTTTGGCCGCTCAATTTGCTGCAAAATACGCTGACCAAGGGATGGTTATTGATAACCTCGCCCTTATCGGCTCACCAATATCTAAGGGTTTTTTAAATACATTACAAAACCACCCTAACATTAATAATGTAATTGTAAAAAACCTAACCTCACATGGGGACCCTATAAAGGCAGGAATGAGTCTAGGTAGTGCTGCTGGCTCCATGCGTACTTTAATGAGGCAGGACGCCAAGAGGAACGGGTCAGGACATTTTTATTATAGGTGTCTTAACTGTGGTGATGTTGGCAACCAAAGACGAAGGGAGTTAGCAAAAGAGCTTTATGATGGTGGAATAAGATGATTACACTTAGCAAGAAAGGCTTATCTCTTGGCTTATATACGGCATCCATCCTTTTTGTTGTAATATTAATTGTTATGTTTATCGCTGATAATTTGGGCTGGATATTAGAGGGCGGGAATTTAGGTGCCCACTACGTTTTGGGTATTCACGTTTTGAGCATACCCTGCATTATCTTGTGGCTAGTAGCGTTTTTACTGAATCGAAATTGGAGATTTACAATCGTGTTTTGGCTACCTCTAGGGATGTTGTTTATGTTTATTTTTCTATATCCTGTGAGCTTTTAATCTTGCAGATAAAGCCCTTACTTGTAATGATTCCCGGCCTTGATGGAACTGGGAATCTGTTCGAGCCACTGATTAACACCATACATAAAACATTTCAAATACTGGTTGTAAAATATCCTAATGAGACCTCGTCAGCCTTAGTGGATATTGTTCATTTTATTCGTAGCCAAATCCCTGCTGATAGGCAAGTTATCCTTATTGCAGAGTCGTTTGGAGGCCCTATTGCCATTAAGTTATTGGCGGACGGTTTGAGAGTGAAAGCGTGTATACTTTGCGCTACCTTCTCAAGTGCTCCTAGGGTGAGATTACTCCATCTGCTTAAGCTGCTCCCAATCAAAATCCTACCCAAGTTATACATTCCAAGCATCATTGCTAACAGGGTGTTCTTAGGAAAAACCTCTAAACTAAGTACAATCAAGTTACTTAGAAAAACAATTCGGTCAATAGAGCCTCGCATACTTGAAAGTCGGATAAATATTTTAAGCGAACTTGATTTATTAACGGAGCTAAAGCTATTACCACAAATACCATTTTTATTTATCCAACCAACAAGCGACTTACTAGTCCCGCCAGAGAGTACTAATTCATTTCAAGAATACCTTGAAAGGATAAAATTTCAAAAAATTGAAGGAGGACACTTTATACTACAATCAAATCCGGAAGATTGCTGGGTGGCAATCAACACGTTTTTGGAGGGATTGAAACCTTCCCACCCGATTTCACCGTGTAAAGAAAACCAACGTTTATGAACCATTGCCATCATCATGGCTAATCATGGTCAAAACAGCCGATAATCTGTAAAGAAACTTGTAAAGTTATCAATATCCACACCAACCCCATTACTAGCAATCTTCATCACCGTATAAACCTTTCCAGTTTTAGACTATAATCTCGAAAGTTATGGAGAGCCAGATGAGTAATATCAGCAACTTAGAAGATTACAGAACACCCACCCCAAACACCAAAAACTCGAAAGTTACCAATACCCGCAAATACAAAGATGTTCGTGAACGTGAATATCTAACATCATCAGAGATTGAACGCATCAGCAAAGCTGCCAAGTCCATTGGTCGTCATGGTCATCGTGACAGCACCATCATCATGGTTGCTTACCATCACGCATTGCGTGTGTCTGAGTTGGTCAATTTGAAGTGGTCACAAGTGGACTTGTCACAAGGTCTGATTCATGTGAACCGATTGAAGAATGGTGTTGCCAGTGTTCATCCTCTAAGTGGTCATAGCATCCGTGCATTACGCAAGTTGAAGCGTGATTACCCTGACACACAGTACATCTTTATCACCGAACGCAAGGGGCCATTAGTAGCAGATACTGTGCGTAAGATGGTTAAACGTCCTGGTGAAGTGGCTGGGCTACCATTCCCGATACACCCACACATGCTCCGGCATTCAACGGGTTTCAAACTGGCGAACGACCAACAAGATACTCGTGCCATTCAACATTACATGGGTCACAAGAATATCCAGCATACCGTTCGTTATACGGAGCTTGCTGCTGGTCGGTTCGATAACTTCTGGAGCTAGCATTACTAGCAATCTGACATTGCTGATGGCTAGTGTAGTTTTGGTGTAGCAGTGTAGTTTTAGACCCCTTTTTTATAAACTATTCATAGAGAAAAAATTAAAATAGTTTTGTTAAATGAAAGGTAAAACTACACTAACTACACTGATGATGGTCGCTAGTGAGGAATATGCAACGAGTCATCAACCCGATACAGCTTATCCTTCAACAATCTTTCCCGCCGCCCTAACTCAAGCGTCGCCTTGAGTCGGTCAAGAATACCTTGGTATGAGTCAGCACTCTCGGTTGTGTAATCACACTCGTCTTTGGTAATAACAAAGTCATGATAAGTCAGATGTAACCCACTGCCGATAGTGGCAGAAACGGAACATGCATCTCCATCAGCAATATGATTCTGAATAGCATCAACGATACCAAAAACATTACTCAAGCCAACTGAGTGCTCTTCGTAAGTAGCCTTAGTTGTGTTACTCATCGAGACTCTAAAACCAAGGCAATCCCACGACATATCAATATCAACAATATCTTCAAGCTCGTGTGCTCGGCAGTCGTCAAGAAATGCATCATTATCTTCAAGTGAGAAAGCGGACACCCGCAAAGAAATTAACTGACTCATTACACTGTACCTCCATGGATTGTACTCACCGTAACTAAACTGGATGGCTTCAAACGAATACCTTTGATAACCATGCCGGAGCCATGCCGAACCTTCTGGTAACCATGCTCTTCCAGCTTCTGGTAAAAGGTGCGTTTATTCATTTGCCACTCACCACTATCCATCGCCCAGAACTTGTACTCACGGTAAAGCTCATTGGCTGAAATGGCAGCAGAACTGTCATCATCAACATCACAGCACTCATCAATCCAAGTTTGCATGATGTCTTGTTCAGTCTGATATTGGGCGGTTTGTTGTTTAACCTTGTCTGGTTGACCCAAGCCTTCAACTTGCCACTTCAAGCAACCTTCGATAGCCCAGTTCAAGATGCCAGATAATTCTTGCTTCAGCTTCTGCTCCAACCATGGGTCTTGTTCGGGCTTGGGTATGGATGCACCAAATTCAATGAATCGAATTCGTCGCCATATACCATTGTCAGTTCCGTTGATGTATGGTTTATGGTTTCCTACTACCACCAACTTAAACTTAGGAGCATATTCAAATGGTGCTTGGTAAAGGTTACGACACACGATGGTATCTTGACCCGTTAAGCTTTTGATTAATGTTTCACTAAACTTCGAACCTTCTTCAAGCTCATTAGCAACAGCAAGTCGTGAACCACGCAACCTTGCAATATCAGGGTTAGCAGACCCAGCACTTGAACCTTTTTGAACCATTAAGCATTCAGAGTTCAACTGTGATGAGTAGTCACCCAGTAGCTGAGAAATCACATTGATGAAGGTAGATTTACCATTAGCACCCGTACCATAAAAGAAGAACATCGACTGTTCGGAGCATTTGCCTGTTAACAAGTACCCAACCAGCTTTTGCAGATAGTCGACCATGTCAGCATCATCATTCATGATTCGATTAAGAAACATTAACCATTGCGGACATTCCGCCTTAGCATCAAATTCAACATTGGCTGCCTTGGTCATGTAATCATTTTTATTTGCTGCCTGAAGCTCACCTGTTTTCAGGTTTGTCACACCATTATTAACACCCAATAAATAATCATTAGTATCAAGTAAGTTTTGGTTTAATGGCACATCAGGTTGAATTAATTCAATGGATGCCTTGATTCGACTTAGACCTTGACTGACATTAGCGTGACGCTGAAGGTCTTTAGCGCGTTCAGCATCATCATTAATGGTTGCTGACTTGGCTTCTTCCTTGATGGATTCAACCATGTACATGGCAAGTCGCATTACCTTGCCATCAACATCATTTCTCCATTGGTTATTGTCCCAGATGTAAAAGGATTTGAACTCTGGGACGTACCGAATAATACCACCGAACCGCTTGCTATTACCCATGTCGGTTAATGCCTCAAAGCCACCATCGCTTTCATAGTTGAACGCACTATTAAGCACGGCAATGATTTCAAATTCATCCAGTGGGATTGAGCACTGCTCGACATTCATGGTTAACAATGCGGTCTTTGCCGACTCATAACTCATGCCTGTTTGCCTTAACCTGCAAGCCTGACGGAACATTGAATCGTTGCGAGGGCCAGTTTTAACAAGTGCATTGGCATTTGCTGTTAATTGACCGTTCACTGAAGCTAAGCTGACATTGGGCTTTGGCTTGTTTTTGAACTTTGACTTTGGTTTAACCAACGCTTCAACCCAATCATGGCAAACAACTAACTTTTCTACATTAAACCCACTCATAAGAAACACCTCCTATTTGACTAGGTGGCGCAACGATATAGCCATTGTCAGCACGAAAATCTAAGCCTTCAGCAAAGCCTACAGCGTTACTGTAAGTATGGTCAGGATGCGGCAGCATATACAAGTGAAGCCCTCCTGATGGGGTTGTAGCCATCAAGGTATTAATAGCACAGTGCTGTTCAAACAACTCCGCCAATGAATCACCCCCATTTATACCACCTTTAATATCAACATCTAGCACTACAACTGAATCCGAGCCTGTTGCGATACCAATATTGGCATTGGGCGTTTGCATCCACCAGTTACGAATAGCTTGTTCATCCGTGGTTGCAGTATCCTTCCATTTAGTGAATGGAACTTTTGTATTGGGCTTAAGTGGATGAACTCGCCACCCTTGTGCTGCATAAGCTAGTGCGGCTTCTAGTTTGTTATTGGTCATAAATGACTCCTGTTCAAATAATTTAAAATTACGCATACAAATAAACGTATACCTCAGTAGTTATTCGAAAAGTTCCGTAGATAGGGCTTTTAGGGAGAGACATGGGTGACACCATGGTGTACCATCCTCAAATGACTGAATATTCATTTGAAGACAAGAAAAAATTGGTGATGCGAGAAATCGCAGGTGAACCTGTAGCAACTTTGGCTCGTGAGTTCGGCGTTTCTCGAAACACCGCTTATGAATGGCTGAAGGCTTACGGAAGAGAAGGTGATGACGGATTAAAGCCTAAATCCAAGCGCCCGTTAAATTCACCAAACAAAACTTCCGATGAGATGAAGCAGCGAGTTGTTCGCCTCAAGCAGGAAAATGAGTTTTGGTCGGCAAACAAAGTATCTGTAGAATTATCAAAGCTGGGATACAAGTTAACTCCAAAAACTGTCAGGCGGATTTTTGCTGAGCACGGGTTGAACTATAAAATACGCAAAGATGGTGAGCATATCATTAAGAGTTTACCTGCTGCTTTTGTGAAGGATTAACCATTCAGTAATTTCACCAACCTTATAGCGATTAGCTCTGCCAATTTTGTACATCGGCAATTCACGTCGAGTTGCCATATCTTCAACCGTTCGATGAGAGAGACCAATTAAACGAGCAACAACTTTGCAATCGACTAACTGGTCTGCACCATACTCTTTGCCATCAATGATGATGGTCTGGTTTTTACTATTCATTATGTTCTTCCTATGGTCTGTTTTTATACCTGTATTTATGGTTGCGTTTTCCACCGTAAAGCTGCGTATTTTTTACTTATAAATACCTTTGTATTAAAAATTCAGGAGAACAAAATGAAATACAAAGAGAATAAGGTTGAGTTGTTTCAAGCGTCATCATTTCGTGTTGATGATATGGAAGCATTTTTAGCAAACGAAGACGTAAAACATGTTATTCGAGTCATGGGGTT
>Ga0209825_1000475_pt1 | contig 29348 bp, 24 predicted proteins | sample EN8Hudsemesocosm_FD_184631 | JGI IMG/M metagenome (GOLD analysis project Ga0209825, IMG submission 184631) | Methane-oxidizing microbial communities from mesocosms in the Hudson Canyon - EN8B Hudson Canyon (SPAdes) (version 2) | ecosystem: Environmental > Aquatic > Marine > Cold seeps | place...
GTTGGCGTGTTGTTGAAATTGTTTTTCAGAAATTTTGCAAATTTCCTCTTTTAGGCTTTGTCACCTCTCTGTTCGCACAGAAAGGTGATGCGCTCTGACAAAACCACTCTTGCAGTATACGCTTTTATATTTAAATATAATAATTAATTTAATTAAATTCACTTATACTTTAATTAAATTCACTTAATTAAACTATAACTCATTACGATAAATTTCAGAATTCGCTGTGCTCAGACATGCTGAAATCTCCTCGTCCCATTTCATAAAGTATTATGTGAGTTGATTTGTAAAGGAGTTGAGTCAAAAACCTTAGATGGTTGATCACTTTGGTTTTTGATTAAGCAGCGCTAATCAAGCCCATCAATAAGAAATTTAGCCTTTAATCTTATAAAAAATTACAAAATTATCGAAATATAGTTAATTATTGGTAAAAAATAGCCAATATATACCAATTATTGTCAAAAAACGTGTTTTTGTCTTTGATTTACAAAATTTGGCAAATTTTTAGTTTACTGAACAACCACCACCATGGCAGGGCGAACAAGACGCCCATTTAGGGTAAAGCCAACTTGCACAACTTCAAATACAGAGTTTGACTCTTTGTCTGGCAAAGGTAGCATGGTTACCGCTTCATGAAGTTCGGGGTTAAATTTCTCCCCAACTGGATTTAGGGTTTCAACGCCAAATTTTTCAAGCGTTGACATAAAGACTTTGTCGGTCATTTCGAGGCCTTCGACAATGTGCTCAATGGTTGCCCCTTCTTCTGTCGCTGATTTAAGACCCATTGACAAGGAGTCTTTGACTTCAAGTAGGGCCTTAACAAAGCCATCTAGGGCGTATTTATGGGCGCTCTCTAAGTCTCTTGCTGAGCGGCGTTTGAGGTTTTCCATTTCTGCTTGAGCACGCAGAACCTTGTCCCAATTATCTTTAGCAGATTGTTGTGCGGCTGCAAGTTGTGCATCAATATCTAGAGACTCTTCAGTCTCATTTGTTTCAACTTCTTGGCATTCAACTGCTTGCTCTTGCTCGATGTCTTGCTCTGTCTTTTTTGTCATTTTATCGTCCAACTAATGTATATTTACATGGAGCCACTGTATAAAGTGGTTTCATTGATATGTAGTCACTTTTTAAGATAATTCAAGGCCTATGTTTAACACAATTGGCATTATTACCAAACCAAAAGATTTTACCAGCGAACAAACCGGTAACGAACTAAGTGTTTTTCTTGAAAAACAAGGCATTACTCTAGTTGAGGGTGCTGATGCAATAAAAGAGAGTGCAGACCTTATCATCGTGGTTGGTGGTGATGGCACGATTCTTAACACTGCTCGCACTTTTGTTGATAATGGCATCCCTATTCTTGGTATCAATTTAGGCCATCTTGGCTTTTTGGTCGACCTAGCAGTTGAGCGCATGACCGAAGCGGTTAGCGAAATATTAGAAGGCAAGTACATCAAAGAAAGGCGTGCACTTTTGTCGTGTCAAATTGAGCGTAAAGACAAAATTATACTTAAAAACCTGGCTTTTAATGAAGTGGTTATTCATCGTAACCACGTTCCAAAAATGCTTGATTTTGATTTGTATGTTAACGGCGACTTTGTTAACAATCAGCGTTCCGACGGCATCATTATTGCCACACCAACCGGCTCAACCGCCTACTCGCTTTCAAGTGGCGGTCCTATTGTGCATCCGAGCGTTAATGCCATTACTCTGGTGTCCATTTGTCCTCATACCATGAGTCATCGTCCGATTGTTTTACATGGTGAAAGTGAAGTACTGGTTCATGTGCTAGATTCGCCTGATCGGGCAACCATCAGCTTTGATGGTCAGTCATCAGATGAGCGGCCATCGATACCTAAGGAGTTGGGTGACAGGATACGGGTGAGGCAGCACGAGAATTTTGTCCACTTGATACATCCAAAGCGTTATGACTATTTTAAAATCATTCGTTCTAAATTGCACTGGGGTAGAAAGGTCTAGTGCGATGTTGCCTGTCTGAACAAGTATGATTATTTCTAATAAAAAATGCTAGAGCAGCTTTCCATTAAAAATCTAGCTGTTGTTGAGGGCCTCAGTGTTGATTTTCGTGACGGAATGACAGTGGTTACCGGTGAAACGGGTGCGGGCAAGTCAATTATGGTGCAAGCGCTCAACCTTGTGATTGGCGGTCGTTCGGATGCATCACTGGTGCGGCAAGATAAAAGCAAAGCAGAAATTATTGCGACTTTTTCATTGGCGCAAAACACCAAACTTAGAGAGTTTCTAACAGAGCAAGATCTTGACGATGAGGGGGAGTGCATCTTGCGGCGTATTGTTGGCAACGATGGCAGATCGCGCGCCTACGTCAACGGCACCCCGGTAACTTTATCGATACTTAGGGACGTGGGCTGTCAACTGATTGACATGCACGGTCAAAACGAACATCAGCTTTTATTGCGCACCCAGCAGCACCGAATCTTATTGGATGATTTTGCCGAAACGCAGGCCCAAGTTAAAGCACTCAATAGCATCGTGCGAGAGTATCAACAAGTGAGTAGTGAGATTGAGCGCATTCAAAACGGCGGTGAATTGCTTGCTGCACAGCAAGAGCTGCTTGAGCACCAGCTAAGTGAATTAGCAGAGGCTCGGCTTGATCAAGAAGAGCTTGATGGCATTGAAGAACAATACAAAATAAGCAGTAATGCCAGCTTGTTAATAGAAAAAATATCAGTAATATTGGGTGCGCTTGATCATGAAGAGGGTATTAATTCGCAACTGCTTGACGTGGATGGACAAATTGGCCATGCCAGAGAGGTCGATGAAAGACTGGAATCTGTGGAGGCGCTACTTTCTAGTGCGCAAGTTCAAGTGCAAGAGAGTATTTACGAACTTAGTGATTATTTAAGTAAAGTTGGCGGTGACGAAGAGAGTGCTGCGGAATTAGAGGCGCGTATTAACGAGCTTCATGATCTTGGCAGAAAGCATCGCTGTCAAATTCCTGATTTGCTCAATACGCAGAATACCATTCAAAAAACGCTTGAGGGCATGGACACATCAAGTGAAAAAGTTGGGGCTTTGCTGCAAAAACAAAGCGAACTAAAACTAATTTACAAGAATGAGGCTAAGTCGCTTTCAAAGAAGCGTCAAAGCGCCAGCACAAAACTCTCGATCCAAGTGAGCGCAGTGATGCAGGAACTTGGCATGCCGGGCAGCGAGATTCAGTTTGTACTCAACCCTATTACTGATAGGGTCCAACTAAACGGCAATGAAGAGGCTGTGATTCAGGTGAAAACCAATATGGGTCAAGCCTTTAAAGTGCTTCACAAGGTGGCATCTGGCGGAGAGTTGTCGCGTATTTCATTAGCGCTGTCAGTTGTCACTAGTAAATCAGAGTTGGCTCCGAGTATTGTCTTTGACGAGGTTGATGTTGGTATTAGTGGCGCTGTCGCGGAAGTTGTTGGTCGACTGTTAAGAAAGCTTGCAAAGCGCTATCAGGTGTTTTGCGTCACTCATCTTGCCCAGGTGGCAGTCCAAGGACATGCGCATATGCGCGTTGTTAAAAGCGAGAAAGACGGCGAAACTTTCACTCAGGTTCAGGCATTGGATGACAGAGAGCGTACTGACGAGGTGGCGCGCATTCTAGGCGGCATAAAGGTTACTGAAAAAACTCGCATTGCCGCCGCAGAAATGATTAAGACGGTAGCCTAAGCGCGCTACAACAAGCCTTCAAGCTCCCCAGCAATGACGTGCAAAATGGCGAAATCAATTTGTTCATCTTCTTTGACAGACAGTGTCATTGCCTGAACTCGTTCAATCTTAGCAGCGTAAGTTTGTTGAAATAGCTCTACAGAGCCTAACTCAATTGCTTTTTCGCTCAGAAGAGAGTGGGCATCTCTTAACTGATTTTGCAATTTAAATTTTGCACGCGCATGCCAAGCGTTGGTTACCTCTAGGGCGTTTATTTTTAAGCTGAGCCAGCGAATATCCAAGTTTTGAGAAATATTAAAATAAGCCGACAGTGTGTCGTCTGCACTGCTTTGGCATTTCTCACTGATGGCGATTACGTCTAGGGTGTGATACAAGTTGGTGGTCAGCGAGATGTTTTCAGCAAGCTTACGCGGCAGGCCTTGCTCAACAAGGTCGTCAATTTGAAGACTTAAATGCTTTCTGCTGAGTTTGAGAACACTGTCTTTGACGTCGTTATATTTTTCTTGGTACTCGTCTAAAGTTGAGCTAACGTCCAAATCACTTTTGTTATTTAACAGCCAAACAACATTGGCGCGAACAGTTTTCGTCAACGACCTAATGGCATCATACTGTGTCCTGCTGGCAATTTTATTATCCAGTCCATGGACAGCCTCTAGTAAGCTATCCAAACCTAAAAGCTTGGAGCTAATAAGGTAGGCCCTGGCTATTTGCGAATAACTGGCACCTGTTAGGTTGTGCATGCGGATGTGAAAAACCGGGCCCATGATATTAATGATCTTATTAACAACAACCGTTAAAATAATTTCATTTTTTAGCCTGTGGCCGTCGAGTAAGCTTGTATATTCGTCCGTTACAAGCTGAGGAAAGTAGCTAAGCAGGTGAGGGTAAAGTCCTTTACCTGCGGCTAAGTTGGTGTCTAAAAGGTTTTCATAAAAATCCATTTTGCTGTAGGCAAGCAATACGCCAAGTTCGGGCTTAGTCAAACATTTGCTGCTCAGTAAGCGGCTTTTGAGTTCTTTTTTGCTTGGTAAAAATTCAAGCTCACGATCCAACAGCCCAGCTTTCTCCAGGTAGCTTATAGCCTCTGCTTGGCCGGCCAAGTTTTCGGGGTTGGGTTGCGTGTGAATACTAATGACTGCTGACTGCTCGTAGTTGTTTTGTAAGCATAAAGTGGCCACTTTAGACTCCATCGAACTAAGAGCTTTGTTGCGCTTTGAGATCTCAAGCGTGCTCAGTAGAATTTTTAAGTTGACCTCGTGGTCAGAGCTGTCTACACCGGCCGAATTGTCAATAGCATCAGAATAGCAGTGCCCACCTAGTAGGTCGAATTCAATGCGAGAGTTCTGAGTCATTCCTAAATTACCCCCTTCGCCAATCACTTGACAGCGAAGTTCGCTCGCCTTAACGCGCGTAGAATCATTAGCCTTGTCTTGGGCGTCAAGATGAGATTCGTCGCTGGCAATAACGTAGGTACCAATTCCACCATTCCAAAACAGGTCTGCCGGCGCCTTCAACAGGGTGTTTATTAGTGCGTCTGGGCTAAATTTATTTTGTGTTGTGCCTAGTGCCTTCATTGCTTCTTTCGACAACTCAATGGACTTTGCGCTGCGCTCAAAAACACCACCCCCCCTTGAGATTAGCTTTTTGTCATAATCTTGCCAAGTGGTATTTTCAGTGTTGAAAAGTCGCCGCCTTTCGACAAAACTAACACTTTCATCTGGATTTGGGTCGATAAAAATATGGAGGTGGTTAAAGGCCGCAAGCAAGCGAATGTGCTTTGAAAGCAGCATGCCGTTGCCGAAAACATCGCCGCCCATGTCGCCAATACCGATAACACTAAAGGCTTCAGACTGGATATCTTTGCCCATTTCACGAAAGTGACGCTTGACAGATTCCCAAGCGCCTCGTGCGGTAATACCCATTTTTTTATGATCGTAGCCAACTGAGCCACCGGAAGCGAACGCATCCCCAAGCCAAAAATTATTATTAGTAGAAATTTCATTGGCAATATCAGAAAAACTGGCGGTGCCTTTGTCGGCGGCAACAACAAGGTACGGATCATCGTCGTCATGACGCACAACATTTTTTGGCGGAACAATAACACCGTCGACAATATTGTCGGTTAAATCAAGCAGTGATTGAATAAACAGCTTATAACAAGCAACGCCCTCGGCGAGCATTTTAGCTCGATCAGCTGGCAAATTTCTTGGCACAAAGCCACCCTTGGAGCCCACCGGCACAATGACAGTGTTTTTGACTTGTTGGGCTTTGACTAAGCCCAATACTTCGGTTCTGAAGTCCTCAGAGCGATCCGACCAACGCAATCCACCACGGGCAATTTTGCCGCCTCGTAAATGCACCCCTTGAACACGCGCACAATACATAAATATTTCGTATAAAGGCGCTGGCTTCGGTAGAAAAGAAATTTTCTTGGATTGGATTTTAAAGCACAGATAATCTTCATTATCTTGGTAGTAATTGGTTCGGACCATTGCCTCAATGACTTCTAAATAGCCGCTGATTACCCTATCTTCATCCAGCGATGAGACCGCCTCGAGTTGCTCTGTAATGCCTTTCTTTATTGGCTCTTGCGCGCTCACATGCTCTTTATTGCTGATATCGAACTTGGCTTCAAATAAAGCAAAAAGCGCCCGACTCAACTCAATATGGCTGGTTAAAGTATTGGTAATAAAGTTTTGGCTGTAACCAAAATTTATTTGCTTTAGATAAACATAAATGGCACGAAATAGATTGGCTTGTTTAACATCTAGAGTGGCACAAAGAACCAGTTGGTTAAAGCCGTCATTTTCAATTGCACCCATGCAAATCTGCTCAAACGCTTGGAGAAATCTGTCTGTATCAACCTCTAGGTCAAAATCTTTCTGGTCTTTTCGTAATAATTCAATATTGCGAATTGTAATTCGATGACTGCCACTGGTATTAATTTTGTAAGGGTGCTCGGAAACCACATTGACACCCAGGTTTTCAAAGACAGGGACAATGTCGGACAGGGTTAGCGAGTGATCTTTGCTGTAAATTCTAAAGTTGACGCTGTCGGCGGAGCGCTGAGAGCCAAAAAATAAGTCACTAGCGAAATTGTTTGGCGATAAAGACTCAAGCTTGAGAATGTCTTTAAAGCCACGATCTACGCCGTAGTCGTTAGTGTAGGTGCGTGGAAACGCGTTTTGATAATCACTAAACAAGGACAAGTCAGCGCCACCCATTTGCATCACGTGACGCAGTTCTGCGTACCAATCATACGCAATCGACTTAACTTCTATTGCAAGTGCTTCCTCGCTTATTTCGGCGCTTGATTGGGTAAAGATATTAAACTCAATGCGACATAAGACAGAGTCGAAAAAACGTACATCGAATAAAACAAAATCAGCCTTAAATAGGTCGTGTAGTCGTTGTTGAATTTTTTGGCGTAGCTCTGAGTCGAAAATATCACGCGGCAAATACACTAGGCTGGTATAAAAATGGCCACAACGATCTTTGGTCAAATATACGTGGGTTTTGCGTCGCTCTTGATGGCTTAAGACACTGCCACCGATTTGCAACAACTTGTCTGTTTTGATTTGAAACATAAGCGCACGTGGAAAGCTTTCTAACAGATTATGCATTGCCTTATGGTTGCAACTGGTTGGGCGAAGCCCGGAGCGCTCTAGAACACGCTCCGCCTTTTCTTTGATCAGTGGCACCTGAAACACGCTTTGGTTAAAAGACGTGCCGGACAAGAAGCCAACAAAGCAATAATAACGATCATCAACATGGATTGCAATAACGTCCATTTGTCGAGAGCGGTGAATTTTAGAGGTAACTGATAGTTTGGTTACAACTAGTGATGAGGGGCCAAATGAAAGATTGGGAATAAATGGCGCGACATCTTGATCATTCTCCAGCAAGTAGCGGAATAGACCGGTAGCACTTTCGCCGACAATCGTTTTCTGTGCTATGTTTTGTCCAATCTCTGCACTACCAAGAACGGCAAAGTTATGATTTTCAATCCAGCGAATAAAATCGCTGCTAGATGTGGGTGCTTTTTTAGCATCGAGGAGGTCGGCAATTTGTAGTAAACGGTTGCGCGCGATAGGCCAATCACTAACCACATAGTAAATTGCATCAACACGTCTGCGCATTTTCCCCTTGAGCGTATCGACACTCTCGGGTGACATGGACTCAAGATGAAACTGTATAAAAGACTCAATTTCATCCTCATGAGCCTCACCTTTTTTGTAGGACGAGAGGTGGCGAATATCGCCTTTATCATCACGCCCAACCTCTAGTAAGGAGGCATGAGTAAAGATAATGTTTGCACCAAAGCCATTGATGCACATAATAAGAGTGTCTCGAATAAAGGGTGTGTCTCTAGTAATAACACTGATAACGGTACTAGTTGCCGATGAATTTAGGCTGGCGATACTAGCGCTCTCAATGAGTGTCTCGTTACAATGTTTTGAGGCACCAAGCGCTAAGTGGATGTTTGCGCATTGCAGCAGATATTCTGCTTTAGAGTCGTTGTAGTCTGACGGGTGTAAGCTATGATAATAATGCGCTAGATTTTGTTTGTTTTGCTCACTGAGCTTAACTCCTTGCTTTGCAAGATCTTCAATAATCGCTATCATTTCAATTGACGTGCATAACTATAAAGGGCGGGATGATAGGCTATTATAAAATGCTTTCTAAAGTATTTTTTCAATAAACGTATAAAAAAGAAAATATACAGAATTATTAGCATAACTAAATAAGAGTCCAAAAGCATCAGTGATTGTTCATTGATTAGAATATTTGCGACGTTCATATTTAAAGAATTGGCTCAAGCGCTGAATTTAAGTCTGCATGACAGCACTAAATTAGGAATGTTTGCTTTATATTGTGAAAACTACAAAAAATCAACTCCTAGTGACTTGATTAAAATCGCTAAAACGGTATAATGTTGCGTTTGTATGTGGCCAGAGCGCTTGTCAATCGGGATGAAATCAGTGAATTCACTTGTTCAATCCTTATTACTTGCAGTTGCTGTTTTATGGTTTTCCATTGATGGTTTTGGTCTCGACGCGCTTTACGGCGCATTAGTCAGTTTTATCAACACTTGGTTGTTTGATTACTTTTTACACACACAAAAAGCGGCAGTCGATGCTGACGGTCAAAAGAGTTTTAGGATGGCCATCAAAAGCAGTGTGCTGAGAATGTTTTCTTTGGCGATACTTGCCTTGATTGGACTTGGTTTGTTGGCACTTGACCCCAGCGCACTCATTTTGAGTTTGGTTGTGGGGCAGGTTGGATTTATATTAGATAGGGTTAGACAAAAATAATGGCACAAGGCGAATTAACAGCAAGCGCTTACATTAAGCACCATTTACAGAATTTAACTTTTGGCCAACACCCAGATGGTACATGGGGCATTGCTCATGGTGCAGAGCAGGCGAAAGAAATGGGTTTTTGGGCATTTCATATTGACACCCTTGGCTTTTCTTTTGTTCTAGGTGCGTTGTTCTTATTTATTTTTGCAAAAGCAGCCAAGCGCGCTTCAGTTGATGCGCCAAGCGGCTTGCAAAATTTTGTTGAAAGCGTTATTGATTTTATTGACGATAACGTTCGTGGCTCGTTTAAAGGTAAAAATCCAATGGTTGCGCCACTTGCGCTAACCACTTTTATTTGGATTATATTGATGAATACAATGGATCTTGTGCCGGTTGATTGGTTGCCATATGCGGCACAATTGATGGGCGTTGAGTATCTGAAGGTTGTACCAACAACAGATCCAAACGCCACATTCGGTATGGCACTTGGCATCTTCCTCTTGATTCTTTTCTTTAGTATTAAAGAAAAAGGCTTTGGTGGATTTGTTGGTGAATTAACTTTGCACCCATTTGGTAAATGGATGCTGCCGTTTAACTTATTTTTAGAAGGGGTGAACTTGCTGGCCAAGCCGGTTTCACTTGCGTTACGTTTGTTTGGTAATATGTACGCTGGTGAGATGATCTTCATTCTAATTGCACTGTTGCCGTGGTATGCGCAGTGGGCCCTGTCTTTACCGTGGGCTATTTTTCATATCTTAATCGTATTATTGCAGGCGTTTATCTTTATGACGCTGGTAATTGTATATATGGATATGGCTCACCAGAAAGAACACTAATTTTTTAATAATTTTTACAAGTAGGAGTAAGAAATGACTGAAGTACAAGCAACATTATTTTTAGCGGGTTCAATTCTAATGGGTCTTGGTGCACTTGGCGCCGCTGTTGGTATTGGTACTCTAGGTTCTAAATATCTAGAAGGCGTTGCACGCCAGCCTGAATTAACTTCAATGCTAAGAACACAAATGTTCATCGTAATGGGTCTTGTTGACGCGGTACCGATGATCGCTGTTGGTATCTCAATGTATATCATTTTTGCGGTAGCCGGTTAATTTGTTTTCTTTTTCACCTAAATAAGGGTATTTGTTATGAATATTAACGCTACGCTATTTGGACAACTAATCATGTTTGGACTTTTTGTCTGGTTTTGCATGAAGTTTGTCTGGCCGCCACTTGTTGAGGCAATGGCTGCTCGTAAAAAGACCATAGAAGAGGGTCTACTTGCGGCAGAGCGCGGTAGAGAAGAGCACGCACAAGCACAGCAGAAAGCACAAGAGCTTATTGCGAGCACGAAAAACCAAGCAAAAGAGATTATTGATAACGCTGACAAGCAGGCTAACGTAATGATTGACAACGCCAAAGGCGCTGCAGTTGAAGAGGCTGATAAGATCAAAGCACATGCTAAATCTGAGCTTGATCAAGAAGTTGTTAGAGCGCGTAACGACCTGAAGGACCAAGTTTCGACTTTGGTTATGCAGGGTGTTAACTCGGTTTTAGAGAAAGAAGTCGACGCGAAAGCGCACAAAGACATGCTTTCTAAATTGTCTCAATCACTATAGGTCTAGACGATGGAATTATCAACAATTGCCAAGCCTTACGCGCAAGCGATTTTTGACATTGCAGAGCAGGGCAGCTCACACTCTGAGTGGAGCAACCTACTTAGCGCTGCTAGTGCAATTATGTCTGATGACGCAACACAAGCTTTTGTGGCTTCTCCAAGTACAGGCAAGGATCAAAAGATTCAATTGATCTGTACGCTGCTTGAAAAAGCAATGGTTAGAAGCCTCAACACGCAAGAGTCTGCGCTCATTAACCTTATTCTTAACAACGATCGCACAGAGGCGATGAGCAGTATTGCTGACACCTTTGAGGCTGCGGTACTTGCTGCGAACCAAGGTAAGAACTTCACTGTGGTAAGTGCATATGAGTTAAGTGATGCAGAAGTTAAGGCAATCGTAGGTGACTTGTCATCTAAGCACAATACAACAGTAAATGTCGACACACTTGTAGACGACACACTCACGGGTGGTGTTGTCATTAGAGAGGGCGACAAAGTAATCGATACATCAATTAAGGCAAAAGTAGACGCGTTGAGCGTTTGTTTGTCTGTAAATTAATTTTATAAGAGAGGTTAGTCATGCAATTAAACGCTTCTGAAATCAGTGATTTAATTAAAAAACAAATAGAGGGTTTTGACTTTTCAGCAGAAGCCCGCACAGAAGGCACAGTAATTAGTGTGAGTGACGGCATCGTTCGTATTCACGGTCTAGCTGACGCCCAGTTCGGTGAAATGCTAGAATTCCCGGGCAACACGTTCGGTATGGCGCTTAACCTTGAGCAAGATTCAGTTGGTGCGGTTGTACTAGGTGATTACCTTCATATTTCAGAAGGTGACACGGTTAAATGTACAAACCGAATCATGGAAGTCCCAGTTGGTCCTGAGCTTCTCGGTCGTGTTGTTAACCCTCTTGGGCAACCTATTGAAGGTAAAGGCGATGTTAACGCATCTGGCTCACGCCCTCTAGAAGTTGTTGCACCAGGCGTTATTGAGAGAAAATCAGTTGATCAGCCAATCCAAACAGGTATTAAAGCGATTGACGCGATGGTGCCAATTGGTCGTGGTCAGCGTGAGCTAATCATTGGTGACCGTCAAACGGGCAAAACTGCCGTTGCAATTGACGCGATCATTAACCAAAAAGGCACTGGTGTTAAATGTGTTTATGTTGCGATTGGTCAGAAAGCATCATCAATTGCTGCAGTTGTACGTAAACTTGAAGAGCACGGTGCATTAGAGCACACGATTATCGTTGCTGCAGCAGCATCCGATTCGGCGGCACTACAGTACATCGCTCCATATGCAGGTTGTGCAATGGGTGAGTATTTCCGTGATCGTGGTGAAGACGCACTTATCGTTTATGATGACCTTACAAAACAAGCATGGGCTTACCGTGAAGTATCATTACTATTGAAGCGCCCACCGGGACGTGAAGCATACCCAGGTGACGTATTCTACTTGCACTCACGTTTGCTAGAAAGAGCATCACGTGTGAATGCAGAGTACGTAGAAATGATGACTAATGGTGAAGTTAAAGGCCAAACAGGTTCTTTGACAGCGTTGCCTATCATTGAGACGCAAGCGGGCGACGTATCTGCTTTCGTACCAACAAACGTAATTTCAATTACAGATGGTCAAATCTTTCTAGAAACTGACTTATTTAACTCAGGCATCCGTCCTGCGATTAATGCTGGTTTATCAGTATCACGTGTAGGTGGTGCAGCACAGACTAAGATTATTAAAAAGCTTGGTGGTGGTATTCGTCTTGCACTAGCACAGTACCGTGAATTGGCAGCATTTGCCCAGTTCGCATCTGACCTAGACGCGGAAACGAAAGCGCAAATCGATCGTGGTCAGCGCATTACTGAGTTGATGAAGCAAGCACAATACACTCCATTAACAATTGCTGAAATGGCGACATCTCTGTACGCTGGTAACTCTGGCGCACTTGATGACATTGAAGTAAACCAAGTTGTAACTTTCGAAGGTGCACTTCTTGCATACATGAATGCAAACCAAGCAGAGCTAATGGAAACTATCAACAGTACTGGTGACTATAACGACGAAATTGAAGCCCAAATTAAGGCGGCAATTGCAGACTTTAAGGCCAACCATACTTGGTAAAAATAATGACAGTAGAGTGTACACAAACTAACTGGTAGACGACGATGGCGGTAGGAAAAGAAATTAAGACGCAAATCGCGAGTATTAAAAATACTCAGAAGATTACTTCAGCTATGGAAATGGTTGCTGCGTCTAAAATGAAAAAAGCACAGAACAGAATGTTGGCGTCTCGCCCATATTCTGAAAAAATTGCCAAGGTGATTGGTCATTTGGCGCATGCCAGTTCTGAGTATAAGCATCCTTATATGACGACTCCTGAGAGTGTGAAACGCATTGGCGTTATCATGATCTCGAGTGATAGAGGTCTGTGTGGTGGTTTAAACACCAACCTGTTTAGAAGTTTTTTGAAAAAAGTGCTTGCTTGGCAGGCCGAAGGTGTTGCAGTAGAGCTTTGCACCATTGGTAAGAAAGCAACATCATTTTTCAAAAATTCTGGTCTTGAAATCGTCTCGGTATTAACCGATATTGGTGATACACCACATTTTGACGACCTACTGGGTACCATTAAAGTGATGTTGGATCGTTACGATGCAGGTGAGCTTGATCAAATCATGGTGGCTTATAATCACTATGAAAATACCATGACGCAAGTACCAACGGTTAAGCAAATTGTGCCGATGGAATCGTCAGAGATGGAAGACATGGGTCATCATTGGGACTATATCTATGAGCCAGATGCAGAAGCCGCATTGGGTGCATTATTGGTTCGTTATATCGAAGCATTGGTTTATCAAGGAATCGTTGAAAACATTGCTTGTGAACAATCGTCACGAATGATTGCAATGAAGAGTGCAACTGATAACGCTGGCGATATGATTAAAGAGTTAGAGTTAATTTACAATAAAGCAAGGCAAGCTGCAATTACTCAGGAAATTTCTGAGATCGTTAGTGGCGCTGCCGCTGTTTAGATTTAGAAAAAGGAAAAGCAAATGAGCACAGGTAAAATTACACAAATTATTGGCGCGGTTATCGACGTTGAGTTTCCAGCAGACGCGATCCCAAAAATATACAACGCCCTTCATGTAACTGAAACAGGTCTTACGCTAGAAGTTCAGCAACAGCTTGGCGACAACGTTGTAAGAGCAATCGCAATGGGTGGTTCCGAGGGTCTTAAGCGTGGTCTAGAAGTGACAAATACAGGTAAAGCAATTACTGTTCCTGTAGGCACGAAGACACTTGGCCGTATCATGGACGTTCTGGGTAAGCCAATCGATAATGCTGGTGACATTAACCCCGAAGCAGAATGGGAAATTCACCGCTCTGCCCCTCCATACGACGAACTGTCCCCTGCAGCGGAATTGCTTGAAACAGGTATTAAGGTAATTGACTTAGTATGTCCATTTGCGAAAGGTGGTAAAGTTGGTTTATTCGGTGGTGCTGGTGTTGGTAAAACAGTAAACATGATGGAGCTTATTCGTAACATTGCGATTGAGCACTCAGGTTACTCTGTATTTGCTGGTGTTGGTGAGCGTACTCGTGAGGGTAACGACTTCTACCACGAAATGAAAGATTCAAACGTATTGGACAAAGTATCATTGGTATACGGTCAAATGAACGAGCCTCCGGGAAACAGATTGCGTGTTGCTTTGACTGGCCTAACAATGGCTGAGTACTTCCGTGACGAAGGTCGTGACGTACTACTGTTTATTGATAACATTTACCGTTATACGCTAGCGGGTACTGAAGTATCAGCACTACTAGGTCGTATGCCATCTGCGGTAGGTTACCAGCCAACGCTTGCATCTGAAATGGGTGCATTGCAAGAGCGTATTACATCAACTAAGACAGGTTCAATTACATCAATCCAAGCGGTATACGTACCTGCGGATGACTTGACTGACCCTTCACCTGCAACAACGTTTGCTCACTTAGACGCGACAGTTGTACTTTCACGTCAAGTAGCGGAATTAGGTATTTACCCTGCGGTAGACCCACTAGATTCAACTTCACGTCAGCTAGACCCTCTAATCGTTGGTCAAGAGCATTACGATGTTGCTCGTGGCGTTCAAGGTGTGTTACAGCGTTATAAAGAGTTGAAAGATATTATTGCGATTCTTGGTATGGACGAGCTTTCTGAAGAAGATAAGCAAACTGTATCACGTGCTCGTAAAATTCAAAGATTCTTGTCACAGCCTTTCTACGTGGCGGAAGTATTTACTGGTTCACCAGGTAAGTATGTATCATTGAAAGATACGATTTCAGGTTTCAAGGCTATCCTTGAAGGTGAACTAGATGCAATTCCAGAGCAGTCATTCTACATGATGGGCTCTATTGATGATGTTAGAGCAAGAGCGGCGGAGACAGCGTAAATGTCAGTAATTCATGTTGATGTAGTTAGCGCAACTGAGGAGATATACTCAGGCGATGCAAAGTGTGTGTTTGCACCTGCCAGCATGGGTGAAATCGGCGTCTATCCAATGCACGTTGCGCTAATAAGCACCTTAAAGCCAGGCGAAGTACGTATCGAGACTGAAAACGGTGTCGAATCTATCTATGTTTCTGGCGGTATTGTTGAAGTTCAGCCACATACAGTGACGATCTTTTCTGATACAGCCATCCGTGCCCACGACTTAGATGAGTCTAAGGCAATTGAAGCTAAACAACGTGCAGAAGAGGCTATGGCCAATGCACAGTCTGATCAAGAGGTTTCATCGACGCAGGCTGCGCTTGCAGAGTCAATGATGCAACTGCAATTGATTAGCAAAATGCGCGGCAGGAAGGGCTAAAGCACCTTAAAAAGGACTTTTTCAAAGTCAACAACCTTATTGCCAGACACTAAGACGCCTTCTTCATGAAGGCGTTGTATTTTGACGCTGATGTCATCAGCAAAACCACCAAGGTCGCCGTTAGACTTCACCACCCGATGGCAGGGCACTTCAGGGGCAAAGGGATTTTTATTCATTGCACTGCCGACAGCCCGATGCGCTTTCGGTTTTCCTATCATTTCGGCAAGTCCGGCGTAAGTAATCACCTTTCCGCGTGGAACCCTCTGCAGGGCTTCATAGCACTTGAATTGGAAGTTTGTCATTCCAAATAAGAGGCCATTAGATCGTCATATTTATTCTGAGAAACAAGCAGATAATCGCAAACCTCTCTCACTGCACCATTACCGCCAGTGTTCTTAGTGGTAAGAACGGCGTGCTCTTTGACAAAAGTATGAGCATTGGCAACAGCAATTGGCAGCGCCACTTTGGACATCACCGGTAAATCAATCACATCATCGCCAACATAAGCAACCTGAGTGGAGTCTAAACACAAAGTCTTTAATAGCGCCTCAAAGGCGACAACCTTATTCGTTTGCCCTTGGTAATGGTGTTTAATGCCTAAACCCTCCAGTCGGTGGGCAACAGGTTTTGAATTTCGAGCTGAAATAATCCCAACCTCAATACCAGCATCCATTAGCATTTTGATGCCGTGACCGTCTAATGCATTAAAGCGTTTGAGTTCACCGCCGTTGTCATCAAAATACAGGCCACCATCGGTCAACACGCCGTCAACATCTAGGATGAGAAGCTTTATTGATTTAGCGTTTTCTAGGGCAATATTGTTAAAATCCATAAAACAAGAAAGGTTGAAATTTTGGGTTATTGTACCAAGGGATGGCGTTGGTTATTTTGCCTTTTAATAATTGCCCACACTATTTTTGTATCTACCTCTGAGTAGCTTGCGTTTTTGTTGAGCGTTATCGACAAATGCAGAGCGATTGTGCAATACGTTGTTGCAGACCAGCCCTTCGCCAGCAGCCAACCTGTATTGATGGTGAATTTCTGAGTCACCGGATAGAAAGTCATTTAGCTCGAGTAGCGCATCGCTAACGTCTTTCGACTCAAGCCAGTCAATATTTCTCTTGCGCTGAGTAAACCGCATTTTTGCTTTTTGAGACCCCTTTTCCATAAAAAATACGGGCCCAACAGAGGTCTCTCGTACAATTTTATTACCATCTCGACGCGCGGGAATGGTCAGCACCTTTGGCTGTGATAACGCACTAATAATATCAGGGTTGAGCTCTCTAAAGTGGATATAGAGCATCTCAGGGTCTATCCATTGATTTTCTCCACCCTCAGTGGCTGGGCGAATACAATACAAAGAGAATGCACTTACAAGCGAATCCATCTGGTTGTAATAGCCATCGGTATGCCAATTAAGGGCTTTGTTGGTATAAGGTACATAACCGCCCTTTTTTTTAGCATGGGTATCCTCAATGACAACAAGACCATCGTCTTCGGCGCAGAGGTGTTGATCAAAGTCAACCAGGCCCAATTGTGAGTTAAGACAGTTTATTGCTTGTCTAGTGTTGTCACAAGGCGCAACTCTTATAAATGAGAGGCCGTTGTGGCGGCAATTATTGGTAATCGCTGTTTTTTCAGCGCTCGAGAGCCTAAAAGGGTCGTTAATCCCCACAAAAACAGACTCGGGTTTTGCCTGATAATTGGCGAGCTTTGCATCTCGCCAAGTTTCGTATTGTTGCTGTTGGAAAGCTTCCGACATCAATTGCTTTTAGGCTTCCTTCTTCTCCCCATAGCGCTTGTTAATAAACATTTGTTGGGCGATAGAGAGAAGGTTATTGGTCACCCAGTAAAGCACTAATCCTGCTGGGAAGAACAAGAAGAACACGGTAAAGACTATCGGCAGCAACTTCATAATTTTTGCCTGCATTGGATCAGCCGGCGGTGGATTAAGGCCTTGTTGAAACCACATTGAGGCGCCCATGATAAGCGGCATGATGAAGTAAGGGTCTCTTGCTGAAAGATCTGGAAGGTAGAAGAAAGATGCGTGTCTTAATTCAACCATTTCTTGCAGCACCCAATACATGGAAATGAATACTGGTATCTGCACAAGAATCGGCAAACAGCCCGCAGCAGGATTCACCTTTTCTTTTTTGTAAAGCTCCATGGTCTTTTTGCCAATTTTTTGCTTGTCGTCACCATAAGTTTCTTTGATCTTTGTCAATCTTGGCGCCAGTTTTCTCATGCCAGCCATCGATCGATAAGATTTCTCAGAGAGTTTATAAAAAGCCAATTTAATCGTTAGTGTGACCGCAATAATGGCAAAGCCCCAGCTGTTAATAAAGCTATAAATCCAGTGAAGGAATGTTGATAACGGCTTGGCGAAAATGTAGAGGAAACTGTAGTCAACGGTCTTGTCCAGGCCTTCGGCCAAATTCTCGAGTCGAGCGTGCTCCTTAGGTCCAACGTAGAGTTCATTGCTTGCCAACACAACCTGAGTGCCCGGTGCAACACTCACGCTTGGGTTGACTGTTGTCAACACATATTTGCCTTGCTCGGTTTTCGCAGTGTAGGTGCTAGGCATACTAGCATCAGGTATCCATGCAGCGAAGAAATAGTGCTGAATCATTGCCGCCCAGCCGCCAGTTGAGATTGTCTTGGCTGGTTGCTCGTCAAACTCATCAAAGTCAAATTTTTCGAAAACGCCGTCATCTTCAGCGTTCTTGACATAAAAAGCGCCACCTGCGAAGTTTTGCATCATTAAGCTTGAACCGCCTTCAACCGCACTGCGTGTTAAGCGCGTATAAGTGCCAGCAGACTGCGCTTCAGCACTGTTGTTGGTAACGACGTAATCCACTGCAATGGTATAACTGTCAGGCGTAAATCGGTAGTTTTTAGTAACAATGACACCGTTATCACCGTGCCAAGTTAGCGGTACAATTAATTCATTACTATCGCCCAAGAAGTAACTTTGCTTCTCAGAGCTATATTCAGCACGTTCGTCAGGCAATTGCTCAGTTGGCCACAAACCGCTTTGCGCCTGGAAAATATTACTAGAGTCATTGCTTAGTAACTGAAACTTTGACTCAGAATCGAGCTCGTTGTCGTAGGTACTTAAGTAGGCGCTCTGAATTGTGCCGCCTCTGTGTGAAATTTCAACGGTTAATAGATCTGTTGTTACCGTTGTAAAAGCACTCCGGGTTATTGACTCGTTGCTGCTGCTTGGTACCGAGTCTGGCGCAGTAATTGCGCTAATTGCAGTAATGGGGATATCGCTCGCTTGCTCGTCAGAATCGAAAGCAGTAATATTGGTTTGAGTGATGACGTTGCCGTTAACATCTGTTGTTTGCTTAACTTCCCATTGGTCCCATAACAGAAATACAGTTACGCCAATAGCGATAACAAGAAAGAGTTTTTGATTGTCCATAATAATTCTGGTTTATATTAATTTGATAGTTTTTTAGGCACCGGGTCGAAGCTTGCTTCAGACCAGGGATGACATTTGCTAATACGCTTAGCACCCAAGCCAATTCCTTTGATTGCGCCATGCTCTTGAATTGCCTCAAAAGTATATTCAGAGCAACTCGGTATGTGTCGACAATTACTGCCAAGCAATGGACTGATTAGCCATTGATAAAGCCTGATTGGAATTAGGAAGAATGCACGCATACACTTAGACCTCAGAGACCTTGTTGAGCAAATTCGACAAATCATCCACCAATCTTTTATTATTGGCATGGCGAGACCTTTTTGCCATAACAACCATGTCAAGACCCCCAAGCTGCGTTTGTTGCAGTCTAAACGTTTCTCTTGCTAGGCGTTTACGCAAGTTGCGGTCGACGGCTCTTTTGTATGCTTTTTTTGAAATTGCCAATCCAAGTCTTGGCTTTTGCTCGCTCGAGGGGCTTACAACAAGCTGCCAAAATTTCCCCTGGACGTATTTGCCCTTTTGGAAAATATGTGCGTAATCTCTAGCTTTTGTGATGCGCGCACTTCGAGCGAGCAAGCAGGTCATTTTATTATGCTGCCGCTAGACGTTTACGGCCTTTTTTTCTGCGTGCATTGATGATAGCTCGACCAGAGCGTGTTTTCATTCTAGCTCTGAAGCCATGTGTACGTTTACGTTTTAATACGCTAGGTTGAAATGTTCTTTTCATAATGAATATTTGTTAGCAAAATCTTGCAATTTTACCATAGTTGTTTCGGCCACACACCTTTGTTAAACCATGCTTTCACTGTCATAATAAAGAAAAAATTATTAGTCTTATGAATCTGGCATTTTGGCTTTGGTTGTTGAATGCGCCTCGAATAGGGGTTAAGGCCTTTTATGACGTATTAAAAGTCTTTGAGACCCCTCAAAACGTCTTTGATGCAGGCACCCAAGAGTTAAAACAAAGCGGCCTTTTTTCCAATACTACGTTGGCGTATTTAAGCAATAAGGACATGCGCTGTGTCGACAAAGATCTTGAATGGGCAAAAGGTGATTGTTGTTATATTGTTAGCCTACTAGATCCCAACTATCCAGAACTACTTAAGCAAATATCAGACCCGCCACCGTTGCTTTATATTTTGGGCGATCCAGAGGTGTTAAATACAAGCCAATTTGCCATTGTCGGTAGCAGAAATCCAACAGAGGGCGGCAGAGTAATTACTCGTGAGTTGTGCAGAGACTTAAGCTTAAGTGGCCTGGTTATTACCAGTGGCATGGCCACCGGTATCGACGGTGAGGCGCATATTGCTGCGCTTGAGGCTGGCGGTGAGACTATTGCAGTTTGCGGCACAGGTTTAGACCGAATTTATCCAGCAAAGCACCGCGCCTTGGCGCATCAAATTAGCGGACAGGGCGCCTTGGTCTCTGAGTTTTCAATTGGAACAACACCAATGGCACAAAACTTCCCGAGAAGAAATCGACTGATTAGCGGCATGAGCTTGGGTGTGTTGGTTGTTGAGGCAAGCATTAAAAGCGGCACCATGATTACCGCGCGACTCGCCTTAGAGCAAGGGCGCGAAGTTTTTGCAGTGCCGGGCTCAATTCATTCGCCTTTATCAACTGGACCGCACGAATTGTTAAAACAAGGCGCCGTATTGACAAGGAGTGCTGAGGATATATTAGACGAGCTGTCTTTTGAGACAGAGCCTTGCATTCCCCCGATTAAACAGTACAATGGCGACAAAGATGTGGATAATGAAATCAGCGAACTATTAAAATTCCTGTCATATGAAGCAATATCGGTGGATGAGCTAGTTGAAAAAAGCAAACTGAGTCCCCAAGTAGTAAGCCAGATGTTACTAATGCTTGAGCTTTCTAATAGGGTGAGTAAGGTGGGTGTAGCAACTTTTGTATTAATTTGATGAGGTTTTATGACAAATAATATTCTTGATGTCTTGACTTTTATGTTCGACTTTTTATTTGAATCCGCTGAGCAGGATTCCGCACACGAGCTTGACGACGACCTTCTAAAGGCGCATTTGTCAGAAGCGGGGTTTGACGACGGTCGTATCGACAAAGCCCTTAATTGGCTGGAGAATATCGCTGCCCTGCAAGAAGGCAAGCTAGACTCTTTCGTTACCACTCACAATTCTGTACGAATATACTCTGAGGCGGAACAAAACAAGCTTAATGCCAAGGCTCGCGGCTTTATTATGTTTATGGAAAACATGGGCCAATTGAGCGCTGCTCAACGTGAAATGGTGATCGAACAGGTAATGACGCTGGAAGATTCAACGCTGTCAATGGACGACCTGAAATGGGTTGTGATGATGGTGATTGGCAATAGCGAAGAGGCGGCCATGCCAACTCAATGGTTGGAGTCTATCGTTTTTTATGATGACAATCCCTCTCTACACTAGACCGCAATATGTCTAAAAACTTAGTTATTGTCGAGTCACCGGCAAAAGCAAAAACAATTGAAAAGTTTCTTGGCAAGGATTATGTTGTCAAGTCGAGTATCGGCCACATTCGTGATATGCCCAAAAAAGATATGGGTATTGATCTCGAGAACAATTTTAAACCGACTTATGCGATCAGTGCCGACAAGAAAAAAGTCGTCGCCGACCTGAAAAAATCTGTCAAAGTAGCAGAGAAAGTCTACCTCGCAACGGACGAGGACCGCGAGGGAGAGGCCATTGCTTGGCATTTAAAGGAGGCCTTGTCTCTAGCTGATGACACTCCGAGAATTGTTTTTCACGAGATTACCAAAGGCGCTATTACTGAAGCGATAGCCAAGCCAAGAACTATCGACTATCACCTTGTTGATGCCCAACAAGCCAGACGCGTAATTGATCGTTTGGTGGGTTTCGAGATATCGCCAGTCTTGTGGCGTAAGATTTCGGGCGCCAGATCTGCGGGTCGAGTTCAATCCCCTGTTGCACGATTGGTAGTAGAAAGAGAGCGTGAAATAACGGCACATACTCCGAGTCGCAGTTTTAAGGTTAAAGCAACTTTAGCCGATGCTGTAAACGAACTGGTTGAAGTTAAATTAAAGCAAGATTTTGAATCAAAAGATCAGGCGATGGACTTCGCCAACAGCCTTCTTGATGCCAAACTGAGCGTCGCCTCACTAGAGACCAGACCGTCTAAGCGCTCGCCAAAGCCGCCTTTTATCACCTCAACATTGCAACAAGAGGCGTCGCAAAAGCTAGGTTTTTCGGTTAAGCAGACCATGACAATAGCGCAAAATTTGTATCGTGAGGGTTCAATTACTTACATGCGTACAGACTCGCTTAATTTGTCTGAAACAGCAATAACAGCTGCAAAAGAAGTCATTGAGACTAATCTTGGCGCAGAGTATTATCAAGAGCGTCGCTACAAAACTAAATCGGCAGGCGCGCAAGAGGCGCATGAGGCCATCCGACCAACAGACTTAAGCAAGCCCGGTATTCTCGGCTTGGATGAGCAGGCGGCAAAACTCTATTCCTTGATATACAAGCGCACATTGGCCTCACAAATGACTGACGCGCAACTACAAAAATCAAGAATTACTGTGGCTCTATCGAACCGCGAAGAGAATTTTATCGCCGATGGCGAGGTGCTGTTGTTTGCAGGCTTCTTGGAAGTTTACGATTACATGGCGGCGGAAGATAAGTTGTTACCAAAGCTCGACAAAGGCGATGAATTGTCGTTATTAGACTTCAGTGCCAGAGAGTCCTTTTCAAGGGCTAAGCCTCGTTTTACCGAGGCCTCTCTTGTTAAAGAAATTGAGCAGATGGGTATTGGCCGACCGTCAACCTTTGCCACGATGGTGACCACTGTACAAGACAGAAATTATGTCACCAAAGAGACACGCGATGGCGTTCAGCGTGAATACCAGCTGATTGAAATTGCTAACGGTGTTGTTTCTGATTGCACGCAAATCGAAATCACTGGCGCTGAGAAAAACAAACTCTTTCCAACCAATGTTGCCTATTTACTGGTTGACTTTCTACTAAAGAACTTTAAAAATATTATTGGTTACGAGTTTACCGCCAACCTTGAAAATAATTTTGACAAGATTGCCGAGGAAAACGTTCCTTGGTATGGTGTTGTGCGCGATTTTTACGAGCCTTTTCATGCTCAAATCGAACTGGCAAAAGATATCTCTCGAGACGAGACGCATGGCAAGCGAGATTTGGGTGAAGATCTAGTTAGTGGAAGGCCAGTTAGCGTGCGCTTTGGGCGTTACGGCGCTTACGCTCAAATTGGCCATCAAGACGACGAAGAAAAACCAACTTTTGCCTCGTTACGAACAGGCCAAGACATTGAAACCATTACTCTAGAACAGGCAATTGAGCTTTTCAAAATGCCAAGAACGTTAGGTGAGACTGCTGATGGAGAAACCATTAAAGCCAACTACGGTCGCTTCGGCCCCTATATTCAGTTCGGCAAAAAATACGTGTCACTGAAAGAAGTCAGCCCTGAAGAGGTGGACCTTGAAACCGCGCTTGAACTAATTGTCGCCAAAGAAAAGGCAGATGCCGAGCGTTTGATTAAGGCCTTTGAAGGTTCCGAAATTCAAGTGCTGAATGGCCGCTTCGGTCCTTATGTGTGGAATGGCAAAAAACGCGGCAAAGGCCAAAAGAATGTCACTATCGCAAAAGTGTTTGGTGATAAAGCCCCTGCTGATCTTACGTTAGAAGAGTGTGAGAAGGCCATTGCGGGCAAGGCCAAGGCAAAAACTAAAGCAAAGAAAGGCAAAAAGAAAGCGGCACCCAAGAAAGCAGCGGCAAAAAAAACTAAATCTTGAATACTTATCAGTCCGGACCTAATTGGTAATTTCTATTGGAGTATGGGAAAATCCCGTGCCTTGCATGATAGATACAATAAGTATAATTAGTTAATGACGAAAATAAAAATCTGCGGATTTACCAATGCACAGGTTGCTCGAGCAGCAGCTCTCGCTGGCGCTGATGCTATTGGCTTGGTTTTTTACGGCCCATCACCTCGAAATGTTAGCATTGAAGTCGCGCGTGAAATCATCGCTGCTTTGCCGCCGTTTGTTAACCGTGTGGGCTTGTTTGTTAACGCCAACCCAAGTCAAATTGATGAGGTGCTGTGTGAAGTACCACTGGACACCTTGCAATTTCATGGCGACGAAACACCACTTGATTGTGAGCAATACCACATGCCTTTTATTAAAGGCATCCGTGTGACTAAGAAAACCAATCTTAAACAAGTCGCCGCTGATTTTTCACAAGCCAGCGCACTTTTACTTGATGCTTTTAACCCAACGGCCTTTGGCGGTACCGGCGAGTCTTTTGACTGGTCGCTGGCCAACGTTGAGATTGACTTGCCGATTATTCTTGCAGGCGGCTTAATTGCTGATAATGTGGCAGATGCTATCGCCCAAGTGAAGCCTTACGCGGTAGATATTTCGAGTGGTGTGGAAAGTGCAAAAGGCGTCAAAGATATTGATAAAATAAGGGACTTTATTAGCAAGGTTCGCCCGTGAGTTACAATCTACCCGACGACAAAGGTCATTTCGCCCAATATGGCGGTGTTTTTATTGCTGAAACGCTGATGACAGCAGTTACTGAGCTCAAGGAGGCGTACGAAAAATACAAAGACGACGCTGATTTTTTGGCAGAATTTGAAGACGATTTAAAAAACTATGTGGGTCGTGAAAGTCCTCTATATCACGCAAAAAACCTCAGTGCCAAATTGGGCGGCGCACAAATCTATTTAAAGCGTGAAGATTTAAACCATACTGGCGCTCACAAAGTAAACAATACCATCGGTCAAGCACTTTTAGCCAGTCGTATGGGCAAAACTCGCATTATTGCTGAAACAGGTGCAGGCCAACACGGCGTTGCTACAGCGACGGTTGCCGCTAGACTTGGCTTAGAATGTGTGGTGTATATGGGCGAGGTAGATGTTGCCCGTCAGGCGCTTAATGTGTATCGCATGAAGTTGTTAGGCGCATCAGTTGTGCCGGTAACTTCAGGCTCCAAAACCCTGAAAGACGCCCTTAATGAGGCGATGCGTGATTGGGTAACCAACATCGATGACACTTTTTATATCATTGGTACGGTTGCTGGCCCGCATCCTTACCCGATGATGGTGAGAGATTTTCAAACAGTCATTGGTAAAGAGGCCAAAAGACAATTTGCCGATCAAGCGGGCGGTTTGCCAGATGCTTTGATTGCCTGTGTTGGCGGCGGCTCTAATGCTATCGGCCTATTCCATCCATTTATTGACGATTCATCGGTAGAAATTTACGGTGTTGAAGCTGCTGGTTACGGCATTGAAAAAGGTCCAACTGCACATGCGGCACCTCTTTGCGCTGGCAGCGTTGGCGTTTTGCATGGCAATAGAACGTATTTAATGGAAGATGAAGACGGCCAAATTATTGAAGGCCACTCTGTTTCTGCCGGGCTGGATTATCCGGGGGTTGGGCCAGAGCATGCTTACTTGAAAGATACTGGCAGAGCACAATATGTTTCAATCACCGACAAAGAAGCGTTAGAAGCTTTTCACATATTAACCAGAGTTGAGGGCATTCTGCCGGCTCTTGAGTCATCCCATGCGGTTGCTTATGGCATCAAATTGGCACAACAGTGGTCTAGTGAAAAAACAATCATCATTAATCTTTCTGGTCGTGGTGACAAAGACATTCATACTATCGCTGAAATAGAAGGCATCGAATTCTAGAGGTTAATTCCCATAATTACTGCTTCAGTCACCGTACTCAAAGCCTCATGTATTAATAATACACTGCGACTTTTGCGTGCGTTACTTCCATGTGCTGATTGAAAATTATCACTCTAGAATAATGAGTGTAAGTATAAGATTCTATTTTGTTCAGCTACTTGCGCCTCAATTTTGGCAATAATTACCGCAGGCGACAATAGTATGGCCGATAGAGCTCTGAAATATTTTTCATCGCACCCTGAAACGTCCCAGCGAATAAAAAATGCCGCAAGAAAATCCCAAGAGTTTTTAAAGGGTGTGGATTATTAGTATGCGTTTATGATATTGTGTCATAATGGATGCATTTTACTTAGTGCTGTAATAGCCAATGGAGATGAAAATGGAGAATAAATCATTTCAATTGAGTGAAAGAGCTGGTGTCTTTACTCTTTACTTGGTGGTACTGTTTGTTAATGCTACTGTTGATCTTGGGCATAAGACGGTCATTATTAGCACCATCTACGAACTCAGTGGCCCTGACGGCCTCTTTAACGAAACCGAGCAGTTGCTATTAACGGCACTGGTCAGTGGTTTAATCCTCCTGCCATTTGTGATGTTGTTTACGGTCTCTGGCCACCTGGCCGATAAATTTGCAAAGCCTAACATTATGCGCTGGAGTGCTTTTGCCGCAGTGCTAATAACCCTTGGAATTGCTTACTCTTACCATCAGGGCGAATATTACATGGCGTTCGGCTTTACCTTTCTTCTAGCAACACAAAGTGCAATTTACTCCCCAGCTAAGTATGGTTACATTAAAGAATGTTTGGGCGAAAAAGGCCTTAGTGTAGGTAATGCTTACTTAATGGCCACAACGCTTACCTCTATTTTGTTAGGTACAGTGTTCTTTGCCGGCTTATTTGAGTCCTACCTTGGCGACTCAAATCCTGAAACGCCGGGAGAATTGTTGCAACTCGTTGCTAATGTTGCCTGGCTACTAGTGGGCTTGTCCATACTTGAGTTTCTTTGTACATTTGGCTTGAAATTTTATGCCACTAAGTACTCGAAGGTTAAACTGACAATGGGTAAGTGGCTGTCTGGTGGGTATCTGAGGGAGAATGTGCGTGTAATGAGGGCTAACCAGGTTACTTGGTATGCAATTCTAGGTACGGTTGTTTTTTGGAGCATTTCTCAAAATTTACTTGTTGTTTTTCAGGCGCACGCTAAGGTTAATTTACATATTGACAGCCCTTTTCTGGTGCAAATTATGCTGGCACTTTCGGTTATTGGTATTATCTCTGGCTCATTTATCTCTGGCAGAAACGCCCAGAAGGCAATCAAGGTTGACAACGTTTGGTATGGTGCGGTTCTGATTGTTGCTTGCTCGATTGCAATGCCTGCATTTTCTGTGCCAGCATTCCTTACTGAAACTATGCTGGGGCCGGTTATTTTGGGTACCGAGGTGTCTTTGGGCCTGATGTTAACAGCGGCTTCAATTTTTGTTTTTGGTCTTGGAGCAGGAATGATGATCGTACCACTTAACGCTTTGATTCAAAGCAGCGCCGCACCTGACAACCTAGGTAGTGTGATTGCTGGCAAGAACTGGGTACAAAATATTGCGATGATAGGTTTGTTGTGTGTAACTTCAGGAGCTTCGTATCTCTCTATCAGCAGTGAATACATTTTGTATCTGAACGCAATTATTGCACTGGTCGGTTTTAGCGTTGTACTGAAAAAGCTAAAGTCAATCTACTAAAACTGTGAGAAGGGTTTTAGCAAGGCTTGTCTTTGGCTGGCGCTATCGTTTGACTATAACGGGCGCAGAACAAGTACCAAAGAACGGCCCTGTTTTGTTGCTGGGCAATCACATATCCTGGATCGACTTTATCTTTCTCCAGTGGGCGCTGCGCAGAACTATTTGCTTTGTTATGCATGCGGAATATTACGATTGGCCAGTGCTCAGAACTGTTCTTAAGTGGTTCAGTGTCATTAGTATTCAGCCTACGAGCAGTAGGGGCGCTATAAGAAATATTGTCACTGCTTTAGAAAGCAACAAGGCGATCGGTCTGTTTCCAGAGGGGCATATTTCCACGGATGGTGAGTTTGCGCCCTTAATGCGTGGCTTTGAAAAAATCTTAAAAGAGACGGGCGCAGAGGTGGTTGTGGTGCCTTTTGCAATAAACAATATGTGGGGCGACTTATTATCATTAGCACCAAGAAGCATTAGAAAGCAACAAAAATCTACTCTCAGAAGGCCAGTAGAAATTCACTTTGGCACCAGCATGGATTCAAGCGCAGGTCGCGTTGAAGTTGCCAAGGCTATTTCTCAAATGCTCAAATAAATACCCTAAGACTTATCGAGTTAGTCGATAAGCTTATTGATTTTTTTCGCTTGAGCTGGCAATACCGCAGTGGTATCATCCGATTTTTTGTCCTTGTTAACACGCTAGACAGTCTTCCTATTTCTTATGCCCGATACCAATAAAACAAAGAGGCGTGGTGGCCGTGCTGCGAGAATAGCACACAGACAGGCTGCAGATAAAATTCAGGCGCCAAGATTTATGTCGCGCAACATTCCTTGCTACGATCTTCTGCGAGAGGAAGAGCTTGTGCGTATTGAAGACCATGCCGACTGGATTCTGCAAGAAGTCGGCATTGAGTTTTGGGGTGATGATGAAGCGGTAGCGTTATTCAAGGGCGCCGGCGCATGTGTTGATGGAAGGCGGGTACGTTTTGATAAGGGTCTTGCAAAGTCATTATGCGTAACAGCGCCGAAAGAGTTTGACATGTTGGCACGCAATCCCGAGAGATCAACCACTTTTGGCGGTAATCGGCTAATTTTTGCACCGGCTTACGGCCCACCCTTTGTCTATGACTTAAAAGGCGGTAGGCGCCAAGGCTCTATTCAAGATTTTCAGAACTTTGTCAAACTCACTTATATGACACCTTGGCTTCATCACCAGAGTGGCACCATTTGCGAGCCAACCGATGTTGCTGTTAACAAGCGCCATTTGGATATGGTGTATGCCCATATTAAATATTCTGATAAGCCCTTTATGGGCTCGGTCACTGCGCTCAATCGTGCCGAAGATTCGATTGCCATGGCTAAGATTGTTTTTGGCGAAAAGATCATGGAGAGTAATTGCGTGATTCAGGGAAATATTAATGTTAACTCACCGCTGGTTTATGACGATGTTATGTCTGGCGCCCTTAAGGCTTACGCTAGAGCCAATCAAGGCAACGTGATTTCACCCTTTATTTTGGGTGGTGCGATGTCGCCAGTCACCATGCCTGGAGCGATCGCTCAGGCACACGCCGAGACCTTGGTCGGCATTGCATTGACGCAATTGGTTAGGCCTGGATCCCCCGTTGTTTATGGCAATTTTTTGACGACGATGGACCTTAAATCTGGTGCACCGACCTTTGGCACGCCAGAGTCAACATTGGCCGGTATGGCTGTTGGCCAATTGGCACGCAGGTTGGGCTTGCCGTTTCGATGTGGTGGTCATTACACAGCCTCTAAGGTAACAGATGCACAAGCTATGCAAGAGTCAGCAGATTCTATGCTTTCAGGGTTTTTAGCGGGCGCCAACTTTATCCACCAGTCTGCTGGCTGGCTGGAAGGTGGCCTGGTTATTGGTTACGAAAAGTTTATTCTTGACTCGGATCGTTTGGGGGTGTTGCACCGTACAGCTAAGGGAATGACGATAAATGACAACACGTTGGCAAAAAGCGCCTTTATTGAGAATGAGCCAGGGCAGAATTTTTTAGGTACAGAACATACAGGGAAAAAC
>Ga0209825_1000479_pt1 | contig 29286 bp, 20 predicted proteins | sample EN8Hudsemesocosm_FD_184631 | JGI IMG/M metagenome (GOLD analysis project Ga0209825, IMG submission 184631) | Methane-oxidizing microbial communities from mesocosms in the Hudson Canyon - EN8B Hudson Canyon (SPAdes) (version 2) | ecosystem: Environmental > Aquatic > Marine > Cold seeps | place...
ATATTGGTGCCAGAGCTGTAGCGATAATTGGCTGTGTTCAGCCTGTAGTCGCATCCCTGCTTGCATATCACTTGTTGGGCGAAGTTGTTACCGTAAACGTGGCCATCGGGGCTGTTATTATCTTGAGTGCTGCAGCCGGGGAAGTGTATTTTTCGCTTCCGAAGAATCCGAATTGAAAAATCTCAAGTTTCAAAAAACAAAGCCTTCAACCGGATAATCCCGCCCTTTGATGTGCACAGCAAGCTGCTGCACACCCGAGTAGTATTTACGAGTCGTGATAGGTCGATTTGAATGCGCGCGCTTCAGTCTGAGCGTCGCGCATCCAGCAGGAAATTACTCACTCCACTTAAATACTTTCGGTACGGTTTTACCGTTGTTTTTTTTGAAATAAACGACGTAATCAATAATCAGTTATGGCATTTTCTTGGGTTACGCGTCGGCACTATCCTAAAGTACGCTTACGTGAAAAATGAATAACAATAGCCATATTATTAAACACGGAAGCGACAATGGGCCGCTTAAGAAGCTCTGGTAGTGACAGCTAAACCCCTCGTATTTGAGCGGTTTGCAATCCGCAAGCCAACAACCACTACCAATACGCCTGCCCATATGCTGACAGAATAGTTTTCTCCAAACCAAAAGACGCCAAGCAATAACCCAAAAATCGCTGCAACAGTTCCAAGCTGGCTATAGAAAACAGGGTTTGAACGTCGTTGAAGCTCAAAAGAGACAAGATAGGTAAGTGCTGTAAGAAAACCTTGCACCAAAAAGAGTAGCACGATGTTTGAGGGATATGCTGGCGAAATAAGCGCGGAGCCTGACGAGAAAGCGTACGCTCCCAATAACATTGCAGCCACTAGCAAGGTCCCCGCAGCTAAGGGCGTAGACTTTACGCCTTTCGGCCAAGCGATTGACCGATAAACGTTCCCAATAGAAAGCATGACTGGAATTACCATACCCAGCACATACCACAAGATACTCACCTCCGTGCTATCGGAATACCGTTGGAGAACAATCCAAATACAAGCAAACAAGGCAATGAATAAACCGATAGTTTTGAACCAAAGAAAGCGTTCAATGCCCAGTAATGTCGCAAGGGCGAAGGTAAAAATCGGAGGCAAAGCATACATAATTCCGGTAAAACCTGCTCCAGCGCGAGTCACCATCATAAAGGCAATGGCATTGGGTATCGCAACCCCCGTCAGCGCGCTCACGGTGAAGTACACTATTAGCTGCCGCTTCGGTTTAACCTGATCTTTGAGCGAAAAAAGAAGAAGAATCGTACCGGCAATTAACACTTGCCAGAATGCATAAGTGATAGCTGGAATACCCTGCGACGTTGCAACTTTTGCAAACGCCAGCATCGTTGCTATCAAAAAACCATTAACCACCAACAAGCCGACGACATGGCCTTTTGTTGATTCAGACGGTGACCCGATTAATGAAGTACGCATAACTCATTCCCCGCTAGTTGTGTTTTAGGTGGCCTACATCAACCACGAGAACTATTCTGCGCTTGTTTATTTGATCTTTAATTAGCCGTAGTAGAATATGACTCATTCCAATTTGGAAACTATCTAGGCGTGACAAAACATGGCGACCGACAAGCTTAATGCAATGAGAATATTCAGGCGAGTTGCCGAGCTGGGTAGCTTTACCAAAGCGGCCGATGACCTAAACATCACCGCGGCCACGGTCAGTAAACACATCGCTTACCTAGAACAAAGCCTGAACACTCGCCTGATTCATCGCACTACGCGGCGTATGCATTTAACTGATTCAGGGCTTATTTTTTTGCAACGCACCCGGAACCTGCTGGATGACTTAGAAGACGCAGAAATGCAAATCAGGGGCCTCCATACTCAAGCGCGAGGGCGTTTAAGAATCAATGCGCCAATGTCGTTTGGATTAACGCACATTACCGATGTCGTCGACAGTTTTCTGGCGCGCTATCCAGACATTGAAATAGACCTTCAACTAAATGACCACCTAGTCGATCTGGTTGAACAGGGAGTGGATATTGCGATTCGGGTGCGCAGTAAATTAACGGATTCAAGCCTGATTGCAAAACCCTTGAGACAATCCCGAAGTATTGTTTGCGCAGCGCCTTCGTATCTTGAAAACGCAAGGGAAATAAATACACCGGAAGATCTTGGCAAGCATAACTGTCTGCTATTTTCTCTGCATGACAAACCCCATATCTGGGCACTAGCAGATAAAGAAATTAGGGTGCGTGGAAATTATCGCGCCGATAGCAGTTTAGCGCTCCGGACCAGCCTTTTGCGGGGACTGGGGGTCGGTCTTGTTCCGCGCTTTCTGGTACAGAAAGATATCGAGAAAACCCGACTGAAGCCATTGCTAGAAAGCTTTCCTTCTAAACCCTATACCATCTTTGCCATTCTACCTCCTGGCAGAAAACAGCCAACCAAGGTCAAACTGTTTCTCGAGCACCTAGACACCCATCTCGGGGACAAACCCTATTGGGAATAACATAAGCAACCTGATCCCCGGCACAAACAATTAATTCCATTTTGGAAATAAAAATATTCCAACCAAGCCATTTATCGACACTATGATATTTTCTTAAAGTGTGACTTCCCTTAATACCGGAGGAACACATTATGAACTTCAAACAACTGATAAAAGAGAACGCATTTCATCGTATCGGCAAAACCCTCTCCCCCTCAATAATAATTTTTTCGTTGTCATTTGCTGGCATGGTCAACGCAGCCGACGTGGGCAGTAGCCCTTGGGGTAAAGACGACGAAATAGGCCGTTTAAACCTTGTCACTCCAGAGTCAAGGCGCTCCGCACTGGAAAACCTCAACCCCAGCCAGGTTTACGACCTGAGTGTTGAATACTATATCGGTATGCCTAGCTGGCAAGCCGCCGGCGACCCACGGTTTCAGATGTGGATGACTCATACACCCAAGGGCACTGCCATAGATGATCCCTTGTCGCTTGGCCGAGAAATGAATACCCATGTGAGTTATACCGGATCGGCCTTTTCCATGTACGCGCACATGGGCACCCATATTGATGCCCTCAATCATTTTGGCTTGAATGGAAAAATCTGGAATCACTTTTCGGCTGAGCAATATTTGGGCGATAGAGGTTGGAAAAAGGCAGGAATCGAAAAAGTACCGCCCATTATTGCAAGAGGAGTATTGCTTGATATTCCGGCTGCAAAGGGCTTGCAAGAACTTTCCCCCGGTTACCGGATTACGCCGAAAGACATCAAAACTACCTTGTCATTTCAACAGACCGAGTTAACGCCGGGAGACGTTGTTCTGATCCGAACCGGACGCATGAAGCACTACCATGATGCCCACAAGTACATGGACAATGCGCCAGGTTTAGGCATGGGAGCCGCACGCTTATTGGCGGAGAAATATCAGGCCATGAGCCTTGGGACTGACAATTTGAGCTTCGAGGCATTTCCCTCGGAAACCTCAGATAACTACGTGCCAGTACACACCTATTTGCTGGCCCAGCAGGGTATCACCATCATGGAACTTCTGGACCTAGAAGAGCTGGCCAAGGACCAAATTTATCAATTCGCTTTTATGGCTATGCCTCTGAAAATTCGCGGCGGAGATGCCGCCCCTATTCGTCCTATAGCCATCCCTTATAGGCACTAGCAACAAAGCTCTAAAAATCAATGCACCCATATTCAACGGAGAATATATTATGACTATTCAAGAAGCACTAAATTGGCGTTATGCAGTAAGAGAGTTTTCAACAAAAAGATTGCCGGGAAAGCTGGTAGAAGACCTTATCGAAGCAACACGTAAAAGTGCATCGTCCTATGGACTGCAGCCATACAAACTCATTTTAGTAGAGTCTCAAGAAACTAGAAGGCAACTTTTACCCTGTTCTTTTGGCCAACAAAAAGTTCTGGATAGTTCACACCTCATCGTGCTCGCGGCTCAGACCCACATAGGAGACCACACAGTAGATAGTTACATTCAAAACCTGATGGAAAAACGGAAAGTACCATTCGAAGTGATCTCCGATTATGCCTCCCATATGAAGCAAGCGATCGCGTCGAAAACAGATGCGCAAAAACAGGAATGGGCCCACCAGCAAGCCTATATTGCACTGGGTACATTATTGTCGGCGGCCGCCCTAATGAAGATTGACAGCTGCCCCATGACTGGCTTTGATAATGCGGCTTTCGATCAGCAACTGGGTCTTGCCTCGAAAGGCCTAACTAGCTCTTCGATAGTAGCGCTTGGTTATCGAAGCCAAAACGACAAAACTGCATCGTTAAAAAAGGTTCGCGTGGACTACGATAATTTTGTTATTAAGGCCTAAATGAGCCTAGCCTTCGTTCACAACAAGCTCACCAAACCCCTCCACATAAGGTGCTAACGGTGACAACTAAAAGGTTAACAATAACTCTAGTAGTCAACTATAACTGGGCACGGTTTTATCGCTTTGTCATTACGGCACTTTCAATCTTTCGACTACTAACACTTTAATTTATGCGGGAATCTAAGTACGTTTAGTCTTCGAGCAATAGTGTCGCGATCACCGATGCTTTTATGGCGCGCAGCTCCCCACGACGTCGCACCTCATTGAGTTCGCTATTTACGCGCTCAGCGAGCGCGATATGTTTACTATGTGTTGATTTGCAGTGAAAATTGAGCCAATTTTGGCAATTCTTTGCGTCTAAATTTGACCCTTTTATTGGCGATTTTTTATTTAACTTCAGGTTCTTAACGTAACCCCAATGGTGCAGATTTTGATGCAAACACCGGATCAAAAACGAATACAAATTAACACATAGGCTTCTTATCTTGAGTATCAACGGAAACCGTTGTGTTGTCGTCTAATACTGCCAATATGTCGATCTGCATGGATTAGGCGTACCAATAAATGGACAAATTGGTCTAATCCAATATTATGTATGAATATTGGTACATTTTGGAGAGTTGATATGGATTCCTGGCGTATTGTTCTTGGTAAGGCATTACGTAATGTGCGTAAGGAGAATGGATGGACGCAGGCGGACGTTGCTGCAAAAGCAGGTATCAAGCGTGCCGTTGTATCGGAGATCGAGAATGGGAAATTCTTGGGTGCAATTTCAACGCTTGATCGCTATCTAACGCTTACGCGGGTTGACCTCATTCCACAACGAATGGGCTTTGATCTGCCTCAGCTTGAGTCGCTAGACGATATATTCAAGGACGATGATGACTAATTTACCTGAGAAAATAAGAAAAGTTTCCGTATCCTCTTTTGGTAAACCTAGTGGTGAGTTATCCCAGCCCTCCCATTACCAGTTTGAATATGGTGAGCCCGCCGCGCCGGTTTCTTTGACCATGAATGTTCGCGCGGAGCCGTTTAACTCTGGTGCCATTCACCCAGTGTTTGCACAGAATTTGCCGGAGGGTTACGTACGGCGATATATCAGTGAGAAACTGGAACGACATGCAAAGGTTAACGACCTCTATTTGCTGGCATTACAGCAGGGCAAAGGTGTTGGGCATTTGTCTTATGTATCTGAGATTCCCGAGCAACAGGTTGAGCAGTTGAGTCTCGATGAGATACTCACCTGGCATGACAAAGAGCCGATTTTTCCTCAGTTACTGAACAAATTCTACTTAGGCGGTTTCGCGTCTGGCGTTCAGCCGAAGGTATTGCTCAATAATGTAAGGCTTTCGGTGAACCAGCAAGATCTTATCGTGAAGACCTTTGATGATGAGTTTCCGGATCTTACCGTCAATGAATTTGTGTGTATGTCTGCAGCGAGAGCAGCAGGGCTTAATCCGCCAGACTTTTGGTTGTCCGATGATCGCAATTCTTTCGTGATTGCGCGCTTCGATACTTCAAGCGACGGTCATTTGGGTGTTGAGGATTTTTCGACGCTGACGGGAAAGGAAAAGTATCACGGTACGTATGAGCATGTTTTAAAAGTGGTTGAGCTTTTTACGAGCTCGTCAGAAGAGGTGGCTCGAGCTTATCGTTATGTTTTGTTTAGTGTGCTGATCGGTAATGGCGATGCGCACTTGAAAAATTTTGCGTTGCAATACGATGAAGGGCGAACCAGCATTCAATTGACGCCACCCTACGATATTACGCATACCCCTATATACAAACACATTGATAACAATATGGCCTTGAAGCTTGGTGGCGCAAAGTCGTTTCCCAACCGGTCAGCGCTTATAAAACTGGGCCGGACTTTTGGCGTTAAAAAACCGGATCAGATCATTGACGAAATAGGACAATCTATTCTGGACTATCTGCAAGTATCTGATGAGGTTAAGCTGATGGAAGGCTTAAGAACGTCCATTGAAAAATCTGTTAGCCATGCATGTGCGTTTGATAACACTGCGAAAGCGTATCGACATGACAAGCGTCGAAAGTATGATTTTGGCTCAAAGAACGGCTAGTAATCACTGAACTTGCAGATTTTGCTAGAAATAAAAGTGTGACAATATGATCGCTAGCGGTTTAGCTCGCTTCTCGGTCCAAACATAAAATGTCACACTTTGAAAATTATGAGGTTTATTAAAACAGACATTTAGTCTTGCTAAGACTTTATGTTTGTAGATTTATGTCCTTTTAAATCCTTCAAAAAAATCGTCCTCAAAACCCGAGCCCCCGCTACCAAATTAAAAAGACTAATTAGCGCAATCTAATTAGTCTTTTTTTGTCTATCAAAAAAGCCTCGTAACGCCGTGCAGCGTCTCACTTATTTTACGACCAGTTAACTCTTAGACTTCGCCTATCAAGCGGCTTCCCAAACTCGTTCTGATACACAAAGTCGAAGCGCAAAATTCAATCACCTAGGCAATATTTCAATTTTGTGCGCAAACATCTTTCTTCGAATATATGATAGAAGAGGTTCTCTACCCCCCATTCAGCGAATACCAGATTATCCAACCGTCGCTTTGAGTCGGGTCAGGTTTGACTAACCTTTAGCGCTTTCCATTTCGTCATTAATGTATTTACCGGCAGCAAGAAACTGCCAGATCGCGATCATGCTAAACACGACTGATACACCCAACACCGCATAACCGACTGAGCGCGTTCCGAAGTCAGGAGTGATCACGTCACTGATAATTCCAACCAGAACAGGCCCTAAACCAAGGCCCAGAATGTTGATCGCGAAGAATAGAATCGCGGAGGCCAGTGCGCGCATGCGAACATTTACGAGCCCCTGAACCATGGCCAAACTCGGCCCCATATAAACGGTCGCCATTGCGGCTGGAATCGCGAAAAAGCATAGCACTACGTATAGCTCATCGAGCAAATAAACCAAGAATAAAAACGGTACAGCAATGGCGGCGGAGATGGCTGGAATCCAGATATACCAGCGTTTGTCTTCCCCTCCCTTTTTGTCAGCCAAGTATCCACCATACAGCGTACCTGCGCCGCCAAGAATCCCACTAATCAAGGCCAACCATGTACCGAGTTCGCCTGTTTGAATATCAAAGTTTCGAAGCATATAGGGCGCAAACCAAATTGCGCCTCCATAGGCGACCAAGGCCAAAGACGAGGCACCAAAAGAAATATGGCGAAAAGACTTCTTGCTCCACAGTACCGAAATTGACTCCTTAAACGAAACCGCATCCTCCACTTTCTCAATGGCGTCTCGGGCACCCCTGATCGGTTCTTTTATCGTGAATTGGATCAATATCCCGATCAAAATACCGGGAATGCCTACCACGACAAACGCTACACGCCAGCCGAAAAATTCATTAATCCAGCCACCGAGCAAAAAGCCAAATAGCACACCAATATTGATGCCGAGAGAATAGGTTGATAATGCCATGCCGCGTTTTTCTGCTGGATACATATCAGAGATCATTGAGTGCGCCGGTGGACTGCAGCCCGATTCACCAACACCTACACCCACTCTCGCTATTAAAAGATGAGCGAAGTTCTGAGCGAAACCACTAATCACGGTGAAGAAGCTCCAAGTACTAATCGCAATGCTCATAATATTTCGACGGACCCATTTGTCGGCGAGTCGAGCAACCGGTATTCCCATCATCACGTAGAAAAAAGCGAAGGCAATACCGGTCAGTAAACCTAGCTGGGAGTCACTCAGCAGCAACTCTTGCTTGATAGACTCCTGCAATATCACCAGTATCTGCCGGTCAATAAAATTAAAGGCATAAGCGATGGTCAACATGAACAATACATAATTTCTGTATCGCTTATTGTCATAGGGATTGTCGGTCAAGGTTTTCTCAGGCGTGCTTATATTCTGCTCTGGTCTATTGGCGAGTTTGTTTTCGTCAGTCGAAGACATAGGGGTGTACCGCGGTTCGTTATTGTTAGAATTTTACGTACGATATTTTAATGCCTGAACCAATACAGTAGACCTGCATTAGTCCGAAATATTCAACGAGACTAATGGAAGCGGGTAGCTAGCACAACCCCCCTAAAAACCTGACGAAATCTACGTATTTCATTATTTTGATGCTTTAACATCGACGCGAAATAGGCAGAAAAGACGAATATCAAAGCACGTGAACACTTGATTACTCACTTTTGGATTCTACCCAGTTTTCACGGGCAGTTTAGTTAAAGTGTAATCCCTTTGGCTTGTTTGCCATCAATAATTGACATGGAGTAAGGGGCCTATGCCAATTGATCTATATCAAAACCTATCTACCTATCTGATGTAGGCTTAAAAATATTCACGCTTCCTGGACGGACTGCCATGCCCTCATCTTTATCGCCGTCACAATCAATCCCCCTCAATCGCTCAGCTAATAAAGTCACCCTGAGCGCCAAAAATGTGGTGAAAACCTACAAAACAGGTGACGTGGAAGTGCACGCACTGGATGGGGTGGACTTTGAGCTTTATTCGGGTGAGTTAACGGTGCTACTCGGTGCATCAGGCAGCGGCAAATCAACTCTGTTAAATATTCTGGGCGGCTTAGATCTGCCTACATCAGGACAAGTACTCTATGGTGACCAGAATTTAAGCCGTGCCAGCGACAAAGAACTGACCCAGTTTCGCCGTGATCACGTTGGTTTTGTTTTCCAGTTCTACAACCTCATTCCCAGCCTGACAGCAAGAGAGAATATCGAGTTAGTCACCGAAATTGCACCTAAACCCATCTCTGCTGTGGACGCGCTCGCATTAGTGGGTTTGGAAAAACGGATGGATCATTTTCCGGCACAGCTATCGGGCGGTGAACAACAGCGCGTTGCAATTGCGAGAGCGATCGCTAAGCAACCCGATATTTTACTCTGTGATGAACCAACCGGCGCGCTGGACAAACATACTGGCATCATCGTACTAGAGGCGATCGAGAATATTAACCGAGAGCTCGGCACTTCAACGGCCGTCATCACCCACAACTCGGTGGTAGGCGCTATGGCTGATAGAGTCGTACGGATCTCCGACGGTAAAATAGCGGGTATCGATATCAACTCACAACGCCAACCAGCCAATAGTTTGGAGTGGTGATATGCGCCCGCTGGATGCCAAGTTGTTTCGAGATTTATGGCGCCTAAGAGGTCAAGTCTTAGCGATTGCGCTTGTCATCGCCTCGGGTGTGGCCACGTTGTTTATGGCCATCGCAACCGTGGAAGCACTGCAAGACACCACAGAGACTTACTATCAACGTTATCGCTTCGCCGATGTTTTTGCCAATGTGGTGAGAGCACCTGATCGAGTCGCTGACAGAATTGCTCGCTTACCAGGCGTTCAGCTGGTAGATAAACGGATCAGCGAGTTTGCTTCGGTGGATATCGAGGGCTTTGATGAGCCGGTTATCGGTCAGCTCGTGTCGATTCCACAGCACGGGCAAGCCTCACTTAATCAATTGGTCTTAAGAAAAGGCGCTTGGGTATCACTAAATCGCGATGATCAAGTGATCGTTAATGAGCCTTTCGCCGATGCTCATGATCTCTCTTTGGGTGATCGAATCAGTATTGTTTTAGAGGGAAAGAAAAAATCCTTTGAGGTGGTGGGTATTGCCTTATCCCCCGAGTTTATCTACGCCATGGGGCCTGGCGCTTTGCTACCCGATGACCATCGTTTTGGTATTTTCTGGATAGCAAAAGATGTGCTGGCAGCGGCCTATGACTTGAACAATGCCTTCAACAGTCTCAGCCTATCCCTTGCTCACAATACCGATGTCAGGCCGGTGCTCGAATCAATTGATACGATCTTGGCCCCATATGGTGGCACGAGCGCTTTAGCAAGAAAGGACCAGCTGTCAAACTGGTTCGTAATGAATGAAATCGAGCAACAGAAGTCGATGGCGACTATCTTGCCGAGTATTTTCATCTCCGTTGCCATTTTTCTTACTTATATGGTGCTATCCAGACTGATCGAGACAGAGCGCACTGAAATTGGCCTACTAAAAGCGTTTGGCTACAGTAGCTATGCCGTTGCCTGGCATTACATCAAACTCGTTTTGGTGATCGGACTTCTGGGTATTGTGATTGGTGGCGCGATTGGCTGGTTCTTTGGTCGTATTAACATTGAACTGTATGCAGAGACCTTACGCTTTCCTCTTTTAATCTATCGCCCTAGTGCATTTTCCTTTTTAATCGGCGCTGCCGTGAGTTTGTTGACCGCTTTACTCGGTGCTCTGACCGCCGTAGGCAAGGCGATTAAACTTCCTCCAGCCGAAGCCATGCAACCCCCCTCGCCTCCAATATATAAGAGTCGCGTGGGTGGTGCGAATTGGTCTCATACCTTACTGGACCAACCCACACGAATTTCCTTACGACAAATTATACGCTGGCCATTCCGGTCCTTCTTAACCAGTTGCGGAATCGGCTTTGCAGTGGGCTTGTCTGTCATGACCATGCAATGGAACGATAGTTTGGCTCATATGGCAAATGTATATTTTTTCGAAGCGCAACGACAAGATGTGATGGTGGGCATGGCACAGCCCAGATCGTTGTCGGCCATGCATGATTTTGCCAATTTACCGGGTGTTCAGCGTGTTGAACCTATGCGCTACGTGGGCGCCGAGTTTACCGTGGGCAATGTGACGCATCGAGGCGCACTTTCCGCTATTAAGCCAGATAGTCAGTTACAGCCAATTTATGATGATTCGAAACGCACAGTGATTTCTGTTCCTCAATCCGGTGTGACCCTAGCCCGAAAACTTGCTGAAAAGCTGGGCGTTAAGCCGGGCGATGAGATTGCTATTGAAATACTACAAGGGCGTCGTCCCAACATCGTTTTACCGGTCGAGAATGTGATTGAAACCTTTATTGGCATGCCCGCCTTTATTGGATTTGAACGCTTGAATGACCTTCTGAAAGAAGGCACACGAGTGGAGTACGCTAATCTTCTCGTTGACTCGGCATACGAAGCCCAGTTCAGTCGTCAGCTTAAAGACACACCCAATATCGGTGCGATTATGCATAAGCAGGCTGCCTTGGATTCATTCAACAATACTGTTATCAAAAACATGACCATTTTTATAACCATGTTTTCAATTCTGGCGGGAATCCTTGCTTTCGGTATTACCTACAACAGTGCTCGTATCTCACTATCTGAACGAGGACGAGAGTTGGCGACCTTGCGTGTATTGGGTTTTAGTCGTGGCGAAATTTCCTATGTGCTCTTGGGTGAAGTGGTTTTGCTCATTATGCTCGGTTTGCCATTAGGTTGTCTTCTGGGATGGGGCTTAGTTCTATCGATGATCTCTTCATTTGATACGGAGCTATTTAGAATACCGATGGTGATTCTACCGAATACCTTTGGCTACTCAATCTTACTGGTGATTGTCGCGACCATTTTCTCAGCGACACTGGTGCGCCGACGCGTCGATAAACTGGATCTTATTAAAGTACTTAAAACAAGGGAATAAGGCATGAACATCCCCAAACAAAGAATCATATTCTGGTCAGTCATCGGCGGTATATTTCTTATTGCCATGATTTTCGCATTCAAACCGAGGCCGGTGCCTGCCGATATCGGCATCATCGAGACTGGACCGATGCGCACCAGCATTAATGAAGAAGGTGAAACTCGCGTAGAAGATGTCTACACGCTGTCCTCACCCATTGCTGGACACTTGCGCCGCATCGAATTGGAGGTCGGCGATAAAGTTGTTGAAGAGGAGACAGTTGTTGCCAAAATCGAACCTCTGGATTCGAGCTTTCTTGACCCTCGCAGCGAAGCGCAAGCCAGGGCAGGTGTAAATAAGGCTGAGTCGGCCCTCAATCTTGCTCAGGCTGAATTGAAACAAGCCCAGGTTGAGCTGGATTTTGCTAAATCCGAATATGCGCGAATTCGCTCACTGCACCAAACGGGCACGGCATCAGAAAGAGATCTGGATAACTCCGAACGTCTATTCAAGAGCCGAAGAGCGGTTTATGCAACGGTACAGGCTGCTCTGCAAATGAGAAAATTCGAATTAGAGCGTGTCAAAGCAATCCTGATGTCACCGGCTCAATCTCAAGTGCAGCGGCCAGGTTGTGACTGCTTAAACCTTTATGCGCCGATAAGCGGTACGATTCTAGATGTCATTACTGAAAGTGAAGGCGTTGTACAAGCGGGCATGCCACTACTTGAAATTGGGGATCCGAGCAAGCTCCAAGTCGTCTCTGAGCTATTGTCGATGGATGCTGTAAAAGTAAAGGTGGGGGGGAGAGTGTCCGTTGAAAACTGGGGCGGTCAAACAAAACTAGAAGGAAAAGTAAGACGAATTGACCCAGTTGGTTTTTCAAAAGTTTCGGCATTAGGTATTGAAGAACAACGAGTCAATGTTGTGATTGATCTAATCAGCCCACATGATAGCTGGTCACGTTTGGGGCATGGCTACCAAGTCGATGTCGCAATTATTTTGTGGCAAAGCGATCAGGTACTTCAAGTTCCGCTAACATCTATCTTTAGAGACGGAACAAGTTGGGCGATATTCGCAGTAAAGGAGGGAACAGTATCAAAGCGAAGTCTTAATATCGGCCAGATCAACAGTCATACTGCGGAGGTTCTAGAGGGCTTGAATGAGGGTGAGCAATTTATTGTCTACCCTACTGATCGTATCGTTGAAGGTGTAAGTGTTGTAGAAAGGTAGTGATACGAAAGAGCGTATAAACACCAACACTAGCCGAAGCATTTCCTAAATAAATAAGCGTCTTTTATTAGAAACAGTCGAGGAAGCACTAAAAGCGAAAAGATTGCGGCCACGATCATGGCAACAGTAATCAAAAGACCCATTGCTGCAAGTGATTGAAATCCAGACAGCATTAACAAGGAGAACCCGGAAGATAGAACAAATGCGCTGGTGGTTATTGGTCTAATAACTTGACCAAGCGCATGAACAATCGTTTCTTTAGGGCTTCCAATATGCAGAGATCGCTTAATCGATTCAATCAGGTGTACCGCGTAATCTATACCCACTCCTAGCGCGATGCCTGCGACAACAGATGAACCTATATCGATAGAAAAGTCGAATATCCCCATAATGCTAAACATAATAATGAGCGTCATGGATAAAGGAATAAGACCAACGATGGACAGGATTATCGACTTTGTTGCGAGTAGCAAAATGACAGTGATAAGAATAAAAGAGACAACAATGCTGATTAGCTGAGTATCGACTACTTCAAGCGACGCATTGACGGTTTCTGCCCCATAGCTGGTATAAAGAACCTCTACGCCATCCAGCGATACTGAATCAAAATACGACTGCAATTCATGAATTACGGCCTCTGCCGTCGCAGAGCTATCATCTTTCATTGAAACGATAATGCGAGTATTGGAATGGGTCACGCCATCTACAATGGCTTCTATATCTTTTTCCGATCCAGATTCTAGAAATAACAAATACTGATTGAGACGATCTGTTTCTCGAAGATCTAAGGGAACATCAGGCCCCTCTAGCACACGATGCATTCGCTCAATAAAATCCAGTATTGAGATATGATTGGCAACGTCAGGGTGCTTAGACAGTAAGTTCTCGGCAGATGCAATGGTGCTTAGTAATGAGTGTTCAAGAATGCCATTTTGTTCTTCTGTACGGAACCAGACACTAATTGGAACGGTACCATAACCTGCGTTGATGAACGCCTCATTGTGCGTTCTGACTAACCTGTCTTCATCAAAAGCTTGAATGCTGGCCTGATCAACATAAACAGAAGGAAGCCCCCAAAAAGCAAGCGGTGCGCAAATCATGATAACCGCTATCAGCCAACGCGAGTTTGTGGCAATGGAGTTTGTTATTGTCGAGAAGGTATTTCTTTTATCTTTTTTTAGTTCTGGGAGAGAGATTTTTGATAAGAGAATGGGCAATAACGTAATAGACAGTACAAAAGCGATAAGCACACTAAAGCCGACTAGGACACCGAAAGATCTAATGTTATCGATTTCAGATAAAGACAAGGAGAAAAAACCGACGCACGTTGTAACAGAGGTTATTAGCATCGGACGGAATAACTTCGAGATAGACGCTGAAATATGTTTATGGTCTTGTAGATTCGATGAGGAACGCACATCACTAATAACATGTATCGCATCAGTGATGGCGATTGTGATGATGAACACTGGAAGAATCGTAGTGATAATATTGAAGTCAAACCCAAAAATTGGAATCAGGCCCATGGTCATCACAATAGAGGTTACAGCAATCACTGAGCAAAGGATGGCGAGCTTCAGGGACCGATAGATCACAATGAGAAGAAAAATTACAACAGCTATCACTAAAGGGAAAAACGTAGCATTGTCTTCTTCCATCACTTCAGATATAGCATCGTTTACGACAGGAACCCCCGCATAATATGCAGAGACTTGGAGCCCAGGTGTGTTGTGGATGGCTTTCTCAATGACGGCTTTGAGCTTCTTCAGAATCAGCTGGTTAGCGGCTGTGTTTTCTTCATGAATTCTTGATTCAGCAGAAACAACAAGAGACTCCCCATCTTGGCCAACCATGGAGTTAACAAAAAGAGGGTTGTAGAGAAGATCCTTCTTTAGCTCGTCTGACCAAACGTTGTTTGGCTTCTTCTCAAAATTTGGTTGCACGTAAACTTCATCTAACTCGGCGTAGACATTATCCGTGTTATAAAGCGATTTTATCGAACGCAACGGGTATAGATAAGATCCCAACAATTCATCCAAAGATGAAACTGGGTGACGTTTGATAAGATCATTGTATAGATCAATGGCAGCGTCCTTCGCAGATGTACGATGCTCAAGAGTCAAAATGTCGATGCCTGTAAAGGCTGATAACGCTTTAAGATCTATTATTCCAAGTAGGTCGATGTGGTTAAGTTGTGTATCTATTTCCTGTAGAAGTGAAACAACCTGATTATCAAATATTCCTGTCTCAGGAAAGGTCAGCAGGATAAGCGTTGTATCACGAGAACGATCGAAAACACTGTATGAGAGCAATTCATCAGCTCTTGAGGGGTGATCGATACCAATAAAGTAAGGCGAAGTATTTTTCTGAATAGAAAGACTTAGAACAATCTGTAGACACAGTATAAGTAAAATAATCAGTGAAGCGATTTTTGGGCTTTTTAAAACAGCATTGATAATTGAGTTACCCATGAAATGCGCTCCGCAGTAGTGATTGTAGGTGGTAATAAAATTGGCAATAGGTCCGATTAGTTGCTGCGTTTAGCACAACATTCGACAGAAACTCAATATGCGAAATAGAGTTGGGTGTGACCATCCCTTTTCACGATGCAGCATTGTACTGCTATAACAGAAGGTGGACTACTGAGGGATCGGGCGAGAGGTCACATTAATTAAATTAATCGGCGACTTCGTTTTTAGATCAGAGCATTGGGGGGCCAATGCTCTGATAACATTCCTTTAGGAGTCGTCAGGGTGACGAATAAGCAATGTCTTATAGCCACACTTTTTTGATTCTTCAAAGAATGTCTCTGGAGAGTCTAGAGCATGATCTCCTGTGGAGTTTAGGACAAGTGCTTCTAACAAACAGCCGGGTATATTATCGTTGCGGAAGTTGGGCATTCGCGGGTACATGCCATAGTCATCACTCGTTACAACGGTCTTCCAAACATCCACGCCCTGCTTTTGAAGCATTTCTCTCGTCGGCCTCTTTATACAAGGGTGAGTATCATCAGCGATCACCGTTCCAGGTTCAAAATGCTCAACCATTGGCAAAATATCGTCACCTCTGGCCGTCAATACTAGAACCAAACGCGTATCTTTTAGCCTCTCACCCCTTTTCGTATAGGTCACCGTTGATCCGTTCAGAAGCTCCTGCCGCTCTTCTACATATCGAGGGTCAATTGCGATTACTGTTTGAAACTGCTTGCAAAGATCCTCAATCAGCCTTGAACCGATTCGACCCGCACCGCCGAGAATAGCAATCGAACTTGCCCAAGGCTTAGAGTCCAAGTCGCTCGTCAGGGTAATGTGCGTAGCCTCTTCTAACTTTGAAGCGATCTGCATGGCAGATTCGTACATGGCAAAACGCGTTCCCATAGAGCCGTCGACCAATGGCGGAACAATCTCTATGCCTGCTTTCATCGTAAAACCAGGTAAACGGCCAACCAATGCAAATCGATTGACTCTAGGAAATTCCTTTTGCAAATCTGTGATGTATTTACTGACTTTAATGGGATCGGTCGCAAGCTCCTCCTCTGAATAGACAGACGAAACCATCACGCCACGAGACGCTTTGTCTTTGATATAAGCTGCCACTACAACTGGAGGACAAATGCGCTTAAACCAGTCTGGGAAATAGGCCCGTTGATCTCCTCTTGTTCCATATACAGCGAAAACCACTTGCGGTTTTACGAGATGCTTCAGCAAAGGCCATAGAAGATTAACGCTTAAGAATGCTGTCATCCGTGTGGCAACCCACAAGCGACGTTTTAGTGCTACAGGAGACTTACTCTTCGCTTTCTCAAAGCCGTCGTTAATAGGGTCTGGACGCACTCGTCCTATTGGGAAGGTCTCAAAGATATGATCAAGAGACTCAATCTGCGAGGACGTCGCGCTACTAAAGCGGATACCTATGACATTTTCTTTTCGATATGTAATTTCATAAGGAGTTTGTATATCCCCCGATTGAGAGCGAATAGTAATCGAGCCCTGGTCATCGAGATCTTGGGATTCAACAAAATCAACAAGTGAAATGCTAGCACCACCTACAGATAAGTTTTTAGACCGCGCAATGAACCTTGAATTGCCGGTCTCAAGGATCAAAGGCAAATTTACGTCGAAACGTTCATGTTCTCTTTTGTACTTTCCAGTGGTCAACATATGGATACATCTTCCTCAATGCCATCAATTTAGTATAGCTTTACACTCCACACTGCCTGTGCAAAAAGATACATAAAAAAACCAAGTAATTCAGGCATTAATAAGCGTTTTCTGAATCTACATCTACAATTTAATGAATAAGTGTAGGATTTGACATGATTTTACGTTCTAAAAAGATTCATCACCTAGCGAAGTCATTAGCCGAAAAATGCAATCATTGAGCCGTATTCTTCTTGGTTTTTTCATATTTAGTGTGTTTTTGCCAGCCCACTCATTTGAGGTATCTGTTGCGGGCGAAAAAATTCTTCTGGATAAAGAGCTATCCTATTATGAAGATGTAAAAGGCACGCTATCTTTCGAAGAAATAGAGAATCTTACCAAGCAGAACAAGCTGACTAAGAACCCCGGAGGAGTCCTTAATTTCGGGTTTACCAACTCTGTTTATTGGGTTCACACCTCATTTTCGTTTTCTCAAGAGTTAGCCGACTACCAGTCATGGATATTCTCTCTAGATTACGCCCCTATCAAAACAATAGATTTGTATGTCAAGAAGGGGGGTGAATTACAGCATATAACATCAGGGACTGAGCTCTATTTCGAGAAGCGGCCAATTCAGTATCGTAACTTTATTTACCCCCTTAGAAATGACGGCAATACAGAGTACGAGCTGTGGTTACGGGTGAAATCAGACACCTCCATTCAGCTGCCTATCAGCCTATGGCCAAATCAGAGTTTTTTTGAATACGAAACATTCAGTTCATACGGTTGGGGGATATTCTTCGGTATTCTTATCGCACTTGGCTTGTACAACTTATTCCTCTACGTTTCCGTAAGAGATAAGGCTTACCTCTATTATGTTCTGTATCTCACAGGGCTATCAGGGATTGTTCTTTTCTTAAATGGCCAAGGGTTCCAGTTTATATGGAGTAGCCGGCCTGACTGGAATCGCTATGCGCTCTTGTTCTCAACGTGCTTCGCCGTATTTTTTGCCCTTCAGTTCTCAAGAGCCTTCTTAGAAACGCGCAAATACATACCAAAAATCGATGCATTAATAATGTGCTCAATGCTATTTGCCGCAGGGGCTGCTGTGGTAGGCGCATTCGGCGTGGATACTAGCCTCCCTAAAATTTCCGGATGGGTTGCTGGAGTGTTCGTCGTCACTGTGGTCGTCACAGCCATAAAATCGTATGCAATAGACCATCCTATTGCGCCATATTTTGGGATAGCCTGGTCCCTCTTTTTAACAGGGATTTTGGTGTACCTGGCTAGCGTGTTTGGGATTGCACCAACAAACTATTGGACAGAAAATGCGGTACAGTTTGGCTCGGCCACAGAGGCAATTCTCCTCTCTCTAGGGCTAGCCCAACGAATCAAGCTAGAACGAAAGAAACGATATGAAGCGCTGCAATCTGAGCATGAGACTATTCTAAAGTGGCAACAAGCAGAGAAAAAGCTTATTGAGCGTGCCAGTTACGATAAACTCACTTCTCTTCCTAATGGAACTCTACTGTACAGATGTATTGAAGACTTTAAAGCGGGAAACAAATTAGAGGTCAGACCTTTTGGATTAATTCTGATTCGATTCAAAGGATTTCATGAGGTCAGCAAGACGCTCGGCAAAAATCAAGCAGATAGGCTATTTATAAGAGCCGCGGATCGCTTAGCAAATGAAGCAGGTAGGATCGACCATGTAATCCCTATTTGCAGTACCAAAGACTACTTTCATTTTATCTCAGTCATAGACGCGACTAATTTTGCAGTACTAGTCGATATGGAACAGAGCTCAAATGCTCCTCTTCGTGCTGCGGAAAAACTATTGGAAGTAATGAGTCACCCTATCGAACATGAAGGGATGTTTATCGATATAAACACCATAGCGGGTATTGCATTATCACCGGTGCATGGAGATTGCCTTGATACGCTGGCCCAGCACGCAGCAATAGCCTCGGATTATTCGAAAAACACATCACAGACTATTTCTACTTATTCACCTGATCAGAATTACTACAGTACGCGTCGACTATCGCTGATGGGCGACCTACTTAGGGCTATCGAATCTGACTCATTAATGCTGTTCTTACAACCGCAAATTGACTTGGATACATCGCAGGTTGTCGGTGCTGAGGCCCTCATACGATGGACCCATGAGACACATGGATTTGTTCCGCCAGATGAATTTATTCCTTTAGCTGAGCAGTCTGGGCTAATTCGCCCATTGACGGAGTGGGTATTTGACAAGGCGCTAGAGATAGACGGCGTATTGCAAGAGCTTGGACACGACTTACGTCTGTCTATAAATATCTCAGTTAAAAACATTGCCGAAGCCAACTTTGTGAAAAACAAACTAGATAAGTTTGAGGATAGAGGCGTTACTCCTGAGCGAATCGTTTTTGAAATGACCGAATCGATTATGATGGATGATATTGATGCAGCTCTAGAGGTTCTGAATGCTCTCAGCGATCACGGTGTATTACTCAGTATCGATGACTTTGGCACTGGGCACTCTTCCCTTTCTTATCTTACCCAGCTGCCAGTTCAAGAGTTAAAGATAGACAGGTCATTCGTTTCAGACATGTTGGAGCGGCCAGAGAACCAGAAAATCGTTGAAATGACTATAAACCTTGCCCATACACTTGGATTGTCCGTCGTTGCCGAAGGAATAGAAGATGAAGCGACGCTGACTCATTTGCAGTTTTTGAGGTGCGATGTCGCCCAAGGTTATTATATTGCTAGGCCCATGCCAGTCGATGGATTTGTTGGATGGCTAGACGACTATGGCCGAAAAAATAGGAGTGATAATGTTATAAAGTCAGCCATCTAATAAGGTTTGGGGGCTTGCTGGATACGTCGACCCCAGAGTCAAAGTTATATCGTATAAATCTAGCGCCATAAGATCGTAAATCCAGAAAATAGCTAACTAGAGTCACAACGCTACAAAACGCCTTAATCACTGTCTGGATAATTTAAAAACCGAGTTCGAAACCGGCGGTCACCCGATTGACTTTCCCCTTGATTAGGATCAATCCATTAAATCAACACAAGACAACCAAGATTTAGCCAAACACGCCAACAAATAAACTACCGACAACAAAATATAATCAATATTTCTTACATAGTGCTTTATAGGCTATTTCTGAGCAATTTAAGATGCACTAGTAGTGAATCTTAAATTTATAATTCTTATAAGCACTTATAAATACTGATTAGTATTTTTTTACCTGTCGAACACTAAGTAAACGCCATTTCCAGCTGCCGATCGGGAGCAGAATGGAAGTCCCCAAATTTTCCCATTTTTTTTGCCACGGTTCGCCATAAGACAACGCTAATAAGCGCCTACCCCACTTTTGCTATTTTTCTGTTGATCGCCACAGTCCTAAGGTTGACACTAGGTTCACAACCTAGGAACAAACAGAAAGTCTCCCGACTCGTGCCCCGCAAATTGAATAGGCGCGTACTGAGGCGCCTGTTCAAACTGAGCGGCTTGTGCTGCATAGCATACAGCCTGTGCTACTTGTGCATGCAATTGAGGACCTTCAACGACGGTGCTGTTGCTCTTAAGAACATCTAGCAAGGCTTTTGCAAAGATTGAAGGTTTGCCGCCGCCGTCCAACAACGTTGCCAGCCCGCCGGAGCTAAACGATAGCCTAGAGCGTTTTTCGGTAGCGTAAAGGCGTTGCTTTACTCTTGCATGCTGCGGCTCTATTCTGGGCTGAATAGCCACCTACTTCTTTTACATTGAAACGCTAAACCAATGATAATTATAAAGCGCATATTACAATCCATTTGCATACTCATCTGCCTGCATGCTTCTCTATTAAGTGCTAAGGAAAAGGGTGTCGTCACCTTCGCAACAGACCCTTGGCCACCATATTTTTTAGAAAATGAGTCCGGGCAAGTTAACTCAGGAATTGGCTACCAGTTAGTACGTGAGTTGTTTTTCCTCATTCCAGGCGTCGATGCCTCGTTCCCCAAAGTGCCATGGAAACGCGCCCTATTTAGAAGTGGAACGCGGCATGAAAGACAGCATTGCGCTTCTTCTCAAGAACGAAGAACGTGCAAAATATATGCTTTTTACACAGCCAGTTATTCAGTCTCCTTCTTGGATGTACTACAACACCCATCGTTTCCCCAATGGCTTTGAATGGGGGTCTGTTGAAGACTTCAAAGATCTGCGTATTGGAGTTGTGCGCGGTTATTCTTATGGCGAGCCCCTAGACACATTTATTACCAATGCCACGAGCAATATTTTCGAAGTAACGACATCGAAACAATTGTTTTCGATGCTGCAACGTCAACATATCGATCTAGTGTCGGAAAATTCATCTGTAGCAAATGACATTGTCACCAATCAGGGGTGGTTGAAAACATTGGGGCATTCAAAAAAAATGGTGAATACAAACCTCCTTCGCATCGGAATTTCGAAAAAATCTAACTATGTATCCCTTATTCCAAAACTCAATAAAGCGATTGAAACCCTGCGCGTGTCTGGACGAATAGATCAGATTATCGGAGTCAATGGACGCAGCATTGAGCCGTCTTACCCTGAATAAAACGTCACTGCAGCCGAATCAAAACCGCACTAGCTTACCTCGATAAAAAGCCCTGTCACCGCTATGAGGTTAAAAACCGAAACACCTAATCTCTATGTAGGGCCTTGTTGTCTCGGAGCAAGAAGCTCCAGCATCTGAACACAGCCCCCCCCTAAGCACTCTTGCGCTGGAGTGTATTTCGCCAACTTAGATTGTTTATTTGTGGGTACAATTCTATAGTGCCTTTTTTGAATCCTTAGAGCGAAGATCAAACCATGAGTGAAGATAAACCACGTAAACATTCACAGAAAATTGTCGATGGTGCCGCGCAGGCGCCTAGCCGCTCTATGCTTCGCGCCGTGGGCTTTGGCGATGATGATTTCAAAAAATCTCAGGTAGGTATCGCCTCTACGTGGTCAATGGTAACGCCCTGCAATATGCACATCAACACGTTAGCAGAGGAAGTGGGTAAAGGCGTCGATGACGCCGGCGCTAAAAGCGTTATATACAACACCATTACCATGTCAGACGGTATATCCATGGGCACCGAAGGCATGAAATACTCGCTTGTGTCGCGCGAAGTGATTTGCGACTCCATCGAAGCAGTGTCAGCAGGTATGGGGCATGACGGCATTATTGCGATTGGCGGCTGTGACAAAAATATGCCCGGATGCCTGATGGGTTTAGCCCGCTTAAACCGTCCTTCTATTTTCGTTTACGGCGGGACGATTCTGCCCGGTGAGAACCACACCGATATCGTCTCGGTATTTGAAGCCGTCGGCGGCTATGCAAGTGGTGATATCCCGCTAAAACAGCTTGATCATATTGAAAAAACTGCAATCCCCGGAGCGGGCTCATGCGGCGGTATGTATACCGCTAACACCTTAGCCTCGGCAATAGAGGCGCTAGGTATGAGTATGCCTAATAGCTCGGCGCAAAATGCGGTTTCAGATAACAAAAAGCAAGACTGTATTGATGCAGGCCACGCCATTGTTCACTTGCTAGAACATGACATTAAGCCCTCCGATATTATGACCAAAAAAGCATTTGAGAATGCGATTACTCTGATCATTACGCTAGGCGGTTCTACCAATGCTGTATTGCACTTAATTGCAATGGCCGACGCTGTTGGCGTAGAAGTCACCTTAGATGACTTTGTGCGAATTGGTGAGAAGACGCCGGTCATTGCTGATCTGCGTCCGAGCGGTCAATATTTAATGTCTGAGTTAATCGAAATCGGCGGCATTCAGCCATTGATGAAACGTTTGCTCGAAGCAGGCATGCTGCACGGCGATTGCATGACCGTAACAGGCAAAACCATGGCCGAAAACTTGGCTGAGGTGGCGGACTACCCTGAAGGACAAACGATAATTTTGCCCTTTGAAAAGCCCATTAAGAAGGACAGCCACTTAGTTATCCTCAGCGGTAACTTAGCACCCGAGGGCGCTGTTTCCAAGATCACGGGCAAAGAAGGTTTAAGCTTTACGGGCACCGCAAAAGTATATGAATCGGAAGAAGAAGGATTTGCCGCAATCATCGATGGACAAGTGGTCGCAGGCGACGTAGTCGTTATTCGCTACGAAGGTCCGAAAGGCGGGCCGGGCATGCGAGAAATGTTAAGTCCAACGTCAGCTATTATGGGCAAAGGTTTGGGCAATGATGTCGCGTTGATCACGGACGGTCGATTTTCAGGCGGCAGCCGAGGCTTTGTGGTAGGACATATTACCCCGGAAGCCTACGAAGGCGGTGCTATAGCGCTGGTAGAAAATGGCGACAGCATTACCATTGATGCTCAAAACCGCGAAATGACACTGCATGTTAGCGATGAAGAAATGGCAACGAGAAAACAACGCTGGCAGCAACCCGCGCCAAAATACACACGAGGTTTGTTGGCGAAGTACGCACGTACTGTCAGCTCTGCATCTACCGGTGCGGTAACGGATAAACCAGAATAGCAACTTAAAGACATGGAACTCTGGATGCGCACAATCGTGCGCATTTTTTCGCTCTACTCTTGCCGCTTCAAGTATTGATCAAGCATTGCATAAAGCTTTTCTAACTCCATCGGCTTGGTCATATAATCAGTCATGCCAGCCTCTTTGGCGGCATCCAGATCCTGCGCCAAGGCATTCGCAGATAATCCGCAAATAACCAGATCAGTGAACCCTTTCTCCCGAATAGCTCGTGTTGCCTGATACCCATCCATCACAGGCATCTGAACATCCATCAACACAAGGTCATAATCCTTATCATTGCTGATTGCTGCAACAGCCTCTTCGCCATTTTCCGCTAGGTCACAACTTAAGCCCGCCAATTCAAGCATACTCTTTGCGACCAGCTGGTTGACCATATTATCTTCAACCAATAACACATGGCCGTAAAATCTAACCTCACTTGATTCTGAATCCTTCTCAGCGCTCTTTAGCGCTTGGAGACCATTACCTAGCAACCTGTTCAGAGCATCACGGAGACCAGATAAAGAGAAGGGGTGAGTTAGTACCGTCGCATCAAATTTCCAGCTGATTTTTTCGACAATATTTGTTGGTTGACGATCCATGACAAAGCACAAATTGACTCGATCACCTTGGATTGAGTCTAGATACTTAGCCATTTCCTGAATGTGATCATATGAGTTTGCATCAACTAGGACGGTCACTTCCGAGTCAACTTTCTCGAGTAGCTCTGAAACTTTTTCGATAACGCAACGTTGAGGTTTCACATTTAGTGCGTCCAGTAACGACTCATTCAACAAGAAATCATCACCAGCCCCGACGTAGTATACTGGTAAGCTCGAACCGATTGGCTGAATCAAAGTTTCAACACCCACAGCACCAACATTCACTTCAACCCTAAAACAGCTACCCACACCAGGTTCAGAGTCAACAGAAACTCCCCCCCCCATTAACTCACTTAGTTTTTTAACGATCGCCAAGCCAAGTCCGGTGCCGCCAAACTGTCTACTCGTGGAGTCATCTGCTTGCGTAAAAGATTGAAAAATGCGCGACAGTTGATCGTCAGTCATCCCAACACCCGTGTCTTTTACGGCAATCTTTAACTGACCAAGCTCACTATTCGAGCTTTGGCTGACGTAGTCCAAATCGACCAAAATCATCCCTCGTTCAGTAAATTTAGCGGCATTACTACAGATATTTAGCAGAATTTGGCTAATTCTGAGCGGGTCTCCCTTAAGTGTTTTTGGAACTCGCGGCGATGAGTTAATACGAAATTTAAGCTCTGTTTTTGAAAGGTGCGCGTCGATTGAAGAAATAATGTTCTCAACTATATCGTCGATGTCAAAATCGACAGACTCAATATCCAATTTCCCAGCATCAATTTTGGAAAAATCTAGAATATCGTTGATGACATTCATCATTATCTGGCCAGAATAGGCGATTTTTTTAAGGTAATGGCGCTGCTGGTCTTCCAGATTAGTTTTTAAAACCAAGTCCACCAAGCCAACGATTCCATTCATTGGTGTACGTATTTCATGGCTCATATTGGCGAGAAAGGTACTTTTGCTTTCGGCCGCCTGCTCTGCGTTTTCTTTCTCTTTTTCAAGCTCTATATTTAGCTTCTCTTGCAGAGTATTCATTTCTTGCGCTTTTTCTAGGAGCTCATATGTTTGCCGATTTTTACCTTGGAAAACGTTGGCAGCGCCCGCCAGGTCGCCAATTTCATCACGCCGATCAATACCAGGTATCGTATAAATACTCTCACCACGAGCCAACTGCCTAAAAACCTCGGTAATTCGACGTATAGGGTCAACGATTCGCCAGCTTAGATAAAAAGCGACCAACAAAGCCAATAAGATACTAACCACTGACACGATGTCATTTTGAGTCTGCATTTCAATTGCCGATGACTTCGTTTGGGCACGCATCTTTGCCTGACTCTGTATCACTGTTTCCCGCAACGATTTCGTAAGGTAGAGAAACTCATTGGCTGAGCCAGCCATAACAACGTTAACCAAGAACACATAACCACGAGTAACGTGCGTCACTCTAACGATATTACGCCTGACCTTTTTAAGGAGCTTTTTCGCCTGCTCTCGCTCTGTAAATTCTAGGGGAATAGCCGCATCGGCGCGTTCTAAAGAAAGCGTAAATCCTTCAATATACTCTTGATCTGGGGATAGCAAATAACGATTCAGGAAACTCTTAGTCGCGGCTAAGTGGTAGCGCATTTGTGGCAAATTCAGTTCATTGTCCGCTTCTCGATAATGCCCACTATTACGCTCAATTAGGGCCGACAGGTCAGCAAAGTTTTGCTTTATTGTCAGATTAAACAAAGTCTCCCGCTGACTTCTGCCATCAATGACACTCGCAAAATTGTCTCTATAGTCGAGTAAATGCCTTCGCATACGTTCAATCATATTGTCTTCAATCACAAGTAAATCATTCGCATCTATATGTGATTCAATCGAGATTAAACGCTCTTCAACTTGGCTCATCAAGTCGTAAAAACGAGAAACTGACAACTCACTCGCCGTTTCTTTATAGATTAAAAGATTACGCTGCAAGTCGATAACATCACGCTCAAGCTCGTGAACTAGTCCAACATTTCGATACGATTCGCTAAGCGCCGCCTGATTAAGACTTAACGAAGACTGAGTAATGCGCGAGAGGAAAACCTGAACAAACAGAGCCGTCACCAACACTGTTAATACAAAAATTATTTGAAATTTAAGTGACCGGAACATATCACCACATCCTTTACGCGCTGATAAATTCGTACCATTTTTGCAAGCTGTATTCGTATGTCGGCATAACGGTATTCCAAACCGCTACATTGCCCATACGTTTTTCATAGCTTCCACCCGCACGCGTATCGCCCTTGCGCACGGATATATTCCCATCCGTGCCTCTTAGGTCTGTTGTAGCGACTTTTCCTTGATACCAAAAGTCCCACTCCGGCGCTGAGAGCTCTTCCCGCGAACGCTCAGGGTTTGAAATGTAATAGCCTTGCCTAGCAATAAACGCGCCCGGCCAACCTGACAACCACCAATTCATGTACTCATAAGCAATATCTTTTTGTCTGCCCTTGGTCGCCGAAGAAAGACACATAACCCCATGCCAACCCCGATAACCTTCTTTTGGCGCAGCATAACTAACGGGTATGTTTTTTCCGTTCAACGCGGAAACGGCAGGTGAAAACATACTCTCTATCACTACTCGCCCACTTTCCATAAAATCGACGGACTCGGGAACAGAAGTCCAAAAACCACTAAAGTGTCCTTTCTTTTTCATACCAATTAGCAGATCAAAGAGCTCATCCAGCTCTGGCTTAGTGATCGAACCAATATCATTGATTCGCATTAAGCCTTTAGCCTGCGCCGCTAAAGCTAAATCAAACAGCCCAATCGTCGGAGCATTAACAATGCCCACCTTGCCTGCATATCTCTCATCGAGAAGCCAACCCCAACTTTCTGTTTCGTAAGGCACCCCTTGTTCGATAACGCGAGTGTTATAACCAAACGAATCTACATTATGTACATACGGCAAATAGCTAACACGCCCGGTAAAGTCAGTGCCTAATTCGCCATCATCTTGAACATTGAGAATTTTGTATGGCGCATCACCCGCTCCCATATTGGCTTTGGGCGTCAGCCGGCCTGTTTTCGTGAGATTATTGATTTCATCCCAGTGCTTTATTCGCTGCGTATCAATCGCTTGAATAGAGCCCGAGTGCCAAAGCACATTGATGCTATTCGACCATTGCTCATAAAGATCAAATGATGCGGGGGAAATTGAGGCTTTCTGCAATACAGCGGCACTACCTCGGGGTTCAAACACTAGATCGATACCCAAGTCTGCTATGGCCCGTTGGCGCAGTTCTTCTTGCAAGGTAACGTGCGTCCCTAACACCTTGAGTGTCGTTTTATTTCTCGCAAAAACATAAGGCGCTTTAGCGGTCAGCGCGGCGGTCAAACCAACTTTTGCAATATTCGACAAGCTTCGGCGCTTGTCGATATCGACACTATCTACGGTTTCACTGCGGTCGGAAGAACACTTCGCACTATCACTATTTGCATTATTTTCGGACGCTGACGTCAATTTCTTTCTCTCCAAAAGAATCTCGAACCGCCTTGCTAAGCGCGATTATCTTGGATACCAGTATAGTAGCGAATATGGGTATCGCCATTGATGCCACCAAAACTCACCAGCCAGCTAACCTAATTAACACTTTCGTAAACATCGACGTTTGCGCGCCCTAGCTTCCCACCATCACTCACTGATGCGCCAGCTTAATGCCATATAAGATCACTGGGTCAATAGGCTCGATTACGCCGTCGGCTTTTTTATAAATCATATCGAGTGTGTACAGACGCTCCAATGACTTATTTAAACTGCCACTATTGATACCCGCTTTTCTCAAAAAACCTCCACTAGCAGGTTTGTCTGTTGGGTAAAGGCACAAAGCCTGTAATAGCTTCTTCTGCACCGTGCTAAGCCGCCCAAATTCGGACATAAAGCGTTTTTCTTCTCGACTAGCATAGTGATGCCAAGTGTCACGCACGCTCTCTTCCGTCGGCAACGTTGCCAGTAGAAACAGCTTGCGACAAAGCGCATTGACGTAATAAGGGTGCCTTGCGGTTAAATTCAAAATGACATGGATGACGTCAGCACCTAAAGGTTTCTTCCATGTCATCTTCGCCGCATTGTCAATGTGCTCTAAATAGTCTTGTTTCGAAATTCGTTCGACACTCACATGATCACACATGTGGTAGAGCGGCCTCGCTTTGTCTTCAAACATAAGCGATAGCATGTGGCGATTACTACCGCTAAAAAAGTACGTTAGATGCGTGGCTTTTTGCGCAGCCGCTCGAAACGCTGCCTCTATCGAATGTTTGCCAGGTAACTCAGCAATTTGCTGAAATTCATCTAAAAAAAACACCAGTTTGTGCTCGTTGCGTTGGGCCACCGCGTCTAAGGTATCTAGCACCTCAATAATCGTGTCGGGCGCTACCTTTCTTGCTTTCAGGTCCAGTTCAACACTTGAGCCCACACCGGCTCCGGACGCAGACAGTTTGACTGACGCCTCAATATTCTTAGCCATCTCTTTCAACAGCAACAAGGCTTGCTCATACTTGGGTAGCATGATCGACAGCGCTTTACTCGCCTCTTTTAACAACAGCTGAAGAACATCCTCCATTGAAGATACCCACATTAAATCCAGATTTATACAGGTAATTTTGTCCTTAGAGCGGCCGAGCTCATCACATACTTTGAAGACTAAACTGGTCTTTCCAAAACGCCTTGGCGCGTACAAAATCGTATGCGTATTCAGCTCAATATTATTCTTCAACAACGCTCGCTCTTGCACCCGATTACAAAAAGCTGGGCCCGTTGCAATGTCCAAAGGAAATATTTCAGTTTTCATTACTCTCACCCACAATAGCCGCTACTCTGCCACGTAAAATGTTTCTAATAGCCTTCATCGAGCAGACTGCGATAAACCAGAATTACTGGCCCTACAATACCTTATGCAATCATACCTAAAGGAATCTTTTTTACGATTCTATATAGAATCGTAAAATTTAGCTATTTTGTGTCGATCAAATCACTTATAGCGCACTCCTTGCGT
>Ga0209825_1000481_pt1 | contig 29034 bp, 23 predicted proteins | sample EN8Hudsemesocosm_FD_184631 | JGI IMG/M metagenome (GOLD analysis project Ga0209825, IMG submission 184631) | Methane-oxidizing microbial communities from mesocosms in the Hudson Canyon - EN8B Hudson Canyon (SPAdes) (version 2) | ecosystem: Environmental > Aquatic > Marine > Cold seeps | place...
TAGGTTCGTTGTGTGTAACTTCAGGAGCTTCGTATCTCTCTATCAGCAGTGAATACATTTTGTATCTGAACGCCATTATTGCACTGGTCGGTTTTAGCGTTGTACTGAAAAAGCTAAAGTCAATCTACTAAAACTGTGAGAAGGTTTTTAGCAGGGCTTGTCTTTGGCTGGCGCTATCGTTTGACTATAACGGGCGCAGAAAAGGTGCCAAAAACTGGGCCAGTCTTGCTTTTGGGCAATCACATATCGTGGATTGATTTTATCTTTCTTCAGTGGGCACTGCCCAGAACCATTTGCTTTGTTATGCATGCTGAATATTACGATTGGCCCGTGTTGAGAACTGTTCTTAAGTGGTTTAGTGTCATTAGCATTCAACCCACGAGTAGTAGGGGTGCTATAAGAAACATTGTCACTGCATTGGAAAACAACAAGGCCGTCGGTTTTTTTCCGGAAGGGCATATTTCCACAGATGGTGAGTTTGCGCCGTTAATGCGTGGCTTTGAAAGAATCCTAAAAGAGGCCGACGCAGAGGTGGTCGTGATACCTTTTGCAATTAACAACATGTGGGGGGATTTTTTATCGCTCGCACCCAAGGAAATTAGAAGGCGACAAAAATTCACTTTAAGAAGGCCTGTTGGATTGAATTTTGGCCCGAAACTGGATTCAAGTGCGACCCGTGCCGAGGTTTATCATTCCATCGCCAGTATGCTGAATTAAAGCACTGTTTAACGCAGCTTTATTGGATAACTCGATAACTGCTAGTCAATTTTTTCGCTTGAGCAAATAATTTCCCAGTGGTATTATTCAATTCTACTTGTCTTGCGAATCATTGCAAATGTCCAACAGTAAAAGACGCGGCGGTCGTTCAGCAAGAATGGCACACAGAAGAGAGGCTGAAAAAATTCAAGCGCCACGGTTTATGTCGCGCAATATCCCTTGCTACGATCTTCTGCGAGAGGAAGAGCTTGTGCGCATTGAAGATCATGCCGATTGGATTCTGCAAGAAGTTGGCATCGAGTTTTGGGGTGATGATGAGTCAATCGCTCTTTTTAAAGAGGCCGGCGCTTCTGTTGATGGCAGGCGGCTTCGTTTTGACAAGGGCCACATTCAATCATTGTGTGCAACAGCGCCAAAAGAATTTGAAATGCTCGCCCGCAACCCTGAGAGGTCAACAATTTTTGGCGGCAATCGGCTGATTTTTGCCCCCGCTTATGGATCGCCTTTTGTTTATGATTTAAAAGGCGGGCGCAGGCAGGGAACAATCACAGATTTTGAGAATTTCATCAAACTGACTTATATGACGCCTTGGCTGCATCATCAGAGTGGCACGGTTTGTGAACCAACTGATATTGCGGTGAATAAACGCCACCTAGATATGGTTTACGCGCATCTCAAATATTCCGACAAACCATTTATGGGCTCGGTAACTGCGCCAGAACGCGCAGGAGATTCTATTGCTATGGCAAGGATTGTGTTTGGTGACGAGCTGATGGAGAACAATTGTGTCATTCAGGGCAACATTAATGTCAACTCACCTTTGGTTTATGACGATGTGATGTCCGGCGCGCTTAAAGCTTATGCTAGGGCCAATCAAGGCACAGTTATTTCACCTTTCATTTTGGGTGGCGCGATGTCACCTGTAACTATGCCGGGCGCAATTGCCCAAGCGCATGCGGAAACCTTGGCTGGTATTGCCTTGACCCAACTGGTTAGAAAAGGCGCCCCAGTCGTTTATGGTAACTTCTTAACAACAATGGATTTAAAATCTGGCGCGCCAACATTTGGCACACCAGAGTCAACATTGGCCGGCATGGCTGTTGGCCAGTTGGCACGTCGTTTAGGTCTACCATTTAGATGTGGCGGCCATTACACAGCCTCTAAAGTAACAGATGCGCAGGCCATGCAAGAATCCGCAGATTCTATGCTTTCAGGCTTTTTGGCGGGCGCCAACTTTATCCATCAATCTGCTGGCTGGTTAGAGGGCGGCCTCGTTATTGGCTACGAGAAGTTTATCCTTGATTCCGATCGTCTGGGAATGCTGCACCGTACTGCCGAAGGCATGACAATCGATGCAAACACTTTGGCAACAAGCGCCTTTATTGAGAATGAGCCAGGCAAGAATTTTTTAGGCACGGACCATACCGGGCAAAATTTTGAAACAGCGAATTTTCGCTCTGAAATGCCAGATAATAACTCTTTTGAGCAGTGGTCGGAAGATGGCTCGAAAGATGCCGAAGTTCGAGCTTACGAGCGCTGGAAAAAAATGCTGGATGAATACCAGCCACCAGAGCTTGACCCTTCAGTTGATGAGGCTCTTGTTGACTTTATGAGACAAAAGAAAGACTCGATGGCAGATGAGTGGTATTAGTTTAGAATTTTCGCCAGAACTAAGCGTTTAACGTTTCGGTATTGCCATCGATTGAAATCACCTGGCCAGATACTTTGGCCGCTTTATCGGATGCTAAGAATACAGCCATGTCAGCGATATCACTTGCATCGACCCAAGTCTTCATAGATACGCCTTTGACGTAGTTTTCTCGTACTTCTTGTTCGTTAATTTTTTTCGCTTTGGCTTCATTAGCAATGACGCGATCCATGCGATCGCCGTTAACAGAGCCAGGACAAAGGACATTCACTCGGATACCACTGCCACCGAGTTCAATCGCTAGTGTTTTTGTTAGGCCAATGATTGCCCATTTTGCGCAAGCATATGGGCTTCTGTAAGGATAGCCATACAGCCCAGCAGTTGATGATGTGAATAGAATCAATCCTGCTTGTTGTCTTTTCATGCCCGGGATAGTATGTTTGGCGCTCAGAAAGGCACCATCAAGATTCACCGAAATACAGTCTTTCCATTCTTTAAGCTCTATATCTTCAATTGCGCTAGCTGGTCCGCCGGTACCAGCGTTGGCACACAGTACGTCAATACAGCCAAGATGCAACTGAGTTTGTGTAATAAACTGAGCAATTTCAGCTTCGTTGTTAACGCTGGCACAAAGAGCAAGCGTTTCAGGATACTTGCTCTTGAAACGCTCAATTGCCTGTTGGTCAATGTCACAAATGGCAACAGCATCACCATTTGCTAAGAAAGCTTCTGTCATTGCCAAGCCAATACCCGACGCTCCTGCGGTAATTGCTATATTCATAGTTTATCCTTGTTAATGTTTGTCTCCCACAGCTCGGCCAACACCATCTGGCGATGGAAGTGTTTGGTGTGCCTGAAAAATACGATCAATGCGACTACAAACCATTTCATTTGGCACGGTTGCCGCTCTAGATTCTAGGTTAACGTGTATTAACATGTGTTCGCCTGTGGCTAAAAGGCGGCCATCCTCATGGTGAAGGAAGTGGAAGACCTGAAGTTTTTTACCACCACCAAACAGTACTTGCGTTGAAGCCTTAACTGCCTCGCCAACTAGCACTTCATCTAAGTGTCTAATGTGCGTTTCCACGGTAAAGTAGGAGTCGCCGTTTGCAATATATTGTGCATCAACGCCAACGATAGTCATAATTTTATCGGTTGCTTTGGTGAAACACTCTAGGTAGTGGGCTTCGTTCATATGGCCGTTATAATCTGCCCATTTTTGTGGAATCGTTGTTTTGAAAGTCTCTACTAGTTGATTGAGATCAAGATTATCGAAGTTAAATTTTTCTGCCTTTTCAAGTAACTTGCTTTCAAACGATTGTAGTGCATTACCAGCGCCCCAGCGATTGTCTTTCAGTACTTTAAGGATTTCGACCAGGTTGTCATCTCTTTTTTGTTCAAGCGCTCGTATTGAGTGCATGCCCGATTGTTCATCTGACTGATTGGAGACTTTGTCGACCAGCTCTTCAGTAAACTCTGGCACATCCATCAGGTGGGTCCATGGCCACTCAAGACAAGGTCCGAATTGTGAAATGAAGTGACGCATGCCAGCCTCGCCACCAGCTAAGCGGTAGGTTTCAAACAAGCCCATTTGCGCCCAACGCAAACCAAAACCATAACGAATTGCATCATCGATTTCTTCGGTTGTTGCAACACCATCGTTGACCAGCCACAGCGCCTCACGCCACACTGATTCTAAAAGCCTGTCAGCAATAAAAGCAGGAATTTCTTTTTTAATGTGCAGCGGAAACATGCCGATTGATTCGAGCATGTTGCTGGCTTTTTCGATTGCAGCTGCGCTTGTTTTTTCACCACCAACCATTTCAGTTAGTGGCAACAAGTAAACTGGGTTAAATGGGTGGGCAACCATCAGCCTTTCTGGGTGTTCAAGCCCTGCCTGCAACTCAGTTGGTAGAATGCCAGATGTCGACGAAGCAATAATTGCTTCAGTTGAGGCGCTGGACTCTATTTCCCGGTAGACCGATTGCTTCATATCGAGGCGCTCAGGAACGGCCTCGATGATAATATCGGCATTTGCAGATGCTTCGGCAACTGAGCTTTTAAAGCTTAATTGGCCCTTCTGAGGCAGTGCCACACTGAGCAAGTTTGCATAGGCCCTCTCAGCATTACTGATGACCTTGGCTGCGTGTCCTGGCGCCTCTGGCGAAGGGTCGAATACGTTGACGTTTACGCCGTTTAAAAGAAAACGAGCAATCCAACCGTTGCCAATAACGCCGGCACCAATTACAGCGGCAGTTTGAAGTGTTTGCATTGTTATCCCCAGCGTTTTTGCAGTTGCATTTTCTCGCGTACTTCTTCAGGCCCCATTACACGAACGCCCATACCTGTAGCAGTTTGTACAGCTCTTTCAACGAGCTGCTCGTTGGTGGCCAATACGCCACGATCTAGGTATATATTGTCCTCAAGACCAACACGAATATTGCCACCTGCTAGAACAGCCAATGCTGCGTAAGGTAGCTGGTTTCTGCCAATTGAAAAGGCAGAGAAAGTCCAGTCACTTGGCACATTGGCAACCATGGCCATCATTGTGTGCAGGTCATCAGGCGCACCCCAAGGAATGCCCATGCACAGTTGGATCATTACAGGGTCATCAATCCAGCCATTTTCTTTTAGCCACATCGCTAATTGCAAGTGACCTGTGTCAAAGCACTCGATTTCTGGACGCACACCTAAGGCTTGCACCTGCTTTGCCATTTCACGCAATACTGCTGGTGTGTTGGTCATAACGTAGTCGCCTTCACCAAAATTCATGGTGCCACAATCAATCGTGCAAATTTCTGGAAGTAGGTTCCTGACGTGCTCAAGGCGCTCAGTAGCACCCACCATATCTGTACCATCGTCGCTTAATGGCAGTGGCGCCTCAGCTGAACCAAATACCATGTCGCCACCCATGCCTGCGGTAAAGTTAAGCACCATGTCAACCTTTGACTCACGAATGATGTTCATAACTTCTTCATAAAGTTTAGGGTTGCGCGCTGGGGCACCGGTTTGTGGATCACGTACATGGATATGAACAACCGCAGCACCAGCCTTTGCAGATGCTATGCACGAATCTGCAATTTCCTGCGGCGTAACCGGTATTTTGTCAGACTTATCTGTTGTGCTTCCTGCGCCAGTAACGGCGCATGTGATGAATACTTCTCTTGAAGGTTGTAGTTTGGTCATGATAGCTTCTCCAGTTTGTTGGCTTTTGGTTGCAATTATTTTTTTGAATAAATTCTAGGTAATATGGGCGAGTATATTACTGCTAGACTTTTATTCTGCTATACTTTTTACGCAACAAATTCTACATTTTACGAAATGAGCATTTACTCGCCCTCAGAAGAAACACTCAGCATAACCGTGCTTTTACTGCCTGAGTCGTCGATGATGGTGCTGGCCTCCGTCATTGACCCGATGCGAGCTGCCAACCGTCTATCTGAACGCCAATGTTTCACATGGCGCATTGTTACTACACATGGAAAGCCAGTCGACTGCACCTGCGGCATCCAAATCACACCTGATGGCGCGCTGGATATCGACACTGCGGGCGATGTGTTGTTTGTTGTCTCTGGATTCAATCAGTACAACTACATCAGCATGGATGAGATTGTTTTAATGCGTAGAATTGCTCCTCGTTTTCATGCATTAGGAGGTGCAGATACTGGTGCGTGGATCTTAGGTAGAGCGGGATTGCTGGAAGAAAAAAACGTCACTACGCACTGGGAGGATTTAGAAGATTTTACTACTAGTTTTCGCCGCTCTAATGTACAGCCCGATAGATTTGTCATCGACCAGCCAGTTTTTACGATTGGCGGCGCTTCGCCTACTTTTGATTTTATGCTACATCTCATCCGTGCGCGACTAGGCTACCCTCTTGCACTGGAGGTGGCTAGTGTTTTTGTCTATGACGAAACCCATTTTTCCACTGACGCACAACCGCTAGTTTCACTGGGATTGTTGAATGATTTTGAACCTCGAGTAACCAAAGCGATTCGCATTATGGAGTCACATATCGACGAGCCGATATCAATTGTCGGTGTGGCCGAGCAACTGGCGATGTCGAGTCGACGACTAGAAAAGTTATTTCAACAACATTTGCAATGTTCTCCCGGCGCGTATTACTTGCGACTCAGGCTACAACGCGCACGAAAATACGTGACTGATACATTGTTAACGATGCAGGAAATTGCCATTCGAACAGGTTTTAATAGCCTTTCGGCGTTTTCTAGATCGTATAAAAAGCACTATCAGAGCGCTCCAAGTGATTATAGGGCTGAGGCTACGAAGCGATAAGTTAGCTAATGTTTTCCACTGATTAAGCAATTCCTATGCCGCCGCCTATACAAAGCATTGCGACGCCTTTGTTGGCAGCCTTTTTATATGAAGAATAAGTGCCACATGTATTCTAGTGCCTGAGGCGCCAACTGGACCCATTTTTATCATAGTTAAATTAAATCCTTTGGCTAGTATTGCTAACTGGCAAGACACGCTCAACACTCAAGTAAAAACTTTTATATGAGTGGCACTAAACATATGTATCTTTTATTGGATAATTATGTGATTTAGAGGTGGAACACTTTGTTTTTTGCAACCATTTTGGTTATGTAGTTGAATATTGGTTGAAAGGCCCTTATTATTGTGTTTATTCATGATGCAACTGTATTTATTCATCATGCGCATATTGTAGACACTATGGTCGATTATTCCTAATATATAGCGAAATTAGGTACTTATTATAGTATAATTGTATACAATAATAACAAAAATCTTGAAATGAGTTTAGAGCAAATATCACTTTCTGACGAAATTTTTCATGTCATACGAGAGCTTATCGAAACAGGAGAGATGCCTTCTGGAAGCAAAATAAGCGAACCAATCTTGGCAAAAAAACTATCGGTTAGTCGTGGGCCTATCCGTGACGCCATTGCCAAATTAAAAAATTGTGGTCTTGTTGCAAGGCAGCTTAATGTTGGTGCAAGAGTGGTCAGTTTGACAAACGAGCAATTGATTGAAATATATCATATTCGTGAACGACTTGAAGGCCTAGCCGCGCGTTTTGCTGCTGAATTTATTGATAATGAGAGCCTTGATTTTTTGAGGTCGTTATTAAGCGATCAAGAAAATCAATTAAATGAAAAGCAGGAGTATTATCAAAAAGGGGGCGATCTTGATTTCCATTACCTAATTGTTAAAGCAAGCTGCAATGACCATCTAATTAGGCTGTTTAATGACTCGTTGTATTATCTCATCAGGGTGTATAGATTTCAATACGGGATGAAAGGTAGACGGGTTCATTCCGCTTATAAGGAGCATAGCGCCATAGTGGAAGCTATTGCTAATCAAGATGGAGAAATGGCTGAATTATTAATGCGTCAGCATATTCGGCTATCAAGAATGAACGTAGAAAAACAAATTAATTGGAAGGGTGGCGATGAATCCAGGTAAGAAGTTTAGAGAATGTGTGAATCAAAATGAGTTGTTGCAGTGCTTAGGTGCAACAACAGCTTATCATGCATTATTGGCAGAAAAATCTGGCGCTAAAGCCTTGTATATATCTGGCGGCGGTGTCGCTGCTGGCTCACTTGGTGTTCCAGACCTAGGCATAACCACACTAAATGATGTTGCTATCGATGTTGAACGGATATGTGCACGTAGCTCTTTACCCATTCTTGTTGACATTGATACAGGATGGGGTGGGGCGTTTAATATTTCTCGTGCCATCAATACGTTGGAAAAAGCCGGCGCAGCGGCCATACACATTGAGGACCAAGTGCAGCAAAAGCGCTGTGGCCATCGTCCGAATAAGGCGTTGGTGTCCAAAGCTGAAATGAAGGATAGAATTAAGGCGGCGGCGGATGCGCGAATTTGTGATGATTTTGTCATTATGGCAAGAACAGATTCGCTTGCTCAGTACGGTCTAGAAGCGGCAATTGATATTATGGGTGAGTGTATTGATGCTGGTGCAGACATGGTTTTTCCTGAGGCGGTTAGTGAGCTTGCAATCTATAAAAAAATTACTGAATCAATAACAGTGCCTGTTCTGGCAAATATCACTGAATTCGGATTAACGCCATTATTTACAACTGACGAATTAATCGGTGCGGGTGTCAAAATTGCTCTTTATCCGCTTTCTGCCTTCAGGGCCGCCAACCAAGCAGCACTTAACGTGTACCAACAAATTATTGCTACTGGGTCTCAACAGAGTGTCTTGGAAACAATGCAAACTCGAGAAGAGCTTTATCAGCACTTGGGATACCACAGGTATGAGCAACAATTAGATCAATTATTTAATGAGGGACAGGATGATGTCAACAGCATTTAAACCAAAAAAATCGGTCGCTTTGTCGGGCGTCGTTGCAGGCAATACAGCGGTATGCACTGTCGGTAGGACGGGCAACGATTTGCATTATCGAGGCTATGATATTCTTGACTTAGCCAACAACTGTGAATTTGAAGAAGTGGCATTTTTATTGGTGCACGGTAAATTGCCCAATAGCGATGAATTGCAGCAATACAAAAATAAACTGGTTGCTTTACGCGATTTGCCCGAGGCACTAAAAACAACTTTGGAGCAAATGCCAAAAACTTCGCACCCAATGGATGTTCTGCGAACGGGCTGTTCAGTCATGGGAGCGCTTGAGCCTGAGGCAAATATTAACGACAGCGAAAAAACACGAGATTTAATCGATCGTTTGTTGGCCAGCTTTGGCTCTATGTTAGCGTATTGGTATCATTATTCGCACAACGACAAACGCATTGAACTAAAGACAGCAGATGATTCAGTCGGCGGCCACTTCCTTTCACTGTTGCACGGTAAAAAAGCACCAGAATCTTGGGTTAAAGCAATGCATGTTTCTCTTATTTTATATGCAGAGCATGAGTTTAACGCTTCTACCTTTACCTCTCGCGTTATTGCTGGCACAGACTCCGACTTGTATTCGGCCATTACCGGCGGCATTGGTGCTTTGCGCGGCCCCAAGCATGGCGGTGCTAACGAGGTGGCATTTATTATTCAGCAAAGATACGCTAGTGCCGATGAAGCTGAGGCTGACATTCGCCAGCGTGTTGCCAATAAAGAGATTGTCATTGGCTTTGGTCATCCGGTTTATACCATCAGCGATCCTCGCAACGACAAAATTAAGCGAGTGGCTAAAGACCTTTGTGATGAATCTGGGGAACATAGGATGTATGAAGTCGCCGAGCGTTTAGAGGTGGTTATGAAAGAGGTTAAAAACATGTTTCCTAATCTCGACTGGTTCTCCGCGGTTTCGTACAACCAAATGAACGTGCCGACGGCTATGTTCACACCGCTATTCGTCATCGCTCGAGTAACAGGCTGGGGCGCGCATGTCATTGAGCAGCGTGCAGATGGTAAAATCATTCGACCAAATGCAAATTACACCGGACCTGAAAACCTTGAGTTTGTGTCCATTGAGAATAGATAAGGATAGATAGAAATGAGTACAGTACAAACGATGGATGCGAGTCGCTCCACGAAATTCGACGATATTATTGAAAAAATTGTCGACTATGTTTTAAACTATGATGTAAGCGCTTCTGAGGAAGCAATGACAACAGCAAGATACTGCTTTATGGACACCATTGGCTGTGGCCTGTATGCGCTACAATACCCGGCGTGTACAAAAATGATGGGGCCAATTGTGCCTGGCGCAACCCTTGATAATGGGGCGCGTGTACCGGGAACAAGTTATGAATTGGACCCAGTACGAGCAGCGTGGAATATTGGCGCTATGATTCGTTGGCTGGATTATAACGACACTTGGTTGGCGGCTGAGTGGGGCCATCCTTCGGATAACTTAGGCGCAATTTTGGCGACAGCTGACTATCTTTCGCGTAACAATATTGGCGAAAATAAGGACAGTTTAAGAATGAAAGACGTGCTTGAAGCGATGATCAAAGCACATGAAATACAAGGCGTTATTGCCCTAGAAAATAGCTTTAATCGTGTTGGCCTTGACCACGTGATGTTGGTACGAATTGCCTCCACTGCCGTAACAGCGTATATGTTGGGTTGTGATCGCACGCAAATGCTAAATGCCGTATCCCACGCATGGCTCGACGGCTCTGCGCTGCGCACTTATCGTCACGCACCCAATACAGGCTCACGTAAGTCATGGGCGGCAGGTGACGCCACGGCACGAGGCCTATTTTTAGCGATGATGGCCAAGCGCGGTGAAATGGGTTATCCAAGTGCGATAACCGCGCCAGTATGGGGCTTTCAAGACGTCTTGTTTAAGGGCAATGAATTGCTATTCAAGCAAGACTACGGTACTTATGTGATGGAAAATATCTTATTTAAAATTAGCTATCCAGCGGAGTTTCACGCACAAACTGCGGTTGAGGCAGCGATAAACCTTCATCCTCTTGTCAAAGATAAGCTGGACGACATTGACAAGATTGTTATCGAAACGCAGGAGTCTGGTGATAGAATTATTAACAAAACTGGAAGCTTGGATAATCCTGCTGATCGTGATCACTGCATTCAATACATGGCAGCAATTGGCCTTATCAAGGGTGCCTTGGTTGCCGAAGATTATGAAGATGACGTTGCCACACTCCCGATTGTTGATCAAATTCGCGAGAAAATGCAAGTGAGTGAAAATACACGATTTAGTCAAGAGTATTTGGAAGCTGATAAGCGTTCAATTGGCAACTCGATCCAAGTGTTTTTTAAAGACGGCACGTCAACACACGTAGAAAGTGTGGATTATCCTGTCGGCCATCGTCGTCGACGTGCTGAAGGCATTCCATTATTAATTGAAAAATTTGCGCGCTATGTGAGCGGCCATTTAAGCCAAGAACAAGCAAGTCAGATAAGTCAAATATGCACTTCCCAGGCAGCATTCGAGAACACAAGCGTTGATGAAATGATGGCGTTATTGTCCACGCATTGAGTTGCTGACGACGCGGGCTAACATAGGGAGTTTTGTTCGTTTTTTGGTAAATAGAAAACGAATAAAGCTAAGCGGCAGCGAGGTCTGCGGGTAACATAATCCGCTATATCGACGGAATATATATAACCCCAATGGAAAGAGAAAGCGCACTGCTTTGGCAGCCGACTGAATCGGCAATTGAGGTGTCTCAGATGAGTGGATTTAGGCGCCATGTAAATACATCCGGCGCCCAGCATCTTTTAGATTATCGACAGCTTTATCAGTATTCAGTGACAAATATTGCCGACTTTTGGAGCCGTCTTTGGGATTACTGCGATGTCCGCGCGAGCAAAAAAGGAAGCGTTGCTTTAAATAATAACCAGAGCATGCTTAAGGCTGAGTTTTTTCCAGAAGCGCAGCTTAATTTTGCTGAAAACTTGCTAGTAAAAGGCCGTGATGAGGATGAGGCCATCGTCTTTATTAACGAAGACGAAAAAACGATTCGCCTCAGTTACGGCGAACTCAAAGGACAGGTGGCAGCTCTTGCGCACTACTTAAAAACCCAAGGCGTTGTTAAGGGTGACCATGTAGCTGCTTATTTGCCAAATACAGAAAAAACCATTATTGCCATGCTGGCGACAACCAGCTTGGGTGCCGTATGGTCATCGTGCTCCCCTGATTTTGGTGTTCCTGGCGTTGTTGATCGATTGTCGCAAGTGAAGCCGAAGGTGCTGTTTGCTACTGACGGTTATTTGCACAAAGGCAAGATCTTTGACATGTCAGAGAAAAACCAAGCTGTATTGAGTGCCTTGGACAGCGTGCAAGTCTCTATTATGATGCCGCTACTGAATAATGGCGCGAATCATGCGTACACCTCTGTTAGTTTGGAAAGTATCCAGCAAGACTACAAGGATAGTGATTTGTTTTTTGAGCAGCTTGGCTTTAACGATCCTCTTTATATTCTTTTTTCATCGGGTACAACCGGCACACCAAAGTGCATTGTTCACGGTGTCGGTGGCACTTTGTTACAACACCTCAAAGAGCACCGCCTACATCTTGACTTAAAGCCGCGTGAGCGCTTTTTTTATGCCACAACTTGTGGCTGGATGATGTGGAACTGGATGGTTTCGGCGCTTGCCAGTGGTGCCACTTTGATATTGTATGAGGGCGCTCCTCTTTATCCAAAACGCCGGCGCTTTTTTGATTTAATCGAAGCTGAAAAAATCAATATTTTAGGGGTTTCAGCCAAATACATTGACGTTCTTCGTAAAGCTAATATCTCTAGTGAAGGTTATGATTTATCCTCATTAAGAGCTTTGCTTTCAACGGGCTCTCCTTTGGTGCCTGAGGCTTTCGATTATGTCTATGATAATATAAAACAAGACATTTGCCTTTCTTCGATTTCTGGCGGCACCGATATCATTTCATGCTTTGTGCTGGGCTCAAATGTTTTGGGCGTTTACAGGGGAGAGATTCAGTGTCGAGGTCTAGGAATGGCAGTTGAGTCGTGGGATGGCAAAGGCAATTCGCAGATTGGTGAAAAAGGCGAGTTGGTTTGTACAAAGCCCTTTCCTTCAATGCCAATTGGTTTTTTGAACGACCCAACTGGTGAGCGTTACCGCTCTGCATATTTTGACCGCTTTGAAAACACATGGTGCCATGGCGATTATCTTGAAATAAATGAGCGAGGCGGTGTGGTCATACATGGTCGCTCCGATACAACACTCAACCCTGGGGGCATTCGGATTGGTACGGCAGAAATATACCGTCAAGTGGAGATTGTAGAGGAGGTTAGTGAGGCATTGGTTATTGGCCAACAATGGCAAGACGATGTGCGCATTGTACTTTTTGTGACTTTGCTTGAAGGGGTTGAGCTTGATAATCAATTAAAGCAAAAAATTCGCACTCAAATACGCCAAAATACCACGCCGCACCACAACCCAAAAGTGATTATTGCTGTTCCTGAAATTCCTCGAACACTTAGTGGAAAAATTGTTGAACTGGCCGTTAAGGCTGTTGTTGAGGGTAAAGAAATCGATAATAAAGAGGCTTTACTAAATCCAGACGCATTAGATTTTTTTGCTAACTTGAAAGAACTTCAATAGTTTAACCGCGACTGCTTTACACTTTCTTCTTGACGTTTGTGTGGCATTGAGATAGCGACCGGTAAAGATATTGCTGGACGTGTCGTTAGCTTTGTTGAAAAAAAATCATAAAACGGGCAGAACCGGTTCAAAAAGAAGGGGCTAAGGTGGAAAAAAACAAGGGACAGTGCTGCTATGATGCAAGGTTTGTATTGGTGGCGATGTTGTTTGTCTAATGCCAACAATGGACTCTCCAAATCAAATTACCTCCCATGTTGCTAATGCAATTCTGTTTGAAATGGTTTGCTTAATCGCCGAAAATGTTGGCAAGTCGGACTAATAACATTCCTCCACAGATTCGAGCGAAATGCCTGATGCAGAATATTTAAATCCTCATATTGAAATTTTTTATAGTAGGGCGCTTGACTTTACATTATTATTTCCTGTTTGAGCTGTGGCCATTTGCAGCTTTTTGATTTGATTTTTTGGAGTTGGTAGATGAGAGAAAGTGCCAGAGTTGTTGTTATTGGTGGCGGTGTTGTGGGCTGTTCGATTTTGTTCCATTTGGCAAAAATGGGCTGGAAGGATGTTGTATTATTGGAGCGGAATGAGTTGACATCAGGTTCGAGCTGGCATGCGGCAGGCCAAATTCATACCATCAGCTCAGATCCAAATATATCTCGTCTGCAAGACTACACCATCAATCTTTATAAAGAAATCGAAGAGACCTCTGGACATTCGGTGGGCATGCACAGTACCGGCGGTTATTATTTAGCCTCAACCCCAGCTTGGCACGATTATTTGAAGCGTGAGCGCTCAAAAGCGCGCTCAATGGGCTTGGAGCAAGAATTTGTTGACCTAGATGAGGTTGTTGAAAAGCACCCGCTAATTGACCCCTCACACTACGAGGCCGCATTATGGGACCCACTTGATGGCGATGTTGATCCATCAGGTGTAACTTATGCTTATGCAAAATCCGCACGTGTTTATGGTGCGGAATTCTATACTCATACACCTGTATTAGAGACCAATCAGCGAGCTGACGGTTCATGGGATGTGGTTACCGAAAAAGGCAATATTCATGCAGAATACATTGTCAATGCCGGTGGTCTGTGGGCTCGTGAACTGGGGCGCATGTCGGGTGTGCATATGCCAGTTGTGCCAATGGAGCATCATTATTTGATTACTGAAGAAATTGCTCAAATTTCTGCCCTACCTGAGGGGCATCGTCTGCCAGCTTGTATTGATTATGAAGCCAATATATATTTTCGCCAGGAGCGCTCGGGCTTATTGCTAGGCACTTACGAGCCCCATTCAACACCTTGGTCGCTAGATGGTACGCCAAATAACTTTGGCCACGACCTACTGGATCCTGACCTAGATCGTATTGCTGACCGTCTTGAATTGGCATTTGAGCGCTTACCAGCCATGGCAACAGCGGGCATTAAGGATATGATTAATGGACCGTTTACTTTTTCTCCAGATGGCAACCCAATGATTGGTCCGGTGCCGGGCAAGAAAAATTACTGGGCAGCGGTAGGTGTTATGGCGGGCTTCTGCCAAGCTGGTGGTGTTGGCCGCACGATCGCCGAATGGATGATCGAAGGCGAACCATCAATTGATGTTTGGGCGATGGATATTGCGCGTTTTGGGAAGTTTGCAACACCGCAGTGGGGCGTTGTCAAGTCCAGCGAAAACTACGAGCGTCGTTTTGTGATGACATTTCCGAATGAAACACTACCCAAAGGTCGCAAGCAAAAAACAACCGCTATCTACGATCGTCTTACGCAAAAAGGTGCGATGTGGCAGCAGTCGTTCGGTTTAGAAAATGCAATGTGGTTTGCAGATTCGCCACAAGATGCCCATGAAGAGCCAACTTTTCACCGTTCAAGAGCGCATGATTATGTCGGCGCTGAAGTGATGGCGGTGCGTGAGAAAGTCGGTGCGATTGAGATTGCCAACTTTGCCAACCACCGTTTTTGCGGTAAAGGCGTGCGCACTTTCTTGGAGTTTGTGCTGGCGGGCGTTATTCCAAAGCCAGGTCGTGTTATTCTGAATCCTATGTTGCGGGAGAGCGGTAAGCTTTATGGTGATTTCACCGTTGCTTGTATTGATGAAGAGACCTTCTACCTGCTTGGCTCAAGCGTTGCTCAAGAGATGCACCGTCGTTGGTTTGACGAGAAACTGGTTGGCTTTGAAGATGTGGCTTACAAAAACATGACGGATGATTTCCACGGTATCGCAATTGCCGGGCCTAATTCTCGAGAGTTGTTGTCTCGTTTAACGAGAGAAGATGTCAGCAGTGAGGCGTTTAGGTTTCGTGATGTTAGGGACACGTTTGTTGCTGGCGTTCCGGCAATTTGTTCTAGAATTTCTTTTACAGGTGAGTTGGGTTACGAGATTTATGTGGCGCCGCAATTTCAATTGAGACTGCTCGAGGCTCTCGAAGAGGCCGGCGAAGATTTGGGTCTTAAGTTTTTTGGTGGGCGTGCTTTAATGGCAATGCGTCTTGAAAAGAATTGGGGTGTTTGGACGACAGACTTCCGTCCTGACTTTACGCTCGGTGAATCAGGCCTAGATTTCTTTGTCAAATGGGATAAAGACTTTGTTGGTAAGGCGGCAGCTGCCAAAGAAAAACAAGCGGGTGTTAGCAAGAAATTAACTGTGCTGAGCATTGAGACTGACATAGATGTTAGCGGTGATGAAGCAGTGATGCACAACGGTGAGTGCGTGAGTTACATCACCTCCGGCGCTTACGGTCATTTTGTTGGGCAATCTTTGGCAATGACCTATTTGCCTGTTGAATTAATTGATTCAGTTGTTGACCTTGAAGTGGAAATATTGGGTAAATTCTACAAAGCTAAAATTGTAGATCAGCCTTTGTACGACCCAACTGGCGTAAAAATGCGCGGATCACAATAAGTATAGGAGCTAGTCATGGCTAGAGAAAGACGCAGACGCAGAGGTGGTGGTGAGATAAAAGAAGTTGTTAAGGTGCCAGCCTACATTAAGCGAAAAATTCCAGTTCACGATCCACTGAGTGACGCAGATCTTCGCATTCTTGAAAATAATGCAGATACTATACTTGAAGAAATAGGCATGGTTTTTGGCGAAGATTTAGAATGCGCCGATATCATGGTTGCTGCTGGCGGTATACGTGATGCAAAAGACCCACATCGTGTACGCTTTCCTCGAGGCATGTGCCGTGAAATCATTCAGGCAAGCGCACCGAAGCAATTTACTCAGCACGCTCGAAACCCGGAGAGAAGTGTTGAAATTGGCGGCGACAATATCGTTCTTTCGCCTGCCTACGGCCCTCCGTTCATCCGCAATTTGGACGAAGGTCGGCGTTATGCCAATATCCAAGATTTTCGTAATTTTGTTAAATTAGCGTACCTGTCCGATAACCTCCATCATTCGGGCGGCACCATTTGCGAGCCAGTAGACTTACCGGTCAACAAACGCCATTTAGACATGGTGTATAGCCATATTAAATACTCTGACAAGCCATTTATGGGCTCGGTCACTTTGGGTGAGAGGGCGCAGGATTCGGTTAATATGGCCAAAATTGTTTTTGGTGAAGAGTTTATGAAGGATAACTGTGTGCTGTTGAGTCTTTGTAATACGGTTTCTCCTCTGTCTACGGATCCGGCAATTACTGGCTCTGTGAAAGTCTATGCTCGAGCAAATCAAGGCATGATTATCACCACCTTTATTGTTGGTGGCGCAATGGCGCCAGTATCAGTGGCGGGTGTGGCGGCGCAAAGTTTGGCAGAGGTTCTGGCAATGATGGCTTTAACGCAACTAATAAAACCGGGTTGTCCGGTTGTTTACGGTACATTTGTGACATCGATGTCGATGAAATCAGGTGCGCCAACTTTTGGCACTGCTGAGGCCGCGCAAGCGATGTGTATCAGTGGGGCATTGGCTAGAAGGCTGGGTGTGCCATTTAGAAGTGGCGGTGGCTTTACCTCGTCCAAGGTTCCTGATGCACAGGCTGGCTATGAAGCGGCCAATACATTGCACGCAACACTTGAGGCCGGCGTCAACATTTCGTTGCACGTTGCAGGCTGGTTAGAGGGCGGACTGGCGATGGGATATGAGAAATTTGTCATGGATGCTGATCAGGCAGGCGTACTTGCTACAGCAGCACGTGGTATTGATATGAGTGAAAATGGTCAAGCGATGGATGCTATTCGCGAAGTGGGTCCTCAGTCACATTTCTTGGCCTGTAAACACACTGAAAAAAATTATAGAGAGGCTTTTTATATGGCCGATCTCAGTGACTCTCAGAGTTTTGAACAGTGGAAGGAAAATGGCTCACAAGACATGGAAATGGCCGCAAATATAAAGTATAAGAAAATGTTGGCAGATTACGAGTTGCCGCCGCTTGATCCAGAAATTGACAAGCAATTACTAGATTACATGAAAAAGGTTAAAGACAGTTACCCTGACTCCAATATTGCTTAAAAATACATTAACTAACAAATAGGATAAATTATGAATATGTCAAACAATAAGCGTCATCAGGCAAAAATCAATCCGCTCACTGCGGATTCGGAAAATATTTTTAGTTTAAACATGCATGCACAAGGGCCAGGTGAATTAGCCGAGGGTGAATGGCAAGCGGCCGGACTTGCTGCGCCAGACATGACAGCGATTCGTGAGTATCGTTTAAATCGCGTTAGAGCCCAACTTAAGGCATCTGATTGTGCTGGGATTTTGTTGTACGATCCGCTCAATATTCGCTACGTAACCGATAGCACCAATATGTCGCTTTGGACTTCTCACAATGCCACACGTTATGCATTGGTGATGACAGAAGGCCCGGTGATTATTTTTGAGTTCGATGCCCATGAGTTTCTATCGAACCATAATCCGTTGATTACGGAGGTGCGTCCAGCGATCACCTATTTGTATTTTACTGCCGCTGAGTTTTCTGATAAAAAAGTTAAGATTTGGGCTGCCGAGATAAGCAGTATTGTTGATGAGTTTGGCGCTGGTAATAAACGTTTAGCGCTGGATCATTGCGCTCCTGAAGGCGTTCACGAACTTCAAGCCCGCGGTTTAAAACTCTATAATGGTGAAGAGGTGATGGAGTTGGCGCGACTCATTAAATCGGATGAAGAGATGCATGCGATGAGACGCTCTATTTTTGCTGCTGAAATATCGATGAGCGTGATGCGAGAACACTTTCAACCAGGAGTGTCTGAAACTCGACTTTGGAGCTACCTCCATGCAGAGATGCTCTCTCGTGGCGGCGAGTGGATCGAGACACGGCTATTGGCAGCGGGCCCAAGAGCCAATCCATGGTATCAAGAATGCTCCTCAAGACCGATTCAAAATGGTGAGTTGATGAGCTTTGATACGGACTTGGTAGGTGCCTATGGTTACTGCACGGATATTTCAAGAAGTTGGTTGTGTGGCGACCAAAAGCCAACAGATGCGCAAAAAGATATTTACAGCAAAGCCTACGAACAAGTGCAGCATAACATTTCAATTTTACGTCCTGGCATGAGCTTTATGGATATGACAAATGAGGCCTTGGAATATCCTGAAAACGAATATCGTCATTACTCTTTGCAATATCATGGTGTTGGTTTGTGCGATGAATATCCTGCCATACCATTCACTTGGGAGCTCAATGAGCTAAGTTATGACGGTATCTTACAGCCGGGCATGGTGCTCTGTGTTGAAAGTTATGTTGGACGTCGAGATGGCGGCCCCGGCGTTAAACTAGAAGAGCAAGTTCTTATTACTGAAACAGGCTATGAGGTGCTGTCTAAATATCCTTTCGAAAAACACTTACTACGTTAATTTACTTTGATGGAGATACAAGAATGAGTCATATACCGGTCAAAATGTCAGCCGTTCTGTTAACAGGTCACGGCGGCTTTGAAAAATTGGACTATCGAGATGATATCGATGTGCCTACCGTTGCAGCAGATAAAGTACTGATCAAAGTGCTTGCAGCGGGCGTTAATAATACTGATATTAATACTCGCACCGCTTGGTACTCAAAGTCTGTCACTGGAGAAACCAACACTGGTGGTGCTGCAGGCTTTGAGACAGCTGATGACGATGATGGGTCTTGGTCGGGCACACCCTTGACCTTCCCTAGAATTCAGGGCGCCGACTGTTGCGGCGAGATTGTTTCGGTGGGTGAAGGAGTTAACTCTAATCGAATTGGTGAAAGGGTGTTGGTGAGAACCATGCAGCAAGCTGCTGTTGCTTACCAGCCTTTTAAATGTTGGACGGTGGGCTCCGAATGCGATGGTGGATTCGCTCAATACATGTTGGCCTATAGTGCTGAAGCCTTTAAGGTTGAGAGCAATTGGTCTGATATTGAGCTTGCGTCCATTCCGTGTGCATACTCTACCGCTGAAAATTTGCTCGAGCGTGTCAATGTTACAAGCGGAGAAACAGTATTTATCACAGGCGCATCAGGTGGTGTTGGTTCTGCCGCTGTTCAGCTGGCTAAGAGGCGTGGTGCAGTTGTTATTGCCCAAACCAGTAAGGAAAAAGTGGCTGGGGTGCGCTCGATTGGTGCCACTCAAGTGGTTACTCGCGAACAAAAATTAACGGACACAGTGAAGACTGAGAGTGTAGATGTTGTCATTGATCTGGTTGCAGGAAATGCATTTCCCGGTTTATTAGAATTGTTAAAAACAGGCGGCCGTTATGCCGCATCTGGCGCAATTGCAGGGCCAATCGTTGAGTTGGATGTAAGAACACTTTATTTAAAAGACTTAACCTTAATTGGTTGTACTTTTCAAGAGCAAAAAGTTTTTGAGAACCTGATTGGTTATATTGAGCGCAACGAGATTAAGCCACTAGTGGCAAAAAGCTATCCACTCAAAGATATAGTTCAGGCTCAGCAAGATTTTTTGACAAAAACACACGTTGGAAAGTTGGTATTGGTGCCACCACAAAAGTAAAGCGGATTGGAAAGTGAAAATAACCGAGTTACATATTTACCAACACAGCCTAGACATCAAAGGTAAGCCATACAAGATGGCCTTGTCTGAAGTTGACAGTCTGGATACGACCATTGTACAAATTATTAGCGATTCCGGTATTTCCGGTTTTGGTGAAGTTTGCCCATTAGGTCCGGTATATCAAGAAGCGCACGCGCTTGGTGCAAGAGCGGCATTGTGTGAAATGGCACCTCATTTGATTGGTATGAATCCGTTGCATTATGGTCAGGTGATGTACAAATGTAATCTTGCCTTGATGGGGCATTTGTATGCCAAAGCGGCAATTGATATGGCGTTATGGGACATAATTGGCAAGCATTACAATGCACCTATATCTTCTCTGTTGGGCGGCGCCAAGCGAGAAAAAGTGCCGAGTTATTATGCTATTAGTATTGAAAGTCCGGACGAGGTTGCTCGACTTGTTGTTGATAAACAACAGCAAGGCTATGAAAGACTGCAAGTAAAAGTGGGTGGCCGTGATGTGGCAGAAGATATTGCTGTTGCTCGTAAAGTATTCGAAGTAAAAAATTCAAAAACAAGCATTGCATTTGATGCAAACCGCGGCTTAACAACGACACAAGCGATTCATTTTTCGCAAAGTTGTCGTGATTTGAATTTTGTTCTTGAGCAGCCATGTGACAGCTATGAGGAATTAAAGGCAATTACGCCAAATATATGCCACCCACTGTACCTTGATGAGTCTGCAAGTGACATTGCTACTGTTGCAAAAGCCATTAATGAGGGTATTGCAGACGGTTTTGGGATGAAGGTTACCCGTGTTGGTGGCGTCAGCGCGATGCGATCAATTATTGATATTTGCCACACATATCGACGACCTCTTAGTTGTGATGATTCGTGGGGAGGTGATATTGTTGCGGCTGCTTGTGTGCATCTCGCCAGTATTGTTGAGCCCAGCTTGTCACGCGGTGCTTGGATTGCTGCACCATATATTGATAAGCCTTACGACAGACTGAATAGCGTGCAAGTAAGCGGCGGTTGGATTGATATTCCTAAGGGCCCTGGCTTGGGCATTGTGCCAGATACAAGCATGTTTAATCTTTATCAAAGTTTTTCCTAGGAGTCGAGCTGATGAAAATTGCAAAAATTGAGGTTTTTCAGGCGCATCTACCCTATTCTGGCGGCATCTACCGATTATCGGGGGGACGGGAGTACACAGGGTTTGATGCGTCGTTTGTTCGCATAACTACTGAATGTGGCATTGAGGGTTGGGGTGAGAGTACACCTTTTGGCTCAACTTATATTGCTGCACATGGTGCTGGTGCGCGTGCAGGTATTGCAGAAATAGCACCAAGCTTACTTGGTAAAGATCCTCGACAACTGGACCGCATCAACGAAACAATGGATGGTTCTTTGAAAGGGCATAATCATGCAAAAACACCGATTGATGTTGCCTGTTGGGATATTTTCGGTAAGTCGGTTGAGATGCCAGTATGTGATTTGCTCGGTGGTAGAGTCAACAAACCATTGGCGTTGATTTCCTCGATTTATGCAGGTGATGCTGATGATATGCGTGCAAGAGTGCAATTACATAGAGAGGCGGGTTATTTGGGGCATTCAATCAAAATCACCGACGACCCGCTGTTAAATGCTCAAAGGATTGAGGCCTGCCTAGAAGGCCGACAAAAAGGCGAGTACTTTATTGTCGATGCCAATGGTGGTTTGAGTGTGGAAAGCGCACTAAGGTTGATTAACATATTGCCAAGCAGTTTTGATATCGTTCTAGAGGCGCCATGCGCAACTTGGCGAGAATGTATGTCGCTAAGGCGACGCACTTCGATGCCTATTATTTGGGATGAACTGGCACAAAGCGAGGAAGATATTATCAACTTGATCGCCGAAGATGGCGCCGATGGTATTGGACTAAAAATCTCAAAGAATGGCGGCTTAACGCGTTGTCGCAGGCAGAGAGATATTTGTATTGCAGCGGGCTACACCATGAGTGTGCAAGACACCACCGGTTCTGATATTGCCTTTGCCGCTATCGTGCACATGGGGCAAACCGTGCCAGAGAAGTATTTAAGATGTATTTTGGAGTGTCGGGGTATGGTTTCGCTGAAAACGGCCGATGGTGATTACGTTGTGGAGAATGGTTTTATTACCGCTCCGCAAGACCCTGGTTTGGGCATCTCTCCCCGAATGGATGTGCTTGGTGAAGCTGTATTGAGTTACAGTTAAATTGCTCTATTGATACCCCGCATAAAAACCAACAGTAAGCAGCCTTTGGGTGAAGACGATGAGTGGCAACTACCCGGTTCAAAAGTAACAAAGTCGCCTTTTTTGAAAACGGTATTATCAAAGTCGACCATCTCTCCTTGCAAAACCATAAATTCTTCAAAACCAGTATGCTCATGTGGAATGGATTGAGCGCCAGGGTCAAGCTTTAGTACAAAAGTGCCAAAGCCAGTTTCAGCATCATAACTAATTTCATACCAGCTCATTTTCTCGATTGCCGAGCCGTATCTGTCAAAGGGTTTAAATTTAACTTCTAGTGGGTCTGTAATTTTTCTTTTTTGCATAGCGACTCTTTGTTTGGTTAACAGTTACATTGTGAATGTTATTTATCCTTGCCAGCGCGCATCTCTTTCCAGCGCATATAGCCGTTTGCCCCAAGATACATTAGTGGCTTTAGTAATAGTTTTTTTGGCGGCTCTTCGGCTTTATAGTCCTCAATTAGACTGCGTGTTGCTTTGCTGGCCTGCTCGGCAGCAATGACACCGATAGCCGTGCCTTTTGCTGTTCCAAGGCCATTTTGACAGCAAGCAGAAAACACTCCATCTTCGACCTCGCCTGCAGCAAATACATTATTTCGACTAAGACACAGACGCCCACCCCAGCAATACTCCATTTCAACATTTTTTAGCATTGGGAAGCGGACATCAAATGCTTGTCGATGATCCTTTGAGATGGCCTGCATGCGAGTTTTTGTTACCTCCATGCTCGGCTCGTATGTGAATCGATTGCGTATCATAATGCGATCACCACCAGTGGCCGAAAGGCGCCTTACTGAAGACCCCATTGGGTCGGCGGAGGTAAACGACCATTGCTTTGCGCCGCCGAGTTCAGTTATTTCATTTTGAGTGAGAGCCCTTGTCATTGAGCCGTAGGTAAAGACGTGCATTAGTCTTTGTTGAAAATAGCCAAATCTCTCAATCATACCATTCACTGCAATGATGACTTTGGGTGCTTTGACAGAACCCTTGTTGGTTTTGGCGTGCCAAAGTGTGCCAGATTCAGTTGAGAGTTCTTTTGTTAGTTGGTTAACGGCTGAATTTTCATATAGCCGTACTGGCTTGTTTTTAATCAAAGCGTCGGCAAACGATCTGATGTAGATTGCCGGTTGCAACAGGGCTGTACCGGGCGTCCATAGGCCACCAAGATAATAATCAATACCTGTGAGTTCTTGCATTTCTTGGGCATTTAACATGCGGTGTTTCTCATCCATTTGCTCAAGATGTGCTGCATAGCGCTTGTTAAATAACACTCCCTTGGGGGTTGCAGCGGCATTTGTCTTGCCAGTGCACTGCATTGCCTCGCCCGGCATATGGTATTCTGCAAATGCGCTTTTGGCAAAGTCAATTGCGCCGCGATTTATTGCGGTTTGTTGGCGATCTAAATCAGCGTTCCCAGCATAATCTTGTGAGGCAAGATCGTGGGGTAGGTCAATCATAAAGCCTGAATTCCTGCCAGCTGGTCCTTCAGCCACTTCACAAGCTTCGAGAATAACAATGTTCGCTTCTGAGTCTATTTGGTTTAAGCGTCGTGCTGCTGAAAGACCTGCGAATCCAGCGCCAATCACCAAGTAATCTGCATCAATTGAGTCATCGAGTGCTGGCTGTGGCCCTCTATTTGGCAGAATGGCTTGCCAGCCAGAGACGCCTGGATTATCGGCCACTCTTATTGTTTTTGACGCGTTTATTTTAATAGGTCTTAATCCAGTGACTCTTGCGCCGCTCTATCAGACAAGTCTATCCAGATCGTTTTAATCTCTGTGTACTGGTCATGAGCATGAATTGAGTTGTCTCTACCGCCAAAGCCAGATTGTTTATAGCCACCGAAGGGTGTACTCATATCCCCTTCGCCATAGCAATTAATGGTAACAGTGCCGGCCTTAATGGCTCGTGCCGCTCTGATTGCTTTTTTGCCGTTAGCAGTAAAGACACTGGCAGCAAGACCATAATCCGTATTGTTGGCTGCAGCTATTGCTTCGTCGAATGAATTTACCGTAATTACAGAAAGTATCGGCCCAAAAATCTCCTCTTGGGCTAGCTTGGAGTCTTGCTCAACTTGATCAACAATAGTTGGCATGACGTAACAAGGTTGCTCTGTTGTGCCGCCGATGATAATATTTTTGCTATCTAGGTAACTACAGACTTTCTCAAAGTGCTCTTTGTCAATTAAAGAACCTAGGTAGTTGGAAGGGTTGAGCGGGTCACCAGTTTTCCAATCACGTAGATGAGCTAACATCTTGTTTAACAATTTCTCTTTAATATTTTTTTGAACAATTAGTCGGGATGCTGCAGAACAGTTCTCTCCCATATTCCAAAATGCGGCATTAACTAGGTGCTCCGCCACCAAATCCAGTTCTTCGGCGTCATCAAGAACGATGGCAGGGTTTTTGCCGCCACACTCTAGCACGATTTTTTTAAGATTTGAGTCTGCTGAGTAGCGCAAAAAGCGTCTCCCTGTTTCCGTTGAACCGGTAAATGACACCATATCGACATCGCTATGCAGGCCAAGAGGCTCGCCTACGTTAGGCCCCAGTCCAGTAACAACATTAAACACGCCGCGAGGTATGCCCGCATCTATTGCTAGTTCTGCAATTTTTAGAGTCGTTAAGCTGGTCTGCTCTGCGGGTTTAACAATGACCGAATTGCCAGCAGCGAGTGCTGGGGCTATCTTCCAGGCGAGCATCATTAAAGGGAAGTTCCAAGGCAGTACACAACCAACAACACCCACTGCTTCACGCACAATAACTGCCAGTGCGTCTTCACCAGCAGGCGCGCTTTGATCGTAAATTTTATCAATGGCCTCCGCATGCCAAATGAGCGTCTGAATGGTTTCTGGAAGGTCTACTGTGGCGCAATCTCGAATTGGCTTGCCAGAATCAATACTTTCCAAGACCGCCAATTCATGAGAGTGTCTTTTAATCAGCTTTGCGAGTTTAATTAATGTCTCTTTACGTTCACTTGGGTGAAGTTTTGACCAGTGCCCCTGATCAAACGCCTCTCGAGCTTTAATAACTGCATGATCAACATCTTCTGCTCCACAAGAGGCAATATTGGCAATCAGCTGACCTGTTGCTGGATTAATCGTTGCAAATGTATCGCCAGAATTGGCGCTTTGAAACCGACCGTTGATAAAAGCATTGGTTGGATAATCTAGCGATTTTTCAATCGCTTTGTACTCTTCGTGAGTTAGTAAGTCTGACATTTAGCTACCCTCCTCGGTGATTAGTTTAAGTGTGTGATTCATCACACGGATGACTTGTTCCAATTGGCGTTTGTCATCTTTGTTAAGTGATTGTAGGGGTTTTCTTGGCGGGCCTGCCGGCAAACCTCTCATTGTGACGCCGTGTTTAATGCATTGAATAAATTTACCGCCTTGTTCAAGAACGCGCATCAACGGCATCATTGCCGACATAATTCGCCTTCCTTTGTCAAAATCTCCCTTGATTCGACAAGCTTGATAAAGGGCGACGTGCGCCTCTGGCGCAAAATTTGAGCCCGCGCAGACCCAGCAACTGGCACCCCAAGCAAAAAACTCGAGCGCCTGATCATCCATGCCACATCCTAGTTGGATATGCGGATAGTCACGCGCCAATAAATGTAAGCGATCAATGTCGCCACTACTTTCTTTGATGGCGTAAAAATTAGATGATCTAGCTACTCTATCGAGGTATTCCTCACCCATCATCACACCCATACGCCCAGGATAGTTGTACAACATGATTGGCAGGTTGGCGGCTCGATCGATAGCCAAAGCGTGTAGAGCATTCTCTCTTTCAGTAGGCACAGCATAAGGTGGTGTGGCAACCAAAATAGCATCAGCACCAAGCTTGGCTGCCGCTTCAGCATAAAAAATAGACTCTTCGGTTCGTATCGCACCGGTGCCAACAATCAGCGGCAACCTATTGCCAATAATGTCTTTGCAAGTGCGCATTAATTGCAAGCGCTCCTGTTGGCTTTGAGCGTAGTATTCTCCCGTTGTGCCGGCTACGATAATGCCATGAACGCCAGCGCCAACAAGACTCTCTACAACGGGCTCTATGGCGTCATAATTTATACTGTAATCCTCATTGTATGGTGTTACAAGAGGTGTGTAGATTCCTTCAAATTTCACTACTTTCTCCTATGAATTTGGTAGGCTTATTTTTGTCATGCGGCCACCGTCTACAGTGTAGGTTTGACCAGTAACAAAACTGGATTCTGATGATGCTAGCCAAGCGACAAGCGATGCAACTTCATCTGTTTTTCCAGTTCTGCATAGCGGGTGAATTTTTCCGATATTATGTCTAAAGTGGCTAGGTTCTGGCATTGACTCAATAAAAGCTTCATTAAGTTCTGTGTCTATCCACCCCGGTGCAACTGCATTGCAACGAATGTTATCGGCACCATGATCAATGGCGATTGCCCTTGTAAGGCCATGAAGCCCTGCTTTCGAGGAGCAATAGGCGGCATGTTTAGGATTGGCGCCCAAGCCTTCAATTGAGCCTATATTAACAATTGTACCTTGGGCCTGTCGTAAATATGGCAGCGCAAACTTGCTTAATAAAAACGGCGCCGTCAAGTTTAGCGCAATGGTTTGATTCCAGACCTCAAGGCTTGTATCTTCAATAAAAGCCTCTTTCATTATGCCGGCATTGTTGATCAATACATCAATTGCCCCATGATCTTCAGCGATTGCAGCAATGCACTGTTCACAGTCGCTCTCTTTGCTAAGATCAAATTGGTATGAGTGGTAATGACTGGACTCCGAACGTTGCACGACACACACTATCGCACCTTCTTTGTAAAATCGTTCAGCACAGGCAAGCCCGATGCCTTGAGAGCCACCAGTAACGATAACAACTTTATTAGTAAACCGCTTTTCCACCGTTTACCTCCACAAGAGAACCGCAAATATAACGCGCCGCATCAGACGTTAAAAAAGCGATCACATCGGCAATTTCCTTTGGTTCTGCAATACGTCCAAGAGGCACCGATTCGTTGAGCGTGTTTATTGCATCATCAGCATCTAATCCGCGTATTTCAAAACCTGTTCTAAGCATTGCCGTGTTGACTTCGTTTGGACATATTGCGTTGATGCGAATATTTTGATGGGCGTGATCTCTGCCTAGGCACTTGGTCATTGCAGCTAAGGCCGCTTTAGTGGTGCAATAAATTAAATGGTTCGGACCTGGGTGAATCCCCCAGCAAGAGGACGTATTAACAATCGCGCCACCACCTGTTTTTTCCATTAGAGGTATTGTGGCCCTAACAAGCCTGAATGGTGCTTCCACATTGACCGCCATAGATAAGGAAAAGTCTTCATCGCTTGTCTCAGTTATGGCGCCTCTTCTCATTAAGCCGGCATTATTTACCAATATGTCAATTCTGCCCAATTGTTGTTCAACCATCAGCGGCAAGCTATCGCAATAATCCTGATTGGTTAAATCACCGGAAAATGCGAGAGCTTTGCCGCCAGCTTCATTAACTTGGCCCACCAATTGATCAACATCGTTTATTGAGAGGTCGGCGATCGCTAGTGCAATGCCCTCCTCTACGTATTTATTCACTACTGCCCGACCAATACCGCCACAAGCGCCGGTTATCAATGCTACTTTTGTTATTTGTTTGCTCATGAGTTGTAAGCGATATTGTCTATCGGAAGTGGATCTGGGTATACATAGCGCTCCATGTGGGCCTTCGAAAGATCCCAGTGCGCTTGGGTTAGGGCGACCATGCGTTCAGCGTCGCCTATCGCAATGTACTCAATCATTGCCTCGTGATGATCAACGGCCTCTTCGAGATCTTTAATCATTTCGTCGTCTGAAGGCCTATAGAAGGTTTGGCTAATTCTAGTATGGTCGATTAACAAGCGTTCATAACTCGGTTGAAGATAAGGGTTATTTGCAATTCCACCAATTAACCTGTGAAATCGATCGTTGTAAAACACCATGCCTTCAATATTTTTCTGGCTAACGGCCCCACGAAACTTGTCTTGCGCTTCTTGTAACTCACTCAGTTGCTCTCTAGATGCATTCTCAGTTGCTAGGCGCCCTATAGAGGCATAAATCATTGGCGCGGTGAGAAAGAAATTGCGCACTGTTTTATAATCCATTGAGGAGACCATCGCACCACGGTTATTAATTATTTCTATGTATCCTTCGCCAGCAAGTCTTTGAAAAATCTCTCTAAGCGGTGTGCGCGAAATGTCGTATTCTTTGGATAGGCTAACTTCGTCTAGACTGGCGCCAGGCGCAAGTTTTAAGGTAAGAATTTGGCGTTTGAGGTCTTGGTAAAAGTGTTCTTTTTTCATGCTCTAATATTCCTGATTGAGCGCTTCCATCGCCGGAATGGTTGCCTCGCGATGGTCGATAAACTCAAGTAGTTCTTCATTCTTAGCCTCGTCTAATTTTGGCTCTTGATAATTATCAAGCAGCTTTCTTGCGTATTCTAAGCCACGCTCGATCGTGTCCTTACTGCCATCTT
>Ga0209825_1000489_pt1 | contig 28717 bp, 26 predicted proteins | sample EN8Hudsemesocosm_FD_184631 | JGI IMG/M metagenome (GOLD analysis project Ga0209825, IMG submission 184631) | Methane-oxidizing microbial communities from mesocosms in the Hudson Canyon - EN8B Hudson Canyon (SPAdes) (version 2) | ecosystem: Environmental > Aquatic > Marine > Cold seeps | place...
ATGGCGCGCTTGACAGGAGTCGAACCTGTGACCCTCGGCTTAGAAGGCCGATGCTCTATCCAGCTGAGCTACAAGCGCAAATCTTGGTCGGGGTAGAGGGATTCGAACCCCCGACATCCTGCTCCCAAAGCAGGCGCGCTACCAAACTGCGCTATACCCCGAACTAAACTTATCTTACTTAAAGCCCCTTTAGATAAGGACTCGCTGTGAAGAAATAGAATTATACTGTGTCGCCATTATTACGTCAACACTAAATTCATATTTTTTATAATTTTTCTTTCACAACTTGATAAACCTGCTCTGCTTCAGCTTCTGAATCACTCATTAAAGCCTTTAATGCTTGTAAGTTGGCATCAGCAAAATCTCTATCTTTAAGTGTACCTGTATTGATATATACATTTAATGCGGCACTTTTTAAAGCACCATAACCAGCCATTGCAGCCACACCGGCATCACTAATCACACCAAGATTACCTTTCTCTGCTGCTATGCGACTTAATTGAATAGCCTTTGCACAGGCTTTTGCACATTCTAATGGCACAATAGTCGCTTCTTTTAAAACAGCTTGAATTTGAGTGCTTCTCGCAACTTTTTCTTCATCGCTATTTTTGGGCAAGCCATAACAAGCCATTAATTTATCAAAAACATCCACATCAGCCTTAATCATATCTGTTAGCAATACTCTCAAAGCTTCTGACTGCTTTAATAAAGCCTGCATATCTTCTTCAACTTCAATGTATTTAGGTTTACCTATAGTCAAATTACAAACCATTGATGTTAATGCAGCTGACTGCGCACCCATCACCGCAGCGGCACTTCCTCCACCAGGTGTGGCTTGTTTACTGGCTAATTCTTCTAGAAATACTTCAATTGATTTATCTTTTATTTCAGTCACTGATAATTTACTCTTATTTTTTATTTGTTTACATGGCTATTAATTAACCACAGTTTAAAGAGAATAAAAATGTAGCCTTGATGCAGTGAAACGAAATCAAGGAGAATCTCAGCTAAACCTTGATTCCACTTTGTTTCATCAAGGCTACAAAAGCCTAACTTAATAGTATTATCTCTTACCATTAAAAATAGCTTAGTAATTCACTAATTTTTTATAACCCTGTAGTTTGTATAGAGCGATGTTTGTTTAAAATACTCTTATACGTTTTCTCTACGCCAACTACTTCCACCGGCAATATCTTCAACAATAATGCCTTGAGCTTTTAGCTGATCTCTTATTTCATCTGCTTTCGCCCAATCTTTATTGGTTTTTGCATCTATTCTGGCTTGAATTTGTTTATTAATTTCTTCTTCTGACAAACCATCTTCAGCATCACCACCTTTTAAAAAGTTATCTGGCTCATCTTGTAAAAGACCTAAGACAGTTGCCAATGTTTTTAAAGTTCCGGCTAATACTCCCGCTCTAGCAATATCAGATTTTCCTTTATTAAGCTCTCTTGCCAAATCAAACAATACTGCAAGGGCTACGGCTGTATTAAAGTCATCATCCATTGCCTCATCAAAACGTGCTTTATATTCTGGATCACAAGCATCATTATTAACCTCTACCCCTCTTAATGCAGTATAAAGACGAGTTAAAGCAGCACCGGCATCATCTAATTGCTCATCAGAATAGTTTAGTGGACTACGATATTGACTTGATAATACAAAGAAGCGAATAATTTCTGGGCGATATTTTTTTAGGACCTCTCTAACAGTAAAGAAGTTACCTAACGATTTTGACATTTTTTCTTCATCAACTCTGACAAAGCCATTGTGCATCCATAGATTTACAAACTTTTCACCTGTCGCACCTTCTGATTGGGCAATTTCATTTTCATGATGCGGGAATTGTAGATCCATCCCTCCTCCATGAATATCAAAATGGTTACCTAAACAACAAGTAGACATAGCTGAGCATTCTATATGCCAACCTGGACGACCTCTACCCCAATGTGAATCCCAAGACGGTTCATCAGGTTTTGCCATTTTCCATAATACAAAATCCATCGGGTCATTTTTTGCTTTATCAACATCAACCCTTTCACCTGCTTGTAAATCTTCTATATTCTTACCTGATAACTTTCCGTAGTTCTCAAATTTACTAACAGAGTAAAAAACATCACCATTACCACCCACATAAGCCAACCCTTTTTCAACCAAGGTAGCAATCATTTTGATAATATCATCCATCGATTGCGTTGCTTTTGGTTCAATATCTGGTGGCAAAACAGACAATGCTCGTTCATCTTCATGCATTGCATCAATAAAACGCTCTGTCAGTGCTAGAAAATCTTCTCCATTTTCATTAGCTCGCTTGATGATTTTGTCATCAATATCGGTAATATTACGCACATAGGTTAAATTATAACCAGAATACCTAAAATATCTTGCAACTGTATCAAACACTACCATTACTCGCGCATGCCCAATATGGCAGTAATCATAAACAGTCATTCCACAGACGTAGAGTCCAACCTTCCCCTCTACTCGTGGTTTAAAAGTTTCTTTGCTTCGCGTTAAAGTGTTATATATTTTGAGCATCTTTTATATTAAGGTTAGTTAGATCAATTACGCACTTTGGTAAAAAACCGTCCAATTTACCAAGATTAGTGCTTCTCTTTCAAGAAAAAAACGCATAAAATTCATCCTTTGCATCTACCTTACGGAAAAACTATGCGCAATATTGTTCTTAGCTTGATGCTATTTTTAACTACAACCCTTTCATTTGCTTCGGAAAATAAAATGTCAGACACACAAAACAAAGTAAAATTAACAACTTCTTTAGGCGAAATCGTCATTCAACTTAATTCAGAAAAAGCGCCTAATACGTCTGAAAATTTTATCAAATACGTTAAAGAAGACTTTTATACAGGTACAATTTTCCACCGTATTATTCCTGGTTTTATGGCTCAAGGTGGTGGTTTTGATACTGACTTTAACCAAAAACCAGTTCATGCGCCTATTGAAAATGAAGCTGACAATGGCTTAAAGAATAGCCGCGGAACATTAGCTATGGCTCGTACAGGCGACCCACATTCTGCTACGGCTCAATTCTTTATTAACTATAAAGACAATTCATTTCTTGATCACACAGCACCTAACTCACAAGGCTGGGGCTATGCGGTGTTTGCTGAAGTAGTTGAAGGGATGGATATTGTTGATAAAATGGCTGATGCTGCAACAGGCAACCGTGGTGGACACCAAGATGTACCAAAAGAAGATATCATTATTGAAAAAGCTGAAATGGTAGATTAAAGAGCAGACGAAAGGCTCAAGGCGAAAGACAAAAAAGAGCAAGTTCAGGACGCTCTTTCTTTCGTCTTTCGTCTTTCGTCTTTCGTCTTTCATCTTTCGTCTTTCGTCTTTCGTCTTTCGTCTTTCGTCTTTCGTCTTTCGTCTTTCGTCTTTCGTCTTTCGTCTTTCGTCTTTCGTCTTTCGTCTTTCGTCTTTCGTCTTTCCCTCCCTCAATTAAAGAAAAATTTTGAAACAAGACATAATCTTTATCTCAGACCTTCATATTTCTATCGAAAAAACAGAAATTACCCGTCGCTTTATTTCTTTTCTTCAAAACCAGGCAACTAAAGCATCGGCTGTTTATATTCTTGGTGATTTTTTTGACACCTGGGTGGGTGATGATGACAACACCCCTCCTAATAAAAAGATCAAACAACAGTTAAAGCAATTAACTGACTCTGGAACACAGGTTTATCTACAGCAAGGAAACAGGGATTTTCTGCTTGGGCAGCAGTTCTGTAATGAATCAGGTATCACTTTACTTGATGAATATACGGTTATTGATTTATTTGGCGTTAAAACACTGCTTACGCATGGGGATTTACTTTGTACCGATGACATTCCCTATCAAGAATTTCGTAAAAAATCTCGTACTACCGAGTGGAAACAAAATGTTTTAACAAAACCATTATTACTGCGTTTACTTGTTGCTCGCTGGTATCGTTTTCGTAGTTTTTTTCATAAGCGCAAAAAAACTCAAGATATTATGGATGTTAACCAGCAAACCATTACCCAAGTAATGCAACAATATGATTGTTTACGTCTTATTCACGGCCATACTCACCGCCCTGCTCTGCATGATTTTGAAATCAGCAATAACCCTGCACAACGCATTGTACTAGCTGAATGGAAAAAAGACTCCGCTGAACTATTACGCTGGACAGCAGAAGGTTTTAAAAGAGAAGCTATTTAACAAACAACTCTACATTAGCTCTGCTTGCTCTAATCTATTGCGCAATTCGGGTATCTCTTTAGAAATTTCAATAACTTCTTTAGCAGGTATTCTTAATAAGGTTACATAGGTTTTAGCTCTTACTGTTGCTGAGCGCTTTGAATTTGTAAGTAAAGCATGTTCACCAACAAAGCTACCTTCTCGTAACTCAACAATATGCTCACTCAGTCCAGCTGCATTTAATTTAAATACATTTAAGCGACCCGTTACCACTATATATAATGAATACCCTCGATCATTTTGGTTAAAAACCGTATCACCTGATAGAAAATGTACATATCTTGATTTATTCACTAAATGCTTCAAATAATTATCGGGTAAACCGGCAAATAAAGGAACATTATTAACCCAGTCATCAGCTTTAATTGAATGCAGCCTCAACTTAACCTTAGGTAATTGCTTCAAGCCTGCCTGCAAACAGTCTTGCAATTGATGATAGACTTTTGCTGTTATCTTATTATCTTCATACTCCTCATTAATAAGTTTCAGCGAATACATTAATGCAACTTGCTGGAATAAAAAATATTCATAACGCTTATAAAAATCAGGGTATATCGCTTTAAAATTATTTAACCTTATCTGCCTACGTCTTAACCTACTTTGATAAATCTCTCTTATTTCAGTTAATTTATCGACTCCTAGCTGGGATTCATTTTCCTTAATGATCTTTAAGCCTTCATGAGCCATTAAAATACCAGCGACATCATGCTGAATCCGATTAGCAAAACGTATTTCCTGATACTGACTTAAAAACCCCTGTAGCCAATTATATTTATCACAAAAACGAATAATAAAAAGCTCAAATCTTATAAATACATTCTTTTTATAACCTTTAATACTGCGATGACTTAATAAATTTTTGCTAATTTCATCTCTATCAAAATAAATAGCTCTTTCACCATCTTTTTTCAACACCTCTTGAAAAGTTAAAAAAGTATAGTAATTAATCATCCCGATTTCATGCAAATAATTTAACTCATTCATCTCAGCAGACAAGGCACTTAGGTGCACTTGCTCTAGGCGCTGTTCTTTAGTTGAGTCTAATTGAACCTGCTTTAAATCATTTGCAAACGCACCCTCAACAGAATATTGCATCTCTGCATCCAGCAAATTCATTCTAGTAAAACTTTGCAAAACATTATCGACAGATAACTTCACTCGCTCTCTATTTTCTTGGAATTCTGCCCATTCGCTATTAGATAAACGGTCAATTTTCAAAAATCGAATCAAAAACCTAATAGTTGTAGCGTTAACTAGCAAACTAACTAAAACCACGCCCACTGTTAACTCAATCAACAATTGCTTTTCCATTAAAGAATCGGGAATAGACAGCACCATTGCAATAGCCAGTCCACCTTTTAACCCTCCCCACCACATAACATGTCGCTCACCATAGCTAATAGCAGGTAAATTAAAAACACGCGTTGCTACAGGTACAAAAAAATAAACACTGACTGCACGTGCCAAGGTAACAGCAATTACCGCAAACAAAACAGGCTGCCATTGGGAAAGCAATTGCATCATATCGACAGAAAGCCCTATCAAGATAAACAGTAAAGAATTACAAATTAATACGAAGAACTCCCAGGTATTATGTAATGTATGCGAAGTGTCATTAGAGAGCCGAACCAACCCCGACATATTTAAACAAATAGCCGCTGTTAACACAGACATGACCCCAGATACCTGAAAACCATGCTCAGCTACAATAAAACTAAAATATGCCAAGCACATAGTAAAAATCATAGGAATACTATTATTTCCATGATAAGCCCTTACCATTAATTCACTCATTAATAAGGAAATAAGACCTCCAACTAAAATCCCTCCACAAAAAACCCTTACAAATTCTGGAATTATTGGAATTACAGCTTGTATTGAAAAATTTGATGCTAAAACAAACCCTAATAAAATATTAAACAATACAATGGCTGTTGCATCATTAAACAAAGATTCACCCTCAACAAGAATCAACAACCTTCTTGGCACACCCAGCTCTTTAAATAGAGCTATTACGGCTACAGGGTCTGTTGCTGATATAAGCGCACCAAAGAGCAAGGCAACAGCTAAATTAATTTCTAGGACATTCCATAAACCTATCCCTACTAATATCATAGATAAAACCATTCCTGGAATAGCTAAAACTAGAATAGGAAATACATTATTCAACAAGCTACGTGCATCTATTGATAATGCTGATTCAAAAATTAAAGCAGGTAAAAAAACAAACAACACCAACTCATGGGTTAAATGAAATTGACTTACCGAAACATTTGCAGGAATAAAAGGCGTGGATAAATTAATAAGCAAACCCAAAATAACCAATAAAACTGTATAAGGGATCGCTATATATCGGCATAAACTGGCAACAATCATCGCCAAAAACAATAAAATAAATGTTATTAATAAAACTTCAGACAACAGCATTAAATCTAATCCTCTTTCATCTTTATCTATTTTTTACCAAAACTGTTTAATCAGCAATTTACTTTATTACAATAAAAATCACACTGTATAAATTCAGGAATGTTGAATTTTCATACACTTACCTTTAGCAATTAATTTATTGCGATAGAATTCTTTACTCTAACTGCCAAATCAATCTGTATTAACAGTTGACTTTTAAGGCAAAATCATTCAATTTACCCAACTGGCGTGGCCATTCCTTTTGAATTCTTCTTAACCATAAAAAGAACCAAAAAGAAAGTCACCCTAACTAATATTAGTCTTAAATAACATAAACCGTACTCTGTATTTATACAGACTACATTGGAGGAAACATATGAAGAAGCCTTTAAAGAGCTTGCTGATTGCTTCAACTGTCGCTGCTCTACTTTCTGCTCCTGCAGTTTCAACTGCAAATAGCGGCGTTGAAAGCTTAACAAAAAACCCAGCTAACTGGGCAACAGCATTAGGTAACTATGCTGGTACTCGTTACAGTAAATTAGATCAAATTACTAACAAGAACGTTAAAAACCTGCAACCAGCATGGTCTTTCTCTACTGGTGTTCTTCGTGGACACGAAGGTGGCCCACTAGTTGTTGATGATGTTATCTATATTCACACACCTTTCCCTAATACTGTTTACGCACTTGATCAGGCGACTCAATCAGTTATCTGGGAATACACACCTACAATGGACGCTGACGTAACAATTCCTGTTATGTGTTGTGACACTGTAAACCGTGGTTTAGCTTATGGCGATGGAAAAATATTCCTTCAACAGTCTGATACTGTATTAACAGCTTTAGATGCTAAAACTGGTAAACGTGTATGGAGTGTACAAAACGGTGATCCTAAATTAGGGATGACTAACACTCAAGCACCTTTAGTTGTTAAAGATAAAGTAATTACTGGTATTGCTGGTGGTGAGTTTGGTGTTCGTGGTTTCTTAGCTGCTTACAACATCCGTACTGGTCAACTAGACTGGAAAGGTTACAGTATGGGCCCTGATGGCGATACTTTGATCAATCCTAGCAAAACAACAACTTGGGAAAATGGTAAAGTCACTAAAGTTGGTGCTGATTCAAGTAGAAAAACTTGGGAAGGCGACCAATGGAAAATCGGTGGTGGTACTACTTGGGGTTGGTATTCTTATGACTCTGACTTAGACCTTATCTACTACGGTTCTGGTAACCCTTCTACATGGAACCCTGTTCAACGTCCTGGTGACAACAAGTGGTCTATGTCTTTATGGGCTCGTGACGCTTCTACTGGTGAAGTTAAATGGGTTTACCAAATGACTCCACATGATGAGTGGGATTTTGACGGTATCAACGAAACTGTTTTAGTTGACCAAAAAATCAAAGGCAAAATGCGTAAAATGATTGTGCATTTTGACCGTAATGGTTTTGGTTACACTCTAGACCGTGTTACTGGTGAATTGTTAGTTGCTGAAAAATTCGACAAAACAGTTAACTGGGCATCTCATGTTGATATGCACACAGGTCGCCCACAAGTTGTTCCAGAAATGAGTACTGAGCAAAATGGTGAAGACGTTAATACAGTTGGTGTATGTCCTGCTGCGTTAGGTGCTAAAAACCAACAACCAGTTTCTTTCTCTCCAAAAACTGGCTTGTTCTACATCTCTGGTAACCACTTATGCATGGAGTATGAACCTTTTGAAGTTTCATACACTGCAGGTCAACCATATGTTGGTGCAACATTATCTATGATGCCTGCTGGCGGCGACGCTATGACTGGCAAAAAAGATAATTCAACTAACTTAGGTCAGTTCACTGCATACGATGCTACAACAGGTAAAATCAAATGGTCTAACAAAGAAACTTTCTCTGTTTGGTCTGGTTCTGTTGCAACAGCTGGTGACGTAGTATTCTACGGTACATTAGAAGGTTACTTGAAAGCAGTTGATGCTAACACTGGTAAAGAGTTATACAGATTCAAAACTCCTTCTGGCATTATCGGTAACGTAAACACATGGTCTTACAAAGGTAAGCAGTATGTTGGCGTATTATCAGGTATTGGTGGTTGGGCTGGTATCGGTATCGCTGCTGGTCTTGATGATGGTTCTGATGCAACAAACACTGAAGGTCTTGGTGCTGTTGGCGCATACAGAAGCTTAAGCTCTTTCACTAAATTAGGTGGTACATTTACTGTATTCTCACTACCTAAGTAAGCTGATCTAACGATCGCTTTATAGTGATAAAAAAGCCCCAGTTGATTTTAAATCAGCTGGGGCTTTTTTTTGCCTATTATTCAGCCATAAACCTTGATTCCACTTCATTTCATCAAGGCTACAGAATTTTAGTTTTTAAAATCAATTAAGTCATGCAGCCTTGATGCAGAGAATCGAAATCAAGGTTTTTTAAGTAACTAAAACAATAAATTTAATCGTAAACTCTCATGCATAATATAAAAGGGGCGCAGTGCTTTAGAGACTCTGAAAGTATTAGATTTTAGCTCCCCTCTTTGGAAAAGAGGGGCTGGGGGAGATTTTATTATAAAAATAAGACGTTTAATATCAATTGCTTATTGTTTTATAAAATCCCCCTCATTCCCCCTTTTCCAAAGGGGGAGGTTAAAAGCGGTATACTTTCACAGTCTCTTTAGCCTGCTTTCAGCAGCAAAATTAACAAGCTAAAGAACTGCACCCCAACCATTTAATCAAATAAGCTATACTATCCAAAAAACTTAACCTAATATAAATTAATCACCTCAATGAAATCACTTTCTAACTTTAAAAAGAATATTATTAGTTTATGCCTTATAAGCCTATCTTTGACCGCAACAGCTGAAGAAAAATTTCGGGTTTGTGCAGACCCTTTACACCCCCCATACTCAAGTAAAGCTTTAGATGGCTTTGAGAATAAAATTGCAGCATTATTCGCTAAAGAATTAAATCAACAGTTAGAATATTACTGGTTCCCACAACGTATTGGTTTTATTCGTAACACCTTAAAATCTCAGATTGACAATACTGAACAATACAAATGCGATGTAGTAATGGGGCTTCCTGTAGGTTTTGACTTTGCCAAGACAACAAAACCTTACTATCACTCAACTTACGCCCTAGTCATTGCTAAAGGACGTGGCTGGGATGATATTAGCAAACCATCACAACTATCTAACTTATCACTACAGCGTGAAGAATCTTTAAAAATAGCTATGTTTGACCGTGGACCAGGGACAACTTGGTTACAAAAAAGTGGCTTATTAGACCAAGGGATTCCTTACCAAACCATGACGGGTGACGATAAAAACAATGTTGCTATGCAAGTAGAAAAGGACCTTAAAGCAGGTAAAATTGATATGGTTATACTGTGGGGACCAATGGCTGGTTATGTTACTTCACAAAGCCCTGAAGGCTCTTATAATATTATTCCCATGCAGTCGACGCCAGGAATGAAGTTTGATTTCTCAATGGCGATGGGGATTCGTTATGGTGACAACAAAAGAAAAGAAATGCTAGAAGGTTTAATTGATAAGAATAAAGAGAGAATTCAAGCGATTATTTCAGAATATAACATTCCTCTTTTAGCTATTCCTAAAAGAGTTATCAGCAAAGATGACGATTAAACCTTAATCGTTAAAGCTACTTCAATAGAAATAGCCCGATATTGGGGCGCTGGCTTCAGCCTGCTCTTACGCTCAAGAATGCAGGTTAAAACCTTCGTCCCAAAAGACAGTTACTAATGACAATATACCAGCTAAAACTACTAATTCAACCCACCACTAAAGAAACTATAGAAGCACTTCTTATAACACCTCTACAGCCAAATATTTAATTTGGAAACCAAGCTTTAGTTCTATTGCAAAACCCTACCAAAGCAAGCATTAACGGTACTTCAATTAACACTCCCACAACCGTTGCCAGAGCCGCTCCAGAAGACAAACCAAATAACATTACAGCAGTAGCAATCGCTACTTCAAAATGATTAGATGCACCAATTAAAGCTGAAGGCGCTGCATTTTCATAAGAGAAGCCCCAAAATTTTGCTGCAATATAAGTTACCGCAAAAATCAGAATAGTCTGTATTGCCAACGGAATTGCAATCCATAAAATAGTTAATGGGTTTTCAATAATCACAGCACCTTTAAAAGAAAACAATAAAACCAAAGTGAGCAATAAAGCAATAATAGTGATCGGTGTTAAAACATGTAAAAATTTCTGTTCAAACCAATCTAATCCCTTATAGGCTACAATCCATTTACGTGAAAAGTAACCTGCAAACAGAGGCAAGGCGACATAGACACTAATTGATAACAACAAAGCTTGCCAAGGCACTGGTAACTGCCCTACTCCCAACAAAAACCCACCAATCACACCAAATAGTAACAACATGATTAATGAGTTAATCGCCACCATCACCAAAGTATGTCCAGCATTACCTTTAGCTAGATACCCCCAAACCAAGACCATTGCGGTACACGGTGCTACACCTAATAAAATACAACCGGCCAAATAACTACGCCATAATGGCACAGCTAACATTTTAACGCCCTCTTCCATTACAACTACACCAGAGCCATACTGGTTTCCGACAGGTAAATCCAACCCAAAAGGCATTTTCACTAAATCAATAGCATCCACACCAATAAATTCTTTAAACAATAGTCCCAAAAAAATATAAGCAATGGCATACATAGTAAAAGGTTTAATAGCCCAATTGACGATTAAAGTCAGTGAGACAGGTTTTATACTTTTACCTGCTTTCACCACTTCAGAAAAATCAATTTTTACCATGATGGGGTACATCATAAAAAATAAACAAATAGCTATAGGAATGGAGACTACAGGCGCACCATTTACATCAATACTCATAGCGTCTAATGTTTTAGCAAACTCCGGTGCATAAGCACCTAGTAAAATGCCAAAAATAATACACAAACCTACCCATACCGTTAAATAACGTTCAAAAACACCCATATCATGCGTCTTTTCAGTCACGTTCTATCCCTCAACCATTGCATTGAACGATGCAGCCAACTCTTCACGCGACATAGTTTCTAGCGGTAAAGCTAATACTTTATTAATACGTTGCTCTAAAATGCCATAAGTTTTTTCAAATGCTGCAATCTTTTCTTCTTCTGTACCTTCAATATGCCCTGGGTCAACCAAGCCCCAATGCACACGTGCTGCTTCATTTAAATAAACTGGGCAGATTTCACCCGCCGCATTATCACAAACCGTAATAACAACATCCATTGGCTGATCTTCAAACTCATCCCAAGATTGGCTTTTATAACCATCAGTTGGTAATCCGTGACGCCCTAAAGTAGCTAAAGCTCCTTTATTTAAACGACCTAATGGATGACTACCAGCAGAAAAAGCTTTAATTCGCCCTTCACCCAAATGGTTAAATAAAGCTTCACCTAATACACTACGACAGGAATTACCTGTACAAATAACAAAAACATTTAACATTTTATTCCTTACTTAAAACTTAAAATACAGCGTCTAAATCAACCATATAAAAACTTACATGGCTATATACAAACCACAACTTAATAATCCATAACTTTTTTATAAAATCCCCCTCAACCCCCCATTTTCAAAAGGGGGAGGTGAAAAACAGAATTATGCCATCACTTCAAAATTAACCACAGCAAGATGATTTTTTAGTTTCAACCGGTGGTGGGCAGCATGCGCTTGGTTTTTCACCATCTGAAGCAGATTTATCATCATTAAAGGTTGGTATTTCTTTTAATGAATGAAAAGATTCCCAAGCAATACCTTGAGGATCAGTTACCCAGTGTTTGTTAGATTCTACATAACAACAAGAAGCTTCTTCCTGAGTTTCTATTGGCGCTTGTGTCGCATCCAAACACTGCTTAATACCTTCTAATTCTTGATCACTTTCCGCTTGAATACCTAAATGATCTAAACCTTTTACATCACTACGATCAGAAATTGCAAAGTTTACTCTAGGGTCATCCAACATCCATTTTGCATAATCTTCATGCTGAACAGTTGGTTTAGCACCAAACATCGTGCTATAAAATTCAATATTTTTTTTCAAATTATCGACCGAAAGATGTACATGTAATCTTTTCATTTTGATTCCTATTAATTTAATATATTCAAATAATTAACAGCAGATAGATTGACCAGGTCTATTTTCCATCTGCTGTAAACGTGCTAGATCTTTATCAAATGAGCCTGCTGATTTAACAGCAAGCAAAGTATTATTTAACAAGGGAGGAATCCAGTCTGGTAAAGCTGGATTTATCTGATAATAAACCCATTGACCTTCTCGACTATCCTGCAATAAACCATATTGCCGTAAGGAAGCCAGGTGTCTGGAGATTTTTGGCTGCGAAAGCTCTAATGCGACAGTTAACTCACAAACGCACAACTTACCTTGTTGCTGCAATAAAGAAATACAGCGTAGACGCGTGTCATCTGATAAACACTTAAAGAATTGAGCCGGTAACATAATCCACCTTGTTATAATATACGTATAAGCATATATATAAATGTTAAATAAAACAAGCTGTTTTCTTTAACACAAAGCTAACTTTATATATTCTGATCAGAAATATTGAAAATCGGAACGGAATCGCCCAATACCTATAACGAAATAAGAGAGGAAAAACTATATTTTTTTATCATTATTAATCAATAATGCTTCCATATCATCTATTGATAGAGGCTTGCTCAATAAAAAGCCTTGTAAAAAATCACTTCCTTTTTCAACAAAAAATTCTTTTTGAGCTTCAGTTTCAACCCCTTCTGCCACAACATCTAGACCCAAACTGTGCCCCATCGTAATAATCGTTTGAGCCACGACCATATCGTTCACATCTTCTGGTATATCCTTTACAAATGAACGATCGATTTTAAGCTTTGAAATAGGCAGGTGCTTTAACTGAGATAAAGATGAATGCCCCGTACCAAAGTCATCCATTGCTACTGTAAAACCAAATTCATGTAATTTTTTTAATTCATCTCTATTTGAAGCATCCATAACCATGCTTTCCGTTATCTCAAGTTCTAACTTTTCTATTGGAAACTGAGCTTGATTTAAATTATCTAATAATTTTTCTGCATATCCCTGCTTTAACTCACTCACAGATAAATTAACCGCCAAAACGAATTGAGGCAACCCTTTATCCCACCATGCAACACACTGCCTGCAAGCCATTTTAAAAACTTGCTCACCCAACGCACAGATTAACCCTGTTTCTTCAGCAACAGCTATAAAATCTGCAGGAGATACTATACCTTTTTCAGGGTGCAGCCATCGTACCAAAGCTTCAATACCTTTAATGCGTCCACTTTTACAACAATATTGAGGCTGATAAAAAACAATAAACTCTTTTCGAACCAGAGCCTTTTCAATGGCATCTGCTATGGATAACCTTGTTTGAACTTCCTCAGTATGCATCTGTTTATAAAAACAGTATTGTCCTGCGCCTTGTTTTTTAGCCTGATACATTGCTGTATCAGCATTTCTTAACAAAAGAGATGATGAATTTGCATCATCAGGATATAAACTAATACCTATACTGGTTGTTAATAATCTTTTTATAAAATCAGGAGCATTCTTTTCTGCCAAGGCTCTATTGACCTTATCACAAACTTTTTGAACAGCCGATATATCCTTTAAATCTTCAATTAAAATAATAAACTCATCGCCGCCAATACGCGATAAAGTATCTTCTTTCCGTAAACACTGGCTTATTTGATCTGCAGCATACTTTAAAACCTTGTCTCCACATTCATGCCCTTCACTATCATTAATGTCCTTAAACTTATCCAAATCAAGAAACAACAGAGCAATCTTAGTATTGCTTCGATCTGCTTTTTCTATCGCATGCTCTAACCTTAATTGAAAAAAAGATCGATTAGGCAGCCCTGTAAGACTGTCATAATGAGCCATATCCCATAATATTTGTTCTTCCTGCTGCCTTTTTAAAATAATTCCTGCAATATGGGCTGCAGTTTCTAAAATATTTCTATAAAAAAGGGAAGGTTTTCTTTGCTCAAAACTAGAAAGAGCAAATGAACCTATCGCTGCATCATCCGCTGTTCTAATAGGCACTGACCAGCAAGCCCCAACATTAAAGTCTGTCACAAATTGTTGAAAATATTGCCAACGTTCATCAACTCTAGTGTCAAAAACATATTGGGCTTCATTACTATATACCGCAGTACCGCATGAACCCGCATAATGATCAGGAATCAAGCCATCTAGAGATGATTTAGCCTCACAGGGTAAAGAGGGTGCAGAAATCACATCTAAAAATGTATTGCTTTTATCAAACTTCATAATGGAAGCAACAGCATTATCAACCATTGTTTCAACGGAATAACAAAGCGCATCAAGCGTTAATTTAGGATCATGACCCAAGGCTACTTTTTCCATGACTTTACGTTGCATTTCCAATAATGCACTTGATTGCTCAATACTCAACTCTTTACGCTGCTGAAAAGGAACAACAACTGAATCTAACTTTTCTGTATTTTTCTGCATTACATTTACTCTAAAAAATTCCCTATAAATCAATGATTGAGTCGCTATTAACACCCAAGACGTAAATTAAAGTTATAAATTATGATTAACTTCACATTTATTAATCATAATTATTAGCTTTGCTCACAGAATAATAATTCTAAATTCAATATACTTTACTCAAATCAAATTTTGTCAGGAGACAACGTATGCCAGAAATATCTCAAAACCGTATTGATTTTATTGAACAGTTACATGAACACTTTTTAATGAAAAAAGGGCATGGAGCATTTGCTTATATTTCAATTTCTACTGCCATCACATTATTCAATAACTATACAGTTTCAGAAGAACCAGCAGATATATTTATTAACCGATTTATTCGCTCAATTTAATATAGCTTATTTCACAACTGATGCAAGACAACTAAGCTAATCGAACAAGCCCTGATTTAACATGCTTATTGATAAGAAGCAGATATTCTTGTTCTGCTTCAATCCAATCACTAGACGCTGACCCTGTTTTTGCCTTTCTTTCTAATGACTTATAGTAAGCTGACTCAGAAATCCATTTTTGTTTAATTAATATTTTTTTATCCATAGCTGTCGATTATCAATCAAGCAGTTGCATCTGTAAAGTAAAAAAACTAAGACTATAAAACCGGCTTAGATTCCTCTCTCAAAAGCTTACAAAATACTTTCTATTTTTCTAAATTGAACTTATAGCATTAAAATGAAACAAAACTTTATTACTTAAATCCCCCCCTTTTCTGTAATATGAAAATAAAAACCTCACTCTATCTTGTTCTATCTAGTATATTTTTATTAACTGCCTGTGCAGAGGCACCTCAAAACACCAAGCCTTTATCAGACACAAAGCTATCTATAGCGACTTTTGCAGGTGGTTGTTTTTGGTGTGTTGAAACTGATTTTGAAAAAGTTCCAGGGGTACATCAGGTTATTTCAGGATTTAGCGATGGACATATCGTCAACCCAAGTTACAAACAAGTTTCGACTGGAAATACAGGGCATGTAGAGGCGGTGCAAGTATATTACGACTCTAACACTATTAATTATTCTTCTTTATTGCAAGTGTTCTGGCGACAAATTGATCCAACAGATAGTGAAGGTCAATTTGTTGATCGTGGCAAACATTATCGCCCAATTATTTTTTATCATAATAATGAACAACAGAAATTGGCCGAGTTTTCTAAACACAAGCTGCAATCATCCCAACGTTATTCCCAGCCAGTAACAACAGAAATTAAAACTTTTAAGAACTTTTATCCAGCCGAAGAATACCATCAAGATTATTACAAGAAGAACCCAGTTCGTTATAAATACTATCGTTACAATTCAGGTAGAGATCAGTATTTATCTAAAATTTGGGGGGATGATTTAAAATTTACGCCCTCTCTTAAACTAAAATATAACAAACCTTCTGATAAGGTATTACGAGGGAAACTCACAAACTTACAATATGAAGTCACCCAAAACGAAGCAACAGAACAAGCTTTTGATAATGAATTCTGGGATGAGAAAAGACAAGGTATTTATGTGGATATTGCCAGTGGTGAGCCTTTATTTTCATCTGCAGATAAATTCAAATCTGGAACTGGCTGGCCTAGCTTTACTCAACCATTAATCTCAGAACACATTGTAGAGAAAACCGACTATTATTTAGTTTACCCTCGCACCGAAATTCGCAGTAAATATGCAGACTCCCATTTAGGCCATGTTTTTAATGATGGACCACAACCTACCGGTCTTAGGTATTGTATTAATTCAGCTGCATTACGGTTTATTCCTGTAGAAGAACTTAAAACATCGGGGTATGAAGAATATCTTAACTATTTTGTTCAGCAATAACTGAATAACTATTTCATGGAATGTCGGGTTACCTTATATAATTATTCTAGGGTTTTAAAAAATATGGCCGTTAGAAAGCCTAGTAAAGTTGAAAAACCTATTATTTCACCGCCTTTAAAATAGGCTTCTGGTAACATGGTTTGAGCAATCATCGTTAACATCGCGCCAGCTGCTATACCTTGTGTAAATGAAAACACTTCATGTCCTACCCCAGCAAAGTAAATATTACCTAGAGCACTTAACACTCCTGTCATCAACATCAAACTCGTCCACATCATCAAGATAACTGAGAATTTCATTCCTTGTTTACGCATCCCAATAGAACTAGAGAGTGCTTCAGGATAGTTGGATAAAAACAACCCAGCTAACAAAGAATATTCAAGATGAGAGTGTATTAAGCTAGCGCCAATAACAAGCGCCTCGGGGATTCCATCAAGCATCAAACCCAGCCAAATCCCTAAAGGTGCACCTTGTTGCTGATGAATACCTGTATGAAAAGACATGACAGGTTTTATTTCTACACCTTGCTTTAAATTTTTAACCGCATTTTTAACCCAAAGCAAGGCATTATCTTCAGTCAGTTTTTGCTTTTCAATAAGGTAACGTTTAATTTCTTGCTGTTGTAAATGTCTTTTAAAACGTCGGGAAAATTCTGGCAAAATACTTAGTAAAGAATTAAATTCCTTTTTCCGTAACACCCAAACAGCCGTGGGTTCAAGTGCCATAGTTGATATGCTATAACGCCCTCCCGTCATAAACGAGTTATAACCAAATGCATAATGTGGCATTAAATCAATACTTCGACTAAAACCATCTGCCACATCAATAACAGAAACATGTCCTGTATCTATAAAAAATAAATGGTCTGCTGCTTCACCGTCATGATAAAAAGTATTGCCTTTAGCGTATTTTTTATACACCAAATGATTAGCAATAGTATCTAGCTCTGTTTCAGGTAAATTAATAATAAGGTCAAATCCCTTAACTTCATTAACTATTGCTTTAAACCCCTCTTTATTATGTTCAACTTTTACCGCACTGTTATAAAAGCCATACTGAGTTATTTGTTTTGAAGAAAAATGACACCAGTCATCAACTTTATGACCCGATAAATGATGTTGATATTGTAAGTATTGCTTTACTTTAGAGCTTTTAAGCCAATGCTGAATTGCCTCAGCAAGATTTGGAGAAATGGCCAATAAATTAAAAAAAGTCGTTCTAGGTATCACCCATAAACTGGTATTTTCAGTTGCTCTTGCTGTAAAACGGTATGGCGTTCCCGTCAGAAAAGCCAACCAACCCAAATCATCATGGTTTTCTAAAAACAGTGAGGCAACCTGTTCATCAGGGTCAAATAGTTCAACACGGCCTGTTGTAACAATATATAACTCATCACAAGGTTCTCCCTGACTAAAAATAAAAGTCCCTTTTTTAACATCCCAATGATACATATCTTCAGCAAGTATTTTAAAGTCACCTTTATCAAGCTGCTTAAAAACATCAACTCGCTTTACAGCCGACAGAATATCCTGAAATCGACGATATTTGAGCTTTTTGACATGATAAATATGTGTTGATGCTTTTCTAACAAAACCACCAAAATTATTAACAATCTGGTTCAATATAATAAAGACTAGCCCACCGACAATACAACCAGCAGCTAAAGGATAAAAATCCCCTTTATCTAACGTACTTGCCACCAAATCTATGGTTAGAGCAGCTAATAATGCCCCTCCCCCAAAAGCCATTAAAAAAGCAATCACTCGATCAGAGGGCTTCCATAATAAAATGGTTAAACAGCCTAAAGGTAAGGAGCATGCACTAATAATTCCATAATTAAATGCTTCATAAACTGCTGGATCAAAAGATAGAAGCATATTCAGTTCCCTTTAAGAAATATCATCATTCAACCACTCTGCCACGTAATGCCTTTGTCTTACTGTGCTTAGTTTTACTATCCATGCGTCTTTTTTGAGAGTTACGACTGGGTTTAGTGGGCCGCCTTACTTTTTGAATCACCGTTACTGCTTTAATAATTTCTTTTAATCGTTCAAGTGCATTATCACGATTTTTTTCCTGTGTTCTAAATTGCTGGGCTTTTATAATAATCACTCCCTCTTTAGTGATTCTTTTATCCCGTGTAGCTAATAGGCGTTGTTTGTAAAAATCAGACAAAGAAGACGCTAAAATATCAAAACGTAGATGAATGGCTGAAGACACTTTATTAACATTTTGCCCACCAGCCCCTTGCGCTCTAATGGCTGAAATTTCAATTTCATTATCAGGAATTGAGATATTTGATGAAATTTCTAACATAGCCATTATTCCGTTGATAAAAAACTTAACAAAGTAGCTTGATCGACTCTAAACCCTGCTGCATTTTTATGTCCACCACCGCCATATTTTTTAGCCAATTCTGACACATCAAAATCACCAATTGAGCGTAAGCCACATTCATATCGTTGATTCTTTCCATGGTAAAAATAAGTTAAACCAAATGTGCCTGATTTGTCTGCAAGCTCATGTCCCAAATCGCTTGAAAACATACCCGGTGCATTAACAGCCAAACCTTTTTGATTATTTAACACCACCTTATGTCTTGCCTTAAATAATCGTGCAACATTTAATTTTTGTTGTTTAGTTAATAACTCACCCTCTCGCCGTAAAGTAGAAAGTTTAATCTTCTCAAAAGCATGGAAATTAATCGGTAAACGTAAATAGAGTGCTCTACATATATCTTCCGTTTTAGGTAATTGATGATTCCATAAGTCATGGTCTTCAATATGTTGTAATAATAAAGGAACTTCCATATTACCCTGAAAATATTGCCAGCTGATGACACATCCACTGTGCTGTTGAATAAAATTCATCTCAAGGTTACTGGGTAAACTCTCTGTATGTTTATATTTTTCAAAATCTTTTTGTGCACTGATATGATGATCTAAAACAACAATCTTACTTGCTTTTTTTGCAGCTAAAACCAGTGCCTCCATAGGGTAACAAAAGTCCACTATATAAATCACAGCAGCTTCTGGAAAATCAGGCATAGCTGTTTGATGCCGAACGGCTTTATATCGCGCCGTATTGCCCAATTGTTTCCACGCAGCCCAAGCTGCTGCATAACCATCCATGCAATCGGCATGGTAAAGGACTAAAGTGTTTTTTTCGTTATTTTTTGTCATTCACTATTATCAAGTTAATTACTCTAATGAAGCAATAGAAAACACCGATATAACTACATATATCGTCATAAGTTTATTAATCAATAATTCATTCTTTTTTACTATTATCAAGAAAACTAAAGATCAATGGCCTTCGATCCGCTCTGGATTCATTTTCAACTGTCAGCTATTTTTACAAAAAAACATAATTTTTCATCTATTTTATAAAATACACTTAAATATTATTGAAATAAATAATTTAATTGTTTCCATCTTCCTTAATTACTCTGTAAAAATATCATTGAACTTTCAGCAACAAGCTATTTTTCTAATAAACCATTTAAAAGTGTCAGCTTTATTTACACAAAAATAACAAACCATAATAAACACTCTATAAAAACAATAACTTAGATAACTTGGTTTATTTCTTGCTTATTAACCAACAACATATCAATAATATTGGGGGTTTTTATGGAAAAATATCACTTTTCCAAATTTGTACTATTCATATTAGCACTGCTTATTAGCCTAGAAGTAAATGCTGCTGCTTTTGACTCCAACATTTCTATTACAGGAGAAACATTTTTTGATGATGGAACAGATACAGGTTTTAGTTTTGGTAATACTACGGGACAAATGACCAATATTGAAGGTGGTTCTTCTACCGCAACAACTCTTGCTGGAGATACAGCAACTGGAAATAACCCTCTTTCTGGAACGTTAACTGATATTGGAGATAGCTTTAGTTTTGGTGGATCAGGTAGTGCCACTACAGGCGAACCAGATTTTGCTATAGGTATTGATAACCAAATCACTATTGAAAATACCAACATCTCTAGTTTTGAAGTTGTTCTACAACTTGATTATAGAAACCTGGTTTCTAGCTCTGGTACAGATGCTTTTTCTAATTCAGAGTTTTCCCTATCAATGGATGGTGGATCTACAGAACATTTTTTTACTCATCTGGTTTCTGATACGGTAAATGAAAACGAAAATAATGGTGCTTATACAGGTAATTATGGTGGAGAGCTATCAATAGATAATATTTTAACCATTACTTTACTTTTAGCCGCAAATGAAACAGTCATTCTTGATTCTTTTTGGACTTTAGAAGGAGGTGCTTTTGAAAGTGGTGATCAAGCTCAATTTGATTCTGAATTTACCTTTAGTGTTATGTCTGTTACAGACCAATCGACACCCCCAGTTGTTGTTCCTACACCAGGAACCCTTATTTTAGTAATTCTTGGTTTGATAAGCTTCAGTCTATCTCGCCAACGCATATCAACCTTTATGTAAAATGAATTCATTTGGAGAACAATAATGATAACTCAAAAATTAAAATCTAAAGTAATTGCTTTAACAAGCATAGCAGTACTTTCTACAAGTTTAACATTTAGCTCATCTGCATCAGCTTCCGAGCCATTTATAGGCCAAATAACGATGTTTGGAGGTACTTTTGCCCCACGAAGTTGGGCATTTTGTGATGGACAACTACTTTCAATAAGTGGGAACACAGCATTATTCTCTATTTTAGGGACAACTTATGGTGGTGATGGCCGTACAACATTTGGCTTACCTGACTTAAGAGGCCGTAGCCCTATCCACAAAGGACAAGGAGCAGGGTTATCAAACATTAGTCTAGGACAAAGAGGGGGGAACGAAACAACGACCTTAACAGTTGTAAATATGCCAAACCACACACATGATGTATCAGCTACATTAAAAGCCGTGAATACCAGTGGAAATAATGAAACACCAGAAGGCAACGTTCTAGCTAAAAAATCTCGTTCTAAAAATTATAGCTCAAGTACTCCTGATGTTGCAATGAATACTAGCGCCATTGAAGTGGTAGCAACAGCAACAGGTAGCAATCAAGCATTCAGCAATAGATCACCCTATCTAGCAGTAAATTATATAATTGCATTGCAAGGTGTATATCCATCTCGTAACTAAATTATTACTATTTCTAAATTTAAATACTTTACTGTGACATTCCTATAGCACTATTGAATATATTCAATAGTGCTTTTCTCTTTATTATCTCCTTTACTAACTCAGCTTTCTCCTCATAGTTCAATATGAATTTTATTAATATACTGCTTGGCTCTTTACTTATTTATAGTATCGCAATACCCGCTACTGCTAATTCCAATAGAGAGTTAAAAAAAGCACAACAAGCCTTGGCTTCAGAAGATTACGAAAAGGCCTTCAAACTATATACTCATATTGAAAAAAATAGTCATAATGCCTTAGCTCAGTTCTCTTTAGCATTAATGTATCAACAAGGACTTGGCCGCCCCATTAATATGAATTTAGCTTGTGACTGGTTTAAAAAATCAGCACAAGGAAATATACCAACCGCTACTCATGCCTATGCTGAATGTTTAGAAAAGGGAGTAAATGACGAACCAGACTTTAAAGCGGCAGCCCTCTGGTATCAAAAAGCAGGTGATTTAGGTGCCTTTACTTCATACTGCGCATTAGGTCGTCTTTATATGGAGGGTTTAGGCGTAACAAAACAACCAAAAAAGGCACTACACCTATGTCAGTTAGCCGCAGAAAAAGGCTCACCTCAATCTATCATTCAGTTAGGGCACTGGTACTTAGAAGGAATTGAAAGCATTCGAAACTTATCAGCAGCACAACAATGGTTTACTCAAGGTGCTGAATTAAACTTGGCTGAAGCTGAATTTTATATAGCTAAAATGATTCGTGCTGGCAGTATAAAAGATACTAATTTAATTGATGCCAGATATTGGTTTGAAAAGTCCGCAAGTCAAGGTTATAGAGCTGCTTATTTGCCAACAGGGGAACTTTATTTTTCCTTAGAACTTGAGGGTGATCGCCCGTCTGCAAAAAATCTAGCTAAATCTTACCTCTGGTTGTCGGTAGCAATGAAAAGATCTAGTCAAGAACATAAAGCTAAAGCAACAAAGTTACTCAATAAAGTTACAAAATTGATGCCTCCAGAATGGAAAAAAGATCTGGACCCTAAAATTTCTAAGCATATGAAAAAATATTAATGATTGTTTTTTCGTACCACCTTTAATATGGGTTGTTCAACTAGATAATAAGAAACTAACGCAAACATTAGCGTTAATAAAAAACTAATAATGGCATACAAGTTTGCATATTCCATTACATCATATCCATTCTTTTTCATTAAAAAATCAAGATAGTTCAAAACAGGAAGATGATAAAGATAAACACCATAAGAGATTACACCTAGCTGTTTAAACATAAAACTGTCAAGAATTTTTACAGCAAATAATGTTCGTGAACAGCTAATAATAACTAACATAATTAAAATAGAGACTATAGGAAAACCATATCGACTAACAGGAAGGCTTATGCTGCTATAAACGGGGGTGCTAAGTATAATAAATAAAAGGGCCACAGCTAGCCAAAAAACTAGTTCATACCATATATTATCTAATGCCTGTAAATTTTGACTTTTAACATACCTGCCAGCAAAAACACCCAGAATAAAATGGGGTAAGTGGGCAATAATTGAATGACTAATAACAGCCCCAAAAACACTAACCCAGGTAAGGTTTTTATCCCAAGGCCATTGAACACTATGTGTAAAATATTCTATGCTCAAATACTGTATAACATAAGCCGTAAAAATCAGGCTTAATACAATAATAGAGGTATGACGAGGCTTAAACCATTGTAATACCCAGAACAATATTGGCAGTATGAGATAAAACTGCATTTCAACTGCAAGAGTCCAAAAAACAGAATTAAAACTAAAAATAGAAAATTCAGTTAAATTAAAGACAAATAAATAATGCAGTAGTATATCTGGGGAACTAAGAGCAAGCTTCCATTCATCATTTATAATTAATAATGCAGTTAAACAAACATAATATGCTGGTATTATTCTTGCGAAACGAAACTTAAAATACCGACGAGTTCCTTGAAATGGAATTGAATAAAGAAGCTGATCCCAAAAAGGTAGGCTAAGTAAAAACCCACTTAATATAAAGAATAAAGACACACCAATTTTTCCATTTTCAAATAGCAGACCTAGATCAAACATAGCAATTGAAAAATCCACAAAAATAATTTGGTCATAATGAGTAGCAAAAACTGCAATGGCGGCTATGCCTCTCAACCCATCAAGCCCTTTGATATGATCCTTTTGCATGAATATATCCTTAATTTAGGAGAAGTAATCAATGAAATTATTGTTACTATTTATCTTTATTTTGTTTAGCTCTGTTCAAGTGTTAAAACTGGTTTCTTATGAAGATGAGTCTCATCTTCCTCTACAGAAAAGTCAAGCAACAATTCACATAAAATCAGCTGATAAATCTAATTTTTCAGCCTTTAAAACAAAAAACCAAACGGTTAATAAACCTTTTAAATCAGATTTATTTGATGATTTAAAACTACTTGAACTTAGAACAACATTACAAACAAATGAGGATGTTGATCAACGTCTTCAAGCTCTTCTGGAAATAGAACAAATAGGAGGAGAACAAGTATTAGAAATAATTTCAAACGGGATAAATGATACAAATGCTTTAGTACGGCAACAAATAATTGAAATCATATCAAGAATAGACTCTATAAATACCATCCCCTTATTAGGTCAGATTCTTTTTAATGAATCTGAACAAGATTTAAAATTACAAGTAATGGAAATTTTAGCAGAACAAAATTCCCCAGCCAGCAATTCTATTCTGCAATATTTTTCTGATAATTCTTCAGATACTGTTGTTCGTAATTGGGCATTAGACCTTATTGCATTGCAAAATTTAAATATTGAGGAGGAGAAAAAAAATGAAGAAGATTATTATTTCACAATACAACAAATTCCCTACCTACCCCCTGAAGAAAGACTTGATAAACTTCAACGTATTCTACTAAAGTCTGATGATGTTACTCTACGAGAAGAAGCTATTATTGCTTTATCCAATACAAACTTAAAAACAGCGTTCCCTATCATTGAGGGCGCCTTAGGGGATAATTCCAGTGATGTACGTTTTCAAGCTATTCAAGTATTAATTACAAAAAAAACAAATACTCTTCCCTTCTTAGGACAAGTTTTATATAGCGACCCAGCCCCAGAACTAAGAGCGGAAGCAGTGACTCTTATTGCCATTGAAAATACACTTGCAAGTCGAGCTCTACTAAAACATGCCTTAAATGATCCAAATAAAGAAATAAGAAATTTAATCCGTTACCATCTACAAATGGATAAGGAATAATTTATATAGGACAGTGCCTACTCTTAATTCAAGGTAAAATACAGTCTTAATTAATTGCACCTATTAACATAGTGCTTATGCAAAAATCTGACCTAAAAATACTGCTAATAACCCCACCAATGACTCAACTAAATACACCGTACCCAGCTACGGCTTATTTAACTGGTTTTCTAAAACAACAGCAGTATGCAGTAAGCCAACGTGATTTAGCTATTGAGTTATTTCTTACCCTACTGTCTAAACAAGGTTTGGAAACAATTTTTCAAACCGTAGAAGATAATTTTGCAGATTTTGAAGATGATGAACTACCCGATGCAATTTATCATTTTATGGTTCACTTCCCTGAATATTTAAAATGTATTGAACCTACAGTTAAATTTCTTCAAGGTCAGAATTCATCTTTAGCGCTGCGCATAGCTTCTCGTAGTTTTCTTCCCGAAGGCCCTCAATTTGAAAGTTTATATCAAATGGAAGAAATGTCTGGTGATGTTTTACATGCTGCCTTTGGTAACTTAGGAGTACAAGATAAAGCAAAATTTCTCGCCACCTTATTTATTGATGATATTTCTGCGGTGATAAAACAAGGTGTCGATCCCCATTTTGAGGTTTCTCGTTATGGTGAACGACTGGCTTCATCCAACCCTTCTTTTGACGATCTCTATCAACAATTACAACAAACTCCTCTTTATACTGATGAGGTTATTTTCTCTTTGGTTAATGACTATATTGAAGAAGAAAAACCTTCTGTTATCGGTCTAACAGTTCCCTTCCCTGGCAATATGCTGGGTGCTTTAAAAATTGCCCAATGTTGTAAACAAATTAATCCAAAAATTAAGCTTATCTTAGGCGGTGGTTTTATTAATACCGAACTAAGGTCTTTAAAGGATCCTCGTATTTTTGAATTTGTAGACTTTATTACTGTTGATGATGGTGAAAGGCCTTTACTGACCCTTTTAGAACATTTAAACAATCAACGCCCAATTAATGAGTTATTCCGTACTTATTATTTAAAAGACAATCAGGTTTTTTATAATAAAAACCCAACATTGCACGATATTCCTCATAAAGATACGGGAACTCCCTGTTATGAAGGTTTACCTATCGACCAATATTTATCACTTTGTGAAATGCTTAATCCTATGCATAGAATTTGGAGTGATGGCCGCTGGAATAAATTAACTATTGCCCATGGCTGTTATTGGTCGCAATGTAGTTTTTGCGATATTAGTCTTGATTATATAGGTCATTATGATGATGCGGGTGCAGAACTTATTGTTCAACGAATTGAAGCACTAATTGCTGAAACAGGAGAAACTGGTTTCCATTTTGTGGATGAGGCTGCTCCACCAAAAGTATTATTTGCCATGGCTGAAAAACTGATTGAACGTAATATTGTGATTAGCTGGTGGGGAAATATTCGCTTTGAAAAAACCTTTACTGCAGAAAAATGCCAACTGCTTGCAGACTCAGGTTGTATTGCTATTAGTGGTGGATTAGAAGTTGCGTCTGACCGTTTATTAAAACTGATGAAAAAAGGGGTTACTGTTGATCAAGTCGCTAAAGTAACTAAACACTTTGCTAATGCGGGTGTTCTGGTTCATGCTTATTTAATGTATGGCTTCCCTACCCAAACCGAGCAAGAAACAGTCGACTCATTAGAACGTGTACGTCAATTAATGCTTAATGGCTGCTTCCAGTCGGCTTATTGGCATCGCTTTGCCGCGACTATTCATAGCCCTATCGGTTTGCATCCAGAACAATACAATATTGAATTGATCCCCAATAAAAACGTGTTATTTGCCGAAAATGATATTGATTATCTCGATTCAGTCAATACCGACCATGAGATGTTAGGACAAGGATTAAAAAAAGCACTGTATAATTATATGCATGGTATGGGCTTTGACTATCCCATGAGTTTTTGGTTTGATGCCGCTATAAAAGAGCCAACTATTTCTTCCAACTATATAGAACAAGTACTTTAATGATCTCTGAACAATTTATCTTTGACCAAATTCATATAGAAGTAGCCCGCAATGCTTCTGATGACTTTAATCTTTTTCATGATAAACATAAATGGTTACAAATCCACCACAACCCATTTAAAGGCCCTATTGTTCTTGGCTATCAACTCAATACCTTAATTGAATATCAGATGCGCCTTTATAGAGAGGCTCACCATGAAGATAAGATCATTACTGAAAATAATTTACGTTTTAGTAATTACCAAACGACCTTTGTTAATGCTTTAAAACCAAACACCCCTTTTCAGTTAGATATAAAAAAGACTTTAATCAAAACCATTCCTAGCTTAACTTTAGGCAACCGAATTTCAATTAAGGCGGAAGGTAAAACTATTTTATTAGGCTTTAAAAAGGAAACTCAAACCCCTCTATTTTTAGAGGACGTAACATTTTCTTCCTTGCCAAACTTAAATGTTATTCCAGATAAAACCATCATTCCAGGCACTGATTATTTCTTAAAAAGGAAATTTCTACATAACGGTAATGTTAAAAACTTTTTATCAGGTTCTTTAGCTGAACAGTCTGATTATTTTGATGAGTTAACTCATATTGAGAATTATCCAGAAGTTTTCCCTTGTAGTTTAGCTTCAGGCGCATTACTAGAAAAAGCTCAATTAGAGCAGCATGATTTTAAACGTAACCCCATGGTTTATACCTCACATGAAATCTCTGTTGACCGTGAACATTTAAGCCGTTTAAAAAATGATGACAAACTTTATATTTTAGTTAAACAACATGCTGAATCCAGTGACAATACCTTAAACCAAAGTAATATCATGTTAAGAACTTATGATTGCTTTGGTTTATTACATAATCATGATGTTTTATTTAGAGTCAGGATGAACCTAGTTCCTTTAGAGGAAATCCTTAAGAATTTAGATCAAAAGAAAGCTGGTTAAAATTGTTTTTTATTTAACAAATAGTGATGTGTCAACACTTTTCAGGACATAAGTTTACACAGTTTGTTGGTGATTTTCGTACTCTACGGGTCACTGCCATTAAGTTAAGGAAATATCCTTAAAAACCAAGGATAATAGCCGTATGTTATGGTAGTGATGTCTAGGAAAAGCAAGGCAATATTACATATCCCACTTAAGTAGCGAACGTCATTGAGTGATTAACAAAGCTCTGAGCATTACCTTTACTGATGCATTTCAATCCTTCAGCATAAGCTTGATATAACGCATCAACAGTCCGTGGTCTTTTTTTACGTAAGTACTGTTTAATTTTATTCCATGCCAATTCAATTGGGTTAAGGTCAGGTGAGTAAGGCGGTAGATAAATAA
>Ga0209825_1000490_pt1 | contig 28688 bp, 24 predicted proteins | sample EN8Hudsemesocosm_FD_184631 | JGI IMG/M metagenome (GOLD analysis project Ga0209825, IMG submission 184631) | Methane-oxidizing microbial communities from mesocosms in the Hudson Canyon - EN8B Hudson Canyon (SPAdes) (version 2) | ecosystem: Environmental > Aquatic > Marine > Cold seeps | place...
TATGCGACCTCAAAAGGAATATACAATGAGCACTATCAAAAACTACCAAGAGCAAGTTCAAGACATCATCGAAAAAGCAATCGCTACAGTTGAAGAGCAGCATAAAGCGCTTGCAGTAACATCTTTTGAGTTCATCGAAAAGCTATACAAAGTAGATACTGTTAAAGCTAAGCACGATGACGTTGCTGACGTTGCTTACAACAAAGCACGTGAAGTAAACAAGCTAGTTGCTGATTACGCAAGCGACCTTATCGCTAAGTTCGATAAAGAAGAAGCTGCACCAGTTAAAAAAGCTGCTAAAAAAGCTCCTGCTAAGAAGAAAGCTGCTGCTAAGAAAAGCACCGCTGCTAAAGCAGAAGCAACAGCTTAATTTTGAGTTTTAGGTATGTGTTGCCTTATTTACCCCTTGGCAGCACATCCTGTTTTCTCTTATAAAAAAATACCCGCACTTGGCGGGTATTTTTTTGTCTAATATTTGTATTGCGCCATTTTCAGCATTCGATTTCGCTACTGAACTTGCCGCTGAATCATAAGACTAACCCGTCGATTCCGCTGTCGATTAGCTTCTGTGGTATTTTCTACAAGCGGTTTGGTGTCGCCGTAACTCACGGCTCGAAACCTTGATTTTTTAATTCCCTCTGCCACAAAAAACTGCAAAACCTCAGTAGCCCTTGCTGATGCTAAATCCCAATTAGAAGAAAACCGTGATGTTGAAATAGGGTGATCATCCGTATGGCCCTCAATAAACACCAAACCCTCGGAAGCTTTTAACACCGGCACTAATTTCTCCAAAACGTCTTCGCCCGACCGTGTCAGTTCTGAGGTCCCAGAACTAAACAAAACACGAGATTGAATCGCGAGCTCAGTAAAATTGCTGTCTTTTATTAAGGTGACCAACGCCCCTAAGCCATTTTCTTTTATTGATGCAGAAATATCTTCAAGCCAGTTTACGTTTTGTGTTTGTCTTCCTACTTTTGAAAAGGCTAGGTCCGACACATCAACAATATGTTCCTCTGGAGCTTTAGCATTAGAATTATTAATAGCTTGTTGCGCAACATTTTCGGCTAGCTCCGCGCGACTCAATACTAGCAGCATTACAAATACCGTTGACATCAACACAAAAACATCAATGTAACTGATCATCCAGCTATCATCACTATTACTTTCAATATCGTTCGTTAGAAGCTGTAAATTTAAAGATGGTCGACTTGAAGTTATCATTATTTAGGCTCCAAACTTAGCCATCATTGCCTTTTGCGCAGACATTTTATCCGAGGCCATATTTTGTGGCATTTCATTGTCTTGATCCTGTACAAAGCTCATGAGCGTGTCGCGAACAACAGAAGGTGTACGATTTTGATGTATCAAGGCAATACCTTCCGATAACAAGCTTAATGCCAACACATGCTGATTCCGACGTTGCTCTAATTTATTAGCAATAGGTTTAAAAACTAAATTCGCAAGCAATAAACCATAAAAGGTCGTCACCAATGCAATCGCCATATCTGATGTGACCGATGCTAACCCCCCTGCCTCTAAACCCTGAAGCATGTTTACTAAACCTAGTAATGAACCGACCATTCCAAACGCAGGAGCATAGGTTGCCATAGAGCGAAAAAGGTTAATGACGGATGCTTCTTTAGCGCGATATTGTGAAATCTTCCAATTCAAGAACGACATAATGTTCTCCATTGAGTTTTCGTCTCTCACCATTTGTAAACCACGCTGAAGAAAAGGGTCTCTCAAACGACCAATATCATTATCTATCTGGTCAAACTGTTGACGAAAACCTAACTTTGAAAAATGCAGAATTTTATTAATTTCTCCATTTAGGTTCAGCGTTAACGGATCTATCACCACTCGAGCTTCTTTAAGCCCGTAAATAGCATCTTTTAACGGCACACTAACTAGAACAGCTGTTAGAGTACCGCCAAACACGATCAATAAACCTGGGACATTAATAAAGGCCATCGGATTCTCTGCAGATAAACCAACAGCTGAAACAAGGAAGGTTAAGCCGACAATGACACCGGCTAAATTGGAGTACTTAGAAAAATTCATAAACGAGCCTTATTTATAGCGTATTTCAAAAAGTTCGCCGTGCTATAAATACGGAACTTGGTCCGTAGCTTAAAAGGTAATACACAGCATTTGATTAATGCTATGCATAAATTAAGCCTACTTTAAAATATTAGAATCAGCCTAAAAGAGACATTAGGGCACTAGATGAGATAATTAACGCTCAAAAAAGGCAATTAGTTGCCACTAAGCCAGCAGATTGTTGTCAATAATTTATCCTATACCTTTAACCTTAACCCTCGTGCCCGTTATTGCGACTTGAGTTTGTTCGGTTTTCCACCTGTCTACTCATAACCAAAACTTAGTAAGTTCAGAATTCATGTGTGTTTAGGTGGCAACTTTTGCGATTAGGCAGTCTCTGAAGATAAGGGTTAACATGGCCTAATTATTATGATCTCTATTACTAAGAGAACTAGTGGTATGGAGTTAACTCAATTTATCCTTTAGAAATGAGGTAAATGCGCGAACTTTTTCAGGGATATAGGTACGCGATGGATAAACAATCCAGACCATGGTCTCAAAATTGGTGGCAGTTATTTGATGCCCAGGAAACACATTGACTAGCTCGCCATCTTCAAATGAACTTCCGATCAGCCAGTCGGAAAGTAAGGCTAAACCTGCTCCATCAATAGCACATTTTTTAAGCACTATCCCAAGATTTACAGTTAGTCTGCTTTTAATATTAACTTGTTCAACATGCTGTGGGGCGTTCTTTATTCGGAATTTCCACGTGGAGTTAAAGCCAGGAAGAGGAAAAGTTAAACATTGGTGATGTGCTATATCGCTCGGTTGCAGGGGTTTCCCATTTTGTGCCAAATACTTCGGGCTGGCGCAAACGCTATAGACTGTTTGCATTAGCCGTTCAGCAACGAGCGTTGAATCGACTAAAGGGCCTTGTCGAATGGCAACATCAATATTCTCGCTCACTGGGTCCAACACGATGTCAGTTAGGTGTAGGTCTACAGTTAGGTCAGGGTGAAGTTTGGTGAATTCTGTTAGCAGGGGGGATATACAAGTAGCACCAAGTGAGGGGGACGCAGTTACACGTATAGTACCACTCAGATTTTTGGTTGAATCTACAACAGCTAGTCGAGCATACTCTAGTTCTTCAACGACTGGCTCTACACGTTTGAAGTAGAGTTTTCCTGCCTCGGTTGGAGATAGACTGCGAGTGGTACGCTGAAATAAACGAACGCCTAGCTCTTTTTCGAGTGAAGCAATGGTACGAGATATTGATGAAGGGGAAAGGTCTCGATCCTTAGCTACGGAAGAGTAATCACCACGTCGCATGACTTCTACAAATATTTTAAGTGCTTCAATGTTCATTCTTGCTCGGGTTTAGTTTATGCATAAAACGCATAAGTGTTATGCTCTTGTTGATATTTAATTCATTATCAGCATAGAACTATAATGCACTTTATGACGAGCGGCTAGGCTAAATGTGCGCAGCCTGAACTGTTGGTTGAATGGATAAGTGAATTAACTGGAGAGTTATCCGATGAATAAGAACATGAATGAATTAGACTCTGAACAGGTTTCCCCAAGGTTGTCACAGGTAGAAAAAGGGGAAATTTTTCTTTCGATGCATCATAAGGACGAAGCCTTCATTATTCCTAACCCTTGGGATATTGGTACGGCGCGATTGCTTGCTCAACTCGGTTATAGAGCCCTAGCAACTACTAGTGCAGGTTATGCGTTTTCAATAGGGCAGCGGGATAATACAATTGACCGTGAAACCATGATGCTTCACGTAAGAGGTATAGTAGAGGCCACTAACTTGCCCGTAAGCGCTGATTTGGAAAATGGTTTTGGTGATTCACCTGCAACTGTTGCGGAAACTGTTCAACTTTCATCAAAAGTTGGTTTGGTAGGCGCATCAATTGAGGATGCCACAAACCAGAAAGGTAACCCCATTTATGAATTTGAACTCGCGGTGGATCGTATACGAGCAGCGGCAGACGTTAAACAGTCATTCGCACACCCTTTTGTGCTTACAGGACGTGCTGAGAACTATTTAGTGGGACGACCAGATCTTAAAGACACCATTAAACGTTTGCAGGCCTATCAAGAAGCCGGTGCGGACGTTTTGTATGCTCCAGGTGTTACCAGCAAGGATGACATTGCGGCCATCGTTCGTTCAGTGGATCGGCCTGTAAACGTAGTGATGGGGCTGCAAGGCGTAAAACTGAGCTTAGCTGAACTGTCAGAAATTGGTGTTAAACGCATCAGCGTTGGTAGTGCATTAAGTCGTGCAGCATTGGGTGCGTTTCTGCGTGCGGCCAATGAAATGCTAGAAAAAGGTACATTTAATTTCGCTGATGATGCTGTTAGTTATGCTGAGATTAGCTCCATGTTTGTAGCTGGGGATGGGAATTGAATATGAGCATTGTAGATACACCTGAACCTCCTTATTACTCTGTAACCACAACCGCACTATTCACTGAAAAAATGAGTGGATATGTGAAAACAGCTATGTCACTTATGGAGATAGCAAAGAAAACAGAAGGTTTTCTAGGTATGGAAACAAGTCTACAGCAGGATTGTGGAATTGCTATTTCCTATTGGGAATCGCTTGAGGCCATTAAAGCTTGGAAATTTTCTGAGGCTCATGTGAAAGCAAAAGAGCAGGCAAAAAAACAATGGTTTTCTGCTTATATTACCCGAATCGCAAAAGTAGAAAGAGCTTACTAACCTTAGTAATTTTTAGCCCCGCAAATAAAATTGTGGGGCTGTAGTGTCGTTTTAACTCCTTTTTGTTTAGATTTAAAAGAACCGTTTTTTCACATAGAAAGGGTCTGCCGGAACTCATAAAGGGAGCGCTTTTGCTCACTTTCATTAGTTATCACAAATTTGAAACTGACTGAATTATCCTGAATTACGTAAGGTCGCTAAGAGGCGGCTTAATACGAACCTAAGGCGCTTACAAATATTCTGTAGGTCGGAATTTATTCCGACATAAACTCAGAAGTTAAACAGAACCCAGAAGTATTTCAAACATTTTGTCGGAATAAATTCCGACCTTGTACCGCGTGAGTTACGAAAACGCTCATTTTCGATCATTATTCCAGAGACCAAGCCGGCTATCCCCCCTATTTAAGCAAGGCCGCAGAGCGGAAACTTTGCGGACATTTAAACTGCACATGCGGCCAAAGAGGCATACCTAAATCGCCATAACAGACCTTCCATTTTTTACTTCAAACACTATTAATAGCTAAACGTTCTTTTAATTCTGTCAAACGTTCTGGCGTACCGACATCGAGCCAATAATCAGAAATAAGCCCCCCAAGAACCTGCTGCCGATCAATATACTCTTTTAATAAGGGGCCTAATGGACTTGGCCCTGCTTTTACATTTTCAAATAAATGAGGATGAAACAGTGCAATTCCCGAATAGGTATAAGCGGGTAAAACATCCCCAAATAAGCTTAGCCTTGAGGTTTGTACATCGTAACAAAAATCACCCTGTTTATTATGGTCGGGATTTTTGACTAAAGCCAAATACGCTAGCGTCTGCGGATTTAAAGCAGGTAAACTTTCTAGCCACAAAGCTAAATCCATCTCGGTATACACGTCACCGTTTACGACTAAGAAGGGCTGTTCGCCATCACTTAACAAAGGCAGTGCGGCTTGAATACCGCCGGCAGTTTCTAGCAGAACTTCTTCGTTCAAATAATGAATCGTGACAGCCCATCGCGACCCATCACCCAAAGCGTCAGGTAGTTGTTCACCTAACCAATGAGTATTGATAACAATGTCTTTAATTCCACTATTCGCAAGTCTTTCTATATGAAACTCAATGAGATACCGACCCGCCACTTTTAATAATGGCTTAGGCGTATGGTCCGTTAGCGGCCGCATTCTTTTACCTAAGCCGGCAGCTAAAATCATCGCTTTCATACGTCAGCTTCTTCTTTCAATGTTGTTTCAGCAATTAGTTTAATGGTGACTAATGGCTGAACTTTATTTACCAGAAAAGTATGAAATTCCTTAAGAGATGAATACCCTTGGCTGACCCGAACTAAATAATCAACGGTTCGAGGTATATCATCAAGATAACCGTGCTTGCCATCTCGCAATGAAAGACGTGCAAAAATCCCTGCCGCTTTTAGGTGTCGCTGCAAGCCCATGAGATCAAACCACGCTTTAAATTGCCCAAAGTCGTAGTTTAAGTCCCCTTTGTTTTCTAATAGTGAGTAATATTGCAGACACCATTGCTCAACTTTTTCATCAGGCCAAACGATATAGCAATCCCTTAATAACGAGACTAAATCATACGTCACGGGGCCAAACACAGCATCTTGAAAGTCGATCACACCTAATGAATCATCTTTCAACACCATTAAGTTTCGAGCATGATAATCGCGATGGACAGGTACCTGAGGTTGAGCAAGTGCACTGCCCGCAAGTAAATTAAAACTCTGCATTAGCATTTCACGTTCGTGCGTACTGAGCGTTAAACCTAGTTTTTTCTCTAACAACCAATCTGGGAATAAGGCCATTTCACGCTGTAGTAATTCAGTATCATATAAAGGCAGACTGTAGTTTGAATCAGGTTTAATCGCTTGAATTTCAATTAATGCTTTCATCGCCAAACCATAATAATGGTCACCCGACACATTACTCTGTACTATTTCTGCTACTTTACTTTCTGCCACGTCAATCTCTGGTTCTTTAGTAAAGAGCGACGCCAACAGTACGTCATCACCAAAATCACTCAACAATAAAAAACCTAATTCAAGGTCATAATGATGAATAGTGGGCACTTGAACACCTTGGTTTAACCAATGTTGAGCAATGGCTAAAAAGCTTGACGAGTCTTCTTTATCAGGTGGTGCATCCATTACAACCCACGTCTTACCCTCAATCTTCGCTCTGAAATAACGCCTAAAACTCGCATCGCCTGACACCATATCTAAGGATATATCTGCTTGATTTAAAGCCTTAGCGACCCATTCTGTCAGTTTTTTCTGTCTTAAATCCATACCCTATTTGTACCTATTTTCTATCTCGTAAACGCCTGCATTGATCAAGCTAATGTTTATTTCCCTATCAATACGATAGTACATCCGCCATCCTAATCAAAAAGTTAAATGACATCAAAGTAAGCACCGTTTATTATTCGCACTTATTATTCATATTTATTTTACATTTCGACACTTTTAACGTGAGAAATAAAAACCTAAGGCGCTATAAATTTGATAAGCACTCAGTCTTATTCGCTATCCCATAATTTTTTTTGGCAGAGAATTTATAAGGATATTTTGCGCATTAGTTTGTTCAGCCTTTTGAGCAGTGCTCTATTTTTTAGCGCCCAGAGCCATGCAAACAACACGAGCACCTCCTCTCAAAAAAAGACAACAAAAGCCCAATGCTCGACGTTGGAGCCATTACCAAGTTCAACTCAGCACGCTATTAATAACAAAAGCAATGAAGAAAGCCGCCAGACGAACAACCAAGACCAATCGACTACAACGACGGAATCAGACAAAATAATTACCATACATGCCAGCCAAGTAGATTATCAGCCTGGCAAGCAGTTAGAACTCGTTGGTGATGTTGAGATTATTCAAGGGCCCTATCGCGCAACCAGTAATGAGGCAAAGATTAACAGCCAAACCAATCAAGCCGAATTAGCGGGCGATATCGTATTATCCGGGCCTGATCTCACCCTCAATGGCGACACCGCTACAATGGATGTGACCACACATCAGGTCTCGATTGATAATGCCAGCTTTATCAACCCAAGCACCAACCTTAACGGCAAAGCACTCAAAATAGAGCAACCCGATACAGACACCCTTATTATTCATGATGGCCTTTTCTCTAGCTGCCCTCCTGAAGATAGAGATTGGGCCTTTGCATCTAAAACAATTACCCTAAATAAAGCGGAGGGCTTTGGCGAAGCCGACGGGACACGCTTTTTAATTAAAGATGTGCCGGTTCTTTATATCCCTTGGTTTTCTTTCCCGATTGATGATCGTCGAAAAACCGGTTTTCTTTACCCTACTATCGGGAGCTCAAATACAGAACGAGGTCTATTTTTATCAACACCCTACTATTTTAATTTAGCACCTGACTATGATGCTACTGTCATACCCACTTATATTCATGGAAGAGGCTTACATACCGAGCTTGAGCTCCGCCATATAACAAAGTCGGAAGAAAACTTTTTAGCCTTAGGTTACATTCCAGAAGATAAACACTACAGTGATGAACAAAGCAACTTAGGTCGAACAGACGACGGCGAGCGCTGGGGGCTAAATTTTAAACAGCAATTTGAATTTCAATCCTTTGCAAAAGGCTGGCACGGTGATATCGAATTCAATGACATTAGTGATAATGACTACCTTGATGATGTAGGACAAGGCTTGCAAATCGACCGAGCAGATCATTTAGACCGCCGTGCCGAAGTAAACTACTCAAGTGATGATTGGCAATTTAGCATGCTGCTTCAACAATACAAAAGCATTGATGACCAACTACTCCCGAATGAAGAAGCTTATCAACGCTTACCTGAAATGAATTTTAGCTTGTATCAAAACATGAATGCATTGCATTTAGACTGGCAGAGCCAATATGTTTATTTTTATCGCAGTCAAGATGGACTAACCGGTGATGACAAAACTTACGGCTCTCGTTTACGCCATCAACCGAAAGTGTCACTACCACTTAGAAAAAGCTGGGGATTTGTAGAGCCTTCATTCACCTTAGATCACACTGATTATTCTTTACAAGAATACGGCCCTAAAGAAAACCACCTTTCACGCACCGTGCCTATTTATGAAATCGACTCCGGATTATATTTTGACAAGCCATCAAGCTTTGTAAGTAAAGACTTACGCTTAAGTCTAGAACCTCGTTTATATTATGCCTATTCTAAAGCGAAGGATCAGGATGACATTCCAAATTTTGACAGCGCGATACCTAGTTTTTATTACGACCGTTTATTCAAACCAAATCGTTTTAGCGGCGGTGACCGTATCGGTGATAACAATCGCTTAACACTTGGTTTTACCACTCGATGGACAGACAAATACAGTGGTGTGGATCGTGCCGTTTTTAGTCTCGGGCAAATTTACCACTATGATGACCGTACCGTTAATTTAGATGGGGAAGGACAGTCCACACGCAGTGATTCACTTTTTGCATCAGAACTCACGCTTAAACCTAATGATAATTTAGAGTTATCTATGACCGGTTTATGGGATTCGAAAAGTAACACAACTCAAGAAGGCAACAGTAGTGCTCGATTTCATAGCAAAGATTATAGTACGGTGCTTAATTTCAGTCACAGGTATATTAGAGACGAATTAGAGCAGTCAGACACGTCATTAATCCTTCCTATATACAAATCATTCAGTTTAATTGGCCGTTGGCGATACGATTTAGAAAGCAATAGCACCATTGGTACGCTGGCTGGGGTAGAATACGGTAGTTGCTGCTGGCGAATACAACTCTTAGCTCAGTCACACTTAACGGATGACTCAGAAATGAGTAACGGAATTCTATTCCGTTTTCAGTTAAACAGCCTCGGTAGCTTTGGTAAGAGTGCGAATAGCATGGACGAACAAGTTCCTGGTTATAAAGCACGTGAAGAGTTTTTTAATTAAAAATAGCCTGCTTTCACACAACAAAAGTTCTCAAGTAATAATTTATAGTAAATTTTAGGTAGTTAAATAATGATATTTAGTAAACCAAGCACTATGTTGTTTGCATTCTTAAGTAGTTGTCTATTTGCAGTAAGCATACACGCTCAATCCGTCCCGCTCGATAAAATTATCGCCGTCGTTGATGACGATATTGTTATGCAGTCTGAGTTAACTCGTCGTATGCGTGCTATTACGACCCGACTCAAAACTCAGGGAACCCAACTCCCCTCTCAAGAGGTGATGCATGCCCGTGTACTTGACCAACTCATTCTTGAAAACATCCAACTGCAGTTAGCAGAACGGCTTGGTATTCGTATCGGTGATACACAACTCAATGCAACCATCGACAGTATTACCAAATCGAACAAAATAACTTTGGCGCAATTTGAAGCACAACTAAAAGCGGAAGGCGAAACCTATGCCAGTGCTCGCGAGCAGATTCGAACAGAAATGATTGTCTCGCGCGTTCAAAAAAGAGAAGTTGATCGTCGTGTACGCGTCACCGACCTAGAAATAGAAAATTTTCTTGCATCAAAAGAAGGGCGAACACAATCAGGCACAGAGTATTACATTGGCCACATACTCGTTTCAGTTCCAGAATCTGCCTCATTAGAAGAGATTGAAGCAGGTGAAAAGAAAGGGAATGACATTCTTGCTTCACTTAAAGCCGGTGAAGACTTTAAAAAAATGGCAATTGAGAAGTCGGATGGCCGGCAAGCACTAAACGGTGGTGTCATTGGATGGAGAAAAGAAAGTGAACTTCCATCTATTGCCGCCGATATTATTCCAACTTTGCCCGTTGGAGATCCTTCAAGCTTAGTCCGTACCAGCAGCGGCTTTCATATTGTCACAGTACTTGAAAAAAGAGGTGGCAAGCAACAGATGATTGATCAGGCACATGTTCGCCATATTTTAATTTCACCCAGTGAAATTCGCACCGATCAAGAAGCTAAAATCATGATTGATAAGCTTTATGAACGTATTAGTAGTGGTGATGACTTTGCTGTACTGGCTAAATCCAATTCTGATGACCCTGTTTCAGCTATCGATGGCGGTAGCCTTGACTGGGTAAGTCCAGGGCAGATGGTGCCAGAATTCGACAATATGATGAATGAGGTCGCTTTAGGTGAAGTCAGCAAACCCTTTAGATCTCAATTTGGCTGGCACATTCTTGAAGTCACCGAACGTCGAAAGCAAGACATGGGCGCACTAATACAAACCAATCAAGCAAAGCAGGTAATTCATAAGTATAAATATGAACGCGAACTGTCTAATTGGTTGCTCGAAATCAAGAGTGAAGCGTTTATTGAAATTAAAGGACAAAAAACTAAGGACGAAAGTGACATTGAAAGCAGCGTCTCTGAAGACCAAACAGAAGAAGATAAGACTTAATGACTAAAACTGCCTCAGTGCAAAGCCCCATAGTTGTTACCCCTGGAGAACCAGCGGGTATTGGCCCAGAACTCTGCATTCAACTTGCAAAAACTGGATTAGATACACCGATTGTATTTATGGTGGATAGAGACTTACTTCTCAGCCGTGCTAAAGACATTAGCATCGAACTCAATGTTATCGAATGGGATGGCATGCCTTTTACGGGTAGCCCTGCCCGTACAATGATTGTTCAACACACCCCATTAAATGAAGCCTGCCAAACAGGACAATTAAACCCTGCCAATGCTCAATACGTTTTAAACTGTTTAAACAAAGCAATTGATGGTTGCCAAGATGGTATTTTTTCAGCTTTAGTCACTGGCCCCTTACATAAAGGCGTCATCAACGATGCAGGCATTCCTTTTAGTGGCCACACTGAACACCTTCAAGAACGCTGCCAAGTAAACAAAGTCGTGATGATGTTAGCCAGCCCTAAAATGAAAGTCGCACTGGCAACCACTCATTTACCCTTAGCAGATGTGGCCTCAAGCATTACTCACTCAAGCTTAACTGAAGTCATTGAAATTCTGATTAAAGACTTACAAAACAAGTTTGGCCACCCGCACCCAAGAATTCTAATTGCAGGCCTAAACCCTCATGCAGGGGAAGGCGGGCATATGGGTCGAGAAGAAATTGATGTGATACAGCCGGTTCTAGATCGCTTTAAACAACATAAAGCTGACCTCATCGGCCCCTTACCTGCCGACACATTGTTTACTGAAAAATATTTACGTGACGCCGATGCCGTACTAGCCATGTACCATGACCAAGGTTTACCGGTATTAAAATATGATGGCTTTGGCGAATCGGTCAACATTACCTTGGGGCTTCCCATCGTCCGCACTTCGGTTGACCATGGAACCGCTCTCGATATTGCTGGAACAGGGCAAGCCGATATCGGAAGCCTTAAAACAGCCATTAATATTGCGTTGCAAATGCAAGCCCCTACTTCAGATTCTGGTTCAGGCGCTGCACAAATCACCCCCACATTTTCTACAAACTCATTTGGATCATTCTAATGGCTAAACATACAAAAAAAGCTGGGCATCAGGCCCGAAAACGTTTCGGCCAGAATTTTCTGCATGATGAAGCGGTAATCGACAGTATTATCTCAGCAATAAACCCTAGAGCCGGCGATAGAATGGTCGAAATCGGCCCAGGACTTGGCGCTTTAACCGAGCCATTGCTCATTGCTTCAGAAGGTAAACTACAGGTTGTGGAGTTGGATCGGGATTTAATTCCGATTTTGCGCACAAAGTTTTTTAATTACCCTGACTTCATCATTCATGAAGGCGATGCGCTTCAATTTGATTTTGACCAACTGTCGGAAGACGACCAGCAAATAAGAGTAGTCGGAAACTTGCCCTATAATATTTCAACACCGCTAATTTTTCATTTATTAGAAAATATTAGCTCCATCAAAGACATGCACTTCATGCTACAAAAAGAAGTGGTTGATCGTATGGCATCTCGGCCGGGCTCTTCGGCGTATGGTCGCTTAGGCATTATGACCCAGTACTACTGTAAAGTTCAGCCCTTATTCTTAGTTGATCCTGATGCATTTAGACCCGCTCCCAAAGTAGACTCAGCCATTGTAAGGTTAGTGCCCCACACAACCTTGCCTTATCCCGTTGAATCGGTTGAACGCTTACAAAATGTTGTGCGTGTTGCTTTTACTAAACGTCGTAAAACCCTACGAAATGCTTTATCAGGCGTCGTGGCTCCCGAAGCGCTCGAAGATTTAAAAATTGAAACCAGTCTACGGCCTGAGAACTTAACATTAGAACAGTTTTGCGCCTTGAGTAACTGGAAGCCTTAAGTCCACCCATTCAAAGTGAGCACTTTATTTAATAAAGTGCTCAACGGTTTTTTCTGAAAATCCAAATAAACAAATAATCTAGTTTGATTTGAGCTCATTCAAAATATCAGTAAAAATCACCGAACCCGGAAAAACCTCTTCCCCTGCTCGAGCGACTAAAACTGCTTGCGCTACTTCACCAGATTGCACAAATTTCTCAGCCTGACTCACCAAAGCACGCTTAACAGAATCTAAGCCCTCCAAAGCTTTTTCGTTTTCAGGGTCTATTGAAAGTACGATTTTATAGGCATCAAAAGCGTTAGACCCTGCTGGTGAAACTAATCTTCCGATACGCTTATACGTCTCAGCAACTTTAAAGAGTTTGGCCACTTTAGCCGCTTTCTTAGGAGATAAAGTCTGTATCGTAACTTTTGTCGGTGTTTTATTTGGTATTGTTTGAAAAATTTCGGTTTTATTCTCGGCAGCCTTATCAGTAGGACTTAACGAAGGTGATAAAGTCTGTATCGTAACTTTTGTCGGCGTTTTATCTGGTATTATTTTTAAAATTTCGGTTTTATTCTCGGCAGCCTTATCTGTAGGTCTTAACGAATAAGAAGAAAACACATAAAATATCATTACAGCGATGACGGTAAACAGTGCACAGCCTGCAGCTGCAACCTTATACTTGTTCTGAGTTTTTTCGACCTTACTTTCTTTTCCATCCAGAGCATTTAAAAAGTCTAGTGCATTTTGAAAGCGGTCATTTGCGTTTTTCGATAATGCTTTTTTGAGTACTTTATCAAGATAACGCGGAATGCTTTTATCGATTTTTGAAGGCGGAACGATATCAACATTGATAATTTTTTGCGTCACTGCAGAAGTAGAGCTCCCTTTAAAGCAATAAGTACCCGTCAGTAATTCATAAAGTATTATCCCTGTCGCAAATAAATCTGTACGGGGATCAACTACTTCGCCAACACACTGCTCAGGAGACATATACTTCGGTGAGCCTATCACGGTTCCTATCTGTGTCATGTCTGAATTATCAAGCTTAGCAATACCGAAGTCTGCAATTTTTGCAACGCCATCACTTGAAACAAATATATTAGCCGGTTTTAAATCCCGGTGAGTAATGCCATGTTTATGGATGCTAGACAAACCACGCAATACACCTTTCACAATTAAAAGTGCTCGCTTCAAACTAATAGGCTCTCCTGCTTCCAATACATGCTTTAAGTCATGACCTTCAACAAACTCCATCACATAGAATGGGCAATTATCTTTTTCACCGGCATCAAAAACAGACACTATATTGGGATGAGCAAGTTTACCTGTTGCTCTCATTTCATTTCGAAAGCGCTCCCGAAATTCATCCGAGGCATTATCCGTTAACAGCGCCTTGTGAACTGTTTTAACTGCAACCATCCGATGAAAGTCTGGGTCAAAACATTTATAAACTGTGCCCATTGCACCGTCACCCAATTCTGAAATGAATTGGTACTTTCCAAAATCAGCGTTATTTTCATTGTTTGGCTGAATGACAACGGTATCTGACATTTTGTTCGCTTTCTCTACTTCAAATTAGGCATTATAAATGTACGGTGTGCAATATATGAAACCTGACAACCATTACTCGTTAATATTTGGAAACAAGAAGAATTCACCCGCCTCATGACCTGCGTATTTTATTGCACCGTAATCTGGGATCTGCTCATGCGCCATCGCAATCGAATTTCGCCTAACATCCCCTAACACTGAAACAAACAAGCTGTTTCCATCCAAAACACGCTGATTATTTTCTAGGGCGTTAATAAAAGCTTTGGCGAAAACAGAATGGTCTCCGCCACCAGAATCCAGCACAGGTCGAACACCACCAGACGTCAACACAGTTCTCGCCCTAACATCTGTCATCACGTCTAGCCAAGAGCTAATATCATCGTCAGACATATTTAAATTTTGGCGCGCAACCGACGCGGTAGATAAAGTACCGGCATAACAGGAGTCAGCAACAACCATAACATGGTTGGCTTTCATGGTATTCAACTGGTCTGAAATCGCCGTATTCGATAACCAATTAGCTGAATTACCAGGTTCCGCATCGACAGGTAACCAAAAACCTTTTTCATTTGACTCATCTAGGTCTCCATGCCCTGCATAATAAATTAACAAATTGTCTTTCTCCGATAAACTCTCCCTAAGGTCATTTATCGCCGACAAAATATCATATCGATTCGCGTTCAATAATAAACGTGTGTCGAACCCATATTGCTCATTTAATATCTGGCTAACCGCAGTTGCATCCGCAACGGCAGTTTTCAAATTAGCATAATTTGCATAATTATTATTACCAATAACCAAGGCATAAAATTTTCCATACTTATCGGAAGAAATATCAGTTCCAGTATGACTTGAGGCTTGAACATTCACTCCGGAGGGGGAGGCTATCGAGTCAAGAAAAAGCGTAAAATCAAAGCCGACTGTTTGCTCTACCTTGTCCATCGCACTCATTGAAATATGAGTTCGCTTGCTTTTAATCGGCACATTCAAGAAAAACAGATTAAACTCATCAAGCTCAACCGTTTCTCCGTTCACAACAAATTGAGACACGCCTGCAGCCGCATCAATCTTACCGATTATTTCTCGTTCACTAACCGCATTTCTCAGTAATGCGCTTGGCCCACTTCGAGTTAATGATATTGGCGGGTCAATTATTTCAATAGAAGGGGGTGCAAACTGCCCTGCAGGCAAAGTAGCTTTTTCGCGCTGCTCTTTTTCCAAAGCCTTGCGATGTTCTAACATCAGGGCCTCATTTTCTTTCTTGTAATTTTCAAGCGCTTTAACTTCTGTTAGCAACTTCCCCAGTGAAGCTTCGAGTTCTTTGGTCGCAATAATAGTTGACGCATATTCCAATTGTTCAGTGTTAATTCCTGAAGCTTTGCGATACCAATTTAACGCTGTGACCGAATTTTTCTCTACCCCAAGTCCTTTTTCATATAGGTTGCCCAAATTGATTTGAGCACGCGTTAAACCTTGTTTAGCTGCTTTTTTGTACCATACTGCCGCTAGGTCATAATCCGGTACTAAACCCAAGCCTTTTTCATAGATTTCACCAACGTAAGCCTGCGCCTCAGCGTCACCACTTTGAGCTTGTGGTAACCAAATTTTAAGCGATGTTGCATAATCAGCCCGATCAAATGCAGTATATTCACCGCCTCTGATCGCGCAGTCTAAAACGGTTGTCTTAACCGGTTGACGGGCGGTTAAGTATCGTGAACTTTTTCCAAGCTGCCGAACTTTCCCTGGCAAAAGACAGTCAACAATCATTAAACTGTCTGCATTTTGCTCAGTGTCTACATTAGCTGAGCTGAGGTCACTTAAATTAGCAGCACAGCCACTCAACCCTGCTAAAAGTAAAATCAGGCTAATTCTTTTCATAAACAACATCCTATTTCTGGTGACACGCTATTTTTTTGGGGGGGGCTGATCGCACCACAAAAGCTAAAGGTACCTGATACTAAACAAATATCAACACTTACTAATTTTAGTCAACTTCTATGCCAGTTTTATTCTCATTAATAAAAATCAACGCTTTTCTAAATTCTGAATAAAATGGCAGCCATGCAAGGTTATGCCCATCAACAGGCAATTCTACTAATACTGAATTTGCCTGTTTTTCTGAAAACGCATTAATCCACTCAGACCGAATCACTTCATCAAATGGAGAATACAAATGTAGCTGCTGAATATATGCAGGCAAAGGTTTTCTTAAATCAGGATCTAAAGAGCCCTGCAATTTAGAGTAATGATGATATTTCGCCCACTTATTAACCTGTAAATTAGCCGCGATCGTCACGACGGCCTCAACATTAGGTAGCTTTTCGGCCATCAGCATCGCAAGCGCTCCTCCTCCACTATGCCCAACTAGAATGATATTTCTGTTAGTGACATGTTTTTTTAAAACTTGAACCAAACTTGATACCACACGCTCACTATATCTTCCATGTGTGTACCAATAAGCAGAACATTGGTCATCTTCCAAGGCAAAATAACAGGGCCTACCCAGATAAACAGCGGGAAAGTCTGCAGACAAAAACCATTCCAGCAGTAAGGGTTCTTCTGGGGTTGGTTCGAATGCTATTTGATCAGGTCGCAGCCAAGGCTGCCCATCCCCCTCAATAAAAATAACCAAAGCAGCATCTGAATCAATATACGTATTTTCCACCCACAAGTGCTTAAACGTTTCAGAAGATACAACTCGATAAGACTGGCCTGCACTATCTAGCGAGTTATAAACAGGCAAAGAGCATGCATTCAAAAATATGAGCAAATAACTCAAAATAGTAACGCGCATTACTTTTTTAGACATCATCACGTTCCACGACAATCAAACTCCAAAATGCATAGAAATATTGTAAACTTCCAACTTTAACAAAAACATAAATTTTTGTACCAATGGTCACCTATGAAAACACACGTTCAAGATAATACTAATAGATTAAATAAACACTCTCATACTTTGAACTCAATATGGATTTTTTGGGCAGGATTCATCCTCATACTTTTCTCCAGCTCTGCATCGGCATTAATAATTTCCAGTCCATCAAACGGTTCTAACATTACACAAGGCTCAACTATTTCGATATCAGCAGATAGTGAAAACGCAATGTGTAGCGACTACCTTTGGAATTTTGGTGGTGCTGCCACGAATCAAACACTATCAACAGGTGGTACAGATTTAAGTACATCTGTTACTTTGAACGTCACAGGCACGTATACAATTACTTTGAGTGCCACCAGCTGTGAAACGACCCCTCCTGACGTATCCATTACCTTAAATGTGAATGCGAATATTTCACCCACAGCAACCATCGATGCCCCCAGCACCTCACAATCTATTCAAACCGGTCAAAGTGTGACTTTTACCGGTTCAGGTAACGATGCTGATGGTAATACCCCTTTAACATACAGCTGGAATTTTAACGGCGGTGCGGCCAATAGCACACTCGAAGACCCTGGAAGTGTGACCTTTGCTACGCCTGGAACCTATACCGTCACCTTCACCGTGACCGATTTTCTGGGAGCCACCACTAGCGATACACAAACGATCACTGTCGCCGATAACATCGCCCCCACTGCCAGTATTGATACGCCAAACACCTCACAATCGATTCAAACCGGTCAGAGTGTGAGTTTTACCGGTTCAGGTAACGATACCGACGGAAATACTCCTTTAACATACAGCTGGGACTTTAATGGTGGTGCGACCAATAGCACACTCGAAGACCCAGGAAGTGTGGCTTTTGCAACGCCTGGAACCTATACCGTCACCTTCACCGTAACCGATAGCAATGGTTCCAGCACTAGCGATACACAAATAATCACTGTCGCCGATAACATCGCCCCCACTGCTAGTATTGATACGCCAAATACCGCGCAATCGATTCAAACTGGTCAGAGTGTGAGTTTTACCGGTTCAGGTAACGATACCGATGGTAATACTCCTTTAACATACAGCTGGGACTTTAACGGCGGCGCGACCAATAGCACACTCGAAGATCCTGGAAACGTGACCTTTGCAACGCCTGGAACCTATACCGTCACCTTCACCGTGACCGATAGCAATGGTGCCAGCACTAGCGATACACAAACAATCACTGTCGCCAATAATATTGCCCCCACCGCCAGTATTGATACGCCAAATACCTCGCAAACAATTCAGACCGGTCAAAGTGTGAGTTTTACCGGTTCAGGTAACGATACCGATGGTAATACTCCTTTAACATACAACTGGGACTTTAACGGCGGCGCGGCCAATAGCACACTCGAAGATCCTGGAAACGTGACCTTTGCAACGCCTGGAACCTATACCGTCACCTTCACCGTGACCGATAATGAAGAAGTGACCGGCTCCGATACAATTACGATTACTGTAACGGATAATGGTTATGATGAAGAGGAAATAACAATTATAAAAGAAGCGATGGAATCAATTGCTTCAACACCTAATGAATCTTCTGTTTCACAGGCTGTCGTCAGCTTTTGTATTGATGCCGAATTAGATTCTAGTATGCAAGCTAATTGTGATGACTTAATTCAAGGAGCTTTAGACGGAGATGCAGAAGCCACAAATGCTTTAGCACAAATTACAATGGATGAAGTTTCAGCCCCCTTGGATGCTTTATTCTCCTCTTCAAACGTAACGCAAAACAATATAAACACACGACTCAAAGCTTTACGTCAAGGAGTAAAAGGCCCGAGTTTAACCGGTTTAAGTATTAATATTCCGGAACAAGGTTCACTTCCGATCGGCACATTATTAGACGGCTACGTTTTACAAACTGGCGGAAACGCCGGAGATGAAATTGATTATGGTCGCTGGGGTATGTTCCTTAATGGGTCGATTTCGGTTGGAGAAAAAGACGACACAACTAATGAAGCCGGTTATGACTTTAATACAAAAGGCTTAACCTTTGGTATTGATTACAGATTAACGGATGAACGCATTATTGGTGGGGCATTTAGTTACAGTATGATGGAGAACGACTTAAATGCTGATGGCGGCGACCTTGAAGGCAGCAGTTATTCAATGCTCTTATATGGCACCCAATATACCCAAAACGCCTATATTGATGCTAGCCTAAGTTACGGCTGGAGTGACTTTGACCAAAATAGGAATATAAGTTATACCCTTTCAGGAAACACGGTCGAACAAAACTTGTTTTCAAATTACGACGGAGGCGAGATAGCTGCAACGGTTGGAGGAGGTTACCAACTAAATTATGGCGCACTCACATTTGGTCCAGTTGCACGAATTGAATATACAAAATTTAATATTGATGCATTTCAAGAGTCCGCAGACACAGGCTCATCTAGCTGGGCAATGGCTCTCGACAAACAATCTCAAGAAGTTATTAATACAAGCTTTTCTGGTCAGATGGATTATGCCCTTAGCTTCTCATGGGGAGTATTAATTCCAAATATTCAGATAGATTGGATTCATGAATTTAAAGGCAGTAAGCAAGTCGTGAATGGTCATTTTGTGGGAGATACAACCGGCTCAAGTTTCTCGTTAGAAACAGATGTTGAAGATACCGACTACTTCACATTCGGCACGGGTTTTTCAACACAGTTACCTCAGAACCGGTCAGCTTTTATTTTTTACCAAACAGTACTAGGCAAGTCAGATATTACACAGCATGACCTAACACTCGGAATGCGATGGGCTTTATAATTTATTTAGCACACGCACCCAGCAATTGGTTTTAGAAGCCTAAAATCTATAGTTGATAAGCACTCTAATCAAAAACATACAGATTTAACGTGAAATGGTAGAGGTGACGAAAATAGGCGTATAAACTATTGATTTATGATTAACAGAAAAGGGAATTGCCATAAAAAATACTGTAACACTAGTAAAGCTTTCAGTATCAGAAAAAATATCTATTCAGACATTGAAAAGCCCCGGCTAGATGGTCGAGGCTTCCAGTCACTCACTTCATAACATGTCATTTCTGGAGTTGCTATCTATCCCCTTGACGCTATTAATAAAGCTTGTATTTATATTGCGCTTTATTTTAATCATCGTCAACTACACGGCGTAATTTTCGCCACGCTCTAGGGGAAAATCCAGTCACAATACTGAAAGCCCGTGAGAAAGCACTGACATCACTATAACCAAGTATCTGTGACATCAAGGTAATGTCCATATTACTTGCTTGCAGTAACCAACTAGCGGTATTTGTACGCGTTTCTTTCAACAGGTATTTAAAGCTTGTTCCTTCCTTTTTTAGGCGCCGCTGCAACGTTCTTGAATGCAGCCCCAAAAACTCAGCCACCGTCGCAATATTATGTTCGTCACTGCCAAGCATTTGAAGAATTAATGTACGTACTTGGCGCACTAAATCGTTCCGGTCACGATCAAGTTTTCGGTTCAACTCTCGCAATAAATAGGCACGCGTGTCATCGTCATAACGTGCGATTTTTTGGTCTAGGAATTTGTTCGAAAATCCTATTTGGTTTTGTTCCTGATTGAATCGAACCTTAAGGCCAAAATAATCCAGATATAACTTCTGGTTTGATATCGACTCATGCGTGAAGTTAACAAACTCAGCTTCAAAATGTGGGCCGCATAAAGATCGAAGAAGTCTAAAGCACACCGCTAATGAGAGCTCTTTAAGTTGACAAGCTTGTGGTGAACTGTGAGCAAACTGATACCGTGTAATGACTGAATGCCGCTCATAGTGGTCAATTTTCCAATATTCACCTAAAACATGCGTACAAATAAATGTTTGTGCAAGTTTGACCGCTTCACTAAACGAATCGCACGTCTCCATTAACAGCCCAACCGCGCCCAGCATGCGCAAATCTTGATGTTGAGCGATACGTAAACCGAAATCTTCACAATTGTAATGATCGGCACCTAGCTCTAGAACGCTTTCAAATTTAGCGTATGAAATCAACTGTTCCGGATTCTCTAAAAGGTCCAAAGGTAATCCGACCTCTCGCAATAGCCAATCAAAATCACCATCAAGTTTATTTACTACTTGATCCAGACCTGTCAGCGCGGCTGATCGAATTGAGTAATCGAAGTGTTCCATAATTGACCCAAGATAAATATAAAAAGCACTCATACATTGTCGTGAAATGACAAGTTTAAAGCAACTACCCTGATTAATATGTAACCACAAAATAAATAAATGAATCGATATTTAAAAAATCTCTTCACGAAACAATGAGGCTAAGCGAATGCAACACTTTGATATAGTTATAAAAGATGGTTTATATTTTGATGGTACGGGTGCCGATTCAAAAATAACATCTCTAGGTCTCAAGGATGGACGCATTACCAAGGTAGGCCTCAACGAATCTGAATTACAGCAGGCAAAAAAAACGATTAATGCAAAAGGAAAGTGGGTAATGCCAGGTTTTTTAGACACTCATACCCACTATGACGCCGAGTTATTGGTCACACCGAGTTTATCTGAATCAGTTCGACACGGTGTAACCACCGCTCTCGTTGGTAGCTGTTCACTTAGTATGATTTGTAGTGACTATGAAGACGCTTCCGACATATTCACCCGTGTAGAAACCGTGCCGCGCGAAAAGGTACTTCCCATTCTAAAAGAGCATAAAACTTGGAAAACACCAAAGGAATGGGTAGGTTTTATTAAGCAACATCCACTTGGACCAAACCTGGTCTCCTTTTTAGGTCATAGTGATTTGCGAACAGGCGTCATGGGTTTATCACGCGCGACAGATAAGGCAATAAAACCGACAGAAAGCGAAATGCAAAAAATGGAAAGCATCTTGTCTGAAGCTTTAGATCAGGGCTTCCTAGGTTTATCTTCCATGTGTTTGACCTGGGATAAAATAGACGGAGACAGAGAATGGTCAAAGAGCCTGCCGAGTACTTACGCTAAATGGAAAGAAATTAACCGACTTAACAAGCTACTTCGAAGTTCAAATCGCGTGCATCAGGGTGCCCCCAATGCGGCAAACCCGCTACAAATCCTTCAGTATCTAAAAGAAACACTCGGCTTGCTACGTAAGCCGCTCAAAACAACCTTAATAACACTGATGGACCTACGCGGTAATGCGACCGTTCGACCTTTAGCACAACTTGCATCAAAACTGGCTAACTGGTTTGGTGGCGACTTTAGATGGCAAGTACTGCCGACGCCGTTCACCGTTTATGCCGACGGCATCGACGTAGTGTTTTTTGAAGAGTTTGGTGCGGGTGAGATGGCTCTGGACCTTAAAAATGAAGTTGAACGAAATGAATTATTGAAAGACGAAAGTTACCGTCGACAATTTAGAAAATTTTACGGTGAGAAACTTAGCCCACGCGTCTGGCAGCGTGATTTCGCTGATGCTACTGTGATTGACTGTCCCGATAAATCGATTGTTGGCAAAAATTTCGATGTAATTGCCAAAGAACGAGGCATTCACGTTGTCGACTTATTCTTGGATCTCGTTGTCGAATTTGGCCGCTCCCTACGCTGGTATACCACTGTAGGCAATCACCGCCCAGATATACTAGAACGAATGGTGCAAGATACCAATACCCTTATCACGTTCTCAGATGCAGGTGCACACATCCGTAATATGGCTTTTTATAACCTACCGCTTCGGTTTTTAAAAATGATAAAAAAATCTCACGATAGAGGACAACCACTCATGCCGATGGAAAAAGCAGTATGGCGTATGACTGGCGAGCAAGCAGATTGGTTAGGCGTAGATGCAGGAAAAATTCAACGAGGAGATCGTGCTGATATAACTATTATCAACCCAGAAAAGTTCGACCAAAACCTGGAAACCGTGCACTGGGCAACGATGGAGAATTTTGACCTTGAGCGACTCGTAAACCGCAACCCTGGGCTCGTTGAACATGTAATAATTAATGGTAAACTCGCCATCGAAAACGAAGAAGTTTCACCCGAATTGGGACAAAATATGGGCTTTGGTACCTTTTTACCCGCGAGATAATAGCTCTATCGACGTTAATTTTTTAAGTCACTTTAAGTCAGTAAATTGCCACCACTTGAGACATAATATGCCCTACGCAAACCAAGAAGACTATCGAACAATTACTGTTGGCGCACTAAAATTTAAAGTCTGCGTTCAAGGAGAGGGAGAACCTTTACTGCTTTTACACGGATTTCCTGACGACCAAACTGTATGGAAGAAGGTCGCCCCACTTATGGTTGATCAGGGCTATCAAGTGATCACTTTTGACCAAAGGGGCTGTGGCGAAAGTGATGCTCCCGTTGGTAGAAAATACTACAAAATACGTACAATCGTAGACGATATTCCGGGTATTCTCGACGAACTCAATATTAACGACCCCGTTGCTGTGATATCTCACGATTGGGGTGCCGTCATTGGCTGGGGCTTAAGCTTATTTCATCCAAAAAGAGTCAAAGCCCATGTCGCTATTTCTGTTGGCCACCCTCAAAGTTATGGACGAGCAGGCTTTCAGCAAAAATTCATCAAAGGGTTTTACACCCTATGGTTTCAGTTAACCGGTATCACTGAGTATTACTTATTACACGGAGGTTTTAGCCGCTGGTTATCACACCACGATGACGAAGCAGGCGTACTCAAGAGAATGTCACGACCAGGAAGACTAACTGCTGCGCTAAACTGGTATCGTGCTAACTTCATCGACATTTTATTCTCCAAATGGCCTCGCTGCACCATACCAACTTTGGGTATCTGGAGTACCGAAGACTCTTACCTCACCGAAGAACAACTATGTAATTCTAAGAAATATATGGATGCCCGATGGGATTATAAACGCATTGATGGCGCGGGCCATTGGGTACCGCAAGATGCACCAGAGAAAATCGCTGAGGTTGCGTGCAACTGGTTTAAGCAACACTAATTGAAGAGCCTATCATTCTTACTCAATACGATAGAGAGCCATAAGGTAATAACTCATTTTAGAAAAGTATTTATGCATTGTTCATTTCCCCCTCAACTAATGATGGATAAACTACTTTTTTATCGTTGTTCACATAATGGTATGATCAGCGATACTTGCTCCATTTAAGCCTCTGAACTTAGGGCTAATTTGGCCTAAATGTCATAACTCAACTTACGACAATAACGCTAGCTTTCACTTTGGCTTATTTAGTCCTTATTTATCATTAATACCTGAATATCTGCGATGAATTAGTAATATTATCAATATTCAGATGGTCAAATTAACTTCACCACAACAGTTGTTAAAAGCCTTATTTTAACTAATACTTGTACGAAGTGCTTTTATATTGGACGTAAATTCTGATGCTACTAAATCGTTTCCTGATTGCTTTTTTTGTATTATTTATTCACTCATATGTTTTTGCTAGTGAGCGCGTCATTCACTTTGGTTTGAGCGATTCAGATGCTCCGTTAAGCTCAAATATTAATATGACTAATAAAGTAACAGGACTTTTCCCTGAATTGCTGAAGCTTATTTTTCAATATATCCCAGAACATCAGCTGGAGTTGAGCGCTTACCCTTGGGCTAGATCACAGCTTCTTGTAGAAAACGGTGAGCTTGACGGGCTTCTAACGTATCCTTCTAATAAAATGAAGCCGTACGTTATTTTTACGAAAAAGCCTAATTACATTCAGGATTATGGTTATCTTATTTTTCATAAAGGTAACTTAAAGAGTATGCAGATTAAGCGGTCAAAAAGCTTTGATGACCTTTCTGGTCTAACTGTAGTTTTGGAAAACGGGTCTGGTTGGGAAACTGATAATATCCCTACATTTTTGAACAATGTGAAAGGTAATGATACTGACATGATGATGCATTTATTACTACTTCGTCGTGCAGGTGATTTTCTTGTGATGCCCCCTGAAGTAGCTAAATATATAGCTAGTAAATTCAGTTATGAAGAGGATTTGTCATACACTAAAGTAGAGTATATTAATGACTCGCTGATACCTTTCCATGTAGGGCTATCTAAAAAACTCCCTGGTAATAAGGCATTAATTAAAAAAATTGAATCGGTTATGATAAATCCTGATTACTTACAAAAGAAAGTGGATTTGGTTGAACGCTATCGCTAACCCTCACAAACAGCTCTTTTTTTGATCGTCAGAAGTCAGCTAGAAAGAACCCCCAAAGCAATCCCAATACCAGCAGCCAAGTGCCGTTATTCAATAGTTTCGCAAAGACTGCGATAAACGTCTCAACTCCATTGCTTAGCTTGGTTAAATTTTTATATCCAAGCCTTGATCGCCGCACCAAGAACTACGCCTAACAATCCCACAAGCAAGGTAATTAGCCACCTATTATCTTTACGCTTTTCTAGCACCCTTGCGTGAATATCAACAGCAGTAGATATTAGAGTTGCGATATCTGAACTGCTAAGAGGTACACGTGAGACCTTCTCTTTACGCTCCTCTTTAGGGAGTGCGTCATACTCTGGTTTTGTTAAAACCTCAGCTCTATCCACATGATATCGACGCTGATAACTTCTCCTCCACGCTAACGAAGCCTTCGTTTTATCTTCGTTAAATCTGAAAAACTCTGGGTGTTCCTCTATTACCTTTTTCCAGTATTCATGGTTACCCTCTACGCCCGTAATTCGCTTAGACCACCCTTTAAAGTCAAGTTTGTAAAAGCGGTACGTACCCATAACCTGTATAGCAGCGATAACATCTGCTAATCGCTTGGGGTTTTCGAGATAGGGAGATGCTTCCTTACTATAAAATGGCATGATCTCTCCTTGAACTTTAGCGCCTTTAGCGGCGGCGAGTGAAACAAGTACAGTCCACGGCCCTTTTGTGGGCGATGCTGGCTAAACTTGTGAGGTGTTGTTTTGTATGCTCATGAATGATCTATAGGAGTATCGTCAGGGAAAGGGCTTCCCTTACCAGTTTCAAGAACATCCTTTAGGCTAAGCAAAAATACCGCCCACTTAGTGCTGCAGTGGCCCATAAAGTTAGTAGGTTCTTTCCAGTTGGAATGAGTAAATCTTACAAAGGTTTGCTCGCCCTCATGCCTTAACTCAAATTTTATCTCTGTACCCATCCATGCTTCTGGCATAGAACCAGTATGTTTCCAACCAACAAGCTCATTCGGCACTAGCTGAGAAACCTCAAAATCCGGCCCTCCGCCATTAAATCGAAACTCTATAACTGAGCCAATATCTCCAGCACCAGATACATCATTTGTCCACCATTTAGATAAGCCATGATTTGTGGTCAACAATTCATATACATCTTCAGGAGATCCCTTAATACCAACTTGATGATTTATATCAGCCATAATTCTCACCTAATATTCGATATACACCTAACGCTCGCAACAGCCGTTAGGTGTTTTTGCTATCCTAAGTTAGGCCCATCCTAATTGCTGAAGGCTGATCGTATCGTTCCATATTTTTGTCATGTGTCGTATCAAATCACCTTCGAACTGCATTGCGTAAACGTAGTCTGCCGTTATGGTTTTGCCTGTCGGTTCACCAGGACCACCTAGCCCTGTTTGGGTTCCGTGAAATACCGCATAGGCTGCTACACAGTGACGCTCTTCATCCTCAGAGAAGAATCGCAATTCATAATGCCCATCTGGTATAGGTGTGAGTAAGTCCTTCATCCAATCAGTATAAGCTTGGAGACTGTCTATTTCGGCTAACGCCGATGCTTGAGCTGAAAAAGTCGCAGCGGGATGACAGTATGTTTTGCATTCATCCCAACCCTTTCCTGTTTCACATGATTCAAAAAACAATTTGGCTTGATCTAGAATTTCACTCATTTTTCATTCCTCTTTTTGAAAAGAACAAATACGAATTCTATTATGGATCAAGATTACCACTTAGCAAGATATTTAAGGGGCACCTACGCTTAGCGCAAATTATGAGCCCTATGCAGTGCATTATAGTTGGACAGTTCTATTAATTTCTTTGTTTACCCTTCAATCAATTAAGTGCCGAAGTACCAAGGTCAGTTGCATGTTTTTGTTATGCCTTTTTCGTCTTTTTGAAACCTAAGTCGGCTTTTCTTCGCGGACAAGCATATCTGTGAATTTTGCAAACCGCCTCTGCCTAGTGTCGGGTTTCTTCGCGCTTGTCAATCCGTATGCGATTACATAATGACTCGATTTAGTGAGCGTATCAAAAAATTGTTTCGCCTTCGGATTGCTCTCTAGTGATGCGAGGAAATCCGCTGGCACTTTCATTTCGCTTGCCGCATAGGCGCTCTTCCACCGGCCGTCTGCTTTGGCGGCACGAACATGCACGAGCCCTGACTCCGTCATCCGGCCCTCGTTTATCAAACGCTCCACATGCTCTCTGTTCCTTTTTGACCAGTTGCTTCGCGCTTTTCTTGGAGTGACCCGCTGGAGATAGGCTTGGTCATCGATTGACTTCTTGACGCCATCGATCCAACCCCAGCACAGCATCTCAATCACGACATCGTCCCAAGTCACGCTCGGAATGCCAGTCTTTTTCTTGAATATCTTCACCCACAGCTCACTTTCGGTGGCGTGATTCACCTTGAGCCACCGGCCGAGATCTTTCGGCGTTGTAAAGGTCATGATTCTCGCGGGATTGGGTTCAGGCATGAAACTAGATTCTCTTCGGCATAACGCCCACATAAGCTGTGAGCAGTGCTGGCGCTCTTTTGCTGGATTTTATAGCAAAAAATTCGGCCGTAATGTAAGTACGCTTGATGTGTTTGTTATGCTTTTAACTTTAAGAAATCGCCATCAATAATTAATAGATGAACTCCATTTTTGGTAATTGATCTATGAGAGCTAAGATCATCCGAAACGATATAGGACATTCCTTCTTTTAAGGTAGATTTCGTACCATCTTTTAACTCGTTGATCACTTCACCTTTAAGGCAATAGACTATATGTCCTTTATCACACCAGTGGTCAGCAAAATAATTCTCAGAGTATTCTACATACCTTACGCGCAAACCATCAAACTGCATTGTTTGCCAATAGGCGATACCTGTCGTACCAGAGTGCTCTGTTCGTGGGACATTATTCCAATCGATTGTCTGAAAAGGGATATTATTACTCATATGTATATTCATACCTTATTGAAGCATAACAAGCGAAGTTGCGGAAAACTTGTAGTGACGAAGGAACGGAAAGGTTTTGATCTTCCCCCGTTAAAACGGACACGCATCTTTTCAAGCCGCTAGCGCTTCGTATTCCACCGGAGAGTGATAACTAATGCCTGAGTGTAACCGCTTCTGATTATAGAAGTGGTTTATGTATTTCTT
>Ga0209825_1000491_pt1 | contig 28665 bp, 36 predicted proteins | sample EN8Hudsemesocosm_FD_184631 | JGI IMG/M metagenome (GOLD analysis project Ga0209825, IMG submission 184631) | Methane-oxidizing microbial communities from mesocosms in the Hudson Canyon - EN8B Hudson Canyon (SPAdes) (version 2) | ecosystem: Environmental > Aquatic > Marine > Cold seeps | place...
CCAACCAGAAAAACAAACCACCTAATAACAAACATTAACCGAACCCCGAAGAGCCCAACCTTAACAACGAATCCGTTAAGGAGCCGACCATTATAACCAATAAAACCAAACGGTCAAGCTTTTATTTCAGGAAACTTTCATTTCCTAGGCATCAACAATAAGCGCTGAATCATCAGCCTCACTCCTGACCCCTGCCCTTCAGCACATGAGCGTTGAAGAGCTGGCCATTTTACCGCTTTACCACTTCAGGTCAAGACTTTATTTTATCTTTCTGCTATTTATTCAATTTACCTGAAATAACTACAGCTCTTATTGCTTCGCCGCTTCTTTAGCTTGCTGCATTTTTTTAGCAATTCGCTGTTTTGCGTCATCTGATAGCTGGCAGTCTTCAGAATGGACACGGCCCCCCCCTCCTAATACGCCCAACGCCTTATTCATAAACTGTAATTGCCTCGCATACCGACTACAGGTCTTACACATCAAGAAATGCAGCTTCATTTCCATTCTTGTGATCCAGGGCAATGAAGTGTCCATCTCTTTCGACGCGAGCTCTATGATTTCTTTACATTTATACATACTCTTATTCCTTACTAAACCAATTGGTTTCTAGGCATTGCCTTAATTTTGCGCGAGTACGAGATAGCGTTACCCACAATTGATTATCAGATTCAAAACCCAATACAGCACAACACTCTTCTGTCTCTAAGCCGTCGACCGTGCGTAATAACAATAAATCAGCCATACGTTGCGGTAGTCGTGCTAAACAGTCATTAAAGGCGAGCCAAAACTGCTCATCGTCCATGCTTTTATCGGGTGTGCCCCACTCCACTAAATCGACCTGCCAATTACCTTGCTGGTCAAATTGATACGCCAAGACATCGTTAGCGCTTTCATCATCATTTAGTAGAGTCATTTCACGACTGTGCTTTCTATAATGATCAATAATCTTATGCTTTAAAATCCCGACCAACCAAGTTCTTACGGTAGAGTTACCGGAAAATTTATCAAAGGCCAAGAAACCTGCCAATAAGGTTTCTTGCACTAAATCTTCGGCAGTCGCTTCTGAGCGTACTCGCGCTAAGGCAAAACGATATAAAATATCACCGTAATCATTGAGCCAGTTTTCAGGGGATTCGTTATTAGATTGAGTCATAGGGGGGGCGTGTTATTTATGCGTGTTACTTATTATAAGTGGCAACACTCAACATGGGGAGTATTTGTGGAAGGGACTTTAGCCGCAATCTGATACAAGTCGCGGCTAAATCTCCTCCCACAGTACGGCCCTACTAGTCTCCACGTTTCCAGGCATGAAATTTAGCCACCCATTGCAATAACTTCTCCGGCTGATGATTCTTTTTCCACACACCCGCGACATATTTATTGGCTTCCGCCATCGTTGGATAAATATGAATCGTGCCTAATACTTTATTTAAGCCCAAGCTATATTTCATCGCCAACACAAATTCTGCGATTAAATCTCCCGAATGCTCACCAACAATGGTCACACCTAATATTTTATCTTTACCGGGTACGGTTAATACTTTAACAAAACCATGAGCCTCGCCATCCGCAATCGCACGATCTAAATCATCAATGCCATACACGCTGGTTTCATAAGCAATACTCTGCTCTTTCGCTTCTTGCTCATTCAATCCCACGCGCGCCACCTCAGGATCAGTAAAGGTTGCCCAAGGAATAATCGAATAATCAGTTTTAAACTTTTTAAAGGAACCAAATAAAGCATTAACCGAGGCATACCACGCTTGATGCGCTGCCGTATGGGTAAATTGATACGGCCCCGATACGTCACCACAGGCATAAATATTGGGAAAGTTTGTTTCTTGAAAGGCGTTAATTTGCACGGTACGGCGATCTGATAACTCCACGCCCAACTCTTCTAAACCATAGCCCGCCGTATTGGCGACACGGCCAATCGCTAATAACACTTGATCGAAAGGAATGCGTACTTGCTCGCCGTTATGCTCAGCGATTAATATTTTTTCACCATTTTCGATGATAAATTCTTTGGCGGTATGCTCTAACTTAACGTCGATACCTTCTTTAATAAAATTAGCCGTCACGACCTCTGATACATCCACGTCTTCACGAATCATCAAGCGCGATGCCATTTCCACTTGCGTCACTTGCACACCCAAGCGATTAAATGACTGCGCTAACTCACAACCAATCGGGCCGCCACCCAAGACCAACATGCGTTTAGGTTTTTCACGTAATCCCCAAATAGTATCCGAGGTTAAATAATCAATTTTATCTAAACCAGGAATCGGCGGCACAAAAGGACGCGCACCAGCGGCAATGACTATAGAACGCGCACTAATCGTTTTAACGCCTTCTTCAGTCGTCACTTCCACTTCCCACGGCGAGATGATTTTTGCCGTTCCGACCACGACATCAACACCTAACTCAGTATAACGTTCGACTGAATCATGCGGTGCTACGGTATTAACCACGCCTTGAATTCGCTCCATCACTTCGCTAAATTCAAAGTCAGCCTTCATGGATTTAATACCGAATTCTTTAGAACGTTTCGTCATCGAGATTAATTTACTCGATTTAATCAAGGCTTTGGAAGGCACACAGCCCGTGTTTAAACAGTCCCCCCCCATCTTATGCTTTTCAATTAAAGTCACTTTAGCCTTAACTGCTGAAGCAATATACGAAGTTACCAACCCAGCAGATCCGCCGCCAATCACGATGATATTGTTATCGAATTTTTTTGGTTTATTCCATTTTTTATACATTTTATTAGCTCCTATCGCTGCGACAATCTTCTTTGCTATCAAAGGAAAAAACCCTAATAACACAAATGAACCCAATAAAGCAGGGGATAAAACACCAGTTAATGAATCAATTTTCGCTAACTGCGTACCCGCATTCACATACACAACCGTACCCGCTAACATGCCTATTTGACTGACTCCGTAAAATGTCCCTACCCGCATATTTGTTAAACCCATTAACAAGTTGATCATAAAGAAAGGAAAAACCGGCACTAAACGTAAGGTAAACAAATAAAACCCACCTTCTTTTGCCACGCCATCATCAATTGATTTAAGACGTTCGCCGAATTTAGCTTTGACCGACTCGCGGAATAAAAAGCGAGCAGCCAAGAAAGCCAAAGTCGCCCCGATACTTGAGGCAAAAGAAACAATCAAAGTGCCCCATAACACGCCGAAAACCGCCCCACCCGCTAAAGTCAAAATCGTAGCGCCTGGCAAAGATAAGCCTGTCACGGCGATATAAATCAACATATAAAGCGCGACCGCCAACACTGGATTAGCAACGCGATAACTTTCAATCGCTGATTGCTGAGTTTTTAAAATTTCTAAGGTTAAATACTGCCCTAAATCAAAATAAAAGAAAGCACCGGTTAATGCAGCGATAAACACTAATAATATAATGCGTGAAGAAGTCATTTTGTTTCCGTTTAAATAATAAGTCATCCATAAGTCGTGGCCTGCGCCAAAAACTTACAGAGCAATAAAAATAAAAGTCAGGCCGCTTAATCTAGCTCGACACATCGCTGTTATGTTAGGCTATTGAGCAATAATCAAGGAACACTCTATGATAAACGTATTTGTTATTTGCACAGTAAATTCCTGCCGTAGCGTGCTCGGGGAAGCCTTATTTAATCATTTGGGAGCTGGGCGAATTCAAGCCTTTTCTGCAGGTAGTCACCCCAAAGGAAAAATAAAACCAGATGTACTCGCCACCTTACAGCGACACGGATTACCCACTCAGGCGCTTAAGAATCAATCTTGGAACGAGTTGGCGCGCCAAAGCGTGCCAAATGATAGATTTTGGGACTCCTGTCGCAAAAATCGATTCGCCACGCGGCGAATCAATAGTGCCCCGGTACGCCCTGCGTCCACCACGACTATGCCCAAAACCCAGCATAGTCACGGCTCCCACAAATGGCTTTACGGCTCTTCGGTAAAAATTTTAGCCTCCCTCGCGCGCTGCTAGCGCACGTCGGATTGGCAAATTTCCCTTCGCCTACCGCGGACTATCAGCCCATCCGGGGCTGACAGCGTTTGCCAGTCAGCCTATGGATATAGTCATCACGGTTTGTGACAATGCTGCGGGGGAAAGCTGCCCTGTTTATTTAAATAACGCCACTAAAGTACATTGGGGGTTGGCTGAACCCAGTCATATTGAAGGATCTGAAGATGAAATCATGGATGCGATTGAACAAACCTACGGGATACTGGAGCAACGGATTAAAAAAATGCTATCTCTATCACTTGAAAGCATGTCGCCCGAGCAATTAAGCGCGAAACTCAATGCATTAGCTGACAACGAGAATTAAATCATGACTGAAAAACAACATGATATGGGATTTTTTGAGCGCTACCTGACACTATGGGTCGGCTTATGTATTGGCATCGGCATTCTACTAGGTGCTTATGCGCCGCAATTTGCCAAAACTTTGGATAGCATTAGTATCAACGTGAATGGTGCGCCAATTGTTTCTATTCCTATTGCGGTTTGTCTGTTTTTTATGATGTATCCGATTATGGTAAAAATTGATTTCACCGAAGTCGTCAAAGCAGGAAAAAGCATCAAGCCTGTGACGCTGACGCTGCTGGTTAATTGGACGATAAAACCGTTTACTATGTATGCCATTGCTTATTTATTCTTAGGCGTATTGCTGCAACAGTTTATCGGTGTGGATGCGGTTGATTTAGTCAAAATGCCATTTGGCATTGATTTACCTGTAGGCAGTCATTATGGCTCAGGAACTGTCATCATGCATGAAGGCGTAAAAATGCTGGAAGTGCCCTTATGGCGCAGTTATTTAGCCGGCTGTATTTTGCTCGGTGTCGCCCCTTGTACCGCGATGGTTTTAGCCTGGGGTTATTTAGCGCAAGGCAATGCGGGGCATACATTGGTTATGGTCGCCATTAACTCTTTGGTCATGTTGCTACTTTATGGTGTTATCGGCGGTTTCCTATTAGGTGTCGGTCAATTACCTGTTCCTTGGCAAGCCTTATTGCTCTCTATTAGTATTTATGTCGCCCTGCCATTATTTGCTGGTTATTTTTCCCGAAAATGGATTATTGCGCATAAGGGACTGGCGTGGTTTGAACAGAAATTCCTCCACTTACTAACACCAATCACTATTATTGCCTTACTGCTCACCTTGATTTTGTTGTTTTCATTTAAAGGCGCAGTGATCATTGCCAATCCACTCACCATATTATGGATTGCCATTCCTTTAACCCTGCAAACATTACTAATTTTCGCGATAACGTATTTAGCAGCAAAATTATGGGGATTTTCTTACGAGAATGCAGCACCTTCAGCATTAATTGGTGCATCGAATCATTTTGAAGTCGCTATCGCCACAGCCGTTATGTTATTTGGTTTATCATCAGGCGCAGCGCTGGCAACTGTTGTCGGTGTATTAATTGAAGTGCCATTAATGTTGGCTTTGGTCGGTTTTTGCAAACGCAGCAAAGACTGGTTTCAAGAAACAGAATAAAAACACACTATTTTTTAGGCTTCGGTGGCGGTGGCGAGTACTTGTTATCCAAAGTTTTATCAATTTTAACGGCAAGACTTTCTACTGTTTTAATCGTCAATTTTATATTCGGCCCTTTTGCCTCGGAAATATAATTGCCTATTAATTGACCATCGCTAACTCTCACTAAATGTCCCATTAAATAAGAAAACAAAAAACTAGGCTTATGCAGACGACCAACAAGCACGTAATCCGCACCAAATTCCTTAGCTAAATTTGCAGCAACGTCATGATGATCAAATAAATAACCCACACCGCTATCTGCAAATTTCTGACTCTTTGGGTTTATATTAATAATAGTGTAATCTGCTCTTCCAAGCTCAGCTTCCAACAAGGGTCTTATAGAGGCGGTACGTTTAATTTCAGCGGGTATTCGGGGCGCTAAGGTCATATCTTTCAGCTCAAAATCAAGAATAGCAATTTTGGTTTCTGAAAATGCATTAACACTCGTTAAACAGAGGGGGATTAAAAGCAATAATTGTCGGATTTTTTTTATATTCATAGCGTTAGTTATCATTAGCGTAACATCTCATTACTAAAGGGTACAAACAGTTTTTTCAGTTTGTCATTCCTGCAAGTTGTTAGCAGGAATCTATTGTTAAGCATAGATTCCCGATAAAAAGACCTCGGGAATGACGAGACCTTATAGGCCTTTGCCCATGAATAATGAGGACTTACCCATTAGTACGAAATAGTATTTTTACACTAAGCAGCTAATATTTGTACAGCTTTAAATTTATCTTCCCTGAAAAAATAAAGCTACACACTCTAAGACTATCGGCACTTATTTACTGAACCCATTAACCGACCAATCATAATCTATATCTGCATCAATCACGTAGGCTATCGGCAAATCAGTACGATAACCGCGAATAAATACCTCTACCCCACCGACTTTCTCAAAATCCTTTTTGAACCACTTAAAGATTTTAGAGACAAGGATTTCATCTTTCGCTATTCGTAAGCCTTTTTATCATTACGTAAAAAAGTATTAGCTTGTTCATCTAACTGTTTATTTAATGTTGTCGCTGTATAAGGTTCACTTCTTAAATCAGGGCAACTCACCGAAGCACAAACAATGGCTAAATGAATGCGCGGCTCGCCCATAGGTCGAATTTTATTATTCTCAATATCATCCAAAGAAACCGTATTACCGCCTATTGTTCCCGCATCACGCCCCCAAACTGGCTTAAAAAAACTACCGACATCTTTAATACTCTCTAAAGGCCAGTGATCAACCACTGTTTTTAAAGCCAAAATATTGTAGGTGTTTATATAAAAGGCTAAGGTTTCTTCTCTACCTTTTAGGGAGGTAACAGGGTAAGTTGAAATCTGCCGATAGACCTTTTCTACCAAGCCACTTTGTTTTAAAGTCGCATAATCCACTAAAGCTAACGGCGTACCATTTTTCTCACCTGACTTTACTGATTTCAAAACTTCAGCGTAACCTTTCCAATCGGGCTCTTGCGCCCCAACGTTATTTGCTAATAATACTCCGACAATTACTTTTAATACTGAATGTTTCATACATCACCTATTTCGTTAAGTTAAAAAATAATATTAACGATAAGTCGTAGACTGTACTGAAACCTTACAACTCAAAGAGAAACTGAACCAAGCATTAATGCAATCATTTTCACGAAAGGTTGAAGCGAATAAACCAAACTCTAAGGCCTCATAAAGCGGGGCCCAAGATAAAATCCAGTAACCGCCCTCCCCCCTAGCAAGGATGAGAAGGGAGGACTGAACGGTTACAAAACCCATATCATCTTGAACAAAATTATTTTTCAGTTACTTATTCTCTCCACACTTGCCTTCACCGCACTTTCCTTCCACTGTTTTTTTCACATCATCGGCCATTTTCTTATCACCGCACGCGCCTTCTTTTACTTTTTCCACATCGGCAGCCACTTTTCCACCGCACTTACCTTCTCCACAGGCACCATCCTTTTCTTTTTTCATACCCTGCTCTTTTGCTGAATCCGCTTGATTCATATAACCTGATGATAGCTCTTCCTGCCCAAAAGGGTTATTGTCAGAAGTAGCACAGCCTGTGACTAGCCCTGCAATCAATGATGTACCAATAGCAAATTTTGTTTTATTAATCGTTTTCATAAATTTTCCTTTAATTAAGTGGTTTTTACTTTTAGTGCATTTATCAGTCGGAGCCATAACTCAAACCTTACATTCATTACCCCAAATATCATTAGATATTTTCTTCATACTAAAAGAATAATACCAGCCCCAATAAATAATCACTGTAATAGTCGTCATCCCCGAAGTCTTTAATCGGGAATCCATGCATACAGGAATGACGGTTTCTCTTGGTTATATGAGTTTAAATATAAATTAATTAGGATTGGTAAACGCACCCTTTAAATTTAAATGCGCTTTGCTCAATAGCTTCCAGTGTAATCCTTTTTGCCTATTTCCACCCCATGGTGTCGTAGTATTGCGTAAGTAGTGCTCAGGTGAAAATGGAAGTTGGGAATAACAAAATCAAACAAATAAGCTTGGCCTAAAAAGTTAAGCTCTCGGCTACCAAATTTTACTGTGATTTTTCGATCTTCACTGCCATCTATTTGCCCCGCACTAACACTTTCTAAAAATATCTTAGTCTTTTCAATACGTGCTTGCAGTTCGCTAAAACAGCTTTCATTATCTTCGTAGCTTGGCACTTCAATACCCGCTAATCGGGCTGCACAACCTTTCACCATATCGGTTGCAATCTGAACTTGTCGGCTAAGTGGAAACATATCTGGTGTTAGACGCCCATTAACAAAGATGGACTGATCGATTTTCTTGGCTTCGGCATGAGCGGCTGATTTATCGAGTATTGCAGATAAATTAGCCAACATGCGCAAAAAAGAAGGGATAGAGGCTTGGTACATGGTTAATGACATAGTGCTAACTCCAATAAATGTTGAGTTAATATTTGATGGCGGCGTAATAATTACATCACCACCTTATAAGTGTTACGTGCGATAAATCGTTTCAATCAGGTGAAAACCGAATTTAGTTTTAACGGGGCCATGTACCGTCAGCACTGGCTTCTTAAAAACCACATTATCAAATGCTTTGAGCATTTTACTTGGGCCAAATTCACCAAGATCTCCACCCTTTTTTGCTGAGTTACATAGCGAATGTTTTTTAGCAAGGCTCGCAAAGTCTGCACCACCAGCTAATTGCCGCTTAATCGTTTCCGCTTCTTCTTTAGTTTTTACTAAAATATGTCGTGCGCATGCTTTTGCCATTAATCAGCTCCAACTTTACTGTACAAAAGTAATATTTTTCTCGACATTTTTGTCCATTTTCATATCTTCACACCCTGAAATTAGAACAACGACAGCTAAAATACACATAATCTTTTTCATAACTTATTCCTTATTTTATTTACTTCAAAATATCATCTAGCCAAGTTTATCTACGGAGACTCAATCACCATTTTTCCATCAAACTGAGTAACCCTAAACTTTTTCAGCACCGACATGCCAATTAAAACCTGATCCAGCTTATCCAAAATCACAGCTCGCGTATTATATAAAGTGATCGAGCCTATAACTAAAGTCGGTATCTTGGTTTGGTACGCTCTTACATTCCCTGCTGCCGTATTGCTAATAACCGCTGGACCAAATTTTAATCCTGCTCGTTTAGCCAATTCGCTCGGCAGCGCAACGCGAGTTGCACCGGTATCAATCATAAACTCCATGACTTGATTATTAATCATTCCAGCCCCCGAATAATGCCCTTGCCTATCTGCTGAAATAATAATGCCCTTCTCAGTGCTAGTAATTGGATTTTCAAATAACATTTGCTGAACAACATCATTCGGATGTTCAATGGCATAAGTGGGCGACTGTCTACGCAATAAATTATCCGCAGCTAAATACATAAGCACAAAAGCGAATACGACAAATATCAGTGGTTTCATCTTATTACATTCTGTTAATAGTCTCGCCATCAGTCAGTGAAATCCAACCAATAGTAATTCTATAAACCAGCCAAAATATAGTGATAAACAAGGTGAAAATACCAATGCCCATGCCAAAAGTAAACGCGGTAAAAGCTAAGCCTGCTAGCGTCACCCATGCGGTTTTTATTTGCCAATTAAAATGCGATTCTAACCATGACCCTTGCACATCGTTACGCTTATAAAGATTAAGCCCTACGCCTATTAATAAGGGTAAGGCCGCAAATATGAAACTCAGTGCCTGAAATAAGTACACCGTTGCAGTTACTCTTTTTAATGCAGCCAACTCTTCATCTGATAAATTATTCATATTACTCTCCTATAATTGGATAGTCGTCTATAAAGAATACACCAAAAATATACCCCACTACGCAGGAAATTAATGCGGCCACTAACAAAACAGAGCTAATCAAATGGCGTTAATTCCGTAGAACAAACTTCAGCCCACCTATCTTGAGAGCCTCACCGCGTTCATTAGCGGACTGAAGTCCGCCCTACCGAGCTATGAATTAATATAATATTGCCAATCAGCGACTGCTTGCTTTGTTTTCTCACTCGCCTGAATAATCTTTAAATCAGCTAAAGGAATTTCATAAATAACATCGTCTATTTCAGCCTCGATCATGGCCATAAAACACTCAAAATCTTCTTCACTATCATATTCTGAATTAATCAATTCAAGTACCGTAACAATGGTATTGGGTACAATAGATAACTTCGAGATTCCCGTGTATTCAGCCTTGAAAGGGCAAGTTATATTATCGACTAAATAGAGCGTCCAGCCTTGGCCTTGCTGATATTCATCGTAGCAATCGGTTAGTATTTTATAATCAATTCGATATTGGTGGTTTGTCTCAATCATCGCGTCATAAAAACTTATTTAGCTTAGCACTCCAGTACAACTCGACCCCTGCCCTGCTGTACATCCATAACAATGATCAGCCACCTCAATCCGCAGGCCTTCTGGCATTTCCTCTAATAACTGACTTAAATGCGTAACACTCCCAGTCAACGGCATCTCTAGCATTTGATTGAAATCACAATCATAAACGTAACCTTGCCAATCAACGCTTAATAAACTTTTGCACATGACTTGTTCAAGGTTTTCTGCTTGATACGATTGCTTTAATAGATTTAGATATTCGTCAAACTGCCCTTTTGCATGTAAAACCGCGCCAAAACGTTGAATTGGCATATTAGTAATCGTGAACAGCTGATTAAATTGCAAATCAAAATGTTCACCTAGAAACTCTCGGTAAGCTGTTTCTAATTGCAATTGCGGGGCTGGCAATGCCATACCTTGTGGATTAAAGACCAAGTTTAAAATTAAACCACTGTCTTTTTGACCATAACCCAACGCATTCAACTTTTGCAAAGCGTCAATAGAAGCGGTAAATACACCTTTGCCGCGTTGCGCATCAACATTATCTTCCATATAACAAGGCAAGGAAGCAATCACTTCGACTTGCTGTTCTGCTAAAAATTCAGCCGTCCCTTCATATCCTGGCTCAACAAGAATAGTCGGGTTACAACGGTCCATAACATGCAGGCCTTGTTTTTTCGCTTCTATCACTAACCAACGAAAATCAGGATTCATTTCGGGTGATCCACCCGTTAAATCAAGGTATTGAATTTTATTTTTCGCGGCAAATTGCAAAGCTATTTGCATCGTTTCACGGCTCATTAATTCAGTGCGATTAGGGCCGGCATTAACATGACAATGTGTGCAGCTTAAATTACACAAATAGCCTAAATTCATTTGTAGCGTACTTAAATTACCACGGCGAATGGCTGGAAAATCACTATTGAGCAGTAAAGGTTTAACGTCGCGCATCTTGATAGGATTGTTTAGATTTGAAAAGGTGAGCCGGCTGAACATCCAGAAAACGAAGCAATTCATATTGCTCAGGCAAGGGCTCAGCTAAGTTTAATAAGGCATCGCGTAAAAGTAATAAATCACTGACTTCATCAACATCGCGTAAAAGTGCCAAGGTTTTTACTTCTCCAAGCGGTTCAATTCTATTTAAAAACTGAGCACCTGTATCTGCCTGACTATAAACAACCTCTGTCCACACGTAGTCTGGTACCGGACAATTACCACCAAAAACCCAGAAGCCGCCATCAACACTAGGCCCAAAGGCAAATCTTGCATGTTCTTCACGTGCCAACCACTTAACAGCGCTGTGCAACTCAGAAACCGTCATTTGGGGAATATCAGCGCCGACAAGCAACACAAAATCATGCTCTTGTAATAGCGTATTATAGATATGCGCCATACGTTCACCTAATCCGCCCTCACCTTGCCACACACATGGCAGGTCATCCCAATAGTTATGATTTAAAGCGAATTGTTCAGCAACGGCATAATAGCTTTGAATACCAGATTGCTGGCTTAGCTCTTGAGTAACCGAAGCAACGGATCGAGAAGAAGCCAAATGAAAGGCTTCAGCAGCCTCTTGCCCTAAAGCAACAGCTAAGCGTGTTTTTACTGGTGAAAGTCCCGGCGTTTTGACAAATATAGCTATCGCTCCGTTCATAAGGCAAATGTCCCTTTACAATGAAATTGAGGCATCCTTCTATAATACCGAAAGTAATTTACACTTTTGCTACCATCATTCTCGCGTGCTTCCAGCCGGAATCTCTCATACATCAAGAGATTCCCGATAAAATAACTCGGGAATGACGATGAAAGTAAAATTCGTATGGCTATTAACAACAAGCCGCGCCTGTCTCTAGCGATAAACTGGTATTTGGCGGCGCGCAATCAAATAAACCAAAATGCGTAGCTTTATCACCTATAAAATCAAAATGCTTAGCATAACGACTAGAAGCCAACATATCATAACTATTGCCACAAACACGTAACGGCTTACCTTTTTCAAAATGATGATGATCATCTAAATCAAAAGCATGCGGGTGTTCAGCTATCGTGCCTTTATAAGTTGCTAATTGACCAAAGTCTTCACAACGATCTTCTAAAGGCATTTTAAAAGCGCGAATCGTCACAGAGCGAAACTTAACCATACCAATTTTAGCTTCAACTTCTGGATCTTCCAACGCAATTGGACTTTCCTTAACCACGCGCACATCAGGGCAGCCCAAACCTTGCATAATACGGCGAAAATCTTCCCAATACAGCGCGCCACCTAAACACTCACCTAATAACACGGGCTCTATTTTAAGTGCTTCCGGTATACGTCGATCTGCATAAACATCAGAAAAATAAATTTCTCCACTCGGCTTTAGTACCCGAAAAATTTCAGCTAAAACTTTTTCTTTATCCGGCGATAGATTAATTACACAGTTTGAAACAACTAGGTCAATAGAATTATCAGCAATCCCAGCGGCAGCTAAATCTTCCATATAGCCCTGTTTAAATTCAACATTAGATTGCGTATAACCATAACGTTCAGCATGCCAATCACAATGTTCTTTAGCGACTGCTAGCTGCTCTTCAGTCATATCGACGCCAATAACATGACCTGATTCACCCACTAAACGTGATAATAAATAACAGTCACGTCCCGTACCACAGCCCATATCTAAAACGGTTGCACCTTGCAATGCCGGTGGTAAAGGTGTGCCACACCCATAGTAGCGCGCAACGACTTCAGGGTGTAAATCAGCCAACAAAGAACGCAAATGAACAGGAACTGAATCCAAAGTGCAACAGGCACTGGTTTTTAAATCTTCGCTGGACTGTAGCACCTGCCCATAATAGTTTTGTACTGATTCTGTGATGTCTGTGTCGCTCATATACGCTCCGAAAAATAAATAATGACGCAATCGGATATAACCCAAGAAAGCGCGGTTATATGCAGATTTTCTTATAGGTCGTAAAGATACAGGAATCCTTACAAATAAGTGCAAATTATTTTCTTAGCTGCTCCTCCTCAAGCGACAGCTACCTTGGAAAATATTTTCATTACCCAATGGTTTGTTAGTGTAGCCCGTATGAAGCTTTGCGGAATACGGGAAATCGGAGTATTGAACTCTCGTACTCCATCAGTGCTTGTCTCACATTAAGTGAATAGCCAAAATGGCGGAACCCATGAGTAATCGGGTAAAATCATATCGTCATCTATAATTTTGGCATTAACTCTTTAATTATAATATCCCCCTTCCTCAGCGCTTTTGAAAAACACCACGTTTAATCACCGACAAGTATGGCAACTGGCCTTGCCGATGATCATTGCTAATATTTCTACGCCTTTACTAGGTCTTGTCGATACCGCAGTCATGGGGCACTTAGATAACGCTCAATTCCTTGCGGCCATTGCCATTGCTACGCTTATTTTTGGCTTTCTTTTCTGGGGTTTTGGCTTCTTGCGTATGGGCACGACCAGTCTTAGCTCACAAGCTTTTGGTGCCAATAACTCTTTAGAACTAAAAGCCATACTATTACGCGCCCTGTTGATTGCTTGCAGCCTTGCTCTGGGCATTTTATTACTGCAAACACCCATTGCTACTCTCTGTTTTTATTTGATCGATAGCCACAAAGATTTAGAACTTTTAGCGCAACAGTATTTTTTTATTCGTATTTGGAGCGCGCCAGCTACTTTATGCCAGTATGTTATTTTAGGTTGGTTTTTAGGCTGTCAAAACACCAAAAGCCCACTCGCCATCATTATCACTACAAACTTATGCAATATCGGTTTGGATCTATTATTTGTTAATTATTATGCAATGAATGCTGATGGCGTAGCACTGGCTTCGGTTATCTCTGAATATACCGGCTTAGCATTAGCAGTCTTATTACTGATCAAAAGCATACCGCCCAGTCACCAAGCCCTATCTTGGCCTCTCATATTTCAAGTCGATAAGATCAAAGCCATGCTGCTTATTAATAGCCATCTATTTATACGCACTTTATGCTTGATATTTACCTTTGGTTTTTTTACCGTGCAAGGCGAAAAACTAGGCAGCACAATACTGGCGGCTAATGCTATTTTGCTCAACTTTCAAACTTTTATGGCTTATGCGCTTGATGGCTTTGCTCATGCAGCCGAAGCATTAATAGGCCGCGCCCTAGGTGCCAATAATAATCGATTGTTTCAACAATCACTAAAATCAACTGCGTTCTGGTCTTTAGTTATTGCCTTGCTCTTTACGCTATTTTATAGCTATGCAGGCAAAAATATTATCAATAGCCTGACGCATTTAAACGCCGTCCGCGAGCAAGCCTACGAATTTATTCCTTGGGTCATTGCTTTACCGTTAATTTCTTTTATCAGCTTTCTTATGGATGGTGTATTTATTGGCGCAGCTCTATCCAAGCAAATGCGCGACACAATACTCTTACCACTTTTTATTATTTTTTTGCCTGTCTGGTATTTTTCTCAACACTTGGGCAATCATGGTTTATGGCTTGCTCTCACACTCTTTATGTTATCTCGCAGCCTAATAATGCTGAGCATCTATTTATATTACAAAAATAAACTGCTGGCTGTAACTACTCTGCGTAATTTAAAAAAATAGCACTATTACGTCAATGTTGTATTAACAAGGCTCGCTTTTAAGCTCTCCCTTGCTGCATAAGTATCTACACAACTTTCTGACATTAAAATACAACTAGTTGCAAGTCAGGATAGCTCCCTCTCTAGGGCAATCGCATTAAAATCTGATTGACATTTTATTGTAAATAGTTGTCTATTGGCACTATTTGTTTACCTGATTAGAAAGATTCTTCAGCTAAACCAGATTTCCCCAATTATAAAGCGCATACTGACCTAAATATACCCACCAAAGAGGAACTGTCATGGCCATGAACCGTATCCAATTCCAACAAGGCTTATCTTTACCTGCATTCCAGATGCAGTTTGGTACTGAAGGGCAATGCGCGGATGCTATGGAAGCATCACGTTGGCCGAAAGGATTCCGGTGCCCAGAATGCGATAGCGCGAATTACTACTTACTCAAGGGTGGGAAACATAAGACCTTTCAATGTAAGTGCTGTCGACTACAGACCTCTCTAATCGCAGGTACCTTGTTCCAAAGCACCCGCTTGGCGCTGAACATTTGGTTTTTAGCAATTTACTTGGTCAGCCAAGCCAAGACTGGCTTGTCAGCACTTGATCTTAAACGGCAACTGGGCGTGAGCTACCCGACGGCCTGGCTGATACAGCAGAAGTTGATGCAGGCGATGGTCGAGCGGGATGCTCAGTACAAGTTGAGTGGTAATGTTCAAATAGATGACGCTTACCTCGGCGGTGAATTGGCTGGCGGCAAAGCTGGACGTGGCTCCGAGAATAAAGTGCCATTTGTGGCAGCCATTTCGCTCAGTGTCGAAGGCCGTCCCCTGTACATTAAAATGGCACCTGTTCCTAGTTTTACACGCAAAGCGATTGTTGCCTAGGCTAACTCAGATCTCTCGCCAAGTTGTGTAGTCACTTCCGGTGGCTTAGGCTGTTTTTCTGGGGTAATCGATGCGGGGGGGCGCAAGCCTAAGGATTTACCAGAGTTCAACTGGATCAACACAGTTTTAGGTAACCTTAAAACAAGCTTGGGTGGAGCTTACCATGCGTTCGATTTCGCTAAATACGGTACTCGCTATCTCGGTGCGTTTGTTTATCGATTTAACCGGCGCTTCCATCTTGAGACGCTTCCGCTGCATCTAAGTACCAAGGTAAAATTAAATTAACCTTTTTAGTCGGAGATTAATTTCCAATAGAATCATCATGAACTAAACAAAGTTTGGGTGAAATTACACCGAAAAATAGTTTTTCTAGCATAAAATGTGTTTTTTACACTTTCAAAAAAATTTTAAATTAATTATGCGTGAGTACTTACTGGTCGCTGCAGCCACCACCGAGCCTCGCCCTGCTTGTTGGCTTCGACAAGCTGAAGAATCTTTCTAATCAGGTTATTTTTTCCATGTTCTTTTTCCAGCGTTTTTTGATAACCCAAAAAGGAAGGTGATTGCATAAAGAAAACAGAAAACGCACTGAGCGCTACATCTGACATCTCATATTTTTGGTAAACACCATTACCACTACGCGCATCAGGCAAGGTTGCAAACGTTTGCTTGATCTGTCCAATCAAACTTGATTGAGTGAAGGCTGTGATTTTTTCGACGGTATCTATCACTTATAGATTTTATTTGAATGAGGAATTGGGGGTATTTTATCACTGAATCCTAAATTGAGAATTGCTGGTTATAAATGGTCTCGCTGTCATAGCCCATGGTTCTTAATGCAAGGCGTACCGTGTTATTACTCATGGGCGCTTTATTACTTCTAACGCTCGGAAAGACATAGCGACTATTGCTGGTAAGTTTCCGAATGTCCATTAACACATCAATCGCTTGAGTGGAGAGTGGCACGATCTGCTCGGTTTCTATCTTGGTGACAAAGTAACGCCATTCTTTAGCCGTAAAATCTATGTCTTGGCATTCCATTTGCCTGAGTTCACCAGGGCGGCAAAATATCAAAGGGGATAACTTAAGCGCGCATTGCACAGTAAAGGTGCCAGTATAGTGGTTAATGTCTCACATTAACTGACCTATTTGGCGTGGATCTGTATAGCAGCTCGATGCGTTACTTTTGCCGGTGGAATGGATCCTATAACGGCTTGGCTTGGATCATATTCAATTAAGCCGTGTACAACTGCGTATTTAAAAATGCGGTTACAGTGATTTAAAAAGCGGTGGGCAGTCTCTAAAGTTTGTCGTTTGGCAATCGGTAGAATAATTTCGAGTATATCGGGGGCCTTAATTTCATCAATCGACTTATTCCCCAGGTAGGGCAAAATATGTTGCTTTATACGTGTTGATGTTTTCTTGAAAGTAACGGGTGCAACGGTATGTTCAAAAGCAGCTAACCAAAGTTGCGATACTTGAGCAAAAGAATTTTCCAGCGGAATACCATCCGTTATACGCTGTTCATTTTCGACTGTTTTCTGTATAGCTTGCTTATGATCTTTACGCACCTGTGATGGGTTTATGCTGTCAATAAGTTGAACGCGGCAATCATCAGCGTCTTTTCTTGCGCGTTTTAATCCAATATCGGGATAAGTGCCAAGTGATATGGTTTTGCGTTTATTCTGAAAAGTGTAATTAAAACGCCAATATTTAGAATCATCAGGGTTGATAAGGTGCACCAATCCGCCACCATCATTAAGGCGGTAGGGCTTTTCTTCTGGTTTACAGTGTTTCACTGTTAGATCAGATTTTATAAGGTCTCTAGCCATAAAATGTAGTAACTTTTTGAACGGGCAGGTCGATTTTAACAGTTACTGCAAAAGTTACTACATTTTAAAGCGTTTTTTACTGGTTTTCGCTGGACTTCCTCGGAATGAGATAGGCACAAAAAAGCCCGCTAAGTCAGATAACTTGCGGGCTTTCAGATATTCTTGGACTTGCTTGGACTCTTCAATGGTACCGAGGGCCGGAATCGAACCGGCACTTCCGAAGAAACCGGATTTTGAATCCGGCGTGTCTACCAGTTTCACCACCCCGGCATAGAAGAGACAGTAATTATAAGTAATCTTGTTTTATATTGCTAGAGAATTCTAATAAAATAGTCTTTTTATATTGATAAGTCGGAAGCGGCAAATACGGTGTGCATGAAAAAAAGTGATTTTTACTATGATTTGCCTGATGCGTTAATCGCTCAGCAACCTTTGGCTGAGCGTAGTGCGAGCCGTTTATTATGTTTAGATAAAGACAGCGATGCAATTTATGATCGGAAATTTGTTGATTTTCTGGACTTGCTTAATGCCGAGGATTTATTGGTACTCAATAATACTAAAGTGATTCCGGCGCGTTTGTTTGGTCATAAGCAAAGTGGAGGCAAAGTTGAGATTTTAATTGAGCGTGTATTGAATGATCGTGAAGTGTTGGCGCATATGCGTTCGAGTAAATCACCTAAAGCGGGCGCGTTGATTGATTTAGATGCGGGATTCCAATGTGAGGTATTAGGGCGTGAAGAGGACTTATTTCATTTACGTTTTAAAGGAGAGCAATCGCTAGCAGATATTTTAGATAATATTGGTCATATGCCTTTGCCGCCTTATATAGAGAGAGCGGATGATGAAAATGATCAGACGCGTTATCAAACGGTTTTTGCAGCACAGAGTGGCGCGGTAGCGGCGCCGACGGCAGGCTTGCATTTTGATGATGCCATGATGGCAAGGATTAAGGAGAAAGGCGTGCAGATTGCCTTTGTCACTTTACATGTTGCCAGTGGGACATTTCGACCAGTCAAGGTTGATAATTTAGCTGAACACATCATGCATAAAGAGTTTTTTGCTGTGCCTGAAGAAACTGTGCTAGCAGTGCAACAAGCTAAGGCGCGAGGTGGGCGGGTTATCGCCGTAGGTACGACAGCAATGCGCTCTTTGGAGTCAGCTTCGCAAAAGGGAAGTTTAGAGGCTAGCGAAGGAGATACTAATCTATTTATTACGCCAGGTTATGCTTTTAAAACGGTTGATGCGATGCTGACCAATTTCCACCTGCCTGAATCGACATTGTTAATGCTGGTCTCTGCTTTTTCAGGTTATGAGCGGATTAAAAAAGTGTATCAACATGCGATTGCACAGCAGTATCGGTTTTTTAGTTATGGTGATGCTATGTTTATTCAGCGGGCTGAGTAAATGTAACTTCTCATTATTAGGGGGCTATGTATTAATAGTAGATTCCCGATTAAAGGCTTCGGGAATGGCGGTATTTTTATAGCTTGTGGGAGGGGTTTTTAGCCGCGATTTTGACAAGTCTCGGCTAAAAGCCCCTCTCACAAATAAGCCCATGGTAAACTAATATTACATTTTTCGTTGCAAGCCGGATTGAAATCCGTTTTACGTATTGCCACTACAATTATTGAACTCTTAGCCCGTTACAATGTCAGATATACAAGCTATTTTCTCACCTAAAGTTCCACATAAAATCAAACAGCCTATTTATTGGACTGGTTTAAAAGGCTGTGCAGATTCTTTGGCGATTGCTACGGCGATTAAAAATGAATCCCGTTTGTTTGTGGTGCTTACCCCTGATTCGCAAACGGCTTTACGCTTTGAGCATGAGCTTTCTTTCTTTTTGCAGGGTGAGTATCCCATTTTGCATTTTCCTGATTGGGAAATTTTGCCTTATGATGTATTTTCGCCGCTGCCTGAGATTGTTTCCGAGCGATTAAAAACGCTAGCTCAATTGCCCGAAGTGACGCGCGGTGCATTAGTATTATCGGTATCGACTTTAATGCATCGCTTAGCGCCGCGAGACCATGTTTTAGCTAATAGTTTTTCGCTACAAGTCGGCAGTCAATTTAATTTGGAATTAAATCGGATTAAGTTGGATGCAGTGGGTTATCAGTGCGTTTCTCAAGTTGTTCAACATGCTGAATTTGCCGTGCGTGGTGCGATTATTGATTTGTTTCCGATGGGTAGTAAATATCCGTTCCGCATAGAGTTGTTTGATGAGGAAGTTGAGTCGATCAGAACGTTTGATCCAGAAACTCAACGATCATTAGAGAAAGTGGATGAAATACAGTTGTTTCCTGCGCGCGAATTTCCTTTTTCTGATGCTGCTATCAATCATTTTCGTCAAGCATTTCGCGAGGCGTTTCCAGATGATTATCAAAATAATACACTGTATCAAGATGTTAGCAAGAGCATTACGCCTAGTGGTATTGAAGCTTATCTGCCTTTATTTGATGAGCAGACAAATACATTATTTGATTATCTGCCTGCAACGACCGCTTTTGTATTGCCCGAAACTTTAGAGTACTCGGCTCAGCAGTTTGTCGAAGAGGTTGACGAGCGTTTTGAGCAGCGTAAATATGATCTGGAACGTCCACTGCTAGCGCCTGAGTTGTTGTATTTACAGCAGGCTGAGTTTATTGAACATATAGACCAATTTCGGCGTATTTATTTAGCGCAAGAAACTGAGCAAGCTGCTTGGGAAGGCGTTAGTGTTAGCTTGCCTGAAGTTAATATTGATGCGCGCTTAAAAGAGCCAGCGAGCCGGTTAAAAGCCTTTGTTGCCAATAGTGAAAGTCGTGTTTTGTTTGTCGCTGAAACCGCAGGGCACAGAGAAGCGTTAATTGATAAATTGCGCAGCTATAAAATCAGCGTCAAACAAGTGGATGATTGGGGGCACTTCTTAAGCATTGAAGATTCGCCTTGTATTGTGGTCGCATCGATAGATCATAGCTTGTATATGCAGCAAGCTGGCTTGGTAATTATTACCGAAAGCCAGTTATTAGGTGATAAGGCACAACAAAGGCGTAGGCGCAAAAAGTCGGCAGCGCGTGAGCTGGAAAAAATTGTTAATAATCTGAACGAGCTAACGGTCGGTGCGCCGGTGGTTCATCAGGAGCATGGTGTCGGGCGCTATTTAGGATTACAGGTTTTAAAGTTCGGCGATATTGATGCGGAATTTTTGACCTTAGAATACGCTAACGGAGATAAATTATATGTGCCTGTCTCTTCTTTAGATGTGATTGGTCGGTATACGGGAATGAATCCTGAGAATGCGCCGCTGCATAGATTAGGTGGTGATCAATGGAGTAAGGCGAAGAAAAAAGCGCTGGAAAAAATTCACGATGTTGCGGCTGAATTATTGGATATTCATGCGAAACGTGCTTTAAATAAAGGTCATGCCTTTGCTTATGAAGAGCGTGAGTATTTAGCTTTTGCTGATGCGTTTCCGTTTGAAGAAACACCAGACCAGCAAACTTCAATTGATAGTATTCTCGAAGATATGCGCTCAGGTCAACCGATGGACCGGGTTGTTTGTGGTGATGTTGGCTTTGGTAAAACTGAAGTGGCAATGCGTGCCGCGTTTATTGCCGCGCAAAGCGGAAGACAAGTTGCGGTGTTAGTCCCGACGACGTTATTAGCGCAACAGCATTTTCAGAATTTCAGAGATCGTTTTGCAGATTGGCCTTTTCGAGTCGAGGTATTATCGCGCTTTGTGACGCCTAAGCAACAAAAAGCTATTATTGCAGATATGACAGAGGGTAAAGTCGATATTGTTATTGGCACGCATAAGTTGTTGTCCAAAGAGATTAAATATCGTGATTTAGGTTTGGTTATTATTGATGAAGAGCATCGTTTTGGCGTGCGTCAGAAAGAGCATTTTAAAGCGATACGTCAAGAAGTGGATTTATTAACGCTAACAGCGACACCTATTCCTCGGACTTTAAATATGGCAATGGCAGGTTTGCGTGATGTTTCGATTATTGCTACGCCGCCACCGAATCGACATTCTATTAGAACGTTTATTTCCGAGTGGATTGATTCATTAGTTAAAGAGGCCTGTCAGCGTGAAATTAAACGCGGTGGGCAGATGTATTTTCTGCATAATGATGTGAAATCGATGGATAAAATGGCACGCGAGATTGAGCGTTTAGTCCCGGAAGCGCGCGTAGAAATTGCCCACGGGCAAATGCCCGAGCGTGAGCTTGAGCGTATTATGCTGGATTTTTATCATCAACGATTTAATGTCTTGCTCAGTACGACGATTATTGAAAGTGGTATTGATATACCAACAGCAAATACGATTATTATTAATCGTGCCGATAAGCTCGGTTTAGCGCAGTTGCATCAATTACGTGGTCGGGTAGGACGTTCGCATCATCGGGCTTATGCGTATTTTATTACGCCACCAAAAGCATTAATTAGCAAAGATGCCACTAAACGATTGGATGCATTGGAATCGTCGGGCGAACTAGGCGCAGGCTTTTTATTATCTACCCATGATATGGAGATTCGTGGCGCGGGTGAGCTATTAGGTGATGGTCAAAGTGGACAAATTCAGGAAATAGGCTTTACTTTATATACTGAATTATTAGAACGTGCGGTTAAGGCAATGAAGTCGGGTAAACAGCCTGAGTTAAATGCACCTATGCATGTTGGTACTGAGGTTGATTTGCAAGCAGCGGCTTTAATCCCTGAGGACTATTTGCCAGATATTCATGCGCGATTAGTCTTATATAAGCGTATCGCAAGTACTGAAAGCAAAGAAGAATTAAGAGATTTGCAAATAGAAATGATTGATCGTTTTGGTTTATTACCGGAGCAAGTAAAGGTTTTGTTTGCCATTACAGAGTTAAAGCAACAAGCTGATACGATAGGGGTGAAAAAAATAGATGCGCATGCGGAAGGTGGGCGGATTATTTTCGGTGCTGAGCCTAAATTAAATATGCAGCAGTTATTAACTTTGATACAAACACAGGCGCAGGTTTATAAATTTGAAGGTGGCGATAAATTGCGCTTTACTCAGAAATTCTCGACAACAGATGAAAAAGTGGCTTTTATTAGCGCCTTATTGCTCCAATTAACGGATGAAACCGCATGAGTGTACGATTGAAGATACAGTTTTTTTTATTACTTTTTTCCTGTCATAGCTGGGCTAATGCAGATACACGGCTGTTTCAGGTCGAACTAATTGTTTTTGAGCAAAGTGCGCCGACTACTGAGCTGTTTGAGCAGGTCGACACAAAAATTGCGCCAGTAAAACATTATACATCGGTAAAGTCAGGAACAAAAACGATGAGCTCTCAGTATAGTCGGTTAAGTAAAGCGGATAGTTACCGTCCTTTTTATTATGAATCGTGGCAGATACAAGCAAAAAGCAATCAAGTGAGTTTGCCTATTCATATTTTATCGCGTGCACAGAACTTAGAAGGATGGATTAAAATTCAGCGTGGAAGTTTGTTACATGTCGTGGCTGATTTAGAGTATTCGCCTTCGAGTCCTGAAGAGTCTGAAGAGTTAATTTATCGCATAGCAGAAAAAAGGCGTGTATTACTGAATGAAGTGCATTTTTTAGATAATCCTTATTTTGGCGCTTTGGTTAAAGTGTCGCCTGTTGAGTAAAGGAGAATATTAATGAGATTTAAGCGAGTACTGGGTTTGGTGGCATTGCTATTAACGGCTTGCCAAAGCGTACCTGAAAAGCCAGATAATTTAATTTATTGTCCAGAAGTTCGTAGCCCCATGTGTACTAGAATTTATAGGCCGGTTTGTGCTCAGGATAAAGAAGGACAGCTAAAAACATACGCAAGTGATTGCACAGCTTGTGCAAATGTAGACGTAGTTGCTTATCAAAAAGGCGCATGCACTGGAGAAACAAAATGAAACTAATGAAAAATATACCGTGGCTAATGTTGCTATTATTAAGCGCCTGCCAAAGTGCGCCTGAAAAGCAGGTTGATGTGCTTGAAAAGCAAACTGAGTTAGCTGAAAAGCGGAGTGATTTAAGCTATTGCTCAGAACCGCGCCCGCAAATCTGTACTATGATCTATAGGCCTGTTTGTGGGTTTGATAAAGCTGGTCAATCGAAAACCTATGCAAGTGATTGCACGGCATGTAGTGATGCTGAAGTGGTTGCTTATCAAAAAGGTGAGTGTTTGAATTAGGCTATTTTTGTTTAGCGAGTATTTGTTTTAGAAAAGGCAGCGTTAATTTGCGTTTAGCTATTAGCGTTTCTTGGTCTAACTGCTCAAGTAAATCCCATAAAGCAGGCAAGTCGCGCGCATAGTGTTTAGTTAAGAAATCTCCTATTTTCGGAGAAATTTCAAAGCCTAAGTATTTTGCTTTGCAGGTAAAGGCTGCGATTCGTTCAGCATCAGATAATTCTTGTAGCTTGAGTGTTAAGCCCCAAGCCATGCGGGTTTTTAAGTCAGGTAGCTGGATCGGTAAAAAGTTAGGCGGTACATGTGCGGCCAGAATGAGATTATGGCCGTTGTCGCGGTGGCGGTTATAAAAATTAAATAGAGCGAGTTCCCACTCGTTGTTGCCTGCACATTCTTCCAGATTATCAATACAAACTAGGTCAAACGACTCTAGGCCTTGCAAAATATCCGTTGAAGGTAATTTTTTTTTGTCTAGCGAAAGGTAGAAGCTGCTGAGCTTCAGTTGATAGGCTTGTTGGCAGCAAGCTTGCAGTAAATGCGTTTTACCTAAGCCTTCTTCACTCCAAATATAAAGTTGCTGTTCGCCTTTGCCGCTGGCGCTATCCGTTAAGTGTTGCGTGGCTTCATGATTACAGCCAGCATAGAAACTGCTAAAGGATTGTTCTGCTTTAAAGTCGAATTGTAAGGGCTGTTGTTTGGAGATCATTTCGCGTCTTTTCCTGACTGGCGTACAAATAGACTAGTTCCTAAAAATAGCAGTAGGCTGAAAGTCACTTCTAAAGAGGGTAATAAGCGCTCAGTTCTGACATAGGCTTCAATACTACCGTGTATAAAGTACGGCATGCTGATATAAGCCATCCAAGAGCAACTTTTTAAATTTCCTTTTAGAAATCCACGCAACGCCAATAATAAAGGGCTGACAGTGATAATCAGTAGTAACGCGACCGGCAATTTTTCCGGTGGTGAGAGCACGGTGTTCCATAGCATCAACAGGCTAAATAGACTTAAATAGGCGAATAGGGCGATGGCGTAATAATGGCTAGCTTTCATGAGTTTTTTAATTTTAAAGCGGTCTTCGCTAAGCGAGCACCTAAGGCAAAGCAAAGTGTTTTCTCTTCTTGGCTCAAGCTTTGTTGAATATGAGCTACATGACTTGCACCGTAAGGCGTGCCACCTGATTTTGTTTCTCTTAATGCATCTTCGCTGCTAGGAATCCCTAATAGGATCATACCGTGATGTAACAGCGGTAACATCATCGAGAGCAATGTTGATTCTTGGCCACCATGCATGCTTCCTGTCGAGGTAAATACGGCAGCCGGCTTGTCGCTGAGTGAGCCGCTAAACCAAGCTTCAGTCGTATTATCGATAAAGTATTTCAGCGGTGCGGCCATATTGCCAAAGTGCGTCGGGCTGCCTAAGGCTAAACCATCGCAGCTCTTCAAATCATCTAGCGTGACATAAAGAGAGCCTGATGTGGGGATTTCATCCGCTGTTTGTTCACAGACGCTGGAAATATTCGGTACAGTGCGCAACAGGGCTTCTGTATCGTTAATCGATTCGATGCCGCGAGCAATTTGTTGAGCCATTGCTTTAGTTGCCCCGTCACGGCTGTAATATAAAACCAGAATATTAACCATTGTATGAATTTCTAACTCTTTTGGTGAATCATATAAGTAATCAGACTTATAAAATCGCTAAAACACTTTCTGGAGGACGACCAATTGCCGCTTTGCCATTGGCTAAGACGATAGGGCGTTCAATTAATTTAGGGGCACTAACCATGCCGGCGATAAGTGCAGATCGATCTAGGTCTGGGTTATCCATGCCCGTTTCTTTATATTCAGCTTCGCCTTTGCGCATCAATTCACGCGGTTGCATATCTAGCAAAGTTAAAATGTTATCCAGTTCGACTGCGGTAGGCGGCGTTTTTAAATATTCAATCACTTCAGCTTGTACACCTTGCTCTTCTAATAATTGCAGGGTTTGACGTGATTTACTGCATCTAGGATTGTGGTAAATTTTTACGCTCATAACGGTATTTAGGCTGAAGTTGCAAAGCCTTATAATATCACAGCAACTCTCAATTTAGGATTTCTCATATTTCTGGTATCGGGATTTCTAACCCTCCCATCATAAATTCCATTAATTTTTGCCAGCTATCAAAGTTCATGTAGCGGGTAAGCGCCCTAATGTCATCAAAAAATGTTTTTCTGCTTGCTAGCTCATTGCGTATAAGTGCATAGCATTGGTCAAACCACTCAAGTACCGTATGGACTAAAAACGCTAGAATATTCAGGCTTGCTAACAAAGACGATAGGTGCTGTTTACCATGGCCAAAGTTATGTTTGAAATTATAGCCTTTTGTTTTTAAGGTGTTATTGTTTTCATTCTCTATTTTCCACCTCGTGCGACCTGCCTCAATAATCTGTTTGATGTTTTTTCTATCCAGCGGGCAATCTGTTGCAAAGGCATTGCGGTAAATAACGCTATTATTGTCATCGGTAATGGTTAATTCACACCAATTTACGAATAAGGCATCATCCGTATCGCGCAAAGGAACCTGATTGACAAAGCGGTAGTGTTTTTTTAGTTTTTTCTTCCCCGTCCACTCATTGATAATAACATTTCCCACTTTACCTAATCGCTCGAAATCATCAACCCATTCGTATAGCGTCTTATGATAGTCAGGCTTACAAACCAAAATAAAATGCTTTTTCATCTGAATGACTTGCTCGCAAAAAGGCTGTTTGCAATATAAATCATCCCCTAAAAATGTCGTATTTTCAGGTAATCCATTCGCTTCTTTTGCTAGCCAGCGTTTTGAGGCTGCCAGCTCATAATCTTGCTTTTCAGAGCCATCTTGAGGCGTGATAAATTCAGGCACTAAAGGAATAACCGCGTTTTGCTTAGGAGAGACAATAACGGGAGTCACTACGACGTGCGAGTAATGTATTTTTTCATTTTTTAACGCTTTAGTTGAGCAGCAATCACAATGAATAGTCTGCGAACTAAAGTATTCTACGCCATCAATAGCCACTAAAATCGTATTATCCAGCACACGAAACTCATTAATTTTCCGCTTTGCTGCAATCCGCTTAATATTTCCCTGTAAACAGGTGAAATCGTTTCTGCGGGAACAGGGTCGAGAAGGTTTCTGATTTGATTAGCACTTGGAATTAAATGAACGTCAAATAAGCTGTGAGCATTATTTTTTCCGTGTTCTTTTTCCATCGTTTTTTGATAACCCAAAAAGGAAGGTGATTGCATAAAGAAAACAGAAAATGCGCTGAGCGCTGCATCTGACATCTCATATTTTTGGTAAACACCATCACCACTCGCGCATCAGGCAAGGTTGCAAACGATTGCGTGATGATCTGTCCAACCAAATTTGATTGAGTGAAGGCTGTGATTTTTTCGACGGTATCTACCACTTATAGGTTTTATTTGAATGAGAAATTGAGGTTATTTTATCACTGAATCCTAAATTGAGAATTGCTGATATTTTGCGACATACCTTTGCAAGTCACTTTATTATGAACGGTGGCAATATACTCACACTTCAAAAAATATTGGGGCATTCATCCTTAAATGTCACTACCAGGTATGCACATTTAGCACCTGAATATTTACAAGATGCTGTAAAACTTAATCCCTTAAACTTCAAAAAAGACACTTAGAAACTTTGAGCGGCGGTCGGAATGTGGGAACTATTGAATTTTAGGCAAAAAAAAGCCCGCTAAAAGCAGGCTGTTTTTAATATAACTTTTTGTTTTACTTCATCTTCTGTGGTGGGTCCTGCGAGATTCGAACTCGCGACAATCGCATTAAAAGTGCGGTGCTCTACCAGCTGAGCTAAGGACCCTCAGAAGATTTAACTATTATACAACGAAAACTGATTCTGACAAGCTTTTTTTAAAAGTTTTTATACTTATTTAAAATCACTTCTTTCACTAGCCCAGCATAAGAAAAAATCATGCTCCAGCTGTAGTTACCGGTAATTAGAATGTGAGCTAGACCTTCGTTGAACCAGAGATTATCCACTCTAGAGATAATTTATGCAACCACTAAATACACACCCTCTAAAAAAAGACCTCCAAGCAGAATGCTTTGGAGGTCTTTAGCTTTTATCAATTAGCCGTACGAAGACGGGCAGTATCCTCATGCGATACTGCAAGATTTATCTCGTTTACGGCTTACGTTTACATTACTAGCAATCGCTGATGCTGCAAATAATGTTGATGAGATTATGAATTCACCAGACAAAAAGCCTAGCAAGCCAATCATAAATACTAATCCAGTTAAAATATCTTTATATAAATCTTTCATCAGTCAGTCCTCTAAGTAGTTAGTAGTGCGTTTATCTATAACGCAGGTTCATTATAAACAAGGACACACAATTAACAATAATACCAAAAGATCATAAATTATTTCCTATCTGGATACAATAAAGTCATAAAGTTTTCATATACCTCTAGTACAGCAGCCCAGATTAATAATTATACCAACCCCAATATATTTGCACTTAAACTCATATTCTCAAGAAAAACCGTTCATTCCTGCATGCTTTTAGCAGGAATCTATAGTGTGCGCATGGATTCCCGATTAAAGACTTATCAAGGTAGAACAGCCAGTTACCCAACTGCCCCCTCAGGTGAGTAGCCCAAAGGAACCTTGTAATGGTCAAGTAAAACAGGACACTTTCTTAGACCTGTTTTTTATGGAACTCACGCTCAAACTCTAAGGGCGATTTATAGCCTAATTTAGAGTGTGTCCGCTTACCGTTATAAAAAGCTAAGTAA
>Ga0209825_1000494_pt1 | contig 28645 bp, 23 predicted proteins | sample EN8Hudsemesocosm_FD_184631 | JGI IMG/M metagenome (GOLD analysis project Ga0209825, IMG submission 184631) | Methane-oxidizing microbial communities from mesocosms in the Hudson Canyon - EN8B Hudson Canyon (SPAdes) (version 2) | ecosystem: Environmental > Aquatic > Marine > Cold seeps | place...
AATGTTGTGTTCTGATTGGTTAGGGCAGCAGCTTATCTACCCAAGCCAAATGGCTGCGGGAACAGTTGTCGCGTTGTTAGGCGGAACATATTTTATCCTTTTATTATTACGAGGACGTATGCGCTGACCTAGATAGCCTGGTCAAGTATAGTTAACAAACAAAAATATATGGAGTAAAACTGATAGGAAGTTGGTTTTTCTCTTCTCATCGCTAGCCATAAAAAGGAAGAATTTACATGGGTCAAAGGTATTCAGAAATTTCCGATAAACTAAAACAGTTTATCGAGAAGCAAAAGATATTTTTTGTTGGTACAGCAACGGCCGATAGTCGGGTCAATATATCTCCTAAAGGTATGGATTCCTTACGTGTGTTGAGTAAGAACCGAGTAGTGTGGTTAAACGTAACAGGAAGCGGCAATGAAACTGCTGCTCATATTCAAGAAAACTCACGCATGACTGTTATGTTTACTGCTTTTGAAGGGAAACCAATGATTTTGCGTCTTTATGGTAAAGCAAAGGTAATCCACAAATATGACCCTGAGTGGGGAGACTTACTGTCTTTATTTGAAAATACTCCAGGTTCAAGGCAAATATTCGACCTTGAGGTTGACCTTGTTCAGACATCTTGTGGCATGGCAGTGCCCTTACTAGATTTTGTAGATGAACGTGATCAGTTAACAAATTGGGCAGATAAAGTGGGTGAAAAGGGGGTTGCGGCGTACTGGCTGAAAAATAATCAAGTAAGTCTTGATGGTAAATCAACAAACATTACCCCCGTCTTGTAAAGCTTATAGTTACCAAGACACTTCACTGCAGCTCAAAAATTCTACCTATTTGGCATAGGGGAATACTCCTGAACTCACTAACAAGTACATCCATGTATAAACATACAAATTCTCAATACTTGTTTGATAGAAAAGCTAATGACATGAACCGCAACAAAAGCCATCAAGCTCGGTATCCTTAGCTTTCTCGCTCTTAACTTCAACCGCGCCTGTTGGAGCTATAACTTCTTTATTTAACGCACGTGCAAACAAAATATTATTTTCTATATGAATATGCATATTGATGTCGCTAATAAATTCTTGTAGTCCTAAGTAAAGTGCACGCCAAGTATTACAAGCTTCAGGGTGCAATGATAAATCGTTAGTCAGCGCATATATTCTATCTATGCTCTCAATATGATTTTCATGATCGGACATCATTACACTAATTGGCCCTGACACCATGGGCCAATTTCCACCTACTAGCATAGGGAATAATATCGATTCTTCTTTCTGCATATGCTGTTCGAGTTCTTGCTTCGCGCTATCTAAATGATCAGCTAAACCATTAGGGCATAATTTATGATTACCATGTACTGTTTCTACACGGTTGGCTAAGCGAATAAGTTCAGTTAATTGTTCACGGTGCACTTGATGGTAGCGTGTTAAAATATGTTCAATTAGACTTTTATTATCTACCTTCGACCAATCCTGAACACCGTCACTGCGGCTGGCTAATTCCTCTATATATGGAACAATGTCGTCAGCCTTCAGCCCTTTTTTTTCTATCATGGCCTTGAGTGTTTTATCACCGTTACAGCAAAAGTTAATTCTATGCTTAAACAGTAGGGCGGTTGCCCCCGGTACCTGAGTCGCAATTTCACCAAGTAGCATATTTAAATATGACATTCTGAATCCTCAAAACATAAGATGTATTTGAAATGTATCTTTAAAGGATAAGTTTACCTCTGTATTTTAAAGATGTAAATCAAATGCATGTTATAAAGGTATATAGAGGTAGGTCGAATTCATTTTCCTTGATATAAATCAACTGAGTAGCTTATATCGCTTACTCATAAGGCATTCAAGCTATGGACATTACACGCTTTACTGATTACTAGTTGTGTGTACTCATCTACTTTTCCTACACAATGAAGAGCTTGCCACCATCAAAGAAGTGGCCGACGTATATGGGATTCCTAAAAATCATTTAATGAAGGTGGTGCAAGAACTCGTTTGCTTAAGAATCGTCATTGACCATACTTGCGAAAAGCCAATTTAGCTCAAACTAATGGTCTGATGTCAGTTATTGGCTCTAATAGGCTAACTTATACAAAAAACGGTCACTTAATCTTCGTCATAGGTAGCCTAGGTTCATAAACACGCTGCGCAAACTTTCCACCGGCATGCAGCCAGAGCTTAGATATACCTCATGAAAGGCTTGGTCTAGAGCCAATTTGCCTAATGATTTTTTGTTGGCTTTTTGAATGTCTTCTTTAAGTCGCCATACCATCCTATTGCCGGTTAGGTAACTTAAAGGGTAGCTTTGCTCGGTGCTGTACCAGTTTAATTCAGCCTGCACGCGGCCATCGGTAAAGCCGGTGGCGGCTTTTAATAGTGTGGCAGCATTAACAAATACGTCGTCACTATTGAAGTTAAGATCCAGCCCCACGTTTAGATAGTCTTTGTTGCTGGTCATGAAGTATAGATCTATGCCCACTCGCGCTACTAACCGTGACATTTCGCGCTTGGCAATGAAGCGTACTTCATCTACTAATTCTTTATCTATATATCCCACATCTAACATGTAATCTTCTAGCATTGTGGTCCAACCTTCGGCGTGTTCATTGGCGCTGAAGATGCGACGTATAAACGAAGGGTGCTGGGCCGCAGTGGCAAATTGTAGATGATGTCCGGGGATCCCCTCGTGAATCATCATTACAGGAATGCCAAGCTCGGTGTGCTCGGCGAGTTGGTCTTCTTTAAGCGTCAGGTAAACCAGACTGGTTTTTTTACCCTCCCTTAAAGCCAGTGGTGGCCACATGGCTCCGGCGGGAATTACGGGCTCTAAAAACCCAGGAGTTTGCATGATTTTCATGTCTTGTTCTGGGGGTAAGGAAAATAGTTTTTTATCACTTACAAAGCCATGGATGGAATCAATTTGCTGGTAATAATAATCCAAAACGGAAGTTAACTTTCCGTCTTTTAAGGTTGCAGCAAAGCGATCGTTTAAATATTCGTGTAAATCACTTTCTTTGGTGTCATTTGCAAGCCCATATTTTTTACACAACTTTGTTTTTAGTGAACTTAGTAATGTTTGAGTTTCACCCATAAAGTCTCGAGCCATTTTAGTCAGCTCTGCCGGTGAGTGAGAGATCTGGCGAATGGCCAGTAATTCATTCACCTTATCTAGGCCAATGGCAAAGTTGGTACGAGCATTTTTGTTTTTTAAGTCACTGAGGTAACTGGACAGGGCAGTATTACATTGGGTGATAGCGATCTTTAAACTATCCAGCTGATGGTAGCTTTCCTGCTGCGCCCACTCCAGTATGGCCTGAAAAAGATCAGGCAAACCTTCTCCTTGTTCTAGTTCAATATCACGCCAGCGGCTTATAGGTTCGGCTATTACCTCTGTCTCGGTGGCAAGGTAACGGGGCGCCTGCTGTAAACGGGTTAATATATTGTTTAATCGAAACTCTGGGCTGCGCTCATCGTTTACAAAAAGCTGAAAGATACCGGCGCTGATACCGTCTACGCCGTTTGGTTGGCTGCAACGTTGGGGGCGGCCATATTGTTGTAGTTGGGTAAAAAAGATGTCTTGCTGTAAATGGCGAGCCATTAAGTCTAGGTCTAGTTGCTCATCAAACGTTTCACCCTTGATGGCTTGTAATTTGTTTAGTAATTCTTTTGCTTGCTGGCTACGTTGTTCCATATGCCCAAGGCTAGGGTCTCCAAGTTCACCAAGGTGCGTCTTGTCTCCCAAGGCCATGCTGGTGTCGGCATCGGCCAATATAAAGCGTTTAAACTGTTTACTTATTTTTTCATAGGCAGACATGGGAAGAACCTTTTATAGAGATATTGTAAATTTTTATAATAGATATGTTTTACACACTCACTGTAATCCGTTTAGTTCTTCGCTTACAGATAACTAACCGAAAAATATCGAGTGATACAACGACCTATAGAAATCACTAGTGCTAAGCTGCCTTCAAATAGGACTCTAATTGATCTTCTATAAGGGGATTGTTGGGCTGTTGTTAATTATTTGAGTTTACAATAGTGCAAAAATTAAGAGCAATATGAAAGCTCTAATCATTTATTTTTGATATATTTTTATCGTTGATATAAATAGTATAATTTCTTCTGAGCGAGCTATATAAATAAAGTTGTTGCATCAGCTTTTTACAATTTTCTAAAATAAGCTTGGCGAGCTTTTTCTTATTTGCAGTAAAATTTTGTCTCCCTGCTATTACTCATAGTTTTACTCCAATCCACTCTGATCTATTTAGTTTTTGTATCCAGATTATATTCGCTGGCTGTTTCAGAGGCGAGTCGGGACTGAATGCGAATATATATTTTTCGGTAAGTCAAAGAGCTTGGTTCAATTTCGTAAGCTTTGCTGATTGCCTGAAATGCGTCGGTATATCTGTCAACTAGACCGAATGACAGGGCTAGGGAGTACCAGGTTTTCGATTCATTAGGGTTCAGACGTACCTGTTCCTGCGCAATGTTCAGCGCGCGCTTCGAGTGCGTGCCTGCAGAATCAAACTCTTCTAGCATTTTCAATGTTCGAGCAATTGATCGATGTGCGGCTTCATCGTCCGGATTCGTTTCGAGACGTTGTCGATCAATAGGCAATGCTCGACGTAGAGTATCGTCAGCAGATTCTTCCTGACCCGCTTGCCTGTAGGCATCAGCGAGGTCGCGATAGATGGAAATCTTATGCGGTTGTGACATGATGGCTCGTTTATAAAGGGCTATTGTGATGTCCCAGCGTTCGTAGGCTGCATAACGGCCACCAAAACTGTTGATACCGTTTTCAACCCGCTGTAACGCTAGGTTGCGAGTATGTTCTCTCGCAAGCGTCACGCTGGTCATTGTTCCCGCAAATAAGACAGCGATCAAAAAAGTCTGTGAGATTGAGAATGCCGCCTTGAATGAATCTACTTTACTATGACTGGGTAATAGTCGGTGCCAGTAGCTCAGTGTGGTGATAAGAAGGCCTGCGGAGACCATAACTTCGGCGACTTCGGCTTCGTTGAAGTCGAATAGTCCCAGTTCAAAAAGACCCCCAAAGAAGAAAAATGGCCAGACGAACACCGGCGGTGGCGCAAGGCCTAATCGACGAGCTAATTGCGCAACTCTTACCTCGCTGTTAAGGAGGGCAGGGTAGAGTATTCCGTATGCCCATAAACCGGTTCCAAGCAGGATGCGAATGGTGTCTTTAAGTGGCGTGCTGACTGGTCCGGTCAACAGGTTGTGAAAGTTCGTTTCGCCTTGCAAGCTATTATGGAGAAAAAATTCCGGGCTTTGCCAGTTAAAAAGTTGCTGGCCCCATGATATTTCCTCCAGCGCTACGTAGAGCGCAGCAAGCGTGAGTGCGCCGAAAAACCAACGAAAATATTCTCGTTGGTAAGCGCATGCACCGGAGAAAGCGGCAGTTAGTAACCAGAGTCCGACCTGCAACCACTCCCCGTAAAGGTTTTCATAGGTTGCCCAGATGTAGGCGACAGGAAACCATAGCGCAAATACCAGGTAGCCGATGGATATCGCTGCAGCGATTAAGTAGCTTAAGCCTGCAGGATAGAAAAAAATTGTTGTGTTTTTGTCCGGCATGATGCAAATAGTGTCTCTGTGTGAGTGGTGCACTAGATCTTACGTTGCGTCGGAGGTCGAGAATTTATACAAAAGCAAAACCTGATTCAAAGGTCTATAATATAACCAATTCTATTCCGTGGATACCACTCAAATTTTCTCGCTGGTACCACCTTGCTTTTTAGACCATTTAGCCGCATCGCCGCTTTGATATATGATAGCAGTTAAATTATAGATCGCCACTATGAAGGGAACTAGAAAAATTAAGGTTGTTATTTGCGCGCTCTACTAACACTCAGGTCTGTAAGATATATTTGTGCCATTTTTAGTCGTTGAAAAACTAGTTGTTAAGTCGGTTGTGTCGAGAAAATTTACACCTTTGAGTATTATAAATTTTGCTGAATATCTCAACTACTTGATATCATTTAGTTATTGTATTTCAGTACATATTTTGCATGTTTTTTGAGCGGATTCACTGCCTTGATATAGCGGATCCACTACCTTAATAGGATGTAAATTGGAGGTCATAAAATGAAGGCAATAAGTAATAAAAAGGCTGTTCTTTGTGCGCTCATATTGATATTTGGTTCATTAACTTCTCTAACGAGCTACGCGGGGAGAGGTCATCATAGTAGCTCAAGCAGCGATAGCGAGAGTATTGATAGTTGTTGGGACTGTAATGGAGACGACCCGGTTGTATCGGTACCAGAGCCTGGTACTTTTGCGCTATTAGCATTGGGACTAATTGGGGTTGGGGCAGCAAGACGATTTAGACGTCGCAATTAAATTGACTGAGGTCAGGTCTTACATTGTGTATGATGTGGTAATGTATGATCGGACCTTATTGGCTTGTTTGAAGCGGCCCGGCAGCGACTTTTCTTGTTATAGATTAGGCGCAAAAGTGAGTTTATTTAGCCTACTAACCATAGCGCATTAAACGGTTTCGACTTTTTAGAACTCCGTTCTCCTTTGTGATCCGTTATTGCACGTTAAGACATATTCAATACGTCCTTCTATCGTAAGTAAATAACTTAGAACCTCATTTCTTTGCTTAAAACTCTTTGAAATAGTGTTTATCAAGCGTAATTTTGTGCGACTCATGACTTGTCTAATCACCAAAAAGCAGATTAAACTTCGAAAAAAGGCGCCATGTCTTTATGGGAGTGATAAACGTTATTAAAACTGTTGTTTACCTGAAGTTGAAGGAGAAGTAGCAGGTTTCTTGAGAACTAACTAGAAATTCAAATGACGAAAAGTGACAGATCAAAATAAAATTGAGCGTTCTTGTTAACGGAATCGTTTAAATATTATAGGGAATAATAATGTCGCTTAATGCGTTAAATGATCAATATGGAATTCCTAGTTTTATTGAGTTTAAAGAGGGGAAGTCTGGGTTCACTTTTGTTCATATAAAAAACTGTTACGGGGAGGCTGAGATTTCACTATACGGTGGTCAGGTCACGCATTTTCAACTATTAGGTGATGCGCCTATTTTATGGATGAGTCCTTTATCTAAATTTATTCCCGGGAAGGCAATTCGTGGAGGTATCCCCATTTGTTGGCCTTGGTTTGGGCCGCACCCCAATGATTCGATACTTCCCCAGCACGGTATAGCTAGAATTTCTAATTGGTCTATGGTGGATGCGTGCTTATTGGAAGATGAGCGAGTGAGGGTTAGATTGCGTTGTGATCAAGACAAAATTGACCAACTTGCTAATTGGAAGGGGGTTGAGTTGGAACTAAGCATTACTCTGGGTGAAACGCTTAGGCTTGATCTTTGTACTCGTAACCAGACGAGTGAAACCATAGCTGTAGGTGGGGCGTTACATACGTATTTTAAAGTTGAAGATATCCATCAAGTTGTTGTACAAGGTCTTGAGGCAACGCATTATCAAGATAAGCTAGATCAATACAAGCGCAAGCTTCAGGAAGAGTCCGTGGTCTTCACGGGAGAAACGGATCGAGAGTATCTGGATACAAAGTCTGACTGTATTCTAATAGACAAGGCTAATTCAAGAACCTTAGAAGTGAGCAAAGAAGGTAGCGCCACAACTGTTTTGTGGAACCCATGGCAGGCTAATTCAGAAAAAATGACTGACTTTTCTGATGATGGCTTTAGGCATATGGTGTGTATTGAAGCTGCAATTACAAATAATGATTCGCAGATGATTTTATCTGGAGAAAGTCATATTTTGAGTCAAACTATTGCACTTAAATAAATATGAGACGCTCTTAAGTTATGGGTTTTGTTATCTTAGGTGTGATGGTTACATTAATAGAAAATTCTTGCGCGATCAGTCGAGACGATTAATATAGAATGTTCAAGACCCGTTGGACATTTATTTAAGTAATATCTTGAGGTATGTATGGCTTCAGAAAAAGAAAACACAAGTAAGCATGATCGTATTCTTGCTGAGCAGCGCGCTTATAATTCTCAGCGTGCAGTCGGGTATCGAGAGCAGGCTCTAAAGCTTTACCCCTGGGTTTGTGGACGTTGTGCACGTGAATTTTCTCGTCCAAATTTACGTGAACTTGAGGTACATCATATAGATCATAATCATGATAATAACCCGTCTGACGGCAGTAACTGGGAGTTGCTGTGTATGTATTGTCACGATCAAGAACACTCTAAATATGTGAACTTTTCGGCAGGTAGTGGTGACTCTGCTTCAGCAATCACAGCGGCCACCTTCAATCCTTTTGCCGACCTAAAGGAAAAAATGAATAATAAGTAGAGAGTTTTTCGGTAAATCGACTTGTGCGATATGTCTTACATCAACTTCAGTTATCGTCTGTATAATTTTCTCCTCGTCATCACTATTATACATCTCATCGCTAGGACAGCAGGGAATAAAGGGTTCGCCAATAAGGATTTGGCTATTAAGGAAGATTGGAAAAGGGTTCATGCTCATAAGGAATGAGCATACAAGGAAAAGGTTCAAGCTAAGGATTAGCGATAAGGATATACAATTTAGCCTCGTAATTTACGGGGCTTTTTTGTATCAGGGTTTTGGGAAAGAATAGAAATGTACTGTTTACTCAGCATGTTGGGTTTTAATTTCCTGACAGATTAACCTTTGCCGAGCAAGTTAGCCCTCAGGCTTTAATTACTTGAATATTTTTTTTGCTAATATTGACAGGTTTCTATTGATGAACTAATAGAGTAGTTAACGCCTCATATTGTCTGGGCTGGTGTCCCCGCATTACACCAACGAAACTCAGACATTTTTTCTTAATCATCCGAACTGCTAACGGATTTAAGTTAAAAGGATAGAATCATGCCTTTCAAAAAGCCTGTTGATTATCGTATTAAGCATTATGACCACTTTATCGTACATTGCACTGCTACAAGTCCAGACATGAATGATATTGATGCCTATTGGGTTGACCGAGTACACAAAAATAAAGGTTGGAGTGGGTGCGGTTACCACGCGGTGATATGTCGTGATGGCACACTACAAATGCATGACGATGGGTTGCCCACTCGTCCAATTGATAAAGTTGGTGCCCACGTTGGTGGTTGTGGGCGTGGTTGGAATAAACGGAGTTTTGGGGTCACGCTTGTGGGAGGGGTTGATGAAAATAATAAGCCTGAAAATAATTTCACACTGGCTCAATTTGATACCTTATATGAAATGATTGAAGACTTTAAAGAGTCTCATCCTAGCCCGTTAAATGTAAAAATTATGGGACATCGCGACCTTATCGCCGAAACTAATGCAGCGTCTAAGACGTGTCCATGTTTTGATGTGGAAGAATTTATGGAACGTCGCCTTGATATGGAAGAGGACGAAGAAGATATAGAAGAAGTATTTAGTCAGAGCGATACACTAAGCTTACCTGAAAATTATATCGTTAAATCTGGCGACTCTCTTTGGAAGATTGGGCAAATATTTGGCGTAAGTGTTGACCACATCAACAGACTTAACCACCTTGGTGGTGATATTATTCATCCTGGTCAGAACATTAAAATACCTCATACGATTGCGGGAACTCACAGCGTTATTCATTGAAAGTTCTGATAAAAAGAGTGCGTTTGATTGCATAGTTTAATAATTAAATTAGCCCTTAAAAATAGCTAAAAAATTAAAATAGGGAAGTTGAACATGCTGATTATTACAAATAGGGAACCACGGGATCTATACGAACGAAAGTAGGACGAACCTACAAATTTGATTTTAATAAGAATGCACCATCGAATTCTCTTTATTATTGCGAGCGCTTAGGCGAAGACCGTTACGTCGAAATTGGCTCAAATGGCTTGATGACAAAGCTAAAGGAGAACAGTGCAAAGCAAATACTTTTGTACACACACGGCTTTTCCAACTTGCCTGAGCATGATATTTTTCCCCGAGTAGAATAGGTACAAAAGTATTTTGATTCTAAAGATCCAAATTTAATACTTGTAGTACCTTTAATATGGCCGTGTAATAACGATATTGGAATTGTTAAAGATTATTGGGGTGATCAAAAAATAGCCGATAAAAGTCCTTTTTCTTTTTCGCGCGTCTTGCAGTTGTTCATGGCATGGAGAGAAAAGTCACCTGAAGATGCACCATGCCTTAAACGAATCAATATACTTGCGCACTCAATGGGCAGTAGGGTTTTGAGGGAAACACTCTCAGTATGGAATAAATATGACTTGGCAAATGGTGTGCCTTTGTTGTTTAGAAACACGATATTGATGGCCGCAGATGTCGTTGATGAGTCACTTGAGGAGGGGCAAGTAGGGCGTTTAATTAGTCAAATATCTAGAAACGTATCGGTCTATTACACATCGAATGACCTAGCCTTAAGGTCAAGCAAAATATCGAACTTAAAAAGCAAAGTAGCTTCAAGGAGGCTTGGATACACCGGGCCAGAAGATATGAGGAAAGTACAAGCAAATGTATATGCAATTGATTGAGATAATTTTAACAATAGATATGACTTCCCAAAGGGGCATTCTTATTTCTTAGATAACGGTAATAATACAACCATGTATGCTGTTTGAGCATATTTTTAATACGATTAAAACAGGTCGAGTTTCTGTTTGTGATGAAAGAAATAGAAAGCATATTATATAAATAATTAAATATAAATATTACAAGAGATTAGATAAATGGTCTTAATGCTATTTTTCTCTATGCTTCTTTTAATTGATGTAAATGGTATTAATTTCTTACATAAATGCGCTAATATAATTATGATAAATATATCGATTTTTTTATTGTTTAGAGAGGCATCTCGGTGATTATGATGTTTAATAACATGAAATTGATACCTCTAATTTGTGGATGCAAATTTCTTGTTACTTTAATTTTAATATTTAGTTCTAATTTGGTTTTTGCAGACAATATAGAACTTGCGACAGGTATCAATACAGACCCACCTTTTGTATATGGGGATTTTGATATATCTTCTGAGTACCCTGGTATTACAATTGATGTACTTAATCTAATTGAGAAAAAGACAAACTTTAAGTTTAATATTGGTAAGCGGCCGTGGGCTAGAGTTGTTAGAGATGTAAAAACAAATGTGCTTGATGGAGGTTTTCATTTTAGCTTCAAGGAGGAGCGCTTGTCCTTCGTTGCCTATCCAATTCTCAAAGGTGAGCATACTCCAGACCCAAGCTATAGTATTTCAGATCGTTCTTATATTCTTTATCGTTTAAAGGATGAATCAATTCGCTGGAATGGTGAGCGAATTATTAGCGACTCAAATAAGCCTGTTATTATTGGTGCAATTAGAGGTAGCTCAGTTACTGGCACTATAAATCAACTTGGATATACGTTGCTTGAGGCAAATACCGATAAGCAATTGTTGAAACTATTACTCTTTAAAAGAGTTGATGCCATTGTTGGTCTGGAAAATATGTTAGATGCGAAAGTTGAAACACTAGCATTAGAAGAACAAATTATAATCAAAAAAACATATCCACCAATTGAAACCAAACCTTATTACATTGCTTTCTCTAAAGCGTTCTACAATAAACAACCAGAAGCGGCTTGGAAAATTTGGGATACGATAAAACTAATAAAAAGTAGTGGCGAAATGACTGAGATTTTCAAACGTTATGTGGATAGATAGCTTTGTTTATGGACTGCTCAGTACTTATTAAACGCTTCTCTACCATAAGACAACAATAGGCGCCAAGGAATTCGAATAGACGACAGTTGTAACTTGCTCAAGACTATTGTGAGAAGACTGGTGTGGTACAATGACCGCTCTTAATAAGTGCGACAACAGATACAATATCCCCCAAATAACTACTCACTATTTAACAGTGATATACAGGATTAATACAATGACAAATAAGAGCATGCCTAAGCTAAGACTAACACCATCGTTGGTTGAGAAACTGGCACGAATACAAGGTATGCAACCTAAGCATATGTCTTTTCAAAAGTTAGTTGAACAGTTAGCCGATCAAGCCCTAGCACAGGCTCTGGAACAAACTAATTTAAATCAGTCAGAGGCATTACGAGACTCTTAGGCAACAAGCATTGTGTCAAAGAGCTGCACGAATTATGACCAGGGTTTTGAACCTGAATATATTTCTTTCAAAAGGTGTGATTCATGTATTAAGTTGTACCGATTGTTGAAATGTAGCAAGGCAGTAATCTGAATAATAATCTGACGTAGTTGAAGTGGCAAACACCTCTTATCCTAGACTTTTTGGGGCTTAGATATGTTATGAAAGGAATGAATGAAAAATATAAGGAAAACTCATGATGGACTATGATCAAGCTAAAGCCTATCTACTATCAAAGCCTGAAGCGAGTAGCGACTACCCATTTGGTATAGACGTTCTAGTGCCTAAAATTAAAGGTAAGATGTTTGCCACATTAGGGTACCGAAAAGATATTGCTCAAATGAATCTTAAGTGTGATCCAGATGAAGCAAGCGCCTTAAGAGACATATTCACAAGTATTATCGAAGCTTATCACATGAATAAGCGTCACTGGATTACAGTTAGCCTTGATGGTGATGTACCCCAAGGAGAGTTAGAGCGGCTCATTGATCAATCTTATGGTTTAGTGGTAAAGAAGCTTAAAAAATCTGAGCGTGAAGCTCTTGAGTTATCTTATGGTAAGGGGGAGATCTACAAAAACTAAAATGGAGGGCTTTAAGTATTAACAACCCCCTAAGTTTTGTATTTAAAATACTGTAGATGTACTTCTACATATTTTGTTTACTCATCTATGTATTCAGAGAGATAGCTCGCTGTTCTCGGATCATTAAAACGTGCGGCAGTATTTGCAAAATCTTCTCGAATGTTTCGTCTTAAAGTCTGATATAAGCGTGGCTGCTGAGTGTGTTCAGGTTCTTCAATTTTGAGAATTGCTTGGAGTAGTTTATGTGGCATTTCTATTGACGTATTTACTGAAACACTGTGTGAATTATTTTGCTCTTTAAGAGCTAAATCGAAGTTAAACCCTTCACCATTATTACCAGTAACAACATCTTCGAAGGCTTCTGCTATAAGTGTTTCCAAAGTGCCTGGTATGAGTAAATCAATAAGCCAGTATGGAATGAAATATAAGAAAGCGCCATGAACGTCTACTTTAGGAATTGTTGATGCTTTCATTTTCAAACTGGCAGTTCTATTTAACCTAGGCGTGGCTATGCTTGTTTGTTGGTTTAGTTGTCTAGGGTTATCTACTGCCCTAGAAGAGCTTAAGCCTGAATGGTAATATCCATCAATAATAATATTTTCAATTTCGATGTCTAGACCATATATTGAGACTGTCGCATCTGTTTTTATTTTATACTCTAAAACGTTTAACAGGCTTGGATAAATAATTGTATCGCTGAGTGTACCCAAACGATCTTGAAGTATAAAACCACCATTCGAAAGTGCAATGTTCACTGAAAATACATGTGTTGTAGCATTATAATTAACGGTACCAATTCTAAGATTATCTTGGGTTAGTATTTCTGTTTTTGTTGATACGCTTGTAAGTAAATCTTCAAAATCGTTAAAGGTATCAGGGAATTCTTCCTTAAAGTTGTCTAGATTAATTTCTTGCTCAAGTTCGATTATTGTTATTTTTTTCCCTTCAGGAGATAAAGCTGGGCTAGCGATTCTTTTATAATGAGTAAAACTGGTTAGTGTCGACATTAAATTAGGTAGTGAGGAGTATATATTGGCTAGAAGCTTGTTCTCAAACTCGGTTAAACTTTGAATTGAAGTCGCTACAGATTGTTTAGGGGGTTCTACCTTAATAGAGCTACTTTTATGATTAATATGGTCTTGTTCAAAAAGTTTGTTGATTGATTCTATGGATTTTAGCATTTCTGTAAACATCATCGTTTCAAGTGCCATAGTAGAACTGAAATCAATACGTGTATTGTTTTCAGTTAAGCTGCCTTTTGATAGTTTAACTTGTCCGATGACGCTCCCCATTTTAGTGGTGCTTCTAGCTCGATTGTTTATTTCAGTGTTTCGTTGAGTGTTTAAAATAGAGAACTCAAAAGTGTTAATTGGTGATTGGTCTAGGCTTGACCAATTACCATTAAAAGTAATTAAACTAGATGTACCATCCTTTAAATTTTTTTTATAGGGGCGATTTAACTGTAGGAGTTCGTTTGTAGAATTACTTTGAATATCTTCTCTAAATTCTTGCCAAAGTAATTGCTGAGATTGCGGTAAATACATTGATGAACGCCAAGCATCCATAACCTCAAATAAACTACTTAATTCAAAGAAGGATTGTTCTACTTTTTTGTGGTGTTGATGCTTTTCATCACCTAGAGGATATAAACCATGCCAAAGTGTGGGAATGTATTGTTGCGCAATTTGAGGTGCTCCATCAGAGAATGGGCTAGTCGCATAAGCTAATAAACTTAAAAAAATACTGAACTGTAACTTTTTCATAGTTTGACCAGTTTAAGCCCTATATCTGATTAAATAGATAGATTTTGAGTAGCGATTAAAACTCAAAGACCAAGCCGAAGAGTAAGCGACGGTCTGTTTTTTCGGGTAATTCACCTTCTTCATCAGGCGTAGGTTCAGCAATTCTGTCAATTATAAAGCGTACCCTAAATTCAAGCTCTCCAGTGATGTCAAAATCAAAACCCGACTCAAAATGGTGTATTAGCCCACCAGAGTCTCTATCTACCCACCTAGCTGTGTACAGAAGGTCGTATTCAATATCTTTACTTATATCCCATTCAAGCTCTGTGTCTAGTTCTAAAATTTCTGTAGAAATGTTTGAATTTTCTCCCGCTTCTACCTGATCAAATTCTGTGTTTTGATAGCCTGGGCCAGCTGATACTTCCCAGTAAAGTTCTTGATCATCAATCATATAGTAACCAATTTGTGCAGAATAGACATATCGTTGCGCGATGTTTTGGAATGGGTCACGGAAGAATTCAAAATTTAACGGGCTAAAAAATGCTCGGTGTGAAAAAAACCAATCCATTGAGAAGTTGAACCTATGATTATTAGCGCTTTGGATATTGCTTGATTCTGAATATAAGCCTCTATAATCAATTCTTAAACGAGAAAGCGAGGTTTGTCGCTGCATTTCCAAGCTAGCACTATAGCTTTGACCGTCGGTGTTGCCCGAGTGTAAATCTAGACCTAACTCAAATTCGTTATCCCAGTAGTTCCATTCGTCATTATTATTCGCAACGATAGAAATTAATAATTTAGAGTCAAACAGGGTCTCACTACCCATTAAATTAACGGTTTGGTTTTGCATGAGTATGCGGCCTACAACGATTTTTCCGTCCGTAAAGCGTAAACCTTTTGTTTGTGCGGTTCTTAGAAATGCAACATCTTTCCAGTCAATACTAACCACACCAAATTCGTCGCTGTCGAACTCTATTTCTTTATCGTAAAGGGTAATTAATTCTCCTTTTAACCATTCTCCAGAGTTCGTTTGTAGCCAATCCCAACGAACATCATCAACAGGCATCCAATTATTAGAGTTATCAAGTGTTGTTCCATAAGAAGTTGATGAACAAATAGAAAGTATTAAAACCAGTGAAATTAATACAGGGCTTAATGCTATAACTTGTATGTTTTGTTTACTAAATAACATTTTATTCAACTGCGACTTAACCTAAAATAATTAATAAAGATATCCACTATTAAGTAGTTGTGGATACAATGTAAATCAAGCACCACAATAACAATAGACTATACTTGATTTAAAACTATCAAATGGAACTTAATGTGGCTTTGCAATTTAAATATTGGCATTTTGTTTTTTGCATTATTGCTTGTTTAGCTATTCTATCTCCAACTACTTATGCTATGGATGGTAATGTTGAGGATGAAATCCCTGAAGAAGATCTATCGGCTACCGACAATCAAGCACTAAACGAAGACGAAGTAGATATTCCAATTGTAAGTTTTAGTCATGCAGAAGGCGAGCCGGTTTTAGATGGGGGGATTGACGAAGTTTTCTGGGATCAATCAACTATTTTTGAGATTGATCTAGAGCTCTACCCAATCCGCTATGGTAAGCCGCAAGTTGAAACGTTTGTACGTGTTGCGGTGACATCCTCGCATATATTCATCGCATTTGATGCAAGAGACCCAAAACCTGAGATGATTCGCTCTGCAGCACAAAATCATGATGCGGTGAAAGACGATGATTACGTGTCTTTAATTATAGATCCCAGTGGCGCGGGTATTAAAAAATATGAGTTTCGTATTAATCCTCATGGTAGTTTAACCGATGTGTTGCAAGATACAGTGGCAGATCGATATTTCTATGACTGGGATACCGACTGGACGGGTAGTGCGCAAAAATCAGAGCTTGGTTATACCGCAGAAATTGCTATACCTCACCAATCAATTAAGTTTCCTGTTCAGGATATAAAAGCTGATGACCTTTGGTTAATGATGTTTAAACGGTCTTACCCACGAAGTATAGACAGAACTTTTGGCAAAGTAGTGTTAGTTAAAAAAGCGGATTCAATGGATGATAGAAAAGGCAAAAGTAATATCTCTGCACCGCAAGGTAAAATGACAGTTAAACAGCTAAAAGAATTCAATAAAAAGAAGTTTCAACGGCGTCGCGAAACTTCTGATTCTCAAAGTGATACCGTGAATAACGAAATAAAGTCTGACGAGAAAGAAGAAAAACAAGCCGTATTACCCGCGGCCAAGGCAGGAAAAAGAAACCAAAATAAGCTGCAAAGTATAGATTTCACTCCGCACTATATTTTTCATAAAGATGAGGAGCGGGATATTGGAGACACGCCGTTTAAGCAGGATAAAAAGCACGGCATAAATGAATTCGGTTTTACCAGTAAAATGCACTTTGGTACGAATAAATCGTTAGCCGTAACGGTTAACCCAAATTTTACCGAAGTAGAGTCAGATATCGCACGGGAGAGCATTAATAACTCTTTCAATCCTTTTAAACCAGAAAAACGTAGCTTCTTTCACTCAGGCGCTGAACTTTACAACACTATGTTGCCAATGGTTTATACACGAAATATAAAATTGCCTGAAGGTGGCGTTTCGTATGCTCAAAATGGCAGAGCAAGCTCCGGCGGCTTTTTTTATGTAAAGGATAGAGAAACTGAATTTATCATGCCCGACAACTTAGGCTCCGACAAAGTAAATGTTAAGGTTCGAAGTGATGCGACCGCTGCCAGATTCCAAAAGATACTGGGCAAAAAATCTATTGGCGCTCTCGCTACTTATAGAGAAGGTGAAGATAACTATCACAATTTTATGGGCGGGTTTGATGGTGTGTGGGACTTAGGGATTGACGATAAAATGCGATTCCAGATGTTATATTCTGACACTCGCTACCCTGAAAGTTTTGCAGATGACCTTTGTGAAGAAGGCGACTGCACTGTTGATCCTATTCCAGAAGATTGTCCGCTTGGAAGTTGTGGTACAACAGCGGAAGTGCTTAGAACAAATTTTGATGAAACCTTAACCGGCCATGCTTTACGTTTAAATTATAAGCATGACGGCCCTAATGGTCTGTATTGGTTTAATTTTTACGATGTGCATGAAGATTTTCGAGCAGACTTAGGCTATACCACGCGCGTTGATTTCAGGTCACTAAATTTTGCATACGGTCAAAAGTGGTATGTACGCGTACCAGGTGATGATGGTGATTCCAGAATACGCTCTTATTTGGTTTTTAAGGAAATGGAATCGCAAGAAGGCGAACAAATTGAACGTTCATACACCTTCCTTAATGAGTTTAGAGGCTGGCAGCAAACGGTATTGCGCTTTGGTCCTACGTGGAAAGAAAGAGCAGTTAATCGCCTTAATCAAAACAGTCTTGAGTTGGGTGATAACGCCCCTTTATTTGATGAACTCTATTTTACTTGGTATTACGAGGTTTCACCTACGGGTCGCTGGACCTTTAACTTTGATGGCCGTGTTGGTGAAATGGCTGATGCTGAAAATATTATTCTTGGCGATATTAAAGAGTTTAAACCTCGTTTTCGTTACCGCTTTGATAACTTCCATTTTGATTTAAAAGGCACTTATCGTACCTTTGATGTGACAGGTGGGGAGTTATACGAGGAACAGTTTTATACCTTGGGTGTGACGTATCGAAAAAATAAGAATATTAGTCATCGGATGCTATTTCTGCACGACATCACCAAACGTAACTTAGATTTATGGACAGCTAACGAACCCAAGGAAGAAATAGAAAGTAGTTTTGAGTACACCATGATTTATACTCCTGATAACTTTTGGAAAGTGCTCGCGGGTGTAAAGCTTCTTGAAGAAAAAGATACAGATAAACACCCCAGTATTCGTGATTTGACGGAGCGAGAATTCTTTGTGAAGGTTGAGCGTAAATTTAATCTTGCCTTAGATTAGTAACCTTCGTTTATTGAAGAAGGGTTTAAGGTTGTTTTAGTATGAGCAAAGCGCTTTACAAAAAAGATGGAAGTAAATGGTGCAAACTTGTCTCGGAATTTTCATATTACACGAGCATACGAGGCCTTGAATAAACTAAAGTTTGAAAAAGCTAATAAGTAATCGGCATCACTATTAAAAGGCCTCTTTATGAGGCCTTTATTGTTTGAACACGGTTGATTGGCTTGTTTAGGGTTTACCACCCTTACTGGCGAGAGAACAAGTAAAAGACAGGAGATGCACGCCCTGAATTTCTAGTGATTGATTCAGCAGCTAATATAAAACTAAATATACAGATAAGCGACCTATAGGTATTGCTTTTTCTGGTGATCTGTCAGAATAACAATCTTCGTACTTTGAGTGCGTGCTTTGCGCAACTTTAGAAGGCTTATTGGTCATAGCTTATTTAAGGAAAAGCCATGAAAACCCTAATTCTAGGTGGAGTTAAATCAGGAAAAAGTCGGTATGCAGAAGAAGTAGCCGCTACAATTTCAGGGTCGGTTACAGTGATTGCGACGGCAACAGCAATGGACGAAGGGATGGCAATTAGAATTGCGCGTCATCAAGATGAAAGGCCCGCTTCATGGGTAACAGTAGAAGAACCAATACATTTGGGGCAGGCGCTTCGGTCAATTTCATCTGCAGATGTGGTGGTAATTGACTGTTTGACGCTTTGGTTAACCAATTTATTGATGGACCCTGATGCCGATAAATTAAACAGCGAAATTGATAACTTTGAACAAGCGATCAGAGAGTTTAATCACCCATTGATACTTGTTTCGAATGAGACCAATATGGGAATAGTCCCATTAGGAGATCTAACTCGTAAGTATTGTGATCAAGTAGGTTTGCTTCATCAAAGGTTAGCGAAAGTTTGTGACAAAGTGCAGCTTATTGTCGCTGGCCTACCTTTAAACCTCAAGGGTACGTAGATAATACTAAGTAGAAAATTAATATTGTAACCAATATAAGTGTGACTCTAAACGAACAATAAGGGCTATAGCATGAGTGAGCAAAGCAAAAACGAATCGCATAACAAGAAGATGAAAAAACAAAAAGAAAACGTGGATGCTCACATCGCTGAAGCAACAACTGAACGAGGTGTGTTGATAGTTCTGACAGGTAACGGTAAAGGAAAGAGTAGTTCTGGTTTTGGAATGATTCTACGTGCGCTAGGCTACGACCATACCGTTGGTGTTGTACAATTTATTAAAGGTGTTCAGCTTTCTGGCGAAGAAATATTTCTGAAAGAGAAAATGCCTGAAGTAGATTTTTATCAAATGGGCACCGGGTTTACTTGGGATACTCAAGATAGAAGTGCTGACATAGCGGCGGCTGAAAAAACATGGGCGGTCGCAGAAAAGATGTTAAAGGATGACCGTTATCAGCTCGTTTTATTGGATGAGCTAACGTATATGTTTGCTTATAAATACCTTGATGAAGAAAGAATGCTTACAGCATTAAAGAACCGTCCAGAGAGTCAGAGCGTTATTGTTACTGGTCGTGGTGGTGGTTTAAAGCTACAATCGATTGCTGATACGGTGTCAGAAATAAAAGATATCAAGCATGCGTATACATCAGGCATCAAAGCTAGGCAAGGTGTCGATTATTAACAATTTGATATTTCTGGCGTAGGTTGGGATGAGTTGCACGAACCCCAACAATGATTAGCATAATGTATAAAATGCTAGCGATTGGTTTAGGCGTAAATTTTAAGTGTAGGGTGGGTTAAGGGAAGAGCTAAGGTTGAAGTTCTTGAATCCCATGCTTATTTAAATAAACATGGGATTCAGCTGCTTCACAATTAATGAAGTCAGAGAAAGCCTAGAACAATACTCTACAACGTATTGTGCCAGTCACTGCTTTTAGTTTTTCTTGAGCAAGTTCGCTGTATTCTTTATTTACATCAACAACCACATAACCAACACCTTCATTTGTCTGTAAGTATTGACCACAAATATTGATGTTGTTGTCTGAAAGTACTTGGTTTATTTCAGACATCACACCTGGGATATTCTGGTGAATGTGTAATAAACGGTGGTTTTCAGGGTGTGCTGGTAAGGCAACTTCTGGAAAGTTAACAGACGTTATTGATGTGCCTGTATCACTGTACGTTGCAAGCTTTTCGCCTACTTCCAAACCAATGTTTGCTTGAGCTTCCATTGTGCTACCACCCACATGAGGCGTAAGAATAACGTTATCAAACTCTCTTAGTGGTGATAGAAATTCTTCTTTGTTTGATTTTGGCTCGGTCGGGAATACATCGATTGCAGCGCCTAATAACTTCTTGCTGCTTAATGCATCACACAAAGCATCAATATCAATAACCGTTCCGCGTGCAGCGTTTATAAGTATGCCGCCTTGCTTCATTTGCTCAAATTGCTTAGCGCCCATCATGTCTTGAGTGCTAGCAGTTTCAGGTACATGAAGGCTGACAATGTCGACTGTGCCTAGAAGCGCTTCCATTGAATCGACTTGTGTAGCATTGCCTAAAGGTAATTTGGTTATAACATCATAAAAATATACTTTCATGCCGAGTGATTCGGCTAATACACTTAGTTGGCTACCAATACTTCCGTAACCAACGATACCAATACTCTTGCCACGAATCTCAAAGCTATTCGTAGCTGATTTTAGCCATTCGCCACGATGCGCCATCGCGCTTTTTTCAGGCACGCCGCGTAAGAGCAAAATTGCTTCAGCAAGCACGAGTTCTGCAACACTACGTGTATTAGAATAAGGTGCATTAAAAACGGCCACACCTTTTTTAGTTGCCGCTTTAAGGTCAACCTGGTTAGTTCCGATACAGAAACAACCTACTGCAATTAATTTTTTAGCTGCATCAAAAACTTCCGATGTTAATTGAGTGCGCGAGCGAATACCGACAAAATGCGCATCCGCTATCTTCTCAATCAGTTCGTCTTGAGCGAGGGATGTTTTTAGATATTCTATATTGGTGTAGCCTGCTTTTTTAAGTGTTTCAACAGCAGATTCATGTACACCTTCCAAAAGTAAAAATCGGATTTTACTTTTATCTAATGATGTCGTTGTCATATTCGTATTAAACCCTTGAATTTCAGCATATTTCTCAAAAAGAGATACGCTTTTTTTTAAAAGAAAATATAGTCTTTGAAATATTGTGTCTGAAAAAGCCGCGTATGATACCATAATCCGCTTTTCTGTCGTTCAAAATATTGAAACTCTTGTTAAAAAACTTCGTATAAGAAGCTAAATCAATAAGTTATTTTGAATTTCTAGAAACAACATTAACTAAATCATTACAGTTTGGCTAGGTAGAAACAAGTATGGCGTCAGAAGACCAGATAATCGAAGCACTTAAAGCAGTCGTAGAAAGCGGGAAAGTAAGAACTGATGATGAGTCATTACTTTCTCACGGCAAGGATTGGACTAAAATTTATGCCCCTAAGCCATTAGCGATTGTTTTCCCAAAAACAACGCTAGAAGTACAGTCAATCGTAAAGTTAGCAAATGAACATGAGTTTGCATTAGTGCCATCAGGCGGTCGTACAGGCTTGAGTGCGGGTGCTGTTGCTGCGAATGGTGAGGTGGTTGTTTCATTTGATTATATGAATCAAATTAAAACGTTTAGTGCAAGTGATCGCTCTGTTCGCTGTCAGGCGGGTGTTGTGACAGCACAATTACAAAACTTCGCTGAAGAGAACGGTCTGTATTATCCTGTAGATTTTGCCTCAGCAGGTTCAAGCCAGTTAGGTGGTAATCTTTCTACAAATGCGGGTGGCATTAAAGTTATAAAGTATGGGATGAGCCGTGACTGGGTGCTTGGCCTAGAAGTTGTGACCGGGGCAGGTGAAATTCTTGAGCTGAATCGAGATTTACTTAAAAATAATACCGGTTATGATTTACGCCATCTATTTATTGGTGCAGAAGGTACGTTGGGCTTTATTACCGAGGCAACAATGAAGTTAACGCGCCAGCCTGATAACTTAACCGTACTGGTGTTAGGTTTAAATAATATAAAGAATACCATGGATGTGTTAAAAACTTTTCAGTCAAAGCTTGATTTAACCGCCTATGAATTCTTCTCAAATGAGGCGATGGGGCACGTTCTAGCACATAATGATGTACCGAAACCATTTGAAACTGAAGCGCCTTATTATGCTTTACTTGAATTCGAATCTACTTCTGATGAAATAATGGATAGCGCGATGGCGTTATTTGAGACTTGTGTAGAGGAGGGTTGGGTACTTGATGGTGTTATAAGTCAGAGTGAAACACAAGCAAATAACTTATGGCGTTTAAGAGAAGGTATTTCAGAATCAATTTCAGTTAAAACCCCCTATAAAAATGATATTTCTGTTGTTGTATCTAAGGTGCCAGAATTTTTAACTGAGATAAATGATGTGGTAACGGAGCATTATCCAGATTTTGAAATCATCTGGTTTGGTCACATAGGTGACGGTAACCTTCATTTAAATATCCTGAAACCTGACAATTTAAGTAATGATGACTTTTTTGCGCAATGCATAAAGGTAAATAAATGGGTATTCGAAATTGTAGAAAAATACAATGGCAGCATATCTGCTGAGCATGGTGTCGGTATGGTCAAGAAGGACTATCTTTCTTACACTCGGTCTTCTGAAGAAGTCGCTATTATGCAGGGTATTAAGCGGGTTTTTGATCCCAAAGGATTGATGAATCCTGGGAAAGTTTTCGACTTATAAATTATTGTAACCTTTATCTTTATGTGGAAGCTGAGAGGTTCTCCACATAAGCTGTTTGTCTATCTTGAAAGCTGAATATTATTCACGTATGTTTGCGTTACGTTTTACGTACTCCACATGTCGAGCTGTCTGGAATTTCTTTAGCTGTATCTAGGGCTTGTTACTTAAATCACAACACACATTAAGAAATATAATAGGTTTATATATGCCAGTTGTTAATGCTTTCTCTAAAATTTGTTTTTTTGTATTTTTTTGCTTATTCAGCCTAGCTGTTTCGGCAAAAATAACCGAGAAACAAGTAGTTAAGTTTTGTGTATGGGACCCTGTAGGTGGTAATGGTCCTTTTATTAGTTTTTTAAAGCAAACAAAGCTTAAAGCTTTGGGGTGGGGGGTTGATTTACAACTTGACGCTTATACAGATGAAAAAGTTGCAGCAAATGATTTTCGTTCTGGAATTTGTGATGCGGTTTTCTTAACAAATATCTTGGCTAAGGATTTTGTTCCTTTCTCGGCGGCGTTTGGAGCGCCAGGCGCGATTAGCTCCTTGGATGAGTTAAAAACATTGTCGGCAACGCTTAATAATCCAAAAGCTAGAAAGTTTGTCGTTAATGATAAATATGAAGTGTCAGGGCTCTTTCCAATTGGAGAGATCTATACATTTGTACGAGACAAATCAGATGTCAGTATTGCAGCGATAAGCGGTAAGAAGGTCTCAATCTTGAATGGCGATGTTGCGAGTAGTCGTTTTGCGAAGATAGTGGGCGCTTCTAAAGTGCATACATCGTTAGCAACATGGGGCGGTCAGTTTAATAATGGTAATGTCGATGTGATGTTTGCACCCGCTTTGGCATATAACACGTTTGAATTATATAAAGGTCTTGGAGAAAAAGGCGGAATTATTGATTACAACATACTTTATGCTGTGATGCAGATGGTCGTTAATCATGAAAAAGTTCCTGAAGGTTTTGGCGCCCATATGCGTAAGCATGCTTTATCGCGCTTTAGTGAGTTGGAAAATACAGTAAAAATTGCGCACAGTGAGATACCACAAAAATATTGGGTTAAACTGACACCAGAACAGAAAGTTGAATTTAATAACTTGTCTAAGCAGATTCGTTTATCGCTAAAAGAAGAAGGTGATTATGATTCTAAGGCGATTACTATCCTTTGGAAAATTCGTTGTAAGTTTAACCCTTCAGCAACTGAATGTGCCACGCCTGAATAAGAGTTTATAATTATGGCTTACCCACTATGTTTTACTGATGGATCACAGTTTTCACATGCATTAGGTAAAATTGTGTGTGTAGGTCGGAATTATGCTGAGCATGCAAGAGAATTAAATAATCCAATTCCTACAGAGCCAATTCTATTTATCAAGCCAGAGTCAAGTGCGGTAAGTTTAAGTAATGATTTGCTTATTCCAAGTAGTGACTGTCATTATGAAACCGAAGTATCGATTTTAATTGGTGCTAGTTTGTCCTCTGCGAGCGAAAAAGAAGTAGAGAGTGCTATAGTTGGTGTAGGGTTAGGATTAGACTTAACCCGAAGGGCGCTTCAGTCCAAACTAAAAGAAAAAAGCCATCCGTGGGAAGTTGCGAAAAGCTTTGATGGTGCTTGCCCCTTGACTGATTTTGCTAAGATTGATCAGTTTTCTGATTTAACGAAATTACTATTTAGTTTGCATATAAATGATGAGCTAAAGCAGTCTGGAAATAGTGAGGATATGCTCAACCCTATTGTTCCGTTGATTGTACATATGAGTAAATTTTTTACTTTAAAGCCTGGAGATATTATTTTAACGGGCACGCCTAAGGGTGTTGGTGAGTTGCAGTCTGGTGACTCGCTCAAACTTAATTTGATGGATAAAGTTAAGGTCACGACCAAAGTGATTTAAATTCAAAAAAGTGAATAGCTGTTATGTCGTCTAAAAAAACAAGTAGTAAAACTATAACATCACGTAGTGGTCGTTTCTTTAAGCTTGCTGGGATGACTGCTTCAGTTGCTGGCAGATTTGCTGCACAGAAAGTTCAAAGTGTTTTTACAGATGAAGAGCGTAGCAAGGAGCGGCTGAGTGTAACCTATGAAAAAATGGCTGATGATATAGTCGGTACGTTAGGTGAGCTTAAAGGCGCGGTAATGAAGATTGGCCAAATTGCTTCTCAAACTCAAGACTTCCTACCCAAAGAATTTTCTAATGCGCTTCAGAAGTTGCAAAAAGAAGCGCCTCCAGTTGAATTCTCAGTAATAAAAGATCAAGTAGAAAAAGAGCTGGGCGATAGTTTAGTAAATTTATTTCAAAACTTTGATGAGAAGCCCTATGCTGCGGCTTCAATTGGGCAGGTGCATCGTGCTGTTTTAAAAACTGGCCGTGAGGTTGTTGTTAAGGTCCAGTACCCTGGTGTTGATCGTTCTTGCGATTCTGATTTAAAGCAGCTTAGGCTTACTTTAAAGCTGGGTGGTTTGATTAAAATGCCCAAAGCAAGTGTGGATGCGCTGTTTGAAGAAATTAAAGCTCGATTGCATGAAGAATTAGATTATGTGCAAGAGGCGCGTAATTTACTTCGATTTAGAGAGTTTCATAAGCAGCATGAGTTTGTCATCGTACCAGAAGTTATTGCTAAGCTTTCAACAGGGCATGTTCTTACCTTGGAGTATGTAGAAGGTGATCATGCTAATGAGCTTAATAAATTACATTACACTGATGAAGTGATTAATAAAATTGGTCATAACTTGTTTAATTTGTTGGCTGATCAGTTGTTCGTGTTTAAGCAAATACATGGTGATCCACACCCCGGCAATTTTGCTTTCAGGCCGAATGGCGCGGTAATTGTTTACGATTTCGGCTGTGTGAAAGTGTTAAAGCCTGAAATTGTAGAGGCATATCGGGATGCGATTGTTGCCAGTATTGAGGAGGATTACTTGGCTGTTGATAATGCGATGCTACGCCTAGGGGCTCGTGTTGCAGAGAAAGAATATCCTGGCGACGAATATTATGCTGTTTGGCGTAATATATTCTTCGCACCATTCTTTGAAAACGATAAATATGATTTTGAAAATGCAGATCTGCACGTACAGGTAGCGAAAGAAATTCCACTTTTTTTTAAGCATTTGTCACATTTTAAACCGCCCGTTGAAAGTTTGTACATTGATAGGATGATAAGCGGGCACTACTGGATTATGAAAAACCTAGGAGTTAAGGCGAATTTTAGAACTGATTTAGATCGATATATTGCTAGCTAGCGTCTATAGCGAAACAAATAATGGGTGTCGAGTTGGTTGTATTGGTAATTCCTACTTGTTTTTGCGTGTAGTTAGTTGGTTTACCAGAAATACATAGCGTTTGTATTCTTGGTGATGCTTGGGGGTGTGTCTAACTTTATTTAAATATAGGTTAGCTTCATTTAAAAGTTCTGAGTCTTTAGTTGTTTTATGTAGTTTTAGCAGGACTTGAGCCAGATTTAAATTTAAAGATATATGTCTCGGGGTAAGTGGTAGTGCTTTTCTCAGGTTTTCAGCGGATTGTTCTATCATACCGTCTGAATATAGCTTGATTCCTTGTTTGTTAATCGTGGCTGCTTGTTTTTTGTTTTTGTCAGTTATGTTTGTGTTTAACTGATTATAAATGCTGGCGATTAGCTCATCATCGCCTAGTGCTAAGTCAGCAGCTTGCTCGAGCAGGCTTTCTGCATCATCTTGTTTGCCTAGAGAGGAGAGTGTGGTTGCTGCGATTTGAACTGATTCAGCGTCTAACGGCTTATCTTGTTCTGACTTGCCTGTCATGACTTCATCGAAAATTGATTGTGCTTTCTCTGTGTTACCAATAGTTGCGTGGATATTTGCAGAAACTAGTTTTGATTGGTCATCTATGTGGGATCTAGACGTGAAACGTTTCGTGCTTTTTTTAATAAGCTCAAAAGCCTCTTTGATATGTGGGTTGTTTTCAGGTGTTTCATCATTCTTTGATGTAAAGGCGAGATAATTTGCAAAATCAAAAAACTGTTGAGGTTTGGCGAAAACGGATTGATCGCTTAGCTTAACCATTTTTCTAAAAGCGTTGATCGCCTCCTCTTCTTGATTGTTTTGAATGCATAAGTCTGCAAGTACTTTTTGACGAAGTAGGGCGTTTGGTGAAAATGAAATTGCCTGCTGAATGAGTGCTTGAGCTTCAGGGATATTATTTTGTTGTTTGTAAATTTCAGCCAATAAATCTATAGCGTCTAATTGATGAGGGTCTTTAGATATGATTTTTTTAAGTAATTCGGTGGCGCGATTGAATTCTTTCTGTTTTACGGCGATCTTTGCTAAGCCGTATTCTGCCCAAGTGAAATCATTAGCTTTAAGGATGCTTTCATATGCTTCTGTTGCTCGATCGTATTCTTTTAATTTGGTAAGAAGCCATGCTTTCGTTTTTAGAACTCGAATTAGATAACGATCTTTGTCTGCTATTTTACGGTCGCAAAAAGCAATAGCTGATTCGTAGTCTTCTTTGTCTATTGCTATATCAATGTCACGCATTGCGTCCTTCATTTGAAGTGACTTCAATAAACGGACTTTAAGGTCTTTTGGGGTGACAGGCTTAACTAAATATCCGTCCGGCTCATTTTCAATAGTTCCCATCACTTTACCTTTTTCTACTTCGGCAGAAATGATGAAAAATAATCCTGTAAATTTTAATAGTTTACGATGACGAAGTTCTTCTAGTAGCTCTTGACCATTTTTGCCTTTACCAAGCTCGTAATTGCAAAGCACGATATCGTAATTAATGTTTTCAAAGCCTGTTACAACTTTTTGAGCAGTGCTTGCTGAATCAATTAGTTTTAGGCCAAGTTCCATTAAGGTCTTTTTGGTTGAAAATCTGAATGAATCAAGTTCATCAACAATTAAGAAACGTTTTTTGGAATAATCTTCCAATGACATAGTTACAGCCCGCGATGCATTTACAGTGTTTTTTTATTTATGTAATAGTCAGTATAGCGGCCTTTTTATAAGCAGTAGTTATTTATAATGGCTTGTTTGGCATTAAAGAATGCATTGTTGGAAGAATTATTTATTGCACTATAATGGTTCAAGTGGGTCTTGTGTTGTTTATGCTTCTTTGGTTCGAGTTTCATAATGCTTTAAATGTCCTACACTGTAGGCGGGTAGAATAAAAAGATCAGTGCAACAAATTGAAGCACAGGCTTGTATCAATATAATTAGTGACTGTCAGGCTTTGATATATCAAGGATAAAACTGTTTTTTGTTTGTATTTCACAGGCTTAATCCTTATAATTCCGCCCAAAATTTATGTATTGATGTGCTTTGCGCAATATACAAGATAATTGTGTAATGCTTGTGGCTACTAAAATTAGTACATTTAATTCTAAAAAGGTTGCAGAGTAATAAAGAGCAGTAAGGCTGCGTTATTAATTCTGTATAAATGATTCCTGCCAACTTGAGAGAGAGTGAATGTGCTGTGAACGATAAACGACCTGTAAATCTCGACTTATCACAATTTAGTTTTCCTCTACCTGCTTTAACGTCTATTG
>Ga0209825_1000497_pt1 | contig 28485 bp, 22 predicted proteins | sample EN8Hudsemesocosm_FD_184631 | JGI IMG/M metagenome (GOLD analysis project Ga0209825, IMG submission 184631) | Methane-oxidizing microbial communities from mesocosms in the Hudson Canyon - EN8B Hudson Canyon (SPAdes) (version 2) | ecosystem: Environmental > Aquatic > Marine > Cold seeps | place...
TAACTTCTGGTCGACTAAAAAAGTATGGGCATTATGCCAAATAGATTGACCATAGTCACGTATGGTTAACCAACCAACACGAAGTAACGTACGGAATTTGTAAATCTATTAGCGTCAGTTAAATTCTGTGTTCTAAATTGATGCGTAATTGGAAGTGAAATGCCAAATTGGTGCATTTTTAGAGCTCTAATCATGATAACTGTTTGTAATGCCGAGCTTTTGTTTATTGATGCTAGGGCTGCATAACTATAGGGCTTGAAAATCATTTGTCAATTCAATGATTAAGGAAGGCGTGCTTTGATTGATTCAATAAGTCATAAATTAATCAAAATACCAACAGGGTTAGTGTGAGATAAAAACAGGCATTCATTAGAACTCTTGCTACACTTTGATTATTACGTTGTTAATGAAGTTGGAGAAAGACCTGAATGAAAGGATTGAATGGATGGATGCGTGTGTTGGAGTCGAGTCAAGCGGCTGTATTATCAACACTATTAACTGAATTGGATCGTATTACAGCTGCTGCTGATAGTTCAGGTATGGAGCTAGCCGCCGTTATCCTAAAAGATTCAAGCCTTACTTCTAATATTCTACGTGTTTCAAATTCAGTTTTTTATAATCCAGGTGGTGTGTCGGTTACAACTGTTAGTCGAGCTGTGATAAATATTGGATTTAAAAATATTCGATCTGTATGCCTGTCATTAAAGGTGTTGGAGGCGGTCTTGAAGGAGAGGCCTTCCCCTGTGCTTGTTTCTATGCTTGCTAAAACTTTGCACGGTGCAGCGCAAGCAAAATCACTCTGCCAAGACCTATCTCCCACCAAGCAAGAGGAGGTGTTCATTGCTTCATTATTAAGTCATTTAGCAGAGCTGTTAGTACAAGGGTCGAACGATGAAGCGGTTAAAGTGATGAATAAGGAGGTCAATACAGAATCTACTGATGAACAAAAAAACCGTTCAGCTGAAAAGCGTTTAGGTGTTAGCTTGACACGTTTATCTAAAACGCTCATGAAGCAGTGGCGGATTGAGGGTTTGGTTAATAAAGTGCTTACTAAACCTGATGAGTCTGAAGAACCTGAAAAAATGATACAGGCAGTGATATTAGGGGATGAAATTAGTCGGGCAGCTTTATTTGGTTGGGATTCGCACGAATTTCAAGAGGTTATGAGGCGTGTTGCCGATTTTAAAAGTATTACCACCAAAGAGGCGCAAGAGTATTTAATGGCGACGGCTGATGAGGCCGCTAAGTCTATTAAAGAGTTTGGGAATGGCACGCTGACAAAGTATATACCCAGTAGTACGCATAAAGTTGTTCGTCATGTAGATGAGAGCGAGAAACAGGTTGAATTACTTGAACCGAATGCTAACTTGCAGTTAAAAATTCTACAGGAAATTACTGAATTAATGATGGGTAAGTTTAATATAAATACTGTTTTCAAAACTATTTTGAAAGGTATTCATCATGGTGTTGGAATTGAGCGTGTAACCTTGGTGATCTTTGATAAAAGCCATCAAAAACTTGTTGCAAAATATGTGATGGGTAAAGGGACTGAAAAATGGGGGGAACGGTTTGTTCTTCGATATGAGAGAAGTCTATCTGGCTTTTTATATAATTTATTTGAAAGTGATCAAGCTATTTGGGTGGGAGGGGTGGAGCATAAAAAAATTACGCAATTTCTTACATCCGAGTACGAAGGAATAACTGGCCAAAAAGATTTTTTTATTGCACCACTCACTGCTCAGGGGCGGAGGATCGGTGTGATTTATGCTGATATGGGCTTAAGCTCGAGACCGTTAAATAAAAGCTACTTTACCGGGTATAGTCAATTTATTCAGCAGGCGAAGCTAGCGTTAAATATTCTTGCAAACAAGTAAGTTAGCTATTTGTTAGGTCCACATAAATCGTTAACTTTTGGCCGGGTTGTAAATATTTTTTCTTGTTGAGCTTATTCCAAACAATTAGGTTATTAATGCTTACACTAAATTTATTTGCTATTTTTGCAAGTGAATCACCTCTTCTAACTCTGTACCCAATGCGTTTAATCATTTCACGCTTTTTAGTAAAAGGTATTGTTAGTTTAGTTGCAGGGCTTGTTGCAGAGTTTTGGTTCGCTTTTGACCAAATTAATAGTTTCTTTCCTGGCCTAAGTACGTCTGTTGGTGCCATGCCGTTCCACTTCGCTAGTGATCTAACACCTACTTTGTGAGCAAGTGATAAATCCCAAATTGTATCGCCAGCCTTCACGGTGTGATAAAGCTTAGTACTGCCCTTGCCGCCCTTTAAATTACTTTGTTTGATTGAAAGTCTATTTTGCTGGCTTAGGTCGTAGTAACTTTTACCTTTTGAAGCTATTGGAATGAGTAACTTTTGCTTTACACGAATCATGTTGGATTTTAAATGATTCACTTGCTTAATTAATGTTGGTGTCGTATTAAACTTTTTAGCAATTACACTTAATGAGTCGCCATTACGTACACTGTAACGGTTCCAGTTAAGGCGTTTTTTGGGCGGTAGAGTTTTTAGTTTTAAAGTAAACTGTTCTGCTTTATCTACTGGAACCAGTAGTCTGTGAGGTCCGAGAGGAGAGCTGGCCCATTGGTTAAAGCCAGGGTTTAGTTTATAAATTTCATTTATATCTAAATCTGCTAAAGAAGCTGCTTGGGCAAGATCAATTTGAGCGCCTGTTTTAACAATTGTGAAATAAGGTTGGTCAAGAATAGGGGGAAGGGTGCTGTTATATTTTTCTGGGTTTAAAACTAGTTTTGATAATGCGAGTAATTTAGGTACATATGCTTTGGTTTCTCTAGGGAGCTTCAGTGACCAAAAGTCAGTTTTTTTGCCTAGTTTTTTGTTTTTACGAATAGCCTTACTTACTCTTCCAGGACCTGAGTTATAAGCTGCTAGGGCATGAAGCCAGTTGCCATCAAAACGTTTGTTTAAATAGCTTAAATAGTCTAGAGCCGCTTTGGTAGACGCAGGCACATCTCTGCGACCATCGTACCACCAGTTTTGATGTAAGCCATACATTTTTCCAGTGCCGGGAATAAACTGCCAAAGACCTGATGCGCGACCATGACTGTAAGCAAAAGGGTCGTAAGCACTTTCTACAAATGGAAGTAGGGCAAGCTCCATTGGTAAATTTCGTTTTAATACCTCTTCAACAATGTAATGCATGTAACGAGCGGAGCGTTTAAAAGTTCGATCTAAGTAGTTAGGGTTTCTTACATACCAATTAAGCTGGTTGGTTATTCTTCTGTTTTCAATTGCTAACTCTAGCTTGAAATTCTTTCTCATACGATCAAGTAGGTTAGTACTTATCTTGGATTTGGTGTTGCGAAGTTCTCGTAGTTCGCCGTTGACCCTTGACTGCAGCTCATTTGACGGTGTTATAAAGCCATACTCTGAATAATCGACTAATTCAGGGTTTAATGCGTTTTGTGTGTTAAGCCTTAAAAGCTTATCGACGAGAGCATTGATGTCATGGGCATCTTTATCTATATATTCTATCTTTTGTTCCGTTATAGAAGGAGGGGGTGTTGTTTCTTTGGGGCGGTGGTAATAAAAGCTTTCTGTATTTGGTTGTATCTTATTAATAGCGTTGCTGCTTGCTGCTATACCATGAACAGTTTCAGCTGGTTGAGGCGTAATTAGTTGTGCCTTTTGTGCCTTTTGTGCCTTTTGTGCCTTTGTTGGCATAGCTTGTGGAGACTCTGAACTTGTGCTGGAAAGAGTTTGTTTGCTTTCTTGCTCAGAAGTAACCTTAGAATGGCTAACCGTATCACCAGTATCGTCTTGGTGATCTAGTGCTTGCTCAGGCTGAGTTGTGCTAAATTGGTGGCTTGAGCAAGCAGCGATGAGCGTAAAAAAACTAAAAATGATTATATAGCGCATAAAAGCGATTATTCTGCAGTTGTATGTGAAAAAAGGAATCAAATTCTATGGGTATCTCTGAATAGGGTCAACGAGCAAATAAGCTTTGAGCATTAAATTTAATCAATAGGTTGGTTATTAATACTACAATTATCAATTATGGTTACTAAAATAGGTCTTTTGCCCTTCGTGTTGCTGCAAAAATTGACAGTGTGTCAGGCGCTATATTTTTATTTTTGGTTTGCAAGCTTCGTATTAATTCTGGGTCATTCGTTCGTAAGAAGGGGTTGATTTTAAGCTCAAGTCCAATTGTAGAAGGGAGTGTAAGTTCACTTTTAGCCCGTTTAGCTTTACATTCTTCTCTATACACTTGAAGCGCTTCATTGTTAGGCATTAATGATACCGCAAACTCAAGATTGCTCAATGTGTATTCATGAGCGCAGTAGACTTCTGATTCATTGGGTAAGCTAGAGAATTTGCCCAATGAATGGTGCATTTGAGAAGCGCTTCCTTCAAATAACCTACCACAACCGCCTGAGAATAAGGTGTCGCCGCAAAACAACCAAGGAGTGTTGTGTGTTTTATCCTGGGCTGAATAGAAAGCTATATGGTCTAAAGTGTGGCCAGGTACTTCAATAATTTGAAACTTAGTTCCAAATAAAGAAAATGAATTTCCCTCAATATAGTCTTGATCGATAAAAGTTAGTTTAGAATCCTTAGGGCCGGCATCACTAAAACCAAAAACCAGAGCTCCTGTTTGTGATTTTAAATCGGCAACACCACCTATGTGGTCAGGGTGATGGTGTGTGATTAATATCGCTATAAGTTCAAGTGCTTGCGAATGCAAAAAGTCGAGTACTGATTTGCTGCATCCAGGGTCAATTACAATGGCTTGTTGGCTCTGTTCATTAATAATGCACCAAATATAATTATCTGCAAAAGCAGGTATAGCAATAACTTTTAGCATAACTTACCTTTTGAAATCGGGTTGAGCTTCGGAGCTGATAGGTATAGTCTCATAAGCTTTAGGTAATGAGTAACTTTGTGCAGTTTATGAGCCTTTTTAAATACTCGCTTAGCGCTATGTTAAGGGTATATTAGCATGTTGAAAAGTAAGGGTGATTGTGCATATTCATATTTTTTAAATATATTCTTTATACTTTGAAAAACTGCTATCTAAAATATGGGGCTGTCTATGAAGGCTGAGAATAATGGATTAAAAGAATCTCCACTTATTGTCCAAAAAGAGCTAGAGTTCTGGTTTCAAAGTACTTTGGGGCGAAGTTTGTTAGCGAATCAGCGTACAGTGATTGATGATAAAATACGTCGACTTTTTGGCTTTCATCAAGCAGAAATTGGAGTTTCTCATCGTATTCCTGTAGGTAATCCAAGTAATTTGGGGCACAAGTTTTATGTTTTACCTAGCTGGGAGCCAGATCTACCAAAAAATTCAATTATATCCAATACTGGTGAAATTGCGCTGGACCATGATATCGTCGATTTGGTAATTCTTCACCACGCTTTAGATTTTTCAGTTGACCCTCATCAGACTTTAAGAGAGGCGGCCAGAATATTAAAATCCTCTGGTAATTTATTAATTGTAGGTTTTAACCCTCACAGTCTTTGGGGGCTTAGGCGTTTATTGTCGGCTAGAAAAAAATCACCTTGGAATATGCGATTTATTAAAGGTAATCGTGTAGAAGATTGGCTGAATTTACTTGATTTTAGAGTGTCAGGAGTTGAAACTTATTTTTATGGATTACCTTCCAATCAGCCAGGCTTAATGAACCGCACTACCTGGTTGAACAACGTATTGAACGAAAAAGTGCCCTTAGGGGCTTATTATACAATTTTGGCGCAGAAGCAAAGTGGTGCAAGAATTAAAGCGTTGCCAAAATGGCGTGAGCAAACAAAGGTAGTAGGCCTTCCTGTTGTAAATAGGCTAAATATTAAAGATAAAATCAAACGAATTGAATGATGAAGTTAAGATTAATGAGAGTATGTTGTTCAATGTTGATGCAGGGGTAAGATAATGAGACAGGTTGTATTAGATACTGAAACAACGGGTATTAACCCATTGTTAGGGCATCGAATCATTGAAATAGGCTGTGTTGAATTGGTAGATAGAAAATTAACCGGAAAGCATTATCATGAATATATAAATCCTAAGCGCATTGTTGAAGAAGAGGCTATAGGTGTTCACGGTATTACAAATGAATTTCTAACGGATAAACCGATATTTGAAAGTGTCGCTCAAGAGTTCTATGAATTCATTAAAGGCTCGGAACTTGTTATACATAATGCTGCGTTTGATGTTGGTTTTATAAATAATGAGTTTTCTTTGATGGGAGGCTTAATTAAGCCTGTTGAAGAATATTGTGGCGTATTGGATACGTTGGCAATGGCTCGCAAAAAACACCCTGGCCAAAAAAACAATCTTAATGCGCTTTGTAGTCGATATGGTATCGATACTAGTCATCGTACATTACATGGCGCGTTATTAGATGCTGAGATTTTAGCCGATGTTTATCTGCTTTTAAGTGGTGGGCAATCTGCATTACTTTTAGATAAAGACGATGAAGGGGGTGTTTCTGCAATGCAAAGAATTTCCTCTGAACGTCAGGCTTTATCTATTATAAAAGCAAACGATATTGAGTTAGAGGCGCATGGTAAATATATGGCCGATCTGGGTAAAAAATCTGAGTTAGTTCCATGGTAGTATTGAAATGAACTTGGCTTTTAAGCTTTTCTGATAAACAAGCTTTTAATGAGCGTAACGAAAACCAATAAAATGTAACAGCGTTGACCTTGTTAAGCACAAAAAATGTGTTATAAATTAATAAGCAATCATTTTTATTTAACGAGACTTATCAACTCGAATTTCGTTTGATTAACCTAATTAATAAGTTGGCAAAACTTTGAATACAGTAGTTTTAATTATATGTGGGGTCAAATAACGTATGTCCCTACCTTCGACAACAGTAAGTTCTATAGAGCTTGTTCAAACTGAGATTGAGTCAACTATTCATCAAGCGGAACTAAGCTTGGAAAGGTTTCAAGAAAATCGGGATAGTGGGGAGGATCTGCAAAACTGTATTGACTATCTTAACCAGCTACGTGGAATTTTTGTGGTGATAGAGGTTCAGGGTTGTGTTCTATTGTGTCAGGAGTCTGTTGCTCTAGCCAACGAAGTACCAGTTGGTGCAAATAATGACAAGAATGGCTTACTCACGAATTTAAGCAACGCTATATTTATCTTGAGACGTTACACCGAGTATTTTAGTAATCAAAAAATTGATCATCCGGAACTTTTACTTCCAATAATTAATGACCTAAGAATTGCCCGGAAAGCCAAAGCATTTCCAGAATCTCACTTTTTTGAATTTGATCCGAGTGTTCAATATGATGCTGCATCAGTGTTGGGCTTCGATGAAAATAGCAAACTATCTGACTTCGAACATCATGCCAAACGCTTTAGGCACATGTATCAAGTTGGCTTGTTGGATATGTTGCGAGATCGGAATACCAAAATAAGTCTTAATCTAATTAGCCGTGCGGCAAGAGGTAGTGTAAAGCTATGTGCCGGTGAACCACTATCGCAATTTTGGTCCTTAGTTGTTGTTGTTAGTGAAACGATGCTCAAAGAAGGTCTAATAATTACAGACCTCCGAAAGCGCTTGTTTATGAAGATAGAAAAGTATCTTCGTGAAATGGCATTGGTTGGTAGCGTTGTTAGTAGTAAAACGGCACCTGATTCTTTGCGCAAAAATCTACTTTATATTCTTGCATTAAGCCGTTCAGACTCTGTTGAAGTTAAATCGGTGCTTGATGGTTTTGCAGTGAAAGAACTTGGTTTTGATGAGTGTACGTTACAAACTGAAAGTAAACGTTTATTTGGGCCCGGTGCTGATGTATTAAGATCTTTATCAAAAGCGTTGCAAGAAGAAATAATTCAGCTGAAAGATAAGTTAGATATTTTAGAGCGAAGCGGAGAACCTCACGAAGAAGATATAGTATTTATTTGTGGCGTGTTTGAACGTTTGAGTGGCACACTTTCAATGCTTGATCTTACTAGCATAAGTAAAGCGTGTGATTTACAGGCTGAAATGATTAAAGCTTGGAACGATAGTGAAAAACTGATTTCAGAGAAGGAGCTCTTTGCTGTTGCGGATGCCGTATTAAGTATAGAGCAAGCGATTAAGTTGTTTGAAGAGACAGGTATGCAGCCTGAGCTGAATTTAAACGCAGACGCTAATGGAAATAACGAAAGCCCATTTTTATTCGAAGCTGTGATTGTCGTCATTGAAGAAGTGCTCGCAGGGCTTGCATTGGCAAAACGCTCGATTACTTCCTATGTAGAGTCAAAAGGGGATAAGCTTCACTTGGAAAGTATTGGTCAGGTGATGGACTCTATTCGGGGGGCAATGCTAATAGTTGAAAAGCCAAGGGTAGCTGGAATTGTAGTGAATTGCATCGATTGTATTAATGTTGAGCTATTTGAAAATGAATCACTGCCTGAAAATAGAATTCTTGAGACCTTAGCCGACGCTATGACTTCGTTAGAATATTATATTGAGAGTATGTCTTATAAAGAAACGCTCAATGATGACTTATTAAAGTTGTCTGAAGAAAGTTTGAAATCGATATCTTACGGTTAAGGCGTTATATTCATAAAGTGTTAAGCTTTATTTGTATAAATCAAAGACATAAAAAAAGCCGCTAATGCGGCTTTTTTTATGAGCATAGGCTAAATTAACCGATGCTGAATAATTCACCTAGCTTAGTTGCCAGCATCATATCGCCTTCAGCGCGTAACTGACCAGCCATGAATGCTTGCATTCCGTCTGTTTCACCACTAACGATACCGTTAAGTGTTTCAGTGTTCATGATTAAAGTAACAGAAGGATCATCATGGTCGCCAGCTGTTAAATCGCATGCGCCATCCTTGATTGTAAGGCTGTAATTTGCATCATCTTCAATGTTAAATTGGAAGACTAAGTCGATACCGCTAGCAGCGTCAGCGTCAAAATTGTTTTTTAGTGTCTCAAAGGTAGTAGCTACAGACATGAGATTAACCTTTTAAAATATCAATTGTTGCCCCATTTCTCTAAGGAGGTTAATGGGTCTGAATGTGGAATTTCATCGCTGAATAGATTGAGCGATTTTCACACGAACTAGAGATTAGTTATTCTTAAATACAATGTCAACCATAAATCGAACGCTTGTTTGAATTATTGTGCCTGTTCTAGTTTTATTAATGTTTTTAGTCAACGTAGTTATAACCCTTGTTTTACATAAAAAAGCCCTAATTAATGAAGTAAGTATAACTAAGTGTGAATCATGGGGAAGTAAGAGTGGAATTTTTATCCGAATACGGTGTTTTTTTAGCGAAGACGGTCACGATTGTTATCGCGATTATGTTTGTACTGGCCGCGGCAGCAAGCGCGGCTATTAAAAATAAAAAACCAGACAGTAAAGAAATGCTGGTAGAAAAGTTAAATGAAAAGTTTAGCGAATCAAAAGAGTTGCTTGAAGAATTTATGCTTGATAAAGAGGCATTAAAGACACTCAGAAAAGATCAAAAGAAAAAGAATAAAGCTGAAGCGAAGTCTCATAAGACTGAAACTAAGCCTAGAGTATTTGTTTTAGACTTTGATGGCGACATCAAAGCATCTGCAGTTGATGGCCTTAGAGAGTCTGTAAGCGCGATTCTACAAATGGCTGACCCGGTTCGTGATGAAGTGGTTATAAAGCTTGAAAGCCCAGGAGGAATGGTTCACTCCTATGGGTTGGCAGCAGCTCAATTAGATCGTATCAAAAAGAAAGGTATTAAGCTTACGGCTTGTGTTGACAAAGTAGCGGCCAGTGGTGGTTACATGATGGCTTGCGTTGCCGATAAAATCGTTGCATCACCATTTGCTATAATGGGGTCTATTGGTGTTGTTGCTCAGATTCCTAACTTTAGTAAATTACTTAAAAAGAATGATATCGATTACGAAATACTGACGGCAGGTAAATACAAACGTACTTTAACTATGTTTGGTGAAAATACAGAGCAGGGGCGTGAAAAGTTTCAAACTGACCTAGAAGATACTCATGAACTTTTTAAGACTTATGTGTCAGAACGTCGTCCATCGGTTGACATCGAGAACGTTGCAACGGGTGATATTTGGTTTGGTTCGAAAGCCTTAGAAGTGTCTTTGGTTGATGAACTTAAAACGTCTGATGAATATATTATTGACGCGTGTGCAAATGCGGATGTATTTTCGGTTGCTTTTAAAGATAAAAAGTCGCTCATGGATAAAGTAGGAATTGCTGTGAGTTCCGGAATAGAAAGCTCCGTGACTAAGGTTTTATCTGAATTGAATGTGACGCGTAGTTTTAAATAAATACTTAATAGGTTGTCGGTTTTTGCAGTAGAACAGACTTAAATTCGACAGCCTCCTAGCTAATGACTTTAGGGTCATTAGCTTTTAACTCCTCTTCGATTGAATGCTCTCAAATACAGCCGCAAATAAAATTAAGCTGCCACCTATCAATGTATTTAATTCTACATGCTCTCCTAGTAACAGATAAGCAAAAATAGAAGCATATACGACTTGTAAACTGATGATCATGGAGACGGTTTTAGCCGACTTATGGAGTAGAGCATACGTTTTTTGAGTGTGTGGTATCGCTGTAAAAATAGAACCGAGTAAAATAAGTAAAAACCATTCATAGCTTGATATGCTACCGATTGATACGGTTGTTAACGGTAAAAGAACTACTGCGCTTATTAAGCTATGAAATGTCATTATGGTGAATGCCGAGTATTGATTAAGCCACTTCGAAACGATGACATTACGAAGTGCTACCGCGAAACCCGATAAAACACCAAATGCTACACCTGCCGTTATCTCGTTGCTTAATGAAAATTCAGGAACAATCAGGCTCACGCCAAAAAGAACAATAACAGCCATTAAAATATCAATTAAATGGAGTCGTGTTTTTTTAATTAAAGGCTCAAGGAAAACGGTAATAACCGGAAAGGTAAACATTGAGACAATACCTACGGCGACGCTGGATATTTGCATAGAATGAAAGTATGCAGTCCAATGTACGGTAAATAAAAGGCTACATATAACTAATAGAAATAAATGAAATTTATTATTAATAAGTATTTTATGTTTAAGAGCTAGTGCAATACCGAGCACTATTACGCCGCAAATTAAAGTTCGGTATGAAATGATATCGATTGCGGAATAGGGTATAAGTTTGGAGAAAAGCGCCGTACCGCCTAAAAGTAACGCGCTAACGTGTAACTGTGTAATGATACTTTTTGTATGCTGCATTATTTGTTGCTTGATTGAGGAGTATCAAGGTTTTCAGCTGAAACATAGCGCCAATGCTCTGATTCTCGCGTGAAGTAGCTGTGCTCTTCTAATCTATGTGCTTTACCACCAATTTTATATCTTGCTATAAATTTAACCCAACCTTTCTGGTCTGTTTCTTGACCCATATCTGTCGAAATTATTTTTAGACCTAACCACTTAGTCTGCGGATCAAATTCAACCGTACTTGGCTTAGTCGTTGAGTGCCAGCTATTTAGTAGGAAGGCTTCATTCTCTATCACAAAAGCGCTATAGCGAGAGCGCATGAGTTGCTCCGCCGTTTTTGGGATATCAGTACCCTTAATATATTTTTGACAACAATTTGAAAATAAAGCGGGCGTTTTTTTTGCGCTTTGGCATGGGCAAACCATTTCCACGTTAGGGTTTTGTTTCGTCATTAATCTCGTCTTAAGCGATCGCTAATCGCAATCGGGCTGGGAAATTTAAAAACGACTATATATGAATTTAAAATGAAAGTCAGAATCGCAGTCGCCTGGATTAGGTGTGAGGCTTCTACACCTATCAGCGTGCTAGCGGTGGCTAAATAGGCAATCAATAATGAAAATTCACTGATTTGGCCTAAGCGAAAACCAACTTCCCATGAAATTTCTTTTGGTTCTTTGGTTTGTTTCAATAGAAAGTGAAACGTGATTGGTTTAATGATAATAATGAGTATTGCAAGGATAGCCGCAGGTATGATAACCAGCCCAAGCATGTTTAGGTCAAATAATGCGCCTAAGGAAAAGAAGAACAATACCAAGAAGAAGTCACGAAGCGGTTTTAGGTGTTCAGCTATATATTGGGAGATAGGGTTGGTCGCTATACTAATGCCGGCCAAAAAGGCACCAATTTCAGAAGATAAGCCAATATAGTGCGCAAGCTCCGCAATGCCAAGACACCAACCTATAGCAAGCAAGAAAATATATTCATGAAACCGGTCAAACTTTTGAATGAGTTTTAAAATAACGTATTTAACTGTAAAGAAAACAAAGAAAATAAGTAATGGCAGTGTGAGGAGGGTGCGAATAAAGCTCATAATCCCACTACTTTCAGCTTCGGTAGTACTCCCCCCCAAAACTAAAAGAACAATGATGGCAACTAAGTCTTGTAAGAGCAGCAGGCCTACGACTAGTTCACCTGTATGTTTGTGATGTAAAACCGTAGTGGGTAATAATTTGATACCGATAATGGTGCTTGAAAACATCATTGCACAACCAATAATCGACGATTCAATTAAGTTATAGCCGAAAGCCTGACCGATTATAAAACCTGTAATTGCAAAAATGATTGAGCTAGCGATCGCAACTAAGGTTGCTTTACGGATCATATGTATCAAACTACTGGGCTGCATATCCAAGCCCAAAAGAAATAATAGAAATATAATACCTATTTCAGCGATTTCAGATAATAAATAAGTGTTATTGACGTAATTAAAACCAAAAGGGCCTATCAGTGCTCCTAATGCAATATAGGCAATGATAATGGGTTGGCGAGTATATAAAACAACAGATGCCAGAATAGCAGCGCCTGAAAAAATAAGAAAAAATGAATTAACGATCGATATGTCGGCCATAACAAGTTGTTTTCTAAGGTTAATTTGAATAATTACTTCGTTTATATGTTTATAATGTTAACTTGAAAAAATCAATACATTACCAGTGTACCTATTGAGTATAGAAAAACACTTTAAAACTGCTAAATCTATTTTGTCTTTTTTCATTTATGTGAGCTTAGAGTGTTAGAATAAATTTCGTCGATACCATGAATATGGTAATCTTAGTGCAATTCATGCCAACCAATACTTGTGTCTTCATGCCAAAAGAAAAGAAACGTTTAGTTGATATTCCCTCACTAAAGAAAAATACGTTCTCCGTCTTAAAAGGTGCTGGAGAAATCGCTACAAGTAGTGTTGCTTTACCTAAGTCGTTCGTACCCATCATCCGAATGCTTATGTCAGACCGTTTTATTGAGGGATCAGAACTATCAGAAGAACTCGATTCTCTGTTTGAAGACCTATATCATCATCCCTTATCATCTCATTCTCGTTCTTTAACTGAATTTTTGCGTCGGTCTCGGTTTATTCCAAATGAAGATTCGACTGAAAACATGATCAGCTATTTGGTCAAACAAGCGGTTTTGAGAAGTCCAGTTGATATCCCTGAGGTAGTAATTGATGAATTTTGGGGGTTCTTTCAAGAATTAATCGAATCGCCGGAGTTGAAAGGGGTTGTTGAACTAAATTTAGATATCGTGCGCTCAGTGCTTCGCACTTATGAGCCTTTGTTATTAGAAATTATTAATAACATCAAGCAAATTCGTAAAGTAAACCAGAATACCTTGACTGAAATTATCGCTAAGTTACAAGTATTACGTGGCGATATACAAATACTAAAAAGACAAATTAAAGCCATTCGTTATATCAAACCATTTTTACAAACTGACCCAAAAGACTTTAAAACACAAGCTGAAATCGTCGCTAAAATGGTGCGTGAATTTGGCCCTTTGTTCATTAAAATGGCTCAAGTTGCTGCGGCAAATTCAGACTTTTTACCTGATGAAATATCGAAAGAATTACAGGTATTTCAAGAAGACGTAGATCCCATGAAGCCAGAAGAAGTCTATCAGGCGTTTGCTGAGGACTTTGGACAAAAACCTGAAAGCTTATATTTTGGTTTTGAAGTTGACAAACCCATTAAATCAGGCTCTATTGGCTCAGTTTTTGTTGCTAAAAAGCCATTAATCAAAGATGGGAAAGAAGTACTTGTACCGGTTGTTGTCAAAGTTTCACGACACAACCTAGAGCGAGAATTTGCCATGGGCTCGCTTGCCATTGAACTGATGCTTATTAGTAGTCAATACTGGGCACCACACTCTAAACTTAGACCATTTCTTTCAGCAATGTCGGAGCAAATTAAAGAATTTACGCGCGGGTTCGAACAAGAGCTTGATTTTATACATGAGGGCGATGTTCAACAGCGTTTTCATGATCGCGCTGAAATGTCATCTGTTTGGTTTGTACCAAGTTTATATGGTTCAAGTAGTCGTATTTTAGAAATGGAATACTTACAAGATGCGATGGCTATTAACCAAGCAGTCGATAGTTATAAGGGGCGTAGAAAGTTACGTTTTCAACGAAAACTAGCTGAAAACTTCTTGTACACCATGTTAGAGCATATGCTCATATATCAAGAGTTTCATGGCGACTTACACCCAGGAAATGTAATGGTCGACCTTGAGGCAAAGTTGTTTCTTATCGACTGGGGGAACTCTGTCGATATGAAAGGAAAGTGGGCAACTTTAAGGCGCTATATTATTTCAGTATTAAGTGGTGATGTAGAAACATTAGCTCAAACACTCATTGAAATGAGTACTGATCAAGTAGGAAATACTGCGCGGTATGAAGAGATAAAGCAGGCACTAACTGAAACACTTGAGAAAAAACAAGTACTTCCTCTAGGGCGTGATTTCGCTGTTCAATTATACAAAGAGGGTGTCGAGGGTTTTAGGTATCGTTTACAAACGGCAGCGCAACTAATGACCAATACGTATTCTTTAGACATGACTATAAAAAGTGACTATTTACACTTGTCACGGTCATTATTTGCAATGGTTGGTACATATAATAATTTATATAAAGATATTTCAGGCTGGACGATGGCTAGAGATTTTGTGTCCGATGTAGCGATGTTTCCGTTTCGTTATGCCTATAATCGGCTCACTCATCCAGCTTTAAACACTGCTGAGAAAACTAAATTAATTAATCCAAACAACCCTAAATTGGCGAACCTAGAACATGCTTGACCAAAAAATTGAAACAGTTTATGTCGACGATCATATTCGAGTAATTCATAAACCTGTTAATATTTCTTTTCATACTGATGATCAAGCGCAAGGTATTGTAGGCCTAGTAAAAGCGTCTTATCCGGGTGAAACGCTTTTCCCGATTCATAGACTAGATAAAATAACTTCAGGGTTAATGGTGTTTGCTCGGTCAAGCCAAGTAAACGAAGTATTATCAAAAATGCTTCAAGACAAACAGATCGAAAAATATTACCTTGGTATCTCAAAACAAAAGCCCTCAAAGAAACAAGGGGCAGTAATGGGCGATATGAAGAAAGGGCGCCGAGGGAGTTATTTATTACTTCGAGAGAAAACGAATCCAGCATTAACACATTTTTTCGCAAAATCATTTGTTCAAAATGATCAAAGATATTGGCTTTTTGCATTAAAACCAGAAACGGGGAAAACCCACCAGTTACGCGTTGCAATGAAATCGTTAGCGAGCCCTGTGTTTGGTGATCGCCGCTATGAGCAAATAGTAGAAGAATTACAAGAGGAAGCTGAAGGCGGCGTTGAAGGTAGTAAGACAACATACCCAGAAAGAGGCTATCTACACGCCTACAAAATGTGTTTTGATTTACTAGGTAAACGCTATGAAATTACTGATCCAGCGTTCGAAGGCGAATGCTTTGACTTGAAAGCGCAGCTTGAAAACGCAGAGATCAAACCATTACTTAGCCCTGAAAAGCTATCTTGGCCTAAACGTGCATTTAAACTTCCTGTTTTACAAGCAAAAGTATAAAAGTCGCTAAGTTAATATTAACGGGTTACTAAGCAAGGATGAGGCAGTAATGAGAATAGGTATAATGATCTCAAATCGCTGGGATGCGATTGTCAATCCAATGCGTGAAGAGCTACGCTCTACAGAAGAGCAGGCACTTCAACGCATTCAGCAAGTACTGTCTAATGCTGAAACAGAAGTCGCGCATAAAGGTCGTTTTATGACGCCAAAACAGCGGCTACAAACGGCAGAAAAGGAGCTAGAGAAAGCCGAAGAGCAACTACTCTCTGCACTAAGTAGTGTGTTTAAAGCCTTGTGTTATATTGCGCCTCAAATTAACCCCTTGGCTAAGAATTTTCAAATAAAAGAGATAAAAGGAAAGGTAGTCGAGGAGGTACAGAATTAGCCTCGAAACTTAATTTACCTTTTCATAGGCAAAACAAATAACGTAGATAGGGTACCCAGAAGGAATAGTATTGAGCAGGCTTTCTTTAATAAAAGTTTCGTAAATTCCATCGCCGATCCAAGCTTAATATTTTAATTACAGTACATTCAACATAACTAGCTCTTAAATACTAGGTGAAAGAACTTAGTAGAAAATCTAAATTAATCGCCGAGCGCAATGCCTTCGCGGCGATTATCTGCTGCGCCAATCATCCCGTTTTCTGTAAAAATAACAGCATGAAGGCCCGAGTTTAGGTCTCTTTCAGACACTTTGTATCCGAGCTCTTTAAAGTCATTGGCCAGGTCTGTTGCCTTGCTATTTTTTTCGAGGTCCATCGTGCCAAAGCGATTCACAATATGCGGCATGTCTAGTGCGGTTTGTAGAGGAGCGTTCCAATCCAATAATGCAATTAGAGTATTAGTTACATAGTTTATGATTCTTGAACCTCCCGGCGAGCCAATGGCTAAGTAGGGCTGGTCACCCTTAAATACTATTGTTGGTGCCATGGATGAGCGAGGGCGCTTTCCAGCTTCGACGCTATTCGCGATTCGATTACCATTCTTGGTTGGAGCAAATGAAAAGTCTGTTAATTCATTATTTAATAAAAAACCATTAACCATTAAACGAGAGCCGAAACCATTTTCAATCGTGCTAGTCATCGACACGATGTTTCCTTCAAGGTCAACAATTACAAAGTGAGAAGTAGAGTCTTGTTCTGGTGATCGGCCTTGGTCAAATTGATAAGCTACTTTAGCAGGAGGGTGACCTGGTTTGATTGTTTTTGATGTGGAGCTCTTGTTAATAAGCTTCGATCTACTTTGTAAATATGACTTAGAGAGTAAACCAGAAGGAATATTTACGAAATCAGGGTCAGCAATATAGAGGCCTCTGTCGGCAAAAGCTAAGCGACTCGCCTCTGAAATAATGTGCCAAGTTTTAGCCTTATCAGCCGACATTTTGTTTATGTTGGTATTTTCAAGTATGCCCAGCGTTTGGCTAACCGTGATCGCGCCAGAGCTAGGAGGCCCCATTCCACAAATATTATATTGTCGATAAGCTGAGCAAGTTGGAGTGCGTTCAATTATCTTATATTGCTTGAAATCATGGGTGTCTAAATACCCTGAATTAGAAGCTTGTTGTACTTTGTTTGTAATAGCTGCACTAAACTTAGACTGATAAAAAAAGTCGCCTCCTTTATCTGATAATAACGACAATGTATTCGCGTAAGCAGGGTTCTTTAGTGATTGTCCCGCTTTAAGTGCCTGGCCATTTGGTAAGAAGTAGTCAGCAGCCGTTTTATCGCTTAATAGTCGAGTACTGTCCGCTTTAATAGCACCCGCTAACCTTGGGCTTACTTCAAAACCGTTAGTTGCGAGTGACTGGGCAGGTGAGAGTAATTTAGACCAATCTAAATGACCGTATTTCTGATGGGTATCCCAGAGAAGTTTTACGGTACCGGGGGTGCCAACAGAGCGTCCGCCGACTACCGCATCAAAAAATGCTAAGGGTGTTTTATCGTTAGCCAGAAATAAATCATTAGGCGCTTTAAGTGGTGCGGTTTCACGGCCATCAAAAGTCGTAAGACGCTTTGATTTAGCGTCGTAATAAACAAGAAATGCACCGCCACCTAAACCTGAAGATTGCGGTTCAACAAGCCCTAGCACAGTTTGGGCTGTAACCATGGCGTCAATCGCATTACCGCCTTGCTTTAAAACGTCATATGCTGCTTGGCTAGCTAGCGGGTGAGCTGTGACAGCAATATAGTTTTGTGCTGTGACACTTTGTTTTATTTGTTTCGTTGTACCTGCTTCAGGGGCAATCTCATCAGTGACTTGCTGCGCTGAAATGGACAGCGAGGTAATCAGAAATAATAAAGTTGAGAGGTGACTAAATGGGTGTTTCATATAAAAATCCAAGTTAAATCGGCACTGTTTACATGTAAAAAATTAATTCATATTGCTGAGAATTATTCACATTCTAGTTCAGGCAAATTTTTATACAAGTCGAGCGCTTCAGGGTTAGCCAAAGCTTCTTTATTTAGAACTTCTTTACCGTGAATGACATTTCTTACTGCTAGCTCAACTATTTTGCCACTTAATGTTCTTGGGATATCCTCAACCTGAATGATTTGGTTCGGCACATGTCTGGGGGTGGTGTTCGTTTTGATAGTTGTTTTAATAAGGTCTTGAAGTGCTTTATCAAGTTGGTATCCATCTTTTAAGCGTACAAATAAGATAATTCTTACATCGTCTTTCCATTGCTGGCCAATAGCGATTGATTCAAATACTGACTCAACCTTTTCAACCTGGCGATAAATTTCAGCGGTACCTATACGAACACCGCCCGGGTTTAATACTGCATCTGAGCGTCCGTGAATAATAACGCCCCCATGCGGGGTTATTTCACCATAATCACCATGCGCCCAAATATTTGGGAAGCGGTTAAAATAAGCAGAATGATATTTATTTCCACCTACATCGCTCCAAAAACCCGTTGGCATTGAAGGAAAAGGCTGACGACAAACTAACTCCCCTTTCTCTTGTTTTTTTCTGTCTTGTGAACTTTGCTGATTGAGTGACTGGCCTGTTTCACTAAAAAAATCTACATCCATTCCTAAACCAATGCATTGAAGCTCTCCTCTATAAACCGGAAGAATAGGGCACCCTAGTGCGAAGCAAGAGATGATATCGGTGCCACCAGAGATACTTGATACGCACACAGAGGGCTTAACTTGTTGATATAAATAATCAAAACTCTCATGACTTAATGGTGAGCCGGTAGACAGTATGGTTTTAAGAGAGGTAAGTTTATGTGTAGTAATTGGTTTTAATTCAAATTTTTCACATGCTGAATAATATTTCGCGCTAGCACCAAATACATCGATATTTTCTTCATCTGCAATATCAAACAGAATTGTTTTTCGCGGGTGGAAAGGAGAGCCGTCGAAGAGTATTAGGCTAGCGCCTAAGGCTAAACCTGATACTAGCCAGTTCCACATCATCCATCCACACGTTGTGTAATAGAATAAGTTAGAGTCAGTTGTTACATTGCTATGAAGCGAGATTTCTTTGAGGTGTTGTAATAACGTTCCACCGACACTATGAACGATGCATTTTGGTTTTCCTGTGGTGCCTGAGGAGTAAAGTACATAAAGCGGGTCAGAAAATGACATGGGCTCAAATACAAGGGAGCTTGGGTCTGCATTTTGACTGCTAAAAAGAGTGTCCCAGTGCGTTGCGTCTAATTCCTGAGCCGTTTTGTTGAGCTCGGAATCTTCTTGGTTTAAATAGGGGGTAATAATTAGTGATTCAAGGTCATCTAAAGCTAGTCTTATTTGTTTTACGCGGTCTAATGAATGAATGCACTTTCCTGCGTAATAATAACCATCTGTTGCAATGAGTACTTTTGGTTTGATCTGTGCGAAGCGGTCTAATACTCCATTAAAACCGAAGTCAGGAGAGCAAGAGGTCCAGATTGCACCAAGGCTTGCCGTCGCTAACATTGAAACAATGGCATAATGACTGTTTGGTAAAAAACCGGCGACGCAATCTCCTTTTTGAACACCTAATTTCTTTAGGTGGTTAGCAAAAATAGTGACTTTTTGAGTTAGCTCATCATAGGAAAGTATGTTTCTTCGGCCATCCTCTCCACGCTCTATAATTGCAGCATGATTACCCTGATGGCGTAGTAGGTTTTCGGCAAAATTAAGTTGCGCATTAGGAAACCACTGTGCGCCAGGCATAGCTTCCGCGTTTGCTATTAGCGCGTTACCCATGTCGCCTTGGACATCAAAAAATAACCAAATGGCTTTCCAAAATATTGTTTTATTGTTGATAGACCAAGAGTGGAGTTCAGAGTATTCATTACCTCTGAAATCAAAGTTGTCTCGCAGGTAATTCATAAAAGAATAGAGTGTACTTGCTTCGATTTCTTGCTGAGAAGGCCGCCATAAAAGGGTTGAGTTACTGTCACTGATTGGCATTATTCTGCTCCGCTTAAAGTCTCTGTTTGGTTTAAGTCGATCGGTCCGATCGCATTGGATACTTTTGAGTTATTTGGACGTGCTAAAGCTTTGCAAACAGTTTGGCCTGTATAAATTAACTTATTTAAATCGACGCCTGTTTTTAAACCCGCTCCCTCTAGCATGTAAACGAAATCTTCGGTTGCCACATTTCCAGAGGCGCCGGTTGCATAAGGACAGCCTCCTAGTCCGGCAATAGATGAATCAAATGTGCGTAGCCCAAGGTCTAATGCAACATATTGGTTCGCGAGTGCTTGGCCATAGGTGTCATGAAAGTGAAGCGCTAGTTGTTGCGGCTCAAACTCATTCAGCATCTCGTTTAATAACGCTTTCGTTTTGAAGGGGGTGCCAATGCCTATTGTGTCACCTAAAGAAACCTCGTAGCACCCCAGTTCTAGAAGCTGTTCGGCCACTTTGATAACTTGTTCTGGTTTAATCGAGCCTTCATAAGGGCAGCCTAAAATACAAGAAACATAGGCGCGCACTTTGAGTTTATTCTTATGGGCTGATTCAATAACAGGTTTAAAGCGTTCAATGCTGTCAGCGATAGAGCAATTGATATTCTTTTGGCTAAATGATTCCGATGCTGCTGCAAAGATGGCTACTTGATCTACATTGACTGAAAGTGCCGCTTCAAAACCTTGAAGGTTGGGCGTTAAAGCTGAATAAATAACGTCTTCATGGCGTTCGATATTCTTAAATACTGCTGCACTATCAGCCATTTGCGGTACCCAGCGAGGCGAGACAAATGAACCGGCTTCAATATGCTTTATTCCCGCGTTAGATAACTGATTAATCAGTAATACTTTATTGGCCAGTGAAATAGCGTTTTTTTCGTTTTGTAAGCCATCTCTAGGGCCAACTTCAACGATGTTGACATAATCGCTCATGACGACCTCCAGTTTGGAAGACGCTTTTCAAAAAACGCAGATAAACCTTCTTGTCCTTCTTCAGAAACCCGTAATTGGGCAATTAAATCACTTGTCAGCTCAGAGGGGTCATCCATAGGTTGGCTTAAATCAAATATTAATTTTTTAGCCGCTCTACAAGCATTAGGGCTTGCTTGTAGTAGTTGAGTGAGGGTAGTTTTAATCGCTTCATCAAGTTCTTCTAAAGGCCTTGTTTGATGGAGTAAACCATATTCATAAGCGTCTGATGCATTGAATACTCTGGCAGTTAAAAATAATTCACGACAGCGCCTTGCTCCCATAGCATTTACGACGTAGGGGCCAATTGTAGCGGGGGCTAAACCAAGTTTCACTTCACTTAAACAAAAGCGCGCAGTATCACTCGCGATTGCAATATCGCAGCAGGCGATTAATCCAATTGCACCGCCATAAGCAGCACCTTGTACTTTTACGACTGTTGGAATTGGAAAATGGTTTAATGTAGACATCAGTTTTGCTAAGTTTTGAGCATCGCGACGGTTTTCACTATAGTCGAGCTGCCCCATGCGTTTCATCCAAGCTAAATCAGCGCCTGCACAAAAATGTTTACCTTCAGCTTTTAATATCAAAACTCGAATGCTGGTGTCGTTAGTTACAGATTCTAAATGGATGAGCAATTCATTAATGACATTATCATCAAAGGCATTGTGTTTTTTTGGCTGATTTAACGTGATTGTCGCGACAGCATCTTCAACATCAAGAATGGTGGATTGGTGCTCATATGACTGTGTCATTTTGTTTACCTGAAGTTTTATAATTGAAGCGCTATGAATGCCATGTTAGTTTTTTGGTACTTTAAAGTATGTAAATCTTACATTCTGAATATACCAAACTTCGTATCTTCTATCGGGGCATTTAGTGATGCTGATATGGCTAGCCCTAAAACATTGCGAGTATCGCTAGGCGCAATGATACCGTCGTCCCAAATTCTGGCACTAGCAAAGTAAGGGTGAGCCTGTTTCTCGAATTGTTCTAGTATGGGGTTTTTAAGATTTTGTTCATCTTGTTCGCTCCATGGTAGGCCTTTTTTAGCCATACTGTCTTTTTTAACTTGCGCTAAAACACCTGCTGCTTGTTCGCCGCCCATCACCGAAATTCGGGCATTGGGCCACATCCATAAAAACCGAGGGTGATAAGCGCGACCACACATTCCATAATTACCCGCACCAAAGCTGCCACCAATAATAACCGTAAATTTAGGCACTTTTGCACAGGCGACGGCATTAACCATTTTGGCGCCATGCTTAGCGATACCACCTTCTTCATAGGCTTTACCTACCATAAATCCGGTAACATTCTGAAGAAATACAAGGGGTATTTTTCGTTGGCAGCATAAGGAAATAAAATGCGCCCCTTTTTGAGCAGACTCTGAAAACAAAATGCCATTATTTGCAATAATACCGACGGGATAACCAAAAATATGGGCGAAACCACACACGAGTGTTTCACCGAAATATTGCTTAAATTCAGCAAAATCAGAGCCGTCTACAATTCGGGCAATAACTTCTCGAACGTCATAGGGCGTTTTTAAATCACTCGGTACCACGCCGCCTAACTCAGTATCACTATATTTAGGTGCTTTTATTGATTTACGTGTAATTTGTTCTGGTTTTATCCAATTAATATTCGCAATACACTCTCGGGCAATTTTAATTGCATGGGACTCATCTTCTGCATAATGGTCAGCGACACCTGATACTTTACAATGTACATCGGCACCACCTAATGCTTCGGCACTAACTTCTTCTCCCGTTGCTGCTTTTACAAGAGGAGGGCCCGCTAAGAAAATCGTACTATGATCTCTTACCATTATGCTTTCATCAGCCATCGCAGGAACATAAGCACCACCTGCGGTGCATAAACCTAAAACAACTGCAATTTGTGGAATGCCTTTGGCAGACATGTTTGCTTGACGGTAGAAAATATTTCCAAAATCATCCTCATCTGGAAATACTTCATCTTGACGTGTCAGGTTAGCACCACCTGAATCCACTAAGTAGACACAGGGGAGGCGGTTTTCTTCGGCAATGGTTAAAGCGCGTAAATGTTTTTTTACCGAGAGCGGGTAATAAGTACCGCCTTTAACGGTCGAATCATTAGCAACAATCATGCACTCAGTACCGTTAATGAGTCCAATACCTGTAATTGCCCCAGCGGCAGGCACATTGTCTTCGTATACTTTGTATGCCGCGAGTTGTGAAAGTTCTAAGAAAGGCGAACCAGGATCTAATAAACGAGTGATTCTTTCGCGTGGTAAGAGCTTACCTTTTGCATGATGACGTTTTTCAACTTCAGGGCTCACAGATAAAGCACTGTCTTTGATTTTTTGATGTAAATCACTCACTAATGCATCCATTGAAGCGGACCGTTCAATAAACGCTTGGGAGTTAATGTCTATTTTAGAATGAATCTGCGTCATGTTATTAGCTCAAAAATTGGAATCTGTATTAAAATGGACGTCGATTCATATACATCGAATGACGCCTTATTGCTTCGTGTCGGTTGTGTAGTAAGTTATTTAGTTTCCTGAAATAACTCGCGACCAATGAGCATGCGTCTGATTTCAGACGTACCAGCACCAATTTCATAGAGTTTTGCATCTCTTAAAAGTCGACCAGCAGAAAACTCGTTGATGTAACCATTACCACCTAAAATTTGAATCGCATCTAGTGCCATTTTTGTGGCAGCCTCTGCACAATATAAAATAACGCCTGCGGAATCTTTACGAGTCGATTCACCACGATCGCAAGACTGCGCTACGGTATATAAATAAGCTCTACAGGCATTTAGTGTTGTATACATATCGGCCACTTTACCTTGTATTAACTGAAACTCACCAATAGGCTGATTAAACTGCTTGCGTTCATGAATATAGGGAACGACCAAATCCATACAGGCTTGCATAATCCCGATAGGCCCCGCAGCAAGTACAACACGCTCATAGTCTAATCCGCTCATTAGTACTTTTACGCCAAGGTTTTCGCCACCAAGAATATTTTCAGCAGGTACTTTGACATTGTCGAATACAAGCTCACAGGTGTTTGAGCCACGCATACCTAATTTGTCTAATTTAGGCGAGCGACTAAAGCCTGGTAAATCGCGGTCGACAATAAAAGCAGTTATGCCGTGTGGCCCTTTTTCAGGGGCAGTTTTTGCATAAATAACATAAGTATTGGCGTCTGGGCCGTTTGTGATCCACATTTTAGTGCCATTTAGAATGTAATGATCATCTTGTTTAACCGCTTTGAGTTTCATGCTGACCACATCGCTACCAGCATTGGCTTCACTCATTGCAAGCGCGCCAATATGTTCGCCTGATATTAGTTTTGGTAGATATTTTTCTTTCTGTGCTTGTGTACCATTTCTGAATATTTGGTTAACACATAAATTTGAATGCGCACCGTAGCTGAGGCCAATAGAGGCACTGCTTCGAGAAATTTCTTCTATAACGATGACATGAGCTAAGTAACCCATTCCGCTTCCACCAAACTCATCTGAAACGGTCAAGCCTAATAAGCCCATGTTGCCTAATTTCGGCCATAACGCATTCGGGAATTCGTTGTCGCTATCCGTTATAGCTGCAAGTGGCTCAATTTCTTTATCAACGAAGTGCTTTACTTGATCGCGAAGCATGTTGATGGTTTCGTCGAAATTAAAGTTAAGTGATGTGTACATGGGTTGGCCTCGTGCTTGTTCTAATAGTGTTGTTTGATTATGTATTTTGGTGCCTTCGCACTGACTATATTTAGTTAGTGTTTAAATATTCTGAGCATCGCTTTTCAGCCTCATCAAGTTCATGTTGCATAATTTGAATATCAGATACTTGCTGAAGTAAGCTTCTACGACGCTCGCTAATCTTTTCCATAAAACGGGTGAGTTGCTTTTTGTTTGTTGTTTCTGGGTCATATAGTTCGATCAACTCTTTTGACTCGGCTAACGAAAATCCCAAACGTTTACCACGAAGAATTAGCTTTAAACTAATGCGGTCTTGGTCACTATAAATTCTTGTTTGACCGTTGCGAGTAGGGTGCAGCAAACCCTCAGACTCATAAAAGCGAATCGTTCTGGTCGTTATATCAAACTCTTTAGATAGTTCACTAATGCTAAATGTATTCGTCATAGGTGGTTTTCGAGCTTAGGTTTGAGGTTTACGTTAGCTAAAGAGTACTGTTAGTTTACGTAAACGTCAACTTGTTTGGATTGCTCTGTTAAATTGAAAGAATCAAATTTTGAGTGTTTGGAATAAGCTGGTGACTAAAAAGGCATACAGAAAAACTCTATATACCTTTTATTTTGATGTATTTGAGGCTGCTATTAGAATATCAGCCTATAGATCGTTTTAAGTATTGGTAAGCTTTAATCACTAAAGGTTAGTCTAGCTTGCGCATTTTCGGATTTATCTACTTTTGGAGAACAAAGCAGCAAACGTGAAGATTTAATGTCTTGGTCATTCACCATATAGTTCTTAAATGCACGCATTCGAGTGTACGATAAGTCTTTTAACTGCTTGTGCTGTATTTCAGTTAACTTAAGTATAGAGCTATCAATACCAATATCTAGAGGTGTAGCATAAGCACAAATAGTGATGTCAGTGTCTTCCTTTTCTTTCATTAGTGCTGAGAACTGCTCTAAAAATGGTAAAGCTGCAACGGGTATTTCTTCATCACCCGTTGTAAGCGGCAAGTCATTGAAGCGTACCTTTAATAGGTAATCACCGGCAAATAGACTTACTTTTACAATATTAGCGTAAGGAACAAAAGTTGTGATCAAGTATTCTTGCGCAGCGGCCATCGTGGCCCGTTTGATTAAGAGTGTTATAAAGCCTTGCATACTAAAATCGGGGTCGGTCGTACTTCCTTGTAAGGGAATTTCTAATTCGACATTCCCGTCACCATCTTTGAGCATACCTAAAGCATAATTAAAAGGAATGGTGGATGATGAGGTTTCATCATTGGGGTTGTTCGTTGCGCCTAGTTCTACGCCGCGCAATACAATTTTGGTCGTACCGTTAATGTTGGTGTCTTCAATTAAAACATCTATATCTAAGTCGAGTTGTCCACTATCAAATTCATATTCAAGCGCATCTTTAATATAGGATGAAATAGCGGGCAAACTCACTTCTTTAAATAAGCCACTTAACTTGTAATAAGGTATGGCTGAAAAAGGCTTGGCTTCAGCTTGAAATTTGAAACTTGCATATTGGTTACTGCTCCCCTCCATTGTGAGTACGGTGACCTGATCTGGCTTTTGGTTATCAATAGGGCTTATCGCGAGTTGAGCAATGTTAAATAAGCGCTTGTTAACAGGTTGAACGCTCTCATCAATTAAGTTGACTTGGTTAGTGTCTTGAAATTTGATTACTTTAATGGCGATAGGGAATTTTTTGGCAGGCGCTTTTTCTAATTGCTCGTTTATAGCGGTATCTAAATTAGGCTTATTGGGAACGGGCTGAGTTTTGCTGGTAGCGTTAATCTTATTACCGTCAATAGTACTTAATTTAATAAGCCCTGCGAGTTCTGAGTCTTTCGTTTTCTTTATATCAACGCCTAAGCCTAATATATCGATATTGTTGATAAATAATCCATCTTCTGAGAGCTTAATATCATATATGCTCATTGACTTTAAACGTGCCAGCGAGGGTATGTCATCTTTAACATTATCAGAGAAATTTACTTGTTCAATAGCAAGCTCAGGCAAAGTCAGTTGATGTGTTTCGTTGTTTGTTACTAATAAAATTTTAGGCATAGAAAGCTTACTTACATTGGCTAAGCTTAACTGCGCTTTTTCTGTATAGGCGTTAAGTTGTGACAGATTAAAACTTGCTTCGCCGCTCAACTCGGCTCGGGCTGAATCAAGTTGCCAGTCTGGGATATCAACCTGCAAAGACTTACTTATTAATTGCTGATTCTTGATAGAAAGATTAGCGCCTTGAATGCGGACTAATAGGTCTGATAGCGATAAATTAATATCACTTAGCTTAGTTTTAATTGTTTGTTTATTTACTGCGATTTTTTGTTGGTAAGTTAGCGACACCAAGCCTGATAATAAAGTATTATTATTGACTTGTTTGTTAGGAAAAACGAAATGGTTAAAGTCAGCTAAATTTAGTGCATTCATTGTCAGTTTATAATCAATCTCGCCAATAAGATTGTTTAAACCAAATTTAGCGTTAAGTTTTATTAGACTCTTGTTTATTGTTAAAGAGAAATCAATATTGCCCTCTTGCTCACGAGTACTTAGGTTTAGCTGGTTAAGATTGATATTAGATAAAGATATTGAGTGCGTATTACCATGCCAATTAAGGGCTATAGATGAATTGACAACATTGAGGTCAGGAATTTTAATGCTGAAATTATCTTGATAACTTTGTGTGTCTGACTCATTTTTGGGAGCGTTGGAGGCACTTGTTGGTAAGGGCCATCCACCAATACTTATTTCATCTGCCGACTTGTCAATGTTGAGTTTTAAACCATCAATATCCATCTGACTTACATAAATTGTTTTATTCAATAATTGCCATAAACCTAATTCTATTTCGGCAGATTCTAGACTTACTAATGGTGTATGAGTCGCATCATCTATTTGTGATAAATCAAATCCTGAAACAGAAAAACGAGACAGAAAAGGGTTGTAACGAATGGTGCTTTTTTCAGCTAACGTAAGGTTTTCAGCGCTTAGTATTGGCATTAATAATTGAGAAGCAATCCATGGCGAAACAAACCATATAAAACTACAGACTAGTAGATAACAAGCAAAAACGGCTTTCACAAAACTCTTCAACATCTTTGGCATATACAACTCAGTAAAGTATCGACTACAAAAAAATGTGGCGATTATACGTGACTTCGTAATTTTCTTCTTCTATCTTTGCACTATAATATTGGTCTGAAGTTTAAGAATTTAACTGTCTGTTATGCGAATTGATAAATTTATCTGTAAAAGTACGGAATTGACTCGAACTGAAGCGAGTGAGTTTCTGCAAGCACGCAAAGTGTGCGTTGATGGTAAGGTATTTACTAATGGCGCAACGCAGGTTCATGAGGATAATTGCATAACGCTTGCTGGTGAAAGGCTGACCGCTCGACCCTCACGTTATATCATGGTTCATAAACCAGTAAATACGCTCTGCTCGAATGTTGATGAAGTTTACCCGTCTTTATTTCACCATGTTGGTGTTGAAAAAGCCTTTGACCTTCATGTGGCTGGGCGTTTAGATGCCGATACAACAGGCCTGGTCTTAGTTACCGATGATGGGCGTTGGTCTTATAATA
>Ga0209825_1000500_pt1 | contig 28380 bp, 21 predicted proteins | sample EN8Hudsemesocosm_FD_184631 | JGI IMG/M metagenome (GOLD analysis project Ga0209825, IMG submission 184631) | Methane-oxidizing microbial communities from mesocosms in the Hudson Canyon - EN8B Hudson Canyon (SPAdes) (version 2) | ecosystem: Environmental > Aquatic > Marine > Cold seeps | place...
TGGGGCTGATTTCGAGAAGGTACGAAACTCCTTCTAGAGGTATTTTACATTATGAACTTAAGTTCTACTCTAAGCCCCACATTGATTGGCTAACAGAGGTCTAACAGAAAATTGTTGCCTGTATGCAAAAACACCCTTAGAGTATTTTTTCGTACCATAGGAATTTACACCCCACTACTGATAAAGGAGACCACTAATGAATAAACAGGCTACTATCATCCAATCTGCTGACTCTCCTGTTGAAAAATGGAGGGCTCAAGGAGAGTTTCTCAACCTTTGTGGTCACCAGATATTTGTACGTGATGATGGAGATAGGCAATTACCCGTTATCCTCTTAATACATGGTTTTCCAACCTCCAGTTGGGATTGGCAGTCTATGTGGGACGCATTGAGTCAAAACTATCGGCTAGTGGCGTTCGATATGCTCGGTTTTGGTTTTTCTGACAAGCCCAATCACCGAAATTACAGTATTCATGGCCAGGCCGACATTGTTGAGGCACTGATTTGTGCAAAATCGCTAACCCAGTTTCATGTGCTGGCACACGATTACGGAGATACGGTGGCACAGGAACTGTTGTCTAGACAGATGGAGCGCATAAACGCTGGTACGTGGCTATCTTGTTGTTTTCTCAATGGTGGATTGTTTCCTGAGACGCACAGGGCACTATTGACACAAAAACTGTTGCTAAGCCCAATTGGCCCTATTATTAGTAAATTGGGTGGATATAAGCAATTTATAAAAAGTTTCAGCAAAGTGTTTGGCAAGGACACCAAGCCTAGTGATACGGAGCTGCAAACGTTCTGGGGCATTATTAATGAGAATGGCGGAGGCCATATATTCCATAACTTGATCACATATATAAATGATCGACTCGAGCATCGGGAGCGTTGGGTGTCTGCTTTGCAAAAATCGACGGTGCCGCTGGCCTTGATCAATGGTTCGGCTGACCCAATTTCTGGTGAACATATGGTTGCTCGCTACCAGCAGCTAAATTGTCGTCTCGATTATCTTGGTCGCTTGCCAGCTATAGGACACTATCCTCAGGTTGAGGATGCCGCGGGTGTTCTGAGCAACTACTCGCAGTTTCTTGATCAACTGCAGTAAGTGAAGTTGCCAGTTAGCCTTAAAGAATACAATAATTCTATATGGGGCTAAAGCCCCTGACTATATTGTGCGTTGGTAGAAACAGGAATCATGGTAATTAACTCACTTTTGGATGCATCTACGCCATTTAGAAAGCTTTCAAAATGCTTAATTAATTGAACCTTGTCTTGCTTGGGTTTTGAGCCCGAACCAATATCTGTTAAGTCGATAAAGAATTCATCGAATATATCAGCTAAGTCATTCACTACATCAAAGTTCAAAAATTGTTCATCGTTATAAATACTCGGGTAGCCCCCTTTCTGTTTATCAACGGCGAATGAGATGCCTTTAACGTTGGTGATGGTCGTTGCTTTTTCACATTTCAGCATGCAGCCATCTTCAATACTTGGCTTTTTACACCCAACAGTTTGTTGGAAGAAGCACTGTCTACTCGTCATCATGAGAATAGGGTGATAAATGCTATACAGCATTTTAAAGTTTTCTGGTCGTGAAATGTTTTTAATTTGCTGACGATTAATTTCGTTCGAAATAAATGCACCGGAACAATTAAGCTCCTCTTTCAGTGTTAAAAGTGCATAGGAATTGGTGGTGTTTAAAAATGGCCCGGCAATCCACTCGATACCCATTTCGAATGCCTTATAAGCAATCCCTGTATTGTTGGTTACAATACGCTTGGGTTGAACTTGCTCAAGAATTTTAACGGCTTCAAGGTAGTCTTTACCAATAAGTACTGCAGGGAACCATGGGATTAGCCTTGGGTTCGCTAATAGTAGGTCGATATGTTTTGTGCAGTTCAACTTTAAACTTTCTGGTAATTTGAAGTAAATATCCGCATCGGTAGTATCGAATAGGTGAAAGTCATTTTCATTCGCGATTAATAATGACAGCTTGGGCTTTTCTTCCATTTTTGGGTGTTTAGGTAATGCTGGAATTTCTACAGGCGCAATAACTAGCTTTGATTCGTTTAATTGGAATGCAATTTTGTTTTTTACAGAGGTTAGTTCTTTAAACGCAAAACTTAAACCTTCGTGAAGCTCAGTGAAGTCAAAATCTAAAATAGTATGATTTGCGTCGTTAAAATTGTTAAAGCGTTTTTTAAGCGCTGTTTGATCAATGACTGACTTTTCACTTTGCATTAAGTTTAAATCAGACGTGACGGTAAAAGCGCTCGTTTGATGTGTTACGGCATTAATACTCGATACAGTCACCGTTAAAGGCTCATTCAACTTGCCTGTAATTTTGAACGTTAACTGTATTTTATCAATGCTTAGCGGACTTATTTTTTGGTCAAGTTCAGCGCCTATATCATTTTTTTCTAACTTCAATGTTTCTTTTACTTCTTGAATTTGCACCACTGAAATGGCTTTACTATTTTCGACGGCATGTATCGCACTGTGGTCACGAGGGTTATCTATAAACATATCTTTAGTAAGATTGCCTTTTAGGAAAGAGTTCGTAAAGTCACGATTAAAGACTCTGTGTAGGTTTGAGTCGTCGGCTAATAGTTTTCCAGAGTCTATAAAATTATTGATCTGCTTTCGCCAAGTGTCGACAACGGTATAAACGTAATGCGCACCTTTAATACGTCCTTCAATCTTTAAGGAGTCTACACCGGCATCAACTAACTCGGGTAAGTCAAAATAAGCAGAGTTATCTTTAAGGTTGAGTGGGAATTTATTACCGGTTGCGGTCGTTTCATATTCATCACGACAAGCTTGGCTACAACGACCACGGTTTCCTGAATTACCCACACTCACAGAACTTGAATAACATTGACCAGAAAAGGCAATACACAATGACCCGTGAACAAATACTTCGGTGAGTACATTATGGTCATGAGCAACTTTTGTTAAAGTTTTTACTTCATCAAGATTTAATTCTCGAGAGAGGTTGAGTCGTGATGCGCCCATTTTTCCTAAGAATAAAACTTGGCCTTCATTTGTAGTTGTTAATTGTGTTGAGGCGTGAATATCCAAACTAGGAAAGAATTTTTTAACGAGATTAAAGACACCCAAATCTTGAACGATAATTCCATCGATACCGGAATTTACTAATTGGTTTAGAAGTTTTACTAAGGTTTTAATCTCGCGTTCTAGAATAACAACGTTAAGCGTTAAAAATATTTCGCAATGATACTGGTGTGCAAGACGTATCACGCCATTGAGTTCTTCATATGAAAGGTTCGATGCACGGTTACGCGCATTGAAATGGTCAAGCCCACAATAAACCGCATTGGCACCCGCAATAATGGCCGCTTTGATCGCTTCAACGTCACCACCTGGTGCTAATAATTCGATTTTTCTATTCATTGAGAAATAACTCGCATAATTTGTAATGTCATTTTGAGCGGCATTTTATCCGTATACTTGATTTTTAGCCATCGATTAAATGTAAAGCCATGTAGAGGTAGAACGTATCGTTGTGTTCAAAAATCGAACACTTGTTTGAATCCCGTGATAGTAAAGGGTTCTGAGAACCTATTAAGAACTTACTCAGTAAGTTATCCACAGTTTGTGTGTGCAACTTTTGATTGTTAAGTGATCATAGCCAAAATATATTGAAATAGTCTTCGCTATTTGTAGTAAATGAATGATAGATAATGTGGTGTATGAAAATTAAACACTTGTTCGAATCCTCTTGCTGGTAAGGGATTTGAGAGGCTATCAAGAACTTACTCAGTAAGTTATCCACAGATTATGTGTGCAACTGTTGTATATTAAACGTGCGTTTGAAAGTTTGGTGTACAATTATCGATCAACTTGTGTGTCGGTTATTTTTATAATATGGGCAAGTAATGATTCGCTGAAGTCTTGCTTGAAGATATTGAGGGGTGCAACTTCGATGACTTGGGCGATAGCGCCTGTTGGGTGGGTCATGTGCCAGACGCCGATTAACGCTTGCTGAACCTGCATCAAGTATGAAATAGCGCGGGTGTTATCTGAAATGCTTGATTTTGAGTTATTTTGAGTTGTTATTGGGGGTTTAAACTCAGGGTATTGTCCGAGTAACCGAGAATATTGACCCATCAAGGTCAATAATTGTTGTTTGAATTGGTTCGCCTCATCGAGTGTGAGCTTACGTTCAAGTATCGTATGTAAAATTGCACTTAATTTACAGTAGACAGGATTTTCAACTAAAGATTTAGTGACGACATGAGCAAGGGCTTCTTGTGTTTCTAAATTTTGCTTAAGTGCTTGCTCAGAGTAATGTACTAATTCATTTAAGGCCTCCACAAACAAAGCAAGAAAAAGTGTTTCCTTGTTTCGAAAGTATCGATACAGCGCAGCCTTTGTGATACCGATGTCAGCAGCAACATGGTTCAGGTTAACCTCTTCATACGAAAGTGTTTGAAAACGTATTCTAGTGGCGCCTAAAATTTGCTGACGCCGCAAGGCCTTTTGCTCTGGGTTGTTAGCGCGCTGCTTGATTAAACACATGTTAAGCTTGTAACCATCCTGCTAGTTTTCGATTGACTGAGCGAGGAGAGAATTTACCTGACCAAACACCAAAAATATTTTTTCCGCCAGTAATCACGATTGCTTTATGTTTTTTTCGTAATGATTTCTTTACAACGGCTTCTGCTGTCATCGCACCTGCTTTAAAAAGTTTGGTATCGGTCATATTGGCTTCTGTCGCAAATTCTGATGCGGTTGCGCCGGGACATAATGCACTAACATATATGCTCTCGCTTTTTAATTCTTCATGTAATGCTTCAGAAAATGAAAGTACAAATGCTTTTGTCGCATAATAAACAGCCATATTCGGACCAGCTTGAAAGGCCGCAGTAGAGGCGACATTAATAATGAATGCATTGCTGTTTTGTTTAATGTTTGGGAGTAGACGATAGGTTAATTCAACGAGTGTTGTTACGTTAAGCTGAATCATTTGTAATTGACGTTCTAGAGGTAGCGTCATAAATGAACCTCTGTCACCAAAGCCCGCATTATTAATTAATCCATTTATTTTCCAGCCTGCTTGTGACACTTGCTGATCAATGCTTTCAACGCCTTCAGGTGTTGAAAGATCAGCAGCGAGTGTTTCTACTTTTATGTTGTATGAGTCTGAGAGTGCTTTTGCTAAGGCGTCTAGTTTGTCTTTGCGACGCGCAGTTAAAATCAAATTATTACCTTGTTGGGCAAGTTGTTTGGCAAAGACTTCGCCTATGCCTGCGCTAGCGCCTGTGATCAGTGTGTAATTCATTTTTATTCTCTCAACGTTAATTTAGTTACTCAGGGTTAGTTAGCTTACGTTATGTTGTTTTCGTTGTAAATAACCTTGAGTTACTTAGGTGGTGGCTTTAATACAAATTATTATAAAGCTAAATAAGCATCGTGATCGTACCTTAACATGTACGAAAACTAACAAAATAATAAGTGATTGATTGCGAGCGTATTTTTGATACCCAGTTATACTTACGGTTATAGACATATATTCATATATTATTCATAAGGAAGTATCGTGACCCGCTTATCTGTTGACCAGTTGTATTCTGTTTGTCAGTTAGATGATTTGCCATTTACCACTAGCAAGTCTTTAGCCCCCTTAAATGAAATTGTTGGCCAATCACGGGCTCAAGAAGCTGTTCGTTTTGCCATGGCAATGCCGGACACGGGTTACAATATTTACGCGGTAGGCCGAAATGGTTTAGGTAAAAGAAGTATGATTCTTCGTTACTTAAGTCGCACTCGGAAAAAAACAAATACAGTTTTTGATTGGTGCTACGTTGCTAATTTTGATGAACCACGCTCTCCTATGGTTTTAAAATTGCCTGTCGGTTTGGGGGTTAAACTAAAGAAAGAAGTTGAAAAATTAATTCTTCGTTTGGTAAAGGGTATACCGCAAGCTTTTGATACAGATAGTTATTTTGAACGAACTGAAGCACTTAAAAATGAATATGCTACCTTACAAGAAGATGTACTTGAAAAACTATCTAAGCAAGCGAAGCGAAAAAAGATAAAACTCAGTATAACCACGCCGGGTGGGTATCGATTAACAGCGCTTGATGGTGATGAGGCACATACTGCAGCGAGTTTTGAAGCACTTACTGAAGAAGAAAAAGACAAATTTGAAGAGGTTATTAACAAGTTAGAATTAAAGCTACGTAGTACTATTCGGAAAATCGTAACTTGGGAGCAAGAAATATCGGATAAGCAACAAGCGCTTAATGAAGAAATTGTATTAGGTGTTTCTAGTCACCTTGTACAGTCATTAGTGGACAAGTATAGCGAACATAAGTCTGTTGTTAATTATCTCGATAATCTACAGAAAGATATTATCGGTAATGTGGATATATTCTTAGAAGATAATGATGAGCAAGGGGCTTTAGCCAATGCAACACTTGAAAAGAAGATGCCACGGCGTTATCAGATAAATGTTTTAGTCCAACATGAAGATAATAAAGAGCCTGTTGTTGTTGAAGAGAACCCTAACTACCACACCTTATTTGGCTATGTAGAGCATGTAACATATAAAGGCACTGTGTTTACTGATTACTCCCTTATTCGGTCAGGGTGTTTGCATCGTGCAAATGGCGGATATCTTTTAATTGATGCAAATAAGGTATTAGAACAACCTTTTGTATGGGACGGACTTAAACGCGCGTTGAGATCTAGAGAGTTACAAATAAATTCCTTAGAGAGAGAAGTGACGTTATCAGGCACCATATCGCTTGAGCCAGAACCCATACCTTTAGATGTTAAAATAATTTTGTTTGGTGATCGAGAAACTTATTTGCTATTACAAAGTTATGATCCTGAATTCAAAGAACTATTTAAAGTAACAGCAGATTTTGAAAATGAAATGTCTAGGACTAAAGATTCTCAAATTCAATATGCAAAATTTATCTCAAGTCTTGTGCATGAAAAGCAATTTTTGCATTGTGACCGTAAAGCGATTGCTCGAATTATAGAGTTCAGCTCGCGTCAGGCAGAGCATCAAAATAAGCTATCGCTGCATGCTTCCGAAATTGCAAACTTATTACGTGAGTCAAACTTTTGGGCTAAAGAGCAGAACTCAACAATGATCAGACAAGCCCATATTGAGCGTGCGCTTGAAAGTGATGCGCACCGAAACGGTCGTATTAAAGATCAAGTGTTCGATACGATTCGAGATGGTACCACTTTGCTAACGGTTTCGGGTGAAGTCGTTGGACAAATCAATGCTTTATCAGTGTTATCAACAGGTGGTATTGAATTCGGAATGCCAAATCGCGTTACTGCAAATTGCTATTTTGGTGATGGCAGTATCACAGATATAGAAAATGACGCTAAACTAGGTGGAAATATTCACACGAAAGGTGTTTTGATTCTGTCGTCATACCTTTCAACGTTATTTGCAAAAGAAGATGCGATGCCTTTATCCGCAAGTATCGCTTTCGAGCAATCTTATGGTGAGGTTGATGGTGATAGTGCGTCGTTAGCTGAGCTATGCGCACTGATTTCTTCACTTTCAGATGTGCCTATTCTACAGCAGTATTCGATGACAGGGTCTGTTAATCAGTTTGGAGAGGTGCAGCCAGTTGGTGGGCTAAATGAAAAAGTTGAGGGCTATTTCAGTGCTTGTGAAATTTTAGGTCTTACTGGTAAACAAGGTGTTTTGCTTCCTGCGAGTAATGTACATAACTTAATGCTAAATAAGAATGTTCTGACAGCCGTCAAAAAAGGTCAGTTCCATATATATGCAATTAAGCATGTGAATGATGCGCTTGAAGTTTTAATGGGAAAACACCCAGGAAAATTACAGTCGAATGGTGAATACCCTGAAAAAAGTACGTTTGGTATTATCCAGAGAAAACTTACTGAACTAAGAGATAAAGAAGAGGGTGAAGAGTAGGGATGCAGAATTATTTTAAGGCTATATATATATTTATCATGGTATTGGGTTTGAATTCTAATGTGTTATCTGAAGTTGAAAGCTCTCAACCTATTCAGCTTACTGGTGTGATGAGTCAAGGGTCTTTACTAAGTGGAAGCGTTGAAAAGGGTATTGAAGTTTTTTTAAATGATAAACCTGTAAAAGTCACCCCTCAAGGTAAGTTTGTGCTCGGCTTTGGCCGTAATGCTGACTTAATGCAAGTGCTTACATTGCAACGTTCGGATAAAAAAATATCAGAACAAACCATCACGCTTACTAAACGAGACTATAAGATTCAATACGTAGAGGGCGTACCACAAAAAATGGTGACGCCAGATCCAAGCAAAACGGCAAGAATTAATGCCGATGCTTTGTTAGTTAGAACCGCTCGTAAAAAAAGCTTAGAATTAGAGTTTTTTTTACAGACTTTTATCCCGCCATCTGATGGCCCGATAACGGGTGTTTATGGAAGTCAACGCATCTATAACGGAACGCCTAAGCGCCCACATTTCGGGCTTGATTATGCGGCACCTGTGGGAACGGTTGTTTATGCACCGGCAAGTGGTGTTGTCACTTTAACGCATGATGATATGTATTATTCCGGAGGAACATTAATCATTGATCATGGTTATGGTGTCTCATCCACCTTTCTACATTTAAGTGACTTATTAGTGGAAGAAGGCGATAAGATTAAACAAGGTGACCCCATTGCAAAGGTCGGACAGGGTGGACGCTCTACTGGTCCGCACTTGGATTGGCGTATTAATTGGTTTGATGTGCGTATCGACCCACAGCTTGTATTAGAGCGTTATAAATAACGCTTAGCCCTTAACCTGCTGTATTCTATTCGTAACGTTTTGTTAAAGCAGGTTTAACTTTTAGCAAAAATCGTCATATACTTAATAGAACGTTTTTTAATCAATTACTTATTATTCCATAAATGGAGTTGTACAGACTTACCTAAAAAATTACGCGTTTCCTCTATATAAGCGCGATGAGGTTATCACCTTTTACAGATCGTTGAACGACAGGATTTATTTGGCCACAAGCTGATCACAATCTAATCGACTGTAAGTAATTTGAGAGGATATCTGCCATGTTTGATTTACTGGATCAATACCAGGTCAATGAGCTGCACGTTAGAAATGACGCTGCAAGCGGTCTTAAAGCATTTATTGCTATTCATAACACACAATTCGGCCCTGCCTTAGGCGGTTGTCGCTTTATCCAATACGAAAACGACTTAGATGCAATGCAAGATGCCGTTCGTTTAGCGCGAGGTATGAGCTATAAAGCGGTGCTAGCAGGAGTCGACCAAGGCGGTGGTAAAGCGGTCATCATAAAGCCTAAGGGTTATTATGATTCAAAATTACTATTTGCTGAGTTTGGGCGCTTTGTAGAATCTCTTCAAGGGCGATACATTACGGCAATTGACTCAGGCACAACTGCGAAAGAAATGGATATTATTCAGCAGTATACATCGCATGTAACCAGCACGAGTACGACAGAAAATCCTTCTATTTATACAGCTAAAGGTGTGTTTGAAGGGATTAAAGCTTCAGTGAAACATAAGCTCAATAAAGATGACCTGCAAGGCTTACGTATCGCAATCCAAGGTGTTGGAAATGTTGGTGCCGCGCTTGGGCAATTATTAGATCAGGCTGGTTGTCATGTGATCGTGGCAGATATTAGCCAGGCTAATGTCGATAACGCAATGAGTAAATTTGCCTCAGAAGTTGTTAAACCGGAAGATATTTACCACACGCCATGTACCGTTTTTTCACCTTGTGGTTTAAGCAATGTGATTAATAAACAGACCATAGAAAAATTAGGGTGCATGATTGTAGCTGGCTCAGCAAATGTTCAATTGTCTAGTCATGAAATAGGGCAACAGCTGCATGATAAAGGCATTCTTTATGCCCCTGATTATGTGATCAACGCTGGAGGACTGATATATGCCTCATTAGAGCATCAAGGGATATCAAAATCAGCTGCCGTTGAAAAAGTTGCCCATATTTATCAAACGCTAAGCGATATTTTTCAACAATCAAAGCTGACTAATACGGCAAGCAATTTAATTGCTGATGAAATTGCCCGCTCAAAATTATATGAAGCGATTAACCAAGCTGCATAAAAGGAGAGGGCGATGAATACTGTTAAGGATTCTATTAATAAAGAACTTTTAAATTTTAGTGTTGCACGTTATTCCATTTTAAATAATGAGGGCAATATTACGGGTACTTTACCTGCATCTATTTCAGACACTAAACATGTTTTACATGCATATAAATCAATGGTGTTGGGTCGAGCCTTTGATAAAAAAGCGATTGCCTTACAACGTACGGGTAAGTTAGGTACTTACCCTTCAATTCTAGGTCAAGAAGCGATTAGCGCTGCAATTGGTTTGGCTATGGATAAGAAGGATATTTTTGCACCCTATTATCGTGATTTAATTGCCCAATATCTTCGCGGAGTTAGCCTTAAAGAAATGCTACTGTATTGGGGCGGAAATGAACAAGGTAGTAATTATCAAAAGTGTGCAAAAGACTTTCCAAATTGCATCCCTATTGCAACACAATTAAGCCATGCTGCCGGTGCTGCGATTTCATTAAAAGTAAAAGGCATTCATCAAGCCGCGTTAGTGACCTGCGGTGATGGCGCTACCTCTAAAGGCGACTTCTTAGAAACTTTAAACTTAGCGGGTGCTTGGCAACTACCATTGGTAATGGTTGTTAATAATAATCAGTGGGCAATCTCGACGCCGCGTAATGTTCAATGTTCGGCAGAAACGATTGCGCAAAAAGCAATTGGGGCGGGTATTGAGGGGGTTGTTGTGGACGGTAATGATTATTTTGCTGTGTACTACTCAATTAAAGAAGCCTTAAACAAGGCGTATACAGGAAAAGGTGCAACTCTAATTGAGGCTGTGACTTATCGTTTGGGGGATCATACGACAGCCGATGATGCTAACCGATATAGAAATCCAAAGGAGTTAAAAGAAGCTTGGCATAATGAACCGATTAAACGTATGCGCCAGTATTTAATCAATAATAGTTTGTGGGATGAGTCAAAGGAACAAGTTTTGGCGCAAGAAGTAAGTTCTGAAATTGAAACAGCGGTAACAGCTTATTTAGCTCACCCAAAACAAAGTTCTGAGTCTATGTTCGAGTTCTTATATGAAGAACTGCCAAAAACCTTAAAGGATCAATATGCTGAAGCGAAGTATGAAAATTACTCATTAAAATCGGCGTCTAACTCTTGAATAATAGGAGCAAGGTTTAAGCGAAATACTTAGTGTAATTAATTTGATTAAAAGGTGGTCCAGTATGAGTAAATCTCATGTAAATACCTTAGACATTACGTTAATCGAATCGGTTAATTTGGCCTTAGATCGAGCCATGACATTACACCCTGAAATGGTCATATTAGGTGAGGATGTTGGTGTGAACGGTGGTGTTTTTCGCGCAACCGAGGGCTTGCGAGATAAGTATGGTTTAAAGCGAGTGATGGATACTCCTTTGGCAGAAGCACTTATTGCTGGTGTAACGGTTGGCATGGCAGCGCAAGGTCTTAGACCGGTGGCAGAAATACAATTCTTAGGGTTTATTTTTGCCGCGATGGAGCAGTTGGCGACACATGCATCGCGTCTCAGAAATCGAACAAGGGGGCGATTGAGTTGTCCCATGGTTATTCGTGCCCCATACGGCGGTGGTATTCATGCACCAGAGCACCACAGTGAAAGTACCGAAGCACTATTTGCACATATCCCAGGTCTGCGTGTTGTTATACCAAGCTCACCTCTTAGGGCTTACGGTTTATTATTGTCTGCTATTAAATCAAATGATCCGGTTATATTTTTAGAGCCAAAACGTATCTATAGACTAACTAAAAGTAGGGTGGTGGATGATGGTCATCATTTACCACTCGATAGTTGTTTTATATTACGAGAAGGTAGTGATATTACGCTAGTTTCATGGGGAGCAATGATCACTGAAACACTTCAGGCAGCAGAGGAGTTATCCACACAAGGTATTAAGTGTGAGGTAATAGATCTTGCAACGGTCTCACCGATTGATCGTGAAACAATTATTCATTCAGTTAAAAAAACAGGCCGGTGCTGTGTTATTCATGAGGCGTCACGAAATTGTGGTGTGGGTGCAGAAGTCGCTGCGTGTGTCTCCGAATATGCATTTCCTTATTTAAAAGCACCCATTTCAAGAGTGTGCGGTTATGACACAGTGATGCCATATTTCCAAAATGAGCAAAACTTCATGCCTTCAACTCAAAAAATAGTGGATACTGTTTTGGCAAGTTTTAGTTCTAAGAAGGAGGTAAGTCATGCAATTTAAGTTACCTGACTTAGGGGAAGGCCTTCAAGAGGCTGAAGTTGTTGAATGGCTGGTAAAAGAGGGTGATGACGTAGAGCTTGATCAACTCATTGTTTTGGTTGAAACGGCTAAGGCTATTGTAGAGATACCTTCTCCCATGAAGGCTAAAATTTCAAAGATTTGCGCATCAGTTGGTGAGATAGTTCAAGTTAATGAGGTATTAGTAGAGTACGAGGAGGATGTTAAGCGGATTAAGGCGAAAGAAAAAAGCGTATCGGTAGTAGGAGAGTTAAAAACAACTGCCGTGACGAATACAGAGGAACCTTTCATTATCGGGTCTGAAGTAACAAACAAAAAGTTAAAGCCAGTACGTGATCAAAAGGTTATCGCGCCCCCTAGTATTCTTGCTTTTGCAAAAAAATTGGGTATTGAACATGAGTTATCAACAATGGTTTATGGTGATGTAACGCATACAGGTCTAATGACGATATTTGAGTCCAAAAATAAACCGCCAGAACATCACAAGGCTTATTCTTCTAACACTGTGGGGGTAGAAAACAAACTAGTGAAACTTTCGGGGGCAAAAAAAGTGATGGCACAGACAATGACCAAGTCTTGTCAGCAAGTACCTGCGGTGACTTTGTTCGATGATGCAAATGTTTCAGTGTGGAGTAAAGAAGAAAATATAACACTTAGACTTTTAGAGGCGATGGTAAAAGCGTGTGTTGAAGTACCGTTACTGAATGCTTGGTTTGATGAAGAAAACCTCACGATACAAATGTTTAAAGATATTAATATAGGTGTTGCGGTTAATATAAATGATGGTTTGTATGTACCAGTGATTCGTAGTGCTCAGAGCTTGTCACTAAATACATTAAAGAAAACACTGGCAGCATTGATAGGGCAAGTGAAAACAAAGAAAATATCGCCCCAAAAACTGTTAGGAGCAACCATTAGTCTCAGTAATTTTGGCACGTTAAGTGGTCGTTATGCGACTCCTATTGTCGTCCCGCCTCAGGTTGCGATTCTTGGTGCAGGTAAAATTCGTAAAGAGGCCGTTGTAAGTGACGAAAAAATTGAAATAGGTCGTATTTTACCTATTTCTCTTACCTTTGATCATCGAGCTGCTAGCGGTGCCGATGCCTCTGAATTTCTAGAATGTTTTGTATCTGATTTGCAGCGTGAGTCGATTAAACCTTAAGTTTTTAAACTTAATTTATTCTCTGTATTTCTTATGTGTAATTAGATGCAAACCAAGGTAGAATTATCGGCGTTTTTCATCAGATATATTATTTTAAATAAAGCCTTTACATACAAAATAGGTTTCCATGAAACATTTGGCTCTTATCGCAATTGCAGGTGCTGTCGGTGCTTTGGCCCGTTTCGCTTTAGTTAATTTGGTCGGCGGTCGTAATTTCCCTTGGGGAACGATGACTGTGAATATTATTGGTTCATTTTTGATGGGAATTGCTTATATCATTATCGTAGAGAAATCATTAATATCTCCTGATATGAAACCTTTGTTTATGACGGGTTTTTTAGGCGCTTTTACAACTTTTTCAGCATTTTCTCTTGAAGCATGGGAGTTACTGGATAGAGGTGAAGCCCTACAAGCACTTACTTATGTCGCCGGTTCTGTTATATTTTGCCTCATGGCTGTTATGGTTGGCGTATTTATTACCCGTGTAGCACTTAACTGATTAATTCACGGTCTATTACTAGGCCAAATCAACATTAAAACCTAAGAAAAGAGACTATGTTAGATCCTAAATTAGTTCGTTCAAATATTGAAGAAATTGCGCAAAAACTGCTTGTTAAAAAATATAAATTTGATACTGATCGTTTTACAGTCCTTGAAGAAAAACGAAAGTCGATTCAAACGCAAACAGAAGAACTTCAGAGTGAGCGAAATACTCGATCTAAATCGATCGGGAAAGCAAAAGCTTCCGGTCAAGATATTGCGCCATTAATCGCTGAAATGGATGAAATTGGTAATAAGCTTGAAGCAGCTAAAGCTGAGCTAAAGCTAGTTCAAGATGAATTAAATAGCATTTTTGCCGGTATGCCCAACTTACCTGATTCTGAAGTTCCTGAAGGTGAGTCTGAAGATGATAATGTAGAAGTTAGAAAGTGGGGTGAGCCCAAAGCGTTTAACTTTACTACTAAAGATCATATTGCTTTAGGTGAGAAATCTAAGTTAATGGATTTTGAAACAGCGAGTAAACTTACAGGGTCGCGATTTGTTGTTTTACGCGGACAATTAGCTCGATTACACCGTGCACTTGCTCAGTTTATGCTAGATACACATACCCTTGAAAATGGTTATGAAGAAACGTATTTACCTTATATTGTAAATAGTGACTCTCTATATGGGACTGGACAGCTCCCTAAATTTGAAGATGATTTATTTAAACTGAATGCTGACCGTGACTTCTACTTAATCCCCACAGCAGAAGTCCCCGCAACAAATATTGTGCGTGATGAAATTATCGATGCGAGCCAGTTACCCATCAAGTTTGTATGTCACACCCCTTGTTTCCGAAGTGAAGCCGGTTCTTACGGCCGTGATGTAAAAGGTATGATTCGTCAGCACCAGTTCGATAAAGTTGAGATGGTTCAAATTGTTAAACCTGAAGATTCAGATGCTGCACTTGATGCCATTACAAATCATGCTGAAGGTATTTTGCAAAAACTTGAACTACCGTACCGTCTTGTTCTTTTGTGTGGTGGTGACCTAGGTTTTTCTGCTGCAAAGACATTCGATATAGAAGTTTGGTTACCTGGGCAAGAAGCTTATCGAGAAATATCGTCTTGCAGTAATACGCGAGATTTCCAAGCTAGACGTATGCAAGCAAGGTGGCGCAACCCTGAATCAAATAAGCCGCAATTAGTGCATACATTAAATGGCTCAGGCCTAGCGGTTGGCCGTACAATGATTGCTGTGATGGAAAATCATCAGCAAGAAGATGGTTCAATCAAGATACCAGAAGCTTTAATACCGTACATGGGTGGTTTGACGGTTATAAACGAATAATCTTTTAGTATTCATATTTTGAATGATGTTTCTAGTGCCGGTATGATCACTGCATTTGAAACATCAAGTTCAAGTTTGACCTAATTACAAATCTATTAGACCTCTTCAATTAATCTTTAAGGTACATTCATGGAATTTCTACCACTTTTCTTCGACTTAAAAGAAAGTACTGCGTTGGTATTTGGCGCATCTGATGCCGCTGCTAGAAAAGTGGAAGTCTTACTCAAAGCAAAGTGCCGTGTATCCCTAGTAGCAGAATCTTTGAATAAAAGCCTAAATGAGCATTTAAATTCGCCATTATTTACACATTTTTCAAATGATGATGGCTTGTGGGATGTGGCGCATATTGTGATCGCAGCAACTGATAATTCGAGTGTTGATGAAAGAATTTCTGAAACGGCAAAAGCTAGAAAACTACCAGTTAATGTAGTGAATCGAGCGGATTTAAGTACTTTTGTATTTCCTTCAATTATTGATCGATCACCTATCATTGCCGCGGTCTCAAGTAGTGGTGAGCTACCTGTACTTACGCGCTTGTTACGTAATCGCTTAGAAGCGACAATTCCTCATGCGTTTGGCCGTTTGGCTATTATCGCTCGCAAATACCGTACTGAAGTAAAACAGCAGATTACGTCAATTAATACACGACGAAATTTCTGGGAAAATGTGCTTGAAGGACGGTTTGCAGATCTAGTTTTCTCTGGCCAAGAAGAAGCCGCCGAAAACGAATTAAAAACGAAGTTAGCACAACAATTAAGTGAAAAAAATCAAGTTGAAGGTGAGGTCTATCTTGTAGGGGCAGGTCCGGGCGATCCAGACTTATTAACGTTTAAGGCGCTACGGTTAATCAGGCAGGCAGATGTCGTTTTATATGACCGCTTAGTGTCCGAGCCGATACTTGCTTTAGTAAGGCAAGATGCTGAGAAAATAAATGTAGGGAAAGAGCGGGCGAATCACTTGGTGCCGCAAGACTCGATTAACAGTTTATTAGTTCAGTATGCTAAGAAAGGAAAACGTGTATTACGGTTAAAAGGTGGAGACCCTTTTATCTTTGGCCGTGGTGGCGAAGAAATTGAAACACTTGCTGATGAAGGTGTTTCTTTTCAGGTTGTGCCGGGTATTACAGCTGCTTCGGGTTGTGCTGCTTACTCAGGTATTCCACTTACTCATCGAGACTATTCACAGTCAGTAAGGTTTATAACCGGTCACTTAAAAAATGATACCTGTGATTTACCTTGGGAAGAGTTTGTTCATGAAAACCAAACATTAGTTTTTTATATGGGTTTGACTGGTTTGCCGACTATTTGCCAATCGCTTACAAATCATGGCATGAGTGCAGATAAACCCATTGCATTAATTTCTAAAGGGACAACGAGAGATCAAAAGGTGCTAGTAGGCACTTTAAGCAATATTTCTGAGATGGCAGACCAAGCTAAAGTTAGTGCACCGACTTTAATTATTATTGGCGACGTCGTGAATCTTCGTGAGAAGCTACAGTGGTTTTCTTAGATTAAAATATAGAAAAGCTAAACTTATTACCCGAAGTAGCGTTAAGCTTTTCTAAATGACTTGCTGAATTAAAAAGCCCACCATAATGCTACTAATTGCAGTCGCTAATACTATATCAATAAGTGTAAGGGGCTTGCTTTCCTGTCTCATGTTACTCTCTCCTTGGTGTCTTAAAATTAACTGCCCCTATTGTAACTAAAGTTTGGGAAAGTGTTACCGTAACAATTTGAAACATTGTAAAAGAATGCAGTAATACGAAGACTAACGTGAGAAATGTACTACTTTTATACGGTGTAATACTTAAACATCAGACAAAATAACAATTAATTAAGACTTTAATGCTTTTTCTGTCAGGCACCTTAAAGCTAACCACTAATAACTTGAACGGTGAAATAGAATGAACTGGGATCGTGACCGCCTTTTAATGGACTTAAATAAGTTTTCTTTTCGTTCCAAAGCTAGTAATAAAGGTGAATTATTAAAGTATTATGATTTTTATGGCATGAACTTTTTTTCAGAATTTGAAGAGTTAGAGCAACGTGCAGGCTGGGTAGACACAAAAGATTTTAGAATAGTACTTCAAAGCTTTATACCCAAAGATGCAAAAGCAACCGTATTTATATTTCATGGCTATTATGATCATGTCGGCATTTATCAGCACTTGATTCGTGTTCTTATACAATCTAATTATGCCGTTGTTATCTATGATATGCCTGGGCATGGCTTATCTAGTGGGAAGCCAACAGCGATACAATCCTTTGAGCAGTATCAGGATGCAATGAGTTCATGCTTGGCTGTTTGTAAAGGTCATGTTGTTACACCGTATCATTGTGTTGGCCAAAGTACCGGTGGAGCTGTTTTGATAGATCGGTTAATTGAAGAGAGGGAGGGTGATAAAACTTTCGATAAGGTAGTTCTGCTTGCACCATTAATAAGGCCAAAAGGCTGGGAGTCTATAGGCTACATTCATACTGCTATAAAGCCATTCTTTAAAATTTGGCATCGTTCTTTCTCTACAAATAGTTCAGATTCAAGTTTCGTCAATTTTTTGAAACAACACGATCCGCTACAGTCAAAATGGATGGCTGTTGACTGGATTAGCGCTTTAAAAGAGTGGGTGCCAAAAATTGAAAATGCGCAGCAATTACAAAAGAAAATCCTAATTATTCAAGGTACAAGTGATGGAACTGTTGAGTGGCGGCACAATATTGGGGTATTAAAGCGCTTATTTAAAGAGTTAAAGATTGCTTATATTGAAGGTGGAAAACATCATTTGGTGAATGAGTCTTTAGATAAAAGGAATTCTATATTTAAGGTATTGCTCACAGAGTTGGATGCGACGTAAATGGTTTTATGTCGTAAGCACAATTGCCGCTTTTTAGTTTATTAAATGAAATGTAGTTTAAAAAGCAGTCTACGTTTACGTCGTTATTATATGAGTTAACTTTCTTTTTTATTCTGAATTTCAGGGTTATTACTATATAAACTTTCTATTCTTGATAAAGCATTATCTGTTTTTCGACAATAATCTTTACTTTCGAGAGCATAACTAAACACAATGCTGATGCGAAATGTGTTTTTTACTTTAGTACATTCTGTAACGACAGCAGCCACATTTGATTGAGATATATATTTCCCTTTAAAAGCAACAATTACCTTATCTTTAGGCCTTAGTAGTCTTTTTGACTTAATTGCCATGCCATAACGATTGATATCAAGGCAAGATACGTCGAAAGAGGGAGTAAACCATTTTGTTAGACCTACTGATTTAATTGAGATACGTAAATCAGGCGCTTTATGCCGGCGCTTAATACGACGCTCAGCCCAGTTCACTAATTTAATGTTATGTATAGGGTTAATAGTAAGGTTCCATAATGCTATTAAATTTTAATTTTGTTTGTTAATTCAACGGTGGCAGTACTTTGATAATGTTATATGTTCCGCCTTTATAAAATCAACTAATTACCGTGTATATTTTCCATAATTTAAGCGCGATATACTAGAGGAGGCATTACGCTTATGCAAACAATATGGAGCAGGGAGGCACTTATAACTATAAATAAATGAATAGTGGTTTGTTGATGGGGGTTTGTACCTTGAATCTTTCATGCAAATAGCGATAATGGCTCGAAATTATTTACCAAGCTACGATCCATATTTTCTAATGTGGTTTGTTTTGTTGATAACCTCTCTTTCTACCGGATGTATATGACTCAAGCTATTCTGCATAACTCCGTTAGAGGCTCAAAACTTGTTAGATTTTTGTCAGAGTATGAAAATTCAAATATAGAAGTGTCGCATAAAAACTTTGCTCAGCGGCTAGGTTTATTGGTTGATCTATCAGACTCTGTAACACTTTCAGAATCACTCCGTGCAATTCCAAAGATGGCAAGTAAAGCGACAGATAGCTTAACAAAAGTAGGATGTGATGACTTAGTTCAAGAATTTTTAAAGCAAAGATCTATTGTTTTAAAATCAATATTAAAGAGTTTTGATTTTAATGCCGTTTTTATTCAATTTAAATTACCAACACCACAAGCTGATACATCAATTGCAGACGCGATAAATTTTGATCAATATCAACGATTTTATTTATTACACCAAAGTGAGTTGGATTTTAAGACTGAAAAAATTCGTGCATTGGTACGAAAAGTGATTTCAGAACACTCTTTAAACCTAGCCCAATTAGCCGAGTTAGATAAAACGTTTAGCCAAAGTATGGTGATACATACCCGAAAGCGCTTCTCGGTCATACCAAAACTTTTGGAAACCAGATTTGAACAACTTTATTCAAATTATTGTGAAACTTTCAAAGAAAGTACCACTGTTGATAAACCTTTATATTGGATAAATGAAAACGGTTGGCTTACACAGTTTTATTCTGAGATGCAGCAGATACTTTTAGCTGAATTTGAAGTTAGGTTACAGCCCATTGTTGGCTTAGTTGAAGCTTATAACGAAGAGATAGAGAAAAAAATATGACGAGATTTATTTTTACTGTTGCATTCTTATTAGGTGCAAGTGTAATAGTTTGGATGGGAATGGGGTTTATTGGTTTAAACCCTCTAGCTCTGACCATTATCGCGATAATCGCCGGTGTTTACGTTGTTGGCTTTATAGAGCTTATTAAGTTTAGAGGGGCTACTTCAACACTTCATGGCTTCCTTGCTTCGTTAACGAATAATGACGCGCCACCTTCAGTTGCTCAATTAGATGAGCGTCTATCAAAACTTCATACATCTTTATTTAATTCAGTACGTTTACGTATAGAAGGTGAGCGAGTGCCTTTGCCTGCGCCTGTACTGAGCCCTTACTTAGTAGGTCTACTTGTTATGTTAGGGTTGCTAGGTACTTTTGCTGGTATGGTTGATACCTTGAAAGGTGCTGTAATTGCATTAGAAGGTACGACAGAGCTACAGGCCGTAAGGGCTGGATTAGCAGCACCAATAAAAGGGCTTGGCTTAGCATTTGGTACCTCTGTTGCAGGGGTCGCAGCTTCCGCTATGCTTGGTCTTTTATCTACTTTGAGTCGTCGAGATAGAATGATGGCGACTCGTGTCCTAGATTCAAAAATTTCCACAGTACTACGAGCGTTTTCATTATCATTTAACCGCCAAGAAACCTACCGAGCGCTTCAGAATCAGGCCCAAGCTTTTCCAGAAGTTGTTGATAAACTTGAATTACTAACCGCTAAAATAGAGAAAATGAGCTCAGATCTTGGTGCACAACTCGTTTCTGACCAAGAGACTTTTCATGACTCGGCGAGACAAAATTATACCGACCTTGCCGCTTCTGTGGGGGATTCACTTCGTGAGAGCTTAAGTGAAAGCGGGCGGATAACGAGCGAGGCTATACTACCTATTTTTAAAGATGCAATACTGGATATATCGAGTCATATTACTTTAAGCGTTCATGAAACTCATGAAAACCTTACGGAGACAACTAAGGCACAATTAGACGCTATAACTAAGCAAGTGTTACAGGCCTCAAATGAATCAAATGCTTCCTGGGCAGCAGGGTTTCTAGAGCATGAACGTGCTAATCAAGGCTTGATGAATGAAATGAACAGTGTTTTTAATTCATTTAATGACTCTTTTCAGCTCAAGAGTACTTCGCTAATTGAATCTTTTAATGATACTAGCCAATCTTTATTGTCTGGCCAGGCCGAGGATAATGATAAGCGTCTGGCGGTATGGCGTGAGTCATTTGAAAGCTCTCATCATCAAATAAACAAACAGCTGGAAGTAACTACAAGTTTATTTACGGAAGAAATAAAGCAGGTTAATGAGCTTCAGCAAATAAATATAGAAGGATCAATTAAACAATTAGAGTCAGTATCGTCCTTACTCATGGAAAATTGGAAGTTATCCTCTGATACATCGATCAGTGTGCAAGAGGGGCTGTCAGAGTCATTGCAACAAGCTGTGGCTGAAGTTGTCGATAACACCAGGCAGACTTCAACAACTATGGTGACTGAAATAACCCAAATGTTGAAAACCTCAGAAGAGCTAGTGGAAGCTCGGGTAAAAACAGAGTCTGATTGGCTGAATAGTTATGAGAATCGAGTAAGTGAAATCGTTAATATGGTGAGCGCTGAGCTGAAACTACTTGTCGATGCTGAACTAACGCGTGGTGCTCAAACAACCGAGCAATTAGTTAAATTAGAAACAACAGTTGCGACGCAGTTAGGTGTTTTAGGTAATGCATTGGAGGCACCGATGATGCGCTTAATTGAAACGGCTTCAGAAACTCCTCGTGCTGCCGCTGAAGTTATCAGTCATTTACGACGAGAAATATCAAATAACATAGAGCGTGATAACTCCTTACTTGAAGAACGAGCACAAATTATTGAATCGTTAGATTCATTATTTAATTCCTTAGAAGAAAACTCTATTGGTCAGCGAGATGCCGTGGAACAACTTGTGAGTTCATCTTCAAGTATGTTGAAAGATGTGGGGAGTCACTTTACACAGCATATTGAGTCTGAGGTTGATAAGTTAATTGTAATATCTGATCACTTTTCTGGTAGCGCTGTTGAAATGGCAAGTTTAGGTGATGCGTTTAGTCATTCTGTCGAACTCTTCAATCAATCTACAGGCTGCTTGATTGAAAACCTTGTTCGCATAGAGGAGTCATTAAATACATCAACGAATAAGAGTGATGAACAAATGGCTTATTACGTTGCCCAAGCACGGGATATTATTGATCACAGTATGTCTTCTCAACAAGGAATCATTAACCAATTGAGCCAGTTAGATACCAAAAGCAAAAAGAAATTAGCTAGTGCTGAGGCTGTGTAATGGAAGAACTTGAAGATAGCCTTTCGGGTGAGCCACCTATTTGGGCAATTTTTGGCGATTTAATGTCGGGGCTTGTCGGGGTATTTGTACTACTCTTGGTTTGGGCTTTAGGTTTTCAGTTGGAGATTGCGCAATCACTCGAAGAGGAGGTTGCTAAACGCCAAGCAGAAGAGCAGCGGCGGATCGCACTGGAGGAAGCATTATCTGACCCTTTAGCAACAGGGAGAGTCACTTTACAGGATGGACGTATTGGCATAAGTGGTAGTGTTCTCTTCTCTTCAAATTCCGACCAACTACAACCTCTTGGACGCGAGCTACTTAAAACATTGGTTACACCACTTACCGTTTATCTTAATGATCGTGAGCAGTTGTTGATGGTAAGTGGTTTTACGGATGATCTGCCTATTCAGAAAGGAAATAACCGTTATCAAGATAATTGGGAACTTTCAGCGCAAAGGGCATTAACGGTCACTCGTACACTGATCGAAGAGGGGATGCCCGACTCAATGGTTTTTGCTGCAGCATTTGGAGCACAAAACCCAACTGTATCGAATGAAAGCGCTCAAGGGCGATCGAAAAATCGGCGCGTTGAAATGGCGCCAGTCCCTATAGTTTCTAATTCTTTGGATGCAGCTAGAAATGACTGAAGGAGAGGGCGTTGATTGTGGTGATCAAATCGCTTTGATTATAGAAAATGGCGACAATCGCTTTGATGAAAATCGTTTTAAGTACATATCATCGATGTATGAGCGGGGCATGAAACAAAGGTCTTCTGTTTCTTTAATTCTGATGTCAAAAGTACAAACATTGCTTGTTAGTTATCAATCTGACTTATCATTGGCCGAAGAAAGTTCAATGGCGCAGGCGCGTCGTATAAAGATGAGCTTTCCTGAGTCAAGTAATGAGGTTGATCTACTCGGTGAAAATTATAACGTCAAAGCGCTAATTAAAATTGAGGAACGTTTTATTCGTGCTAGCGGAGTAGGTGTTTTAGGTACACTTACAAATATATTACTCCAAGAAGGTGAGTTTGTTGACAGTCAAAGTAATCCTTCGTTTCTTGAGCTACTTCAAAGCCAAGAAAATGAAGTTGTCAAAGAGTTTTCAGGCAATGAAACTTGTACGCGCCCTAAAAAAAGAGAACTTAAGTCAACACGCATATTTAGGGAGTCTCAAGAAAAACTTAATTCAGAAAAATTAGTAAGGCAAGCGATTAAAGAAGGCCCAGATAACCCTGGGCCTATCAACCCTCATATGCTTGCAATACGCTCGTTATCAACAATGCAATCGCTTTCACCAAAATATCTTAAGCGATTTTTATCTTATATAGACACAGTGTTTTGGCTTGAGCAAGCGAGTGAAGATCTTAAGCCTAAAACAGAAAGTAAACGTACTTTAACTGATAAATCTAAAAGTTAATTGGATTTACTCCGCTTCAATTGTTTCTGTAATGACCTTTTGGAATTTCCCTTCTACGAACGAGTGAAGGTCAATCTTATTCTTGTGCTGGTGTGCAATACGAAGTTTATTATGGCGCTTGGTTCTTTGTTTTAGCGTTATAATATTTGTTAATAATGGCTGGAAAGAGTCATAATATTCGTCAGTTATCGTCATTGCCCCTGCAGATAAGGTTACAAAATCAAAAAACCGGTCATCGCCAAAACGATCAGTACTTTGAATGCCACCAAGTTCTTGATCTTCTTTAGTGTAAAAACCTACCACTTTATGATTGAACTCTGTAAATAAAGAGCTTAGAACGTCTTTCCAATTTTCATCTTTAATTATCGCAACAAAATCATCACCACCAATGTGTCCTGCAAAATCAGTTTCACTATTAATATGCTTTCGTAATAAATCTGCAAAGATGATTAATAATTCATCACCTTTTGTATGGCTGTAATGATTATTAAAAGGCTTAAAGTTTGTGAGGTCTAAAAGGACTATAGTGAAATCGCTATTTTTAGTTAATAGTTCATTTACACAGTCACCTAAGGGGATATTGCCTGGGAGCATGGTTAGCAAGTTAGCATGACGGTCTGGTTCTGTACGTAACTGTGTGATCCTTCTCAGTAGGTCCATCGCTGTGCCAATGCCTAAATATTTATTTTGACTGGTAATGACAAAATCATGCTCAGCATGAATGCGCGCCTTAGCCGTTACTAGGCGACTCACTTGTTCTAAGCGTAAATGAGAATCGATGTTTAAAAAATCGCTATCCATCTCGCTCGAAATTGGCTTGTTGATTAAAACATCTCTTCGCTGGCGGGTACTTAACTTCGCTAAGAACGATGTTCGATGTACCATACCAACAACTTTGTTCTTATTAGATACAGCTAGCGAACTCAGGAAGACTTTCTCTTCAAATATTTTTAAAACATCTTTGATTAAAATATCTGAATCAACGCTCTCCTTTGATACAACTAAATCACACGCTAAATTGATGTTTTGTGACGCCTGTGCGTCACTTGTATTAGAAATGAAAGTATCTAAGTTTGGACGTAAGGGGGAAAGTTCAGGGCGTTGTATTAAATAGCCTTGTACTATAGCGACCCCTAGATGTTTAAGGGTTTCAAGCTCGGCTTGCGTCTCAACACCTTCAGCAATAATTGTTGAATCAACAGAGCGAGCAATGGCTATAATTTCGCGAACAACATCTTGTTTTGCTGTACTGCCGTTTATGTTTTGAATAAAACGACGGTCTATTTTAACGTAATCAGGCTGTAGTTCTGACCACAAGGCTTGTGAAGTCTCCATAGAGCCTAAGTTATCAAGGGCTATTTCAAAGCCTTGTTCTTGGAAAAAGTGAGCAGCAATAATTAACTCATTTATATTCTTACACGCACTACGTTCGTCAATTTCTAAAACGATTCTTGATGGCGGTATTTCGTTCTTAGTAATGAGAGCACCGACTTGCTCTTTTAATTTACCGCTACTGGCAATGAGCATTTCATTTGTTAGGTTAACAAAGAGTTTGTTTTCTAGCTGCAGTTGCTCAAAACATAAGGCAGCATTGTGTAAGCAAAGAAGATCAAAAGGCTTTAGCACGCCAGCCTGAGCCGCAGAGTCAAATAATGAGGGGGCATCTTCACAAGGTCCATTTGAAGGCCCGCGCGTAAATGCCTCCCAACCAAGCAACTCAGTACTATCAATATTTACAATAGGTTGAAACCAACTAGTAATATTTTGTTCTTTTAAAATTTCTTTAACTGCTTGTGTTTTTTTCATGAGGCTTTTAAGAGCTCTTTAGTCGATAGGCTTAAGTTTTTTGAAGTGCCAACTTAATACTAGCAAACATTTTGAGAGATCAAATTTCTTTTGCCTATTTTGTAGGAAAATTACGAATTATCTTTAGAATTGGAGAGCTTATATGAGGGTGATAGGGCTAGGGTGATAGGGCGTTCTCGGTTAGGTAGAAAATTACAAAAGAGTTATGAGGAAGGCTAAGAAGTCAGTTTACTAAGGTAGTTACACAGGCAGAGATGCATACTCCCTGTGTAATCATAAATTCGATATGACTAATTAAATCCTATTACGTATTATTTAAAAATATAAGCTTTACCTGAGTGGGTTTTAGTAATTCCTGTTTCAGTGTTGGAAAACCCATTCGCACCTATTGCAAATACACTTTCAAATAACGCGATGCTTGAACCAAAACGTGCATTCATTTGTTTGTTTTCAGTGGTTACTGTTGAATCTATGCTCTCGAATGAAATGATAGAGCTTGGTTGTATCTCTTTTTCACTCACCTCATAGGTGTATGCTTGGCCTAATGAATTGGTATTCGATGTAAATGGAGAGCCTATAACTAAGTTGCCATCATTAAATTTCATATCATAACCAAATTGCGCACCGGCCTGAGGCTCGTCGGCTTTAATATAGACAAACTCAGTCCAGCTATCTGAGGAATCATTATAATAGCCATACACCGCGCCGGAGTTTTCTAGACTATTATCTCCTTTTTCTCTATTGAGCGCTTTGCCCGCGCTATCTTCTTTACTTGCGCCAATAAATATTGTTGTCGGGCTTAGCGCTACAGAAGCGCCAAATGCATCGCCTTCGTCACTATTAGTTGCTGTTAAAGATGCAGATAACTCCCAAGAAGCAGAAGTGGGTGAAAATAAATATGCAGCCCCTTTTCCATTATTTTCGCCAGGAGCACCTATTAATATAAAATCATTATGCATAGAAAGTGCGCTTCCAAAATTGCCACCTTCAGTGGGAGTGCTTGATTTTAAGGTAGTAGTATAATTCCATGTATCTATTTCGGAGTCATACCTATATACATAAACGACTCCTGAGCTGACTTTTGTTGTTATCTCGTCGATTACAGTTGAGTTTTGTTTTTGAGGGGCCGCTACTAATAATATATTACCTTTTAAAAGTACTTTTTGACCAAAGCCAATATTGCCGTTATCTGCTCCTATTATATCCGCTGGTTGTTTAATGAAAACTATTTGTTTCCACCTATTAGCAGCATCCTCATTATTTTTAAACAAGTAAACAGCACCTGAAGACTCTGAAGCGTTATTGATTTCTGCAAAGCTATTGTCATTTACTTCATCACCTATTTCATCTTTCCAGGGGTAGATACCACGGCTAGAGCTGTCTTCACCTACAGCTGAAACAGCGAAAAAACCATCAGATAAAGAAACAGAGTATCCAAAATTATCACCCGAATCTGGGTTGGCTGCTTTAATTAAATCGGTAATGCTCCACTCATTATTGGGTGATTGTTCATACAGGTATACCGAGCCAGAGTCGTTAATATTAGTATTATCATGATGCACGCCAACTGCTATACCAAGTGTACTTGTCTCTAGGGTGTTTCCTAAGCTAATGGCATGACCTAGCTCATCACCGGCTGAGCTTATATCACTAGTTAATTCAATAGGCGTGACGGATAAATCTTCAAACTGGTTTCGTGTTATTTCTATTGTATAACTTAGACTCCTAGTTTTATTTTCTGTTTTTTGTGTTGTTGTAAGGTTTCCTGCTGTATCTGTCTCGAATACTGGAACACATTCATTCCCATCCTGAATACTTTGTAATATTGCAAACTTTGCATTAACTATAATTTTTACATTTGTCGTTTTTTCAGATAAGTTAATTGTTGAATCTGAATCTGAATCTGAATCTGAAATGTCATCACTTATTTTAATAACTATAGCAGTTAGCTCTCGGACACCCGGTTTAGGTCTACTATTAAAAGATTCAATATCAGTTATGATTGGCGTGATAACCACAGAATTAATTAAATGATCAACTTTCGCTTCATACTTGTAGATATCATGTTTGAAAGAGTCTTGAGTATTGTCCTCTAAGGTGTAAGTTGGTGATGTATCAGTGATATTGATATCCGTTAATAAGGCTTCTTGAGGTAAATCCACATCACAGCTGATTTCTTCTGGGGTGATATAGTCTTCAGGTACGCTAAGTGGGTTATCGCGACTGCAACCAACTAACAATAAAATAGTTAGACCAATAGTTGGATAAAACAAAGTTTTTAGAAAAGCAGGCATGAATTTATGGTTCCTTTTGATGCACAGCATAGATTTATAACTTGATTATACGTACTTATTTATGCGACAAGATTGATACTCGACACATTTTAAAGAATCAATGAGCGATTAGAGTGTAAGAAATTATTACTATATTTGTAAATATGCTGATCTCACCTGCTTATTTTGATTCTTACCTTTAGACAGATGTATGAGGAAGCTAAAGTACTTGTCGTGCTACCCAGAGTAAACTCATACTTTTGTAAGCCAACTTTTATTGGTGGCTAGTTTTCTACCGTCTTCAAGTTATCAGTTATCATTATTAGATGGCAGGTGTCGTAGTTGGTAAGCGTAGGTCGATTTAAATCAGCAAACTATGCTTTTAGTCAGAATTTATTGATCGAAATAATAAATAACCTACACCTAGATGGGTGCGTTACCGCTTCGGTAAGATTTCCTCTATATCAAACAGATGATCATAAAGAAGGTGGTGGCTTGGGCTTAAGTTGTAGCTGTTTCTAGCTGTTTAATATGTTTTTTGCTTCTATTTTGTCTTTCATGAGACTTTTTTCAAAATATAGACTAGTTTAATTAAAGTAATAATATCTTAAATTATAATTCAATAAACGAATGAACAGGAGCTTTAGATTAGAATGGGGCAATATTTTGAGCGAAATTTTTATGCCGATCATTTGGTAGAAATAAATAAAACAAACCCTGTTATCACTACACAAGATATCTGTAGCAGTTTAGG